>ERZ1370068.8718-contig-7550_pt1 | contig 116605 bp, 180 predicted proteins | sample MGYA00561227_ERZ1370068 | MGnify/ENA primary metagenome ERZ1370068 (study PRJEB38410, sample SAMEA6850437) | metagenome | study: Metagenomic assessment of the ecological functions of the soil: analysis of the soil microbiota associated with the...
CTGAACATCCACCCTTCCGTGAAGAACCCTGACGCGTTGAGGACGATCGTCACGGACTCCTTGGTTGTGTTCACCAGTGCCAGCCGTGAAGGCCGGGGTAAGGCGCGCGATAGGTGCCCTGCCGCTGCTCGCTGTCCTCTCATGAACGTCTCCGGACGCAGAGATCGGCTTGCCGTCGCAGCACGGTGTGAAGTCGACTTCAATCGGCGCCGAGGCTTTCCAGTTGAACACCATCATGGCGCCCGTCTCAGACGGAACTGCACTCGACGAAACTGGCCCGGCATGAGTCCGAACTCGATGGCGTCAACCTGTACGTCGTGGCAGCGGGGTCAGCGGACCGCCGGGCTTCGGCGTGACCGGCGGGCCGCTCCTCCGCCCGCTGCACCGGACGCTTGGCCGCCGGGGCCGGCTCGTGGGCCGGAAGCCGGAGCCTTGCCGGGCCTTGGCCTGGGCCAGACCCGTGACCATGAGACCGAGCGGGTCGAATCCAGAGGCCGCGAACAGTGAGACCGTGACGATCGGCGCGATCGCGATGGCCAGGCCAGGCCGCCGCGGCGCACGCCTGCGCCAAGGGGTGGCACGCGCGCAGTGCGGCCGTTGGAACGGAGGTGTGGCCCGGGGCGGACACGGTCCTAACGATGCTTGTGTTCTGTGTCATGGCTGCTGGGGAATCGCGCCAACTGATGGCCCACAACGGGATGAAGCTGTCGGAGAACGCTCAAGGCCGGCCATGCTCGAAGGCCTCATGCAGCGTCCGCCCGACGATCGCGATGTTCTCATAAGCGCATTATACGGGTCGCGCCGTGGTCATTGGTGCGTCATGGTCAACGGCTCACAGGCCGTCTTTGTCGAGCGTACAGGCCTGCTCTCGGCTGTCGACGGTGTGCACCTCGAGGAGCGCAATCAAAGGTCGCCGCCGCGCGGTTCTTTTCGCAAACTGCTTAACTTGACAGGCCGATGAGGAGCTGGAAGCTGACGGGTCGGCCTGTGGAGGCCGACCGTGATCATAACGGCGCGAAGTCCCGTGTGATCTGCTGCAGCACCTTCTGATCGACGACGCGGGCGTCGCCTTTGTCGGGCTCGTTTTCGGAGTAGACCGTCAGCTTCACCGCGCCGCACAGCGGACCGAGCGCAGCAGGATCAAACACGTAGAGCCCTTCGTCGATCGCCTCCGGACTCCGAGATGCGGTGTTCGACCACGAACGGGTGGATCGGCGTCACCTCCGTGTCGCCGCAGAAGGCACGCATCCGCAAGAATCCGGACTTCGCGCGCTTCATCGGCGGCAGCGCCATCCCTTGCGTCATCGCCGCGCCGCGCGCCACCTTGGCCCACAGCCCCTCCACCATCTTGGGCGTGACGCGCACCAGCAGCGCGCGCGGATACGTCGGCAAAGTATTCCGACCAGCTGCCGAAGTCCATCACCGGACGCCGCGCCTGATCCTTCGCGCCGTAGATGTGAACCGGTGTGATGAACGCGACGTCAAAGTCGGTCGTGCTCATCGGGTACGGACTCAGGCTGCCAGCGCGATTCTTCACCGCCTCGCTGAGCGCGCTGACGGCAACCGGCCGCGGGTCGAGCGGCAGGTGCGTCGCGTCTGGCGGCATCGCCTCGGCCATCTTCGTCTCCGCCGATGCCATGACTTCGCAGGCCTGGTCGATCCTGACAACCCGCGCATCCGAACGGCTATCCGGATCGCGATCGTCGACCGTGGTGAATCCAATCAGGCCACCTGCCGTGAAAACCGGTCCGCCGGCACTCGCACGCGCGACCGTCAGATCCGGACAGAAGCAGACGCGGTCCGACGCCAGTCACATCCCCAGGCGTCAGACGCTTTTGTCCCGTCATCTCCGCGCCGATGGTGTACAGCTCCTGCCCGTTCGCCACCGACGGCCTCGTCTGGCCGCATCCGAGCGGCAGCGGCCGCAGCGATGCGACCACCGACGGATTGACCCAGAGGATGGCCACGTCGCGCGCGGGATCCGACGCGAGAACGGTCGCCCTGACCTTGATGTCGTGGCAAACTGCGCCTCGACGGACGTCGCGGTGCCGACGACGCGCTGATTGGTGACAATCAGGCCCCGAGCATCGACGACAAATCCCGACGCGTGCTGGGTCGGCGTCCACAACGCGACGACGCTGTCTTGCCACTGAGATGCGAGAAACGAAGGGTCCGTGTCTGAAGGTGTGGCCGATGTCGCCGCCGCCGATGCCGGTACCGACCGACGCGTTGTCGGCTGTCAGTTCGAGCGTGGCGTCACGGCCGGCGACGATGTCGATGCGCTGCGACCATTCGTAGCTCTTGCCCTCGAACGCCACCGGCTGATCGGACTCCACGGCATAACGCCCGGGACGCAGCGAGACGTCGGCCGTGCCAGCCAGCGTGGTGAAGATGCGTCGCGGCGCCGTGCTTGGCGGCTCGTCGCTGATGAGCAGCGCGTGGCGTGCCACCGGCGTGATCTTGCCGGTGGCGTCAGCCAGCGTGACCGTGATGTGGAGCGTGCTCAACGCCTGGGCAGACGCCGCCGGCGAGCTCGATGACCAACAACGTTGCAACGAGCAGCGCACGACCCATGAAACCATCGTCCGCTCGCGGGCGAGCCGATGTCAATCGTAATAAGACCTCGCTTGGCGGAAGCAGTGTCTGGGCGTTTCTGGCGGTCGGAGGTGAGTCGCCCGAAGGCGAGGCGCGCGAGCTGCCGATGGCCGAGCGCCCGGACCACGGCGCCGACACCACGAGCGAAAGCGAACAACGTGAGCGAGCCGAGTGGTGGAGGCGGAGGGAGTCGAACTTGACAGAGGTTCTGAAAAACCAGCCATTTTTTGAAATTGCTCGATAAGCCCACCCCTCAAATCGCCAGAATCGCTCGAAATCCTTGCTGGGACTTCAAATCAATTTCAGCGCAAACCCGCGATCCGCCGGAGACATGACGATCAAAATCCACCTGCCGTTGCGCGCGCCGCCTAACCGGCGCTCACCGTCCACCGACATCCGATCCGCTCTCCGCCGCAGTCACGGCAACCGTGGGCGAATTCCGCAGAGCGTGCTGCGGATCTCGCTGACTCTGCTCTGGCGAAAATCTGAGCTTCAGCACGTCGATCTGTTGAAAATCTCGAACGTTCCAATGACCGCGCATCAAGCCTGACTCGACGTGTGCACCTCGAGGCAGGAGCAGGCGCAGCGATATTTCATGCGCCATCACGAACTCGAGCAGGTCGTCCTGGTTCATCGCCGCTCGCGCCGCGGTCTTCTGATGCGGTCGTAGATCGCATAGGCGATCCGGTCCCATACCTTCCTCTGGGATCCGCGGCAAAGCCCAGCGCGCCTTCCTCGACACGCCCTCGTGCGGCCATCGTCGGTGTGAGGATGATGAGCGTCACCTGCGCAATCGGAAGCCGCGAGATCGAGCCGCCGCGAGGTGCCGATCCAGGGTGCTTCTCATTCTGCTGCACCACTCCGGTCCATTCGGTCCGCAGGCCGATGCGTTAGGTATGTCGGTCACGACGGCGCACGCATGCGCCAGCGACTCGCTCGACACGTGCCAGTAGTCATGAATCTGGATTGTCGATCGGCAACGGCTGGTCGAGCCGCTCGTCGGCGAATGACAGGCGGGCGCCGCCGATCGCGAACGTCAGTATCAACAGCGCGAACAGTCTGGGCATCACCACCTCTTCGCCCGTTCGCAGCGGCAAGATCAGCGCCGCCTTGCTGATGACTCACTCGACCGTCGGTTTCTACGCGAAATCAACGAGCAAGGACTGCAGAGGCGCGCGATTACCGCGCGCCCGTTGACGATATCTCGTGAGCGAATCGTCGACTATCTTCACGCCAGACGTCCCACGCGTCTCTCGTTCGAGCGCGTTGGTAAACACCCGCAATTCGGCGCTCATCTTCACCGGAGTCGTGCCAGAGCGCGATCTCCCGCGCGGATGCGTTCGGTCCATACGCGCGCTCGTTCTCCGATTTGTCAGGATTCAGGCTGCCGCCAGACAGGTTGACTCCCGCAAAGAGTCCTTTCGACCGCGAGATACGACAGCATCTCGGGCCGACAGTTGCGCGTCGGTGGCGGCACTGGCGGAGCGTCCCACCGGACCCGCGGCGACCGAGGCATCCGCGCCCAGCGTCACCTTGTTGTTCAGCAGCTTCTCAGCGCCCTTTTCATTCATCACGACCAACACGAGGTCGGTCGACGAGACACCTGCCTGAAGACCTGCGCTGGCCTTCATTCATTTCCATGAACACGGGGCACCCCACGTGTTCCCGTGTCTGCAGCTCATCACGCCCTGACCCGTGTTCGCCGCCGACGATGGAACCCGGCTTTCTTCAATGATGGGATGACGAGAACGCAGTGAGCCTTGCTCCAGATCGAATCAGGAATCCCTTCCGGAGTGTTCCTGAGCTCGGTGAGTACCATTTGCCGCGTCGTTGAGCTTTTCGATGTCGTCTTTTCTTTAGCTGGCCGAATGCCGACGCAGCCATGAGCAGGACCGTGATGCTGGCAGCGATCGTTTTCATAGTTCGCATGCTCTACCTCCAGCAACGTTCACGTGCAACGCACAAACCTTTGGAAACGCATGACGTGTCACGTCGACGCTTGAAGGAATTGACAGTCGCACAACGCGGTCGCATCGCGATCGCGATCTGCGCTCGAGCAGCAAGTGCTCACATATTGAGATCGCGATGACGATCTGCGAGAGGCGAGGAGCCGGGGCGGACGTCCTCCTACGGCTCGACTCGGGCCGCAGCATGCAGCCGGAACTGAAGCAGCGTCTCCGCGGGCACGACCAGATGTGTTCTTGCCCGATCCCGCGATGACCGCGCCGGTCGTGCCGCCGCGTCGTGGCACCGATCGCGGCGCCTGTGCCCGCCGCCGAAAATGCCGCCGAGCGCGGCGCCGATTCCGGCTCCTCCGATGACCTTGCGAGCCGCCTTTTTTCCCTTCACTGTGCCCCTTGAGTTCGACCTGACTCGTGGCCACCGGATAGGTGCCAGACTCAGTTTGAATAGAGTGCACCTTGAGCGTGATACGGTCCTTGCCTTTCAGGTTCGACGACCGCTCCACATTCACCACTTCCAACATCGCGATGGCGCCTCGGGAATCACCAGCTCGCCGTTCACCGCAATGGGATCGTCGACGACGCCGGTCAACGTCATGCCGGGCTGCGCGGAATCGGCCGCAATCGGCTGGGTTGTCCGCACGTTGAGAACCATGCCAGCGGGCACGATGGACGCGCCGGATCCGTTGGCGACTGATGAACTGATCGCAAGCGCGAGAATGCAGAGCACAAGGGAGAAGGTACGCGGCCTCATGAATCTACGCGCTCCTTTCGTCAGCGATCGGGCGATCGCTTCTCCGTAAACTCAGCAATTGCGGGCCCACGCATGTCTGTAGCGCGGATGCGATCCATCACAGATAGCGCGCGTCACTCGCCATGCGTTGGCGCGCCTGAGATCGGTTTTAGCGGCTGTTCAGGAGTTACGCCCAATCCGGCTGAGATTCGCGACAAAGCGGGTCCAGGTGCAAAAACAGTGCAGTCGATCAACCGACTCAGCAGGGGCGTTCCTCAGCTCACGCTTGGGCGGGGATCTGCCCGGGATGCGACACCAATGCGAGCAAGCAGCATGTCCATCTGCCGCCGGGGGAAGCCAGAGAAGTCAACCGTCGCGACACAGACGACGAGTGTCTGCATCAGGCTCGAAGGGGCACAACATAGACGTTTTGTTGCCGTCGCGCATGGCCGGCCACGGGCCCATTATCAGCGCACAGAATCGTCAACGTGGACACGAAACGAAGAATGAAATACCCGCGCAAGAAGGCCGGCACGACGCGAAGCAGACACCACCACGGAACGGCCCCACAACGACGAAAGAGGTCCAACAGTTCCGGGAAATAGTGTGAAAACGCGGAGGCCAAAGAACAGGTGGTGGCCTGTCTATAGTCTCCGGGGCTGGCTGCCGAGCAGCTGTTCGGCCATGATCGTCGCATCCAGTGATTCGTCGCCCGGGCTCCATTTGTGCGCGTTCTCGTAACTGTTGAGAGCGTGGCTGAGCTCCGTCAATTTGTCCACCGCGCGTTCGAGACGGTCGAGAATGGGCTTCAGGTCGTGATTTTTCGCCCGTAACAACTCGGTCGTGAAGGCAATGGTCTGGATGGGCGTGTTGGTGTAGTCGCGCAGGCGCAGGAAGGTCCGCGCCAGTTGCTCGGCGGCCGCAGCCTCGGCCTGCACGCGCAGCATTTCCCGCTCGAGTGCCATGCCGCGGAGACGGTAGATGAGGAGCACGCGCGCCGAACAGCGCGTAAATCAGGATGAACCACGGTTCGCCCACGGGGAATCCGCGCTGAATTTCCGGATCGAGGAACGTAGAACTTGCCGATAGCTGTCGCCGCGAAGCCGGCAATCGAAGCCAGCCCGACGCCCAACTGGGGCGCCAGCATCGCAACGGCCAAAGCGCCGAGCTTGTTCGCTTGAAAGGGCGTCCACGTCCTCCCGGTCGTCGCCCAGTAGCCGCTGGTGATCCAGAGCGCCACCAGGATTGCGACCGTGTTGACCAGGAAAACGGCAGAGCCGAGCCGGACCGTCGCTTGCTGCCGGCGGATCAGCAAGAACACGATGAGACCGATCCCGACCAGCACGGACATCGCGAACGGATAGATCGGCATCGTCGGTATGTCGCGCGCGAGGAGGAAGTCAGCCGACATCCCCACCGCGTTGAGAGCTGCGGCGACGAATGCGCCTCGCCACGCATGCCTGACAGCCAGATCGCGCGACAGCGTCACTGGCGCTTCGCCCTCGACAATGGACCGGAGGCGATCGGGGTCGATGGGTTTGGAGAAGATCTCCGCATCGCCGATTCGCTGTGCCTCGACGACAAGGGGATGATTGCTTGCGTGGCCCGTCAGAAAGACGATCCGTCCCATGTATCCCCTTGTCGCGAAGCCACGCGTAGGCGTCGATGCCTGACGGTCGGTTGGGACCCAGGTTGATGTCGAGAATCGCCACGCTGCACCCTAACGCTTCCTCCCCCAGCGCCACCAGCTCCTCGTAGCTGCCCACCCCCACGCATCGACGCTTGAGAACAACCGTGACCAGTTCCACGACGAGCTCGCGCAGGTCGTCGTTGTCCTCCACGTATGAGAACGAAACCGGTTCCCATCACCGATTCCGGGACTCGCTGCACAGAATCGTGCGGGATCGTCAGAGGAGCGATGACGGAGGACGGGGCGCCTGTGCAACGCACCATCCTTGATGCGGGTTGTCGACGGTGCGCCTGCTGAGATCTGACACGGCTGGCACTCTAAGCGGCTCGGTGACCTTCGAGAAGGGAGGACCCGGTGGGCCCTGACGGTCGACCCTGCTCTGGGGTTGCCTGCGGGAATCGTAAAGGAGAACGTCGTGCCGCGAGACGGCGTGCTCTCGACCCAGATGCGACCGCCGTGAGCCTCGACGATGCCTTTGGTGATGGGAAGCCCGAGCCCAGCGCCTTGACGCCCAGCCCTGGTTGCTTGCCAAAATCGGTCAAAGACACGGGGCAGGTTCTCGGACGCGATGCCAGAGCCCGTATCCGCAACCCGGAAGACGACCTCGTGATCCCTCGAGGTCGCTCCCACCGTGATACGACCGCCAGCCTTCGTGAATTTGATCGCGTTGCCGATCAGGTTCTCGAACACCTGAAGGAGCCGGTCCCGATCACCCCAGACTTCGGGAACATCGGGGTCCACGTCGACTCGAAGCTCGAGAGAGGACGAAGACGGCGAGCGGTCTCTGCATATCCACCGCCCCGACGATCAGCTCACGTGCGGACAGTCGCGCTCGTTCGATGGTCAGCTGCCCTGACTCCATGAGCGCGACATCCAGGAGATCCTGAATCAGGCGGTTCATGCGCGTGGCTGCGCGGTGGATGACCTCCGCCGGCTTCAGAGATCGCCGCTCGGGATCCGGGCCGTGACGCTTGAGTGCCGACGCGCTGCAACAGGATCGTGGAAAGCGGATTCCGCAGGTCATGAGCCACGACGCCGAGCACCTGATCACGGAGCTGGGTGGCGTGGACTGAAGCGCGGTAGAGACGTGCATTCTCGATTGCCACCGCCGCCCGGTCCGCCAGCGCTTCGGCCAGACGAAGATCGCCCAGCCCGTAAACGCGAGACGGGGTCGAGGAGCCGAACACGACAGCGCGCCAAGAGGCTGTCCCCGCATCAGGAGCGGCACTGCGATGAGCGACTTGGGCGCCGAGTGGCCAGGAGCGCTTGCAGATGTTCCGGCCTCTGCGCAAACGATTCGAGGTACTCTGAGCGTGACGTGCTCGATGAGCACGAGGCCGCCTTGCCTCAACCACCGACCGGATGAGGTGAGGGAGATCTCGATCGGGCGGCATCTGCTCGAGAACCGCGCAAAGCGCCGCGCTTGGCCGGATCTGCGCTCGCCACCTTCAGTCGACTGAGGTTCCCATGCTCGTCCATCACGTCGACGACGCACCAGTCGGCGACGTTCTGAACGACCAGCTGAGCCACGGTCGCCAGCGTCTGCTCGTAGTCGAGCGAAGCGGACAGCACGACGCTCGCCTCAGCCAGAAACTGCTGTTCCTGTTCAATCCGCCTTCGCTCGGTAATGTCCTCGCGAGATACCGAGCAGATATGTCGCGCTGACCCTCCGCGTCGTGGATCGGAACCTTCTTCGTATGCAGGAAACGGACGCCCTGGTGGCGCGTTGTCTACTGGTTCTTCCGCGATCGTCTAGCGATCTCGTTGCCGCCGTTCAGAGTCTCGCGATCTTGCTCGACGAAGAATTCGGCTTGCGCCCGCGACCAGAAATCGTAGTCGGTCTTGCCTGATGAACGCCTATCGCCTCGGCCTGAGCCGACCAAAGATCTTCGCCCGCGCGATTGAACCGCACGATACCGCAACGATTGGCTGCTCCCGTTGATGGAAACAACATCAGGCGGAATGTTTTCGATGATTGCATCCCAGAGAATGCGTTCGGCATTCCTTGAGTTCTTGCTCCGATGCGTTTGATCTGTTCGATGTCGGTGCACGTGCCAAACCATTTGCGAATCTCTCCGTTCGCGCTGAGCAGCGGCAGCTCCTCTGATCAACCACCACTGGTACGACGCCATCAGCGCGCCGCAAACGGCATTCAAGCGAATAGGTGTCACGATGTTGTGTCGCACGCTGCCAGGCATCCCACGCGCGCTGCCGGTCGTCGGGGTGGAAAGGAGTGATCCAGCCTTCGCCGTAGCTTTCTTCCAGGGTGAGACCGGTGTAGTCCACCCATTGCTGATTGAAGTAGATGTTCCGCCCATCGGCTGCTGGTGGCCCAGACGATCTGCGGCATGGACTCGGCCAACTCCCGAAACTCGCGTTCGCTTCTCTGCAGCGCCTCCTCTGCGCGCTTGCTGCTCGGTGATGTCCAGCACGGTGCCCATCATTCTGACTGGGTCGCCCTTTGGATTCCGATAGACGCGACCCTTGGCCGAGATCCAGTGAATGGACTCGTCCGCCCAAAGTATTCGACATTCCATATCGAAGTTGTCGGACATCGAACGCTTGTTCGAAAGCTCGTTTTGCAACTTCTCGATCTTCGGGGACAACATGAGTCATGAAGACCGCCGCTCCCCATGTCGGGAACGGCCGCCGAATATCCGAATATCTGGTCATGCCTGAGTGACCGCACGGATGTATCGGTGAGGAGATCCAGATCCCACATGCCCATCTGAGCGGAATCGAGCGCGAGGGTAAGGCGCCGTTCACTGTCTTTCAGAGCTGCTTCTGCTCGTTTCCGTTCTGTGATGTCCTCGATTTGAACGATGTAATAGAGCGGTGCGCCCTCTCGACGTACGAAGAATCGACGCGCTGGAGTTGGATATCGACGATCGTACCGTCCTTGCGGATGTAACGCTTGCCGAGCTGATATCGGGGAATCTCCCCACGAGCGAGTTGACCTGCGAGCGCGAGGTCCGCGTCGAGATCATCGGGATGGGTGATCGCCTGGAACGTGAGCCCCGTCAGCTCGGCGGAGGTGTAGCCGACGATTTCGCAGAGCGCACGATTGACACGAACGAAACGACCATCGAGCGCGACCAGTGCCATCCCGATGGGCGCTTCATCGATCGTGAGTCGGAATCGCTCCTCCGATTCATGCAGCGCCTGTTCGACGCGCTTGCGCTCACTGACGTCGCGCACGAACGCCTGCCAACGGCCGTCCGGCAGAATGTTCGAACTCACCTCGACCGGGACGAACGTTCCGTCCTTCCGCGTTTGCGTCCACTCCGCTGTGTTCACCCGGCCGGGCACAAGAAGATCGGCCCTCACCGCCCTCAGCCGGTCCGCGTCCTCGGCCGGAATGATGTCGAAGACTGTCTTGCCAATCAGCTCGTCCCGTTCATAGCCGAGGAGCCGGCACGCGGCTTGGTTAACGTCCGTGAAGCGACCGTCGAGATCCGCCTGAAAGAATGCGTCGGGCGCGAGCTCAATGACCTCGCGTGTCCGCGCCATCGATCTGATGATCTCTTCGTTCGCGCCAGCGCAGTCGCTGATTAGCATCCTGGGCCGCCTGACGCTCCTTCTTCATGAGAAACGCCAGATAGACGACGACTATCCCGTCGACCGCAAACAGCAGCCCCTGAACGGCCGCTTGAAACAGAGGATGAGCCTGCGCGCGTCACGAACGTGTAGCGTTTCAAGCGGCACGCTGATCACGATCGCGCAAATCCCAGGCCCGATGCCTGCAGCCAGGCTGGTCACCAGAACCGCCGCAAAGAACAGCACGAATGGAGCACCTGTTCCGGTGAAAGGGATCAGCCATGACCCGAGGGCGAACGTGACTTGCCACCGTAGCGATGGCGAAGAGATAGCGGACGAAGGTGTTGTGGAACAGCGTCCCGACGCGAGCCTCCATGGCGGAGAGTGCCGCAATCCATTGGCCATCAGCAGATCAACTGATGGCTCTCGCCGCTTCCCGTTGGCCGGCGTGCGTATGTCTCGCTGTTGGCGACGTTCGGGCTGTATCTCGAGCGGCGAACTCCAGCAGAGGCAATTCACAGCAATGTTTCGAACTCACGACGTATCGTCAGCTACGATTCGCGGCCTGTGGAGCGACGAGCGGTGTCGCCCGTGGCTGTGCAGGCGCGATCGAATGTCGATAGTTCTCGCGAATTGCGTGTGTCGCACCGTGTCGAGACGGCAACGAACCCGATGCCCAGCCGTTCAGCTGCAGGCATTGTCAACTTGATGCGACCGCGGGCACAGTAGCTGGATGCCCGACTGATGTCGCCGGGGATCCCCGTCAGCTTCGCCACCGCCGCCGCGCACGATGGCGGTTCGTCGGTCTCAGGTCCCATCCGAGCGCTCTCGAGCGGCGCGGCCGCGCGCGGGGCGGCATCACCGAAAACCGGCAGCGCCACGCCTGCCGGGTCCTCGTCGAGTTGGGCCACTGGCACTATCGCCATCATCCGTTCGTCGGCGCGCACTGCCGGCGCCGCCAGCGCGGCGCGCCCGCGACGGTCATCGCGCACGCCTGGACGGCGCAGCAGCGTTTGCATCGTCGCTACCAGCGCTTCGCCGCGCGCGGCAAACCGAAACAGCACATCGTCACCGCGGTCGCCCGCGAGCTCACCGGCTTCGTCTGGGCCGCGCTGACCCAGTGAGTCTGATCGGCCGACGTCGAAAGGAGAATCCTCGAGCGTTCTATGCGATAGACGACTTCGGTCTCGAACTCGCGCTCCTAGAGCGAGGCAGCTCCCGACGAATCATGGTCATGCGGTTCCGACCCGCGAATATCAGAGTGATTCATCGTCGTTGCCGCTCGGCCGATCAGATGACCGCGTCCACACAACAACGGCCCGCCCATCTCTTTGCGAGGGGCGGGCTCAGGAGCTAACGAACGATCTGAAACTTACCGGCTCATTGACACCGGTCTTTCCATATCAGAAACAAGAACCGCGAGCCGATCTGGACCTGGCGCGGATAGCCGATGCCGGGAATGAATCCCGTCGGCTGCCGGAAATTCACACTACTGGCGTTGCCCGAATAACTCGCACCGAAGTTGGCCGTGTTGAAGGCGTTGAACAGCTCGACAAAGATCCCGAGCTTCTTGTCGCCTCCGAGCGCGAGTGAACTTCGTCGAGCGCAGGTCCACGACCGTCGTCGTTGTCGCCGCGCGCCGAATTGATCGAGACCTGCTTGCCGGTCGCCGGATCGACCCACCGATCGTTGTTGGTCCCGTCCGCATTCAGATCGCGGCCGGCCGTCAGGTTGTGCGGACGCGCGCTCGCCAGCTGCAGGACGGGCGAGAGCTGGATCCCGAACGGCAGCTCGAACACGCCCGTGGCCACCATCCGGTGACGCTCGTCGGGCCCATTCGGTCCCCATTCACTCTTGTTGAAGATGTCGCTCTGATCCTGCGCGAGCCCCGCGCCCGACCGATTGCCGGTTGAGCCGCCGTACGAATAGGCCTTCGCCAGCGTGTAGTGCGCCTGCAGGGTGGCGCGCGGGTAGCGCCGCTGGAAGAGGAACGTCAGCGCCTGGTACCTGGACTTGTTGATGGCCGCCAGGACGTTCACCGTGCTCAGCGTGTTGGCGGGAAGACCGGCCCTGACGTAATCGGGGGCCAGCTTGCGGACGCCATTGATGATCGGGCTGAGATTCAGCTGCCGCAGCTCTTGCCGTCCTTCCACGTGAGAGTAGTCGACCGAGAGCACGGTATTGGCCGCCAGCGTGTGCGCATAGCCGATGTGCGCCTGATGCGTGCGGGGATCGGTGATCGCGGGATCCTGCCACTGGCCGGCAGAATTGAGCGGCAGCGAGTTCCCTTCCGTGGGCTGCGGCGGCAGCGGATCGATCCCGAAGCGGTACGTCGCCAGCTGGCCGACGCCGATCGCCGTGTTGGTCAGCGTGGCCAGCGCATTGAGCGGGCGATGGTTCTGCGAGGTGATGTCGCCCGCGGATGCCGACACGTTATGCTGATCGAGTATGCAGGCCGTAGCCGCCGCGCACGACGCGCCGCCCGTCGCCACTCAGGTCGTAGGCAACGCCGACGCGGGGTGAGATGTCCTTGAGCGGAGTCTTCGGGATTCCGCCATACGGATTCCCAATCTTCTCGAGCACGATCCGTGTCGCATTCAGCGGCGCCAGCCTCTGATCCATCAGGTTGAAATCGATGTCGTAGCGGACCCCGAGGTTCAGCGTCAGCCGCGACGTGACCCGCCAGTCATCCTGGTGCCACGTCCCGAATTGAGCGGCGTTCTGCACGTTGGTTCCCGATGTCTCCCTTGCCGTTGATGGCCCCGCCGTTGGCCTGCTGCCACGACCGCACGATCCCCGGTGTCGCAAAACCCTGGGGATACCGCCCGTTGGTGTTGTTGAGGATCACGGACGGATCATCGAAGAACACGATCGTGGCGAAATGCTCGTTTCCGTTGTCGCGGCCGAGGCCGGGCAGGAAGGCGTAATTGGCGCCGAACTTGATCGCGTGCGTCCCCAGGAGCAGCGACACGTCGTCCTTGATCTGTTCCTCTTTCCTGTTCGATCTCGAGCCGCCGGCGCCGCCGGCGCCGGTGTTGACCGTCGGGAACGACAGGCGCGGCGGAAAGATGTCGACGTTCGGGAAGTCCCTGATGTAGTGCTTCTGCGTCACGTTGCTGACCGAATCGTCGAACCATCGCATGTGGTTCACGTGCGCGGTGAGCTGGTTCAACCCGCGGCTGCCAAACACCAGGCCGTGCTGGACGACGACGCTCTGCGCGGTGATCCTGGCGTCGTTCACCTCGCGCATGTCGTTGTTCGTGGTCCATGTCACGGCATCCTTGTAGTCCCGCTGCAGCGCGACGCGCACCATCACCGACTGCTGCGTTATTGAGCTGGGCGTTCCCTTTGAAGGACATCATCCGGAGGCGCCCAGGCACCGGCCCGAAGCGCGGATGGTTCGCATAAATCAGGTCCTTCGAGATCAACCCGGACCTGGCTGCGTTCGCGAGGAGCTCCAGCTGGTTATGCTGGGCGTCCGGCACGGGCAGTGCCGTGTCCTCTCGCATCTGTTCGACCGCGCCGAAGAAGAAGACCTTGTTCCGTATGACCGGGCCCCCAATCGACCCGCCGAACTGCTGGCGGCTGAAGGGCACCTTGTCCGCATTGGACTGCCTGGTGAAGTAGTCCTTCGAACTGAGCTTCCGATCGCGCTCGTAGACGAACGCCGAGCCGTGGAACGTGTTGGTCCCCGACTTGGTCACCAGCGTCACCGACGCGCCGCCCGTGCGCCCGTCCGCCGCCGTGAACTGGCTCGTGGCCAGCTGGAATTGTTCGAGACTCTCCGTCGTGAAACTCATCAACGGTCCGCCGTAGTTGTTGTCCCGGTTGTCGGCGCCGTCGACGGTGGGGACCATGTTCGCGCCGGCGGAACCCATGAACGACACCGTCCCGACGTTGTTCTTGGTCCGGTGGAGATCGGCAACCGGGGCGGCCCCGGCAGCAGTTCCAGCATCCCGCTGATCGTGCGGGTGATCATCGGCAGGTTCTGAAGCTCGGTCGCCTCGATTCGTCGAGGCGACCTTCGACTGCGTCACTTCGATCAGCGGGGCCTCGCCCGTCACGCTGATCGTCTCGGCCAGGCCGACCAGGGCCAGCTTGAAGTCAAGGGTGATCGTGGCGTTGATCGCCAGCGTCACGTGCTCGCGCACCGAGGGCGCGAATCCCTGCAGGTCCGTCCTGATGCCGTAGACGCCGGGCTCGAGCCCCGGCAGGAAATACTGTCCTTCAGCCGTTGCTCACGGCCGTGCGAACGACGCCCGTGTTCTCGTTGACGACGCTGACGGTCACCCCGGCAGGACGGCATCGCCCGCATCGACGATCCGTCCGCTGAATGTGCTGGTGGCTTGCGCGAAGAGCGGCGCCGCGGCAAGGAGCGTCGCCGTCGCCAGCAAGAACAGCCCACGCCACCGCCGGTTTGCGAATGAGCAAACGACTCATACCGTCACCTCCACTGGAGCGAAGCCGGACCCCTGACCCGCCGCCCACCGGACGGCGGGTCGCTTCCACGCCATGTCATAGGACTCGCAGCTCTGGAACGCGAGCGATCCTCCGTCTCTAGAAGTCGTACGACAGCCCGATCTCGGCGATCCGCGGCGGGATGATTGCGGTCGGCCGGCCGAAGATAGGCCCGGACCGGTTGGTGCGCCCGGTGACCGTGCTCGGAGTTCAACGCGTTGTAGACGTTGATGCCGCGCGGACCACGCCGCCGCGCGCGCGCCCAGCCTGAAGGACGCTCCAGGCGCAGGTCCGACGATGTTCAGGTTGTCGCTGGCGGCGCGTGCCCAGCGGTTCAACGGACAACACGATGTTGGGAATCGTTCTGCCGCCGCGGAACTGCATCGGTCCTGGCCCATGGCTCGCCGCTGCGATGCTCGTAATTGGCCGCGAACCGCAATGCGGCGGGCAGCCCAACGGAGCCCGACAGCTTGCCGGACCACTCCCAGGAGTTGTCCGCCGTGTTGATCAGCGCATTCGGGTTGATCTGTGTCTTTTCGGCGAGCGGAATATGCTTCTTCGTCGCCGGTACGACGCATTCATCTGCCAGTTCCTCGAGTAGCGCTTGGTGCCCGCGATCTCGAAACTCGGATGCTTCTCCGTATCGCCGTTCACCAGGATGTTCTTCTCGAAGCCTCTTCCCTGAGTACTGGCGGGATATTCCCGATGCGTCGAACATGTCGCCGTCGTCCCCATTCCCGACGACGCCGTCCGGGCCAGGGTCGCGGCTCGTCACGGGCACGTTGTAGGCCTCGGACGGCCGCAACGGGAAGCCGATGAGATACGGGTTGTAGTTCCGGGAGTGGATACCGGTGAACCGAACCGCAAAATCCGGAATCAGTTCCCGTTCGACCGATGCGGAGAATTGATCGGTCGTCGGCTGGATCTCATCGGGGTTGACGACCTCGCCCGTCGGGAAGCCGCCGTCCCTGACGCCGCTGCTCAGGAAGTCGCCGCCGTTCGGATCCAGGTTGACTTCGCCGGGATCGTAGTCGCGGTCGCCGGTTGGTCATGCCAGCGATGCGTGCCGGTCGCGGCCACCATCGGATTGGCCGCCAGCAGATCGTCGATCTGCCGCCATCGCTCGAACCGTCCCCCACCCGCCCTTGAGCACGGTCTTGCGCGTCGTTGGTGAGGTCGTGCGCGAAGGAGAGGCGCGGCGTGAACGTATTCCACACCTTGAATTGCACACGCAGTCGATGCAGTCGGGCGTATTGAACGCGGCCTGGAAGACACCTGCGGCGGGCTTGCACTGCTTGGGCACGAAGCCGTTGTCATTCGCATACGCGCACGCCGGCGTTGACGGTCAGACGCCGGGTGAGACTCCAGTTGTCCTTGATGTAGAGACCGAAGTAGTTGGTCGCCGTGATCGGCTTGGCGGAAAGTTGTAGAGGACAATCTGGTCCGGGACCCCGTTGCGGAAGAGCAGCTGGTAATCGCCGCTGGCGCCGCGACTCCGCCATTCACGGGACACCGTGCTCGCCATGTAGTCGAAACCAGTCTTGATCTCGTGGTCACCGTGGAACGCGTTCGGCGTGAACCAGCTCAGCGTGCCGGTCGTGTGGTGCCGCCACTCGTGTGGACGGCTGTTGTCCACGTTATCGCCGCCCAGGTACGGAATGTCACCCGTGTCGCGCCACGCAGGGACGCCCGGGTCGTTGCCGACATATTGCCCGTCCCATCGCCACTGCCCATACTGCAGCGAGGCCACCACCGACTTGCTGATCACGCTTTGCCACTCGATCTTGCCGACCTGGGGCCTCAGCTTGGCGTCCTCAATCGTCTTGAGAGGCGTGCACTCGTTGAGATTGGCGAGAATCCTCTTGCGCGCGAACTGATAGAAGCCGATCACCCGGTTTGACGGCGACGATCTGCAATGAGACCTTGTCGGTCTGGTACATGACATGCTGTTGAAATTGACCGCTGGCGAGCCATCAGGCTTGTACAAATTGATGACCGCCTGACCCAACGGACGGTATTCGTAGTTGGTGAAGAACCAGAGACGGTTTCGAATGAGGGGGCCACCGAGACTGAAACCGACCTCCCATTTTCGTCGATCGGCGCTCCTTGTTTGATGCCTGCGGCTTCGAGTTCGGGAGTGATGTTGTTGCTCTGAAACCGTTGCCCCGAATACATCCACGACCCGTTACCACTGAACGTGTTGCCACCCGACTTCACCACGGTGTTCATCAGGATGCCGCGGTTCGGGTTGTCCGCCTCGCTGCCGATGGTCTTGACGCTGACCTCTTCGATGGCGCCGATGCGAGTAGTAGTTGCCGCCCTGGCCTCCATTGGTTTTCGGCGAGGCGGTCAGCACGCCCTCGAGCGTGTCGTAGTGCTGCCCGAGCTGACCGAACACGCGGAACTGCGGCGTGCTCGCGAACTGGTTTCCGCCCACATCCAGATTGCCGCGAACGCCCGGCGTCTGGGCGAGCAACGAGATCACGCCACTTCGGGCGGTGGGGATGAGCTCGAGCGCCTCGCGCGTGAACGTATTCGTCGAGGATGTCGACGTGACGTCGACGACCGGCGCCGCGCCCGACACCGTGATGGTTTCCTGAACTCCGCCGACCTTCAGCTGCGACGTCCACTCGAGCCGTGAATCCGACGGTGAGCCGGATGCCCTCGCGCCGCGCGGTGCTGAACCCGGGAAGCTCGTAGGTGACCTCGTAGGTGCCGATCGGCAGCGGTGACAGCCGGTAGTCGCCGGATGCGTTGGTCACCGTCGAGACCGAGCGGCACCTGCAGCGCTGGACTCGTCGCGGTCACCGTGACTCCCGGCAGCACGCCACCGCCGTCGTCGACGACACGTCCGGCGATGTTGGCGGCGATTTCCTGCGCGCGCGGTCGTCGCGACGCTGACCAGCATAGGCGACAGCCGAAGCGCGATCGAGACACCGGCCCCACCGATTCCGCGATCGTTGCAGCATCGTTCCTCCTGGCGTTCTCAGTTCAAATGCGGGCGCAGCGACCGCGGTATACAGCTTGTAGCCTTCCGGCGTGAGGTGCACGCCGTCCTCCCGGAACAGAGTCGCCGCGCGCGCTTGCCGTCCTTGCCGCAGGACGATCTTCTCGACGTCGATGAACACGACGTTGTTGCTGCGTTCCGCGTACATGCGCAGCAGCACGTTGGTCTTCTGGACCTCCGCGATCTTCGCCGGCGATCGCCGGATACGGCTTCACGCCAAAGACGACGACGCGCGTGTGTCGGGCAGATCCTTGCGGACCGCTTCGACGAGCCGCTGGAAATTGCCCGCGATGTCTTCCGGCGTCGCGCCGCGTTCGATGTCGTTTCCGCCGCACGAGATGACGACGACGCGCGGCTTCGCGGGATTGACGACCGCGGCCTGCGCACCGCGGCAGGTCGGACATTTCCGCCGCCGCCGAAGCCGCGGTTGATCGTCTTCAGGTCGGGGAACGACGCCGCGAGATCCCACATGCGGATCGTCGAGCTGCCGAGAAGACGATCTGCCGGTCGGCGGGAGGCATTCTTGCGCGCCTCGTCCTCGAAGGCCTTCATCGCCGGCTCCCAGCGGTCGGCGATTCGGCGGCTGCTGCGCCCGCCACGCATGCTCGGGGCAAGTGCGCTGACGCAGGGTCGCCATCATGCAGCTCGACGAAACATCGTGTCTCTTACCGCGGGTACAGATCCGCTGATTTGCGTGCTGATGAACGGGAGCATCCGCCCGAAGCTACGTGACCGAGGAACCACGAGAGCAGCGAGACGGCGCCGATGATCTTGAACGACCAGGGCGTATCGTCGTCCGGTCGTGTCGCCGCCAGCCGCTCGCCCATCGTCGTTTCGAAAAACATCGCGTTGGCGCCCGCGACGAGAATGAAAAGTACCTTGGCCCACCACGCGGGGTTTGCCGCATACCGTCGGCTGGGCGGTGAAGAAGAGCAGGCCGGTCATCAGGTTGATCGAGAAGCCGACGAGCGCCCACGGCATGAACCTCTTGACCGCGTTGATCGGCACGCCGCGCAGCATCCCCATGAGACGGCAATCGAAGAACCCGGCGACGCCGACGAGCAGGCAGAGGCCGAAGAAGTGCAGCGTCTCGAGCGCCGGCCACAGCCACTGGCTGTGACTGTTGATCCAGTGCGACAGCGACGTCGCCGCGAGCCAGTGATAGAAGACGTCCATCAACTGAGGTTGATGTAGGCCATCAGGCGGCCGGCGGTGATAGCGCCCGCCCAGAGGACGAACGAGACGATCGCGAGCACCTTCGCGGTCGGCGTGATTGGAGCGGCCGTGGCGCTGCGCCATCAGGAAACACTTCGCGGCGGATGCGGATGACCGTGAACAACGCCAGCGCGATGAGCGCCAGCTTCACGTAGAAGACTTCCTGACGACCTTCTCGGCGGCGTGCGCGATGAACAGCACGACGCCGGTCACGGCGTTCAGCCAGAAGCCGAACCAGAGCGGCCGGAAGAGACCGCGTAGCCGGGCGACCGGCACCTCAGGGCCCGACGCCGAGCAGCCGGAGGTTGATCACGCGCTCGCGCCGACGACCAGGCCCATGCCGACCGTGTGGAACGTGAGGATGCTCGGATACGCCCAGATGGTCGGCGCGCCGGCCACCCACTGGGCGAAGGAGCTGTCCTCCAACGCCCACATCAACTTCATCATCTATTTGCCGAGCGGATCGTCTCCGTTGCCGCTCCAGATCTTCAGCGTCTTGCCGTCTGGAGTAATGAACGACAGGATGTGCCCGCGCGAAGACCCGTTGCGCGCAAGCGCAATGCTCGCCGTATAGGTTTCGCCAATCTTGAAGAAATCACGTCCGCTCAGTCCGATCGATCGAAACTGCGCCGGGCGCGGCGGCGACGATCGTCCAGTCGGTCACGGTCCCGTCCGCGTTCTTCACCTCCAGGTGCCAGTTCACGTGCGGATTCACCCACATGACTCTCGTCATCACGCCGACGATCGTCTTGACGTTGTTCTGATCGAACTCCGCCTGCGTGGCATGGTGCGCGAACGACGGAGAACCGGCCGCAAGCGCGGCGATGAACGCAGCGAGCGCAAAGAGACGTTTCATGTGGCATTCTCCTATCCCCGTTCCTTCGTATACGAGGTTGGCGCTGTCTGATTCGACGCACGGCGGATCCTCGATCTGCGTCGTCGGGTTGGTATTCAGGTTCAGATTGCGCGGATCCATCACCCACGGCTTCATCAGCACGTCGGGATCGTCAGCGGTCGCCTGGTAGCGCAGCGTATTGCCCTGGCGCGTCAACCGTTCGGTGACGTGCAGCTTGTTCGTGTGGAAGTATCCCGGCCAGCCAAGCCACGTCTCCTCGTTGAAGCCGACGACGTCCACGACGAGCGTGTCGCCGTCCCAGTGGCCGACCGAGTCGCCGAGGTAAGTCTGATCGTTCGAGTTCACCGGATCGTGCGGCCGCCCGTCGATCGGGATGATGCGGTGCTGGTTCTTCTCGCGATACAGGAAGATCACGTCTTTGGGACCCTGCACGATCCGAAGCGGCGGGCCCATGCGCGGGACACCGGCCGGCATGCAGTGGAAGTTCGAGTCCTGCACGTTGCCGTTGACGTCGAGAGAATCGACCTTGTCCCAGTACTGCGCTTTGTAGACCGGGAAGTTGGGACCGAAGCGCTGCCCCACCCGCTGTCGCGCTCGCCGTTCACCGGGTTGCCCTTGCGATAGCGGCCCGTCGAGCGTCAGGTTGCCCTTCTCGTCGAACGGGCTGTCGCCGCGTCCGCCGCCTCCACCTCCGCCGCCGCCCCAGGCGCCGTTCCAGATCCGGATGCCCGTCCGCCATGCGCGGCGTCGGCACGTTCTGCGCCTGCGCGGTCCGGCACCGCACCGCGGCCGCCGGCCGTTTGCGCGGAGCGCCATCCGCGGTTTGCGCGCCGACGTTTTCCGGAACGGGCATCACGACGTACGGGTTATAGGTGTTGGTCTTCGAAATCGTCAGGTCGAGCACCGTTGCGCCGTCGCGCTTCTGGACGATGTGGCGCGGGAACATCACGTCGCTCAGGTAATCCGCGCCGTTCCAGTCGCCGTAGTCCGAGTAGGTTGCCGTGACGACCGTCGTCCCCATGCGCGCTTCGACGTCGCGGATGAAGCTCTTGTCGTCGAGGGTGGCCTTCACCGTGGCGCCGATGGAGGCGATTGGAAACGTGAAGCGTGGTGACGCCGCCCGCGGCGGTCGACCTTCGCGGCGGCACCGGCCGCCGTGGCCGCCTTGACGATGCCCTGCGGCAGCGTCCACAACTGGAGGAGCCGATCGTTGACGGCTGCTGCAGCCGGCGTGGCATTCATCCCAGGCTGCGTTTCGTTCCAGGCGAACTTTGTCGCTGACGACTTCCACCGCGCGCTGGGGCTTCCCGTCCGCCGCCGGTGCGCGTGACATCGACGCGCATCCCGGGACGTGGAAATTGACGCTGCCGGCGTAGTTGGTCACCTTGACCATCTGTCCGCCGACCGTCATGGTGCCGGCGCCCCAGTACCGCAGGGTCGCGATCAAGTCGGCTTCCCGCTCGGTGCGAAGCATGCCGAGCGCGTCGGCCGCGTTGTGCAGCACCGTTTTCAGTTCGGGAGCCTGCTGCGCCTCGATCATCGAGATCGTGAGCGTGACGGCGATGGCGACGCTCGCTGCTGTCAGTCGCATGCGTATCTCCTGTTGGTGCCGGATTGTAACTGAACGGTTACGCAGTGGATAGGGCTACCGCGTCGGAGTGCTCGCTGCGGCCAGGCGTTTTTTGAAGGCCGCCTCCGAGTCGTCGATCATCTTCGTCCACTGCCCCGGCGCCAGCGTCAGCGGGCTCGGGCGCTTGTTGGCCCACAGCGCATCCAGCTTTCCCTTGAGACAGGTTCTGCGGGTGACCGGAGACCAGTATGTCTGGATTCATCGCGCGCAACGCTTTGTACGACGTCGTAGGCGTCCTCCGGCCGCGTGTCGTATTTCGGATCGCCGGTGATGGGTCCAGGGGGCCGCCGAAGACGATCTGATAAGTCTTGCCGTCTTCCTGCGTGGTGATGAAGTACGCGGCGGCGCCGAGCGTGTGGCCGGGCGTCCAGATCACCTTGACCGTCGATCCTCCGAGGACGATGTCTTCGCCGGACTTGAGCACGCGTCCGATCTGCAGCGGCTCCTGTCCCCAGGTTTCGTTCGAGCCCAGGTCGTGGCCGCTGACGAGCGCGGGGACTTCCGCCTCGAGCGCCGCCACCGTGGCGCCCGTGAGGCGGCGGATCGTCTCCATCGTCTCCATGTGGTCGTAGTGCGCGTGGGAGATCAGCATCACCTTGATGTCGGCCGGCTTGAAACCGAGCTTGACCATGTTCGGGAAGACGACCGCCGCCATCTTCTGCGTGCCGGTGTCGAGGAGGATGTGGCCCTGCGGCGTGGCCACCAGGATCGACGCGATGTTGTTGGCGCCGATGTAGTAGACGTTGCCCATGATCTTGAACGGGGCCTGCGGTTCGCTGTCGGTATCGGGGCGCGAGACGCGGTCCATGAACCACGCGGTGTCCTTGCCGCCGATCGCGAGCGGATCGGGCGCCGCCGGCTTTTGCCCCTGGGCTGAGACGACGGCAATCGAAGCGAGCGATAACGCGACCAGCAGATATCTCTTCACGAGTGCCTCCGAAGGAAGGGCGGGTCTTGTCAGACCCGCCGCGTTGCTGCGGATTATATGGGCGGGAAGACGAATCGGCGCTAGCATCTCGCCGTGGCCGTAATTGTCACCCTCGACCAGATTCAGCACCTCGCGCCCAACGTGCGATCGAGCTATCGCGAGGCGTTTCAGAATGGCCAGGACGTGCTCGACCAGTGCGGTATTTCCGAGACCGCGCTGCGTGTCTGCCACTTCATGGCGCAGGTGCTGCACGAGTCGAGCGGACTGGCGTTCCAGATCGAGAGCTTGAACTACAGCGCCGAACGCCTGCCCGCAGTCTGGCCATCGCGCTTCAAGCCAAAGGGACCACTCGATCCGGCGGCCTTCGCCCACAACCAGCAAAAGCTCGGTAACGAGGTACGGCGGCCGCATGGGCAACACCGGGCCGAACGACGGGTTCACGTACCGCGGACGCGGTCTTCTGCAGCTCACGGGGAAGGACAGCTACCAGGAGGCGACGACGACCGTGCGCGCGCAGAATCCTGCGGCGCCCGATTTCGTCGCGTTGCCGGACGCCGTGTTCGGCGGGCAGTGGTGCCTCGCCATCGCCGCCGCGGAATGGACTCGCCAAGGGTTGCAACGCGTTCGCCGACCAGGACGACATTCGAAAGGTGACACGCGCCATCAACGGCGGCCTCATTGGCCTGAGCGAGCGCATCGAGTGGCTGCGGCTTACCAAGGCGGTCTGGTTACCCGTCGTTGCTCCGCGCGCCGTCGTCCGGACCGGTGGGTGCGGTCCGGCGCGCGCCGACGCGGCTACCGAAGCGGCGACTCAACACGAAAGGCTCGGACAACACGCAAGGCTCGGACAACACGCAAGGCCTCGGACAACACGCAAGGCCTCGACAACACGCAGGGCCCGGAAACGAAAGGCAAGGAAATGAAATCACTTCACTCGCTGACAGGTCTGTTGCTGGTGGTTGGAGTCGCCGTGGTCGCCGGACAGGCGCGGCTGCCACAGGATATCCATCCCGAAACGGGCAATCGTTTTCCGGCGATCAAGACGGGTCTGACGCCCGACGCCTTCGGGCCGGGAGCCATACGGCCTTTACAGTCCGCCGGTGGCCGAATCCATGACCGGCATAAATGATTATCTCCGGCACAAGTCTGGCCTCGACGACCGGCTGGTGGAGCTGGCGATCCTGGTCACGGCGCGGGAGATGGACTGCGAGCATGCGTGGACCGCGCACGAGCCCGCCGCGCAGAAGGCGGGGCTGCAGCAGGAGATCATCGACACCGTCAAGTTCCGCAGGCCGCTGACGAAGCTGGGAGAGAAGGACGCGGTCATCGTGCAGCTCGGTCGCGATGCGATCGGGAAACACAAGGTGGGTTCCGACACCTTCGCCCGCGCCGTCAAAACTGTTTGGCAACCAGGGGCTCGTCAACATCGTTGCCGCTGATGGGCGACTATGCGGCGACGACTATGCATGCTGAATGTCGCCGACCAGCACGTGCGTCCGAAGGACAAGTCGCTGCTGCCGGTGCCGTAGATCGCGCGGCTCGTGGGTGCGCTGGGTGCCGCGTAGGGCGGGTCTTGTTAGACCCGCCGCTATCATCCTCGATGGATCCGCTCAGATCTAATCGCCGGAGCGGCCATGTGGCTTCGACGAACCAGATGGCTCCGCGACCGTATCCCTGGCGACCAGTCGGCGGCCGTATTTGCTGAGCGGTTCGTCTCACCCACACGGCCGCTCCGGCTTAGAGCAGCCAGTGATCGATCGAGGCCTGCCGACGTTTACAATTGCTATCATATATGATAGTTTAGCAGCGAGCTCTGATGGCTCTGATAATTCGCGAGCACGTCGCTGCGGATGGCAAGACTCCTTCCAGAGTGGCTCGATTCGTTAACCGTAGCGGTCAGGGCGCGGATTCAGGCGCGAGTGCTTCGGTTTGAGTTGGGCAACCTCGGCGACCACCAAGCGTCGGGAGCGGCGCGTCTGGGAAGCTGCTGCTGTGGCCCGGGCCGGTTTATTTCGGCAAGGACAGCGCCTTGATCATCCGCTTCTGGTCGGTGGCGACAAGGGGATCCCAGGCGAAAGGCATTTCGCGTGCGCAAGGTTTCTGGCGTGATTATGGCGCGAAACGCATGGCACGGCGAAGTAGAGAGTGGAATGTCGGGCTCGCGGAGGACTTCGGGATCGGGAATTCGCCCGAGTTCTTGCTGGCGGCGATCGACATGGTGTGCGCTGCAGGTCGCGCTGGCGAAGGTCGTCCGAGCCATGGGCGTCAAGGAGTTCGCGACAAAGGTCCATGGCAGTACCGTACTCAACCCGCGTCACAATCCGACGCAGGACACGCTGAATCGCCTGCTCGCTGTTTCGCCTGAAACTCAGCCTGGCGCCAATCGACCGACCGAAAGGTCGGCACGCAGCGTAGTTATCCGGACCGCCGATTGCTCCTGGGTCTACGGCAGCGGAATATCGACCGCGATCAGACAGCCGGGACCGAGGCGGTCTAGGTTGCGAGTCCATCAGCAAATAGTTCGGAAAGATCGACGTCGAAACCTGCAATCACCACGGACCGCGCAGCGTCCTTCCGAGACCACGAGCGGTTCGACGTAACCGTCGTTCAACCGTGACACCTCGACGGAGCGTCCTCGCGGGTCGATGACCTAGCACTCGCGGACGCCGAACCGCTCCATCAACGTGCGCTTGCGGCCACGGTCGTTGCGGGCCGTCGACGGCGAAGGACCTCGAACGCCGCATCAGGCGGGACGCGAATACTCGAGCGGGTCGAGACGAGCGACCGTCTCGGGCCCGAAATACACGACGTCAGGCTGGACGACGTGTACTCGGACTAAGACGATGTCGAGCGGCGCGAAATAGTCAGTCCGCCGATGCCGGCGAACGTGCTCGAGGAGAGCGGCGGAAAAGACGCCCGGCCACGATCTGGATGTGTCAGCAGCGGTGCGGGACCACCCACAGCTCTCCGTCGTACAGCTCGTGCCGGTTTCCGTCATCCGGCGTGCGCTGCAGGTCGGCGAAGCTGACTGGCGGCTTACCGCTTCCACCACGGCGCATCTTAACATCGTCACCTTGATGCTTCCGCCGTGCCACTCAGGATCATGAGGGGATTGATCGTTGCGAGACCGACATCGCAGAATCCGCCGCGTCGCGTAGATCGGCTTTGCGGTTCGTGGCAACTTGGGTGCCTCACGGCAACGGGATATCGACCGCGATCCAGACCGCCGGGACCGTCCCCGTGTTCTCGGCCCAGTGCGTCGTCGCGCGTCCTTCGGCGAAGCCGCCGCCGGGTTTCGCGACCTGGTCCGGCTTCCCTTCCGCGTGATACGTCACCTCGCCCTGGAGGAAATAGGTGATGGCCGGCCGGTCCACGTGGTTGTGGAGGCCGAGCACGCCGCCGGGCTGCAAGGTGACCTTCCGCATGCGCAGCATGCGGCCCTTGGTGGACGGCACTTCCGCGGTCAGGTCCATCGAGCGCAGCATCTCGTCGCTCTGCCCGACGTTTGCGGTGGGAATCTGCCGCTGTCCGCGTTGTCCAGCGGCGAAGCCCGCCATGAAGACGAGCGGGACGAAGACGGCGGCGACGACGATCAGCTGACGGCTTTTCATGGGCGGATTATAGACGCACGTCGCACCCCGCACCTCGCACTTTCGGACGCTTCGACTTCGCTCAGGGCAGGCGCACCGCCGCACGACTCGCACCATCGCACCGTCGCACGCCGGAGTCCCATAGAATGAATGCATGTCTGAAGATGGCGGGCCGAAGTCTGCGTTCGAGCTGGCGATGGAGCGTCTGCGGAAGCAGGATGCCGAAGAAGGCGTCACGACGACGCGGGCGTTGACCGACGAGGAGAAGGCCGCGATCGCCGAGGTGCGAAGCCTTTACGACTCGAAGATTGCCGAGCAGGAGATCCTGCAGGCGTCGGCGATGAAGCACCTGCAGGTCGCCGACCCCGCGGAGCGCGAGGAGGTCGAGCGCCGGTTCCGCCGCGAGCGCGGAGCGGCTCGCGTCCGAGCGGGACGCGAAGGTCGAGAAGATTCGTCGTGGTGGGGGTGAGGGTAATGCGACGCTATGATGAGCGCAGGACGATCTTCACGGTTGTCCCGCCCGCTGGCGCTTCCCTTCTTTTGTCCAAAGTCCGCAGTATTTCCGGTTGAGTTCGTCTTCCTTTTTCCTCATCGCGACGGGCGTTAGCATGTCGCGCGCCCACAATTCAATCTGTTTACCAGCATCGTAGCGTGGCCTGCGCGTGCTCTTTGAAAGTCTTCTCTTTGATATCGAGGGTGATCCGCCCGTGCGCCCATCTTGTTCTTGAGCGAATTGAACGTTCCGGACATCCGCTTGCTGAACGGCGTCTCGGTTATTCCCGCCTTCATAAACTCTTCCTCGACGACCATAACGTAGACGACGCATCCGTGAACGTCTCGATCAATCTGCAGACGGATGGTCTTCCCCGACTCCGGGTAGACAGTGCCAGCCCGCCAAAACCCATCCGCCTGAAGCTCGTGGCTAGTGATATTCATGTTCAGACCTTGTAGGTGGTGTCGGCAACGTCACTCGAGCAACTTGCGTTTAAAAACATTTGCCCTGTGGTACTCCAGGTACGCGTCTTTGCTCCTTCGAGAACTCACCAACGCGCACGCCAGCATCAATTCCCCACGCGTCCAGGAGCTTCTCTCGACCTCCGAAACAATTACCAACTCCTGGCTGGGCGAAAACGGTTATATAGCCCTCATCGAAAAGATGATCGATATGTGGCGAAAGCAGCAATCCATTCGCGCCGTCCAGGCGCTCGGTGTCGTTGGCATCGCGCCAGGCTTTTCTGATATGACTAGCCTTCAAGTGCCTTGGCTCATTCACTCAGGATGCGACAGAACTCTTCACGCAACAAGACGTTTGATCTGAACACGCCTTGACCACGTCTGGCCCTCACAATCTGGTCCCTGAATGTCGGTCCGAGGATTGCGCGATCGCTGATCGGATCTTGTTGATCCATGACATCGGAGGATTCTGAAAAGCGGCAATCGTGGCATACGCGTCCCAATATGCTTGCCCGATCAAGCCGATGAGCGCCTCGGCGAAGGCTTTCGGAATTTCCGCGAGGTAGACAGATTGCAGACCATCACCATTCTCCTGAAGCGGTGAGTATCTGGAAGGCAAGATTGGGCGGAGGATTGCGATGTGATCTTTGGGTCGGATCTCGTTATTCAGGCCGCAGAAGTCGACCGGCACAAACCAGCCTCTTTCGACCAGTTCGACCCAGCGGCGCCGAAGTCAGGCTTCGGGCCCGTTTGTGCGGAAGCGGTAGACGACGCCAACAGACCTTGATGCGCGTGTCGCACGAACGAGAATACGACGTCGCCAGCGACACCTTCGCGCATGTTCTCGTAGAACTGGATCTTCGAGCCCGTTCGCGTTTTGCTTCGGCGACCACATGAAGCTGCCGCGAACCTCGGCCCGATACGTCTGGTTCTGGTTCACCTGCACCAGTCACCGCATGTCCGATCTCGTCCAGTTGTAGCGTAAAGCCGTCGCATTAAGTGCACTGTGGTCGGACAGAAGCAGACTTCCCTGTTTGTTTGCCTGTTCGCCGTTTTTCTTGCCGGTTTTGGGCGAGTGATCGCGAATACCTCGTCCTCGGTGAGCTTTTGCGCACTCTCCGCCGCCCGCTAAGAGCAGCCTCTCGCGCCCTTTCGTCTGATGCCCCGCTGAATGGATTCATCCTTCACCGCCTCGACCCCCAGCCGGATCGGAGAACCTTGGCGGATTTCACGCTTGCTTTCTGGGCGACGAAGCACGCCGAACGTGGGGTCGATCGCGGATTGACGCTTCCGACTTTTCTTCTGTTCTTGGCGGGCACAGTGGGATCCTACCGCCGAACACCAGATCGATAGCCGACTGACGCAAGTTATTCCGATGACGGACAACAAGCGTGAAGCGATCTCGACCGGTCTTCGGCTGATATTCGAGGCTGATCGAACAACTCAAGGCTGCATTCCCGAACCGGATGTTTACCATCGATGGACGATTGGTAGGCGACGTGGGCAGGAATCATCGCCGCGCTTGAAGGCTACGACATCCTTCTTACACGACGTCTCTCAGCCAAATCATGATGCCACCGCGTCTGATGGACGAAACGTTCAAATCAAGGCGACGTTCAAGGAGTCGCGCTCACATTCAAGACGGTTCCTGATTGCTACCTTTGAGTTCAAGCTGTATCCGGACGGCCGTCACGAAGAAGTTTTCAACGGGCCTGGTCGGCCTATTTACGATCGTTACGTTGCTCGAAAGGGGTTGGCGTCGCTCTGTTGTCGTCTCCGATCGCAGAGCTGCGACGGCTATCGGCGGAAGTAGTGCCGAACGAGCGCATACGAAGACGAGGCGTCCAATCGATCGATGAAGAACGCAAAGGTGCGAAAATGATAGCGATCTACAGTCCGTATTTGGCTTCCAAAAAGATTCGGAGGGGAGTCATAGCACGCCGCCGCGACCTCTCCTGCCAAAGCAAGAAGCCACAGCGGCTTCTCACCTCCGCCTCGACCAATCGCGCCGTACACTTGCCACCACTCATGCAGCAGATCTGGCCTTCTGGCATCGCACAATAGAACGAAATGATAACCGTGAGCGGCGGCGGCTAGAACGTTGCGAATCAAGCTGATAGCCTTTACGTGTGTCGGCGGCGCATGGTAGCAACGGGACGTCGACCATACCTCGCCTAGAGACTTGTATCGATCGACATGTGAACGCGGGCGCTCCGTAAAGTCTCCCTCCGTGTGCGGTCTCGAAAACGGCCTTTCCTGCGCGCGCATGTCAATCTCGGTTGAGTCTGAACCCCCCTCCGACAAGCGGGCACGTTCCCTGCCACCTGAATTCCGGGTGACCCGACTGGCAATGACGGCAGCAACTGCGCGAAGATCTGTTGCGCTGCGCTCGAGAGTATCTGCACAACGGCCAGCCGCACGACTACGTGCCGGACTTTATCATTCGCCTCAAGACAGCCCGAGTCATCCACCTGATTCTCGAAACAAAGGGTTTTGACGATGTCGCCGAAGAAAGCGGCGGCTGCGGAGCGCTGGGTTACCGCTGTGAATGCTGACGGAGCATTCGGAGTGTGGCGCTACGCCTTGGCTCGAAAGGTTAATCAGGTTCGGCACGCTCCTCGACCGCTTTTAGCGCAGCGGTGTTCCGCACAGAATCCGGTGTTTTCGGCGAGGAAAGCAGGTCGATCAGCTAGCCATCCTTCGCCTGGCAACCTCAATCGAGTGACGGATTTCATTGCTAAGTGGCTTGTCGACGACCAGGGCGCTGTTGGGTTCCTTCGCGCCAAATGCGGCGGGAGCAGGTCGGCCCGATTCCCGCCGCCTCCAAAATATCTCCACGAATAGAGTCGAAAATCGCGTCCTACGACGTCATGGAGCGACGAGCAGCAGTAAACTCTGTCGTCGCAATGATTAGCACCAGAAGTCGCGCGCCCTCAGCAAATTAGAAAACGCCAATTTGCGATTCGACTCCCGCCGCCTCCACCATTAGCGCATTTTCACGAACTGACCGGCGCCAATTTCGCCGCCCCGCCGATCGGCTGCTGCGCACGTCGAAGAGAAGACTGAGGGTGGTGAGTGACGCGGTCGCCAATGGCTATGCGGAGTAGCTCGAAATCGCCTCAAATGACTTCCGCGACGGGCCTCGCTACCGCTTCTTTTTCGATGGCTTCCTGGACGTCTTCTTCGAAGCGGTTGCGACGGCCACCATTCACTTCGCCCACTTCACGAGCGTGGCCGCATCTTCCACGATCTCGATCGGCACCGCGTAGTAGGGCATCGTCATCGCGCGGTCCGCATACGGCTTGAACGGGCGGGATCCTGCCTGCTCGTATGCTCTGGCGATTCGAGTCGTCGACTTTGAAGTAGAGGACGTCCGACGCCAGGATGCCGAAGAAACAGGTCGTCCGCGTACAAGCCCTACCCCGCCGAACATCGATCGGTCACGAAGGCCGGGAAGCGCCACTGAGCTGGTCGAGCACGTCACTCGCGAAAGCCGCTGCTGTGACGCGCATGGACTTCAGACGTGCCTCGCGCGGAGCTGTTTTGGCGGAGCTTCTTCGTCGTACGCCCACAGTATGCGACAGGCGATTCACGCGCGTTGCAGTTGTTGCAGCATCCGGCGCCGATGCTCGACCTCGCGCGCGCTGAGGACGCGCGGGAACGGCGTGGCAACCAGCTTCACGCGTTCGGGGCGATCGATCCTGGCGCGGTAACACTCGAAACAGAGAACGCGACCACGGTTCCTCTGAACGATGCGCGGCACAGGACATCTCCACCCTCCGACGCGAGGATAGAAAGGGGTGTGACAGAGGAGGTCACTCGGCTACAGCCCGCCATCGGGAATGACGCCGCGCCGGAGGCTGGCAACCTGCTCCGCCGTGAACGGCCGCACAAACAGCGACGGCGTGTCCGGCATACGCGCGGAACAGGTGGACGATGTAGTGCATCCGCTGGCGGAGGTCGCACCAGTCCTTCGCGGCGCACTGCGTGCCGCCCGGCGGACACGGGTCGTGCTCCTTCACGAAGCTGTCGAGAAACGGATGCGCGGCGCCGAGCAGCGGCGGCACCGGCGCGTCGAGGTCGCGCCCGAGCGCCAGCGCGGCGTACGTCGGCTTCATGTCGACAGGAACGGCGAGCACCATCAGCGCATCGGTCACCGCTTCCTGCGTGACCTTCCGTGCCTCACGCCGCACGCGGGCGGCGAGCCAGCCGATCACCTTCGCCAGCGGATCGTGCGCAAGGCGCGGCCAGTTCCGCGAGCTCGGAATCAGATACGTCCAGGACGCGCGCGCCGAGATCTTCCGCGGTGACAATCGGCGCGTCGACGGCCGCCGTGATTTGCGGCTGCAGCCGCATCTGCTCGTGCAAGCCGATCTTCAGGTTGGCCAGCAGAATCCATGCGGCACGCGCACCCGGATCGGATTCGCGCCGCTGCCGCTGGTAATGCGCGAATGCCTCGCGAAGATACTGCTGGCCATCAGGCGGCGCGCCTGGACGCAGTCCCGGCGGCGAATGCGAGGAAGTCCGGCGAATCCTCCGCCGCATCGACCGGCACGGTCGCCATGAAACGCGCGAACTCGCGGCCGATCTCCGCGAACACCTTCAGGTTGCCAGCCGCCACCTCCGTGCTCGCGCGCTCGAAGGCATCAAATGGCGTGTGAATCTCGGCGACCACGCGACCGAGCCGCGTGTCGGGCTGGAAGAGTCCCTTCCGCAGCAGCCACCGCTTGATCGACGCGAGCGGCGCCAGCAGCCACGATCGCCGGCCGAGCGTTCGATCCAGCGTGGCGAGGAAATCCTCGCCGCGAATGGTGCTGCCCGCCTGGCGCGACGCCCACGTCGCGAACGTGCACCAGTCGGCTGCCCCGCCCGTCCGCACGCGCATCGCGGCCGAGAGATCCGCATAGCACTCGGTGATCTGCAGGTTGCGCAGCACGGGGTTGTCGATCGCCGCGATCGACGCGATGTCGTCCACTGTCGGAGCGGTGATGACGCACTGGCATCGGGAGCAAATCATACCGGTTACGGATCGTTCGGGGCGTTCGGATCGTTCACGTTCTTTTGGTTCTCGATGGCGCGGATCGAGATTCGCTTAAGCACTGACGCGGCAGGATCCCGCATTCCGCCGGATCCTCGATCGTCGAAGGATTTCGCGAGATGACGACGTTGGAGCTGGAAGAACAGATCAAAAACCTCGACGCACGAAGCACGGCGGTTGAGCAGATTCTGCCAACGCTTGCGACGAAGGAAGACCTGGCGACGCGCGACGATATTCGCCTTCTCGCCGAGCAGATGCTGGCGCTGCGGGCACAGCTCACTCGCCTGGAAGCGCGATTCGATGCGGTCGATATCCGGTTCAATCGCATCGACTCGCGGTTCAGTCGCGTGGACGCGCAGTTGAGTAAACGATAAGCGTGGCACAATCATGAGATGGTTCCCCCGCGAACGACCTCGACAGACGCCGTTCGGCGGGCCAAACAAGGCCCGCCCTCCGATGGCTTTACCACCCTCGGCCTCTCCGACACGCTGATCGCCACGCTCGTCGCGCTCGGCTACGAAGAGCCGACGCCCGTTCAGCGCGAGACGATTCCGCTGATGCTGGCTGGCCGGGATCTGCTCGCGCAGGCGGCCACTGGAACCGGCAAGACGGCCGCCTTCGCGCTCCCGATGATTCAGCAGATCTCCGCGGACTCTCCGACTTCGCAAGGCTCGTCGGACAAGGAAGCCGTCCGCGGACCCAAAGGGTCCGCGCCGCACGACTGAAGAAGGTCCGCGCCGCACTGCTGAAGAGGGTCCGCGCCGCGCCGCCTCGGAGGAGCACGAACCGCGACTCGTCAAGAAGTCATCCAAGCGGCACAACACCGCCGGAGTTGTGCTCGTGCCCACGCGCGAGCTCGCGATGCAGGTCTCGGAGGCGATTCATCGCTACGCCCGCGGCACGGGACTCACGGTCGTCCCGCTCTACGGCGGCTCGTCGATGCAGCAGCAGATCCGGGCGCTCGACCGCGGGGCCGACGTCGTCGTCGCCACGCCGGGACGCGCGCTCGATCACATCCGGCGCAAGACACTCAACCTCGATGCGGTGCGCGTTCTGGTCCTCGACGAAGGGGACGAGATGCTCGACATGGGGTTCGCCGAAGACATCGAGACGATTCTCGAGGAGACGCCCGAGACGCGGCAGACGACGTTATTTTCGGCGACGATGCCGGCGCGCATCCTGAAGATTGCGGAGCGGCACCTCAAGAAGCCGCAGCGCGTGACGATTGCGCACGAGAAGACGGCCGCCGGCAAGATGCCCCGCGTCCGCCAGCTCGCCTACATCGTCCGCCGCGACCAGAAGCCGGCGGCGCTCGACCGCATCCTCGAGATGGAAGACCCGACCTCCGCGATCGTCTTCTGCCGCACGCGCCTCGAGGTCGACACGCTCACCGAGACGCTCAACGCGCACGGCTACCGCGCCGAGGCGCTGCACGGCGGCATGGAACAGCGGCAGCGCGACGCGGTGATGAACCGCGTCCGCTCGGGCAAGACGGACCTCCTCATCGCCACCGACGTCGCCGCGCGCGGCCTCGACATCGAGCAGATCACGCACATCGTCAACTACGACGTCCCCGCCGCGCCCGAGTCGTACGTGCACCGCATCGGGCGGACGGGACGCGCGGGGCGCGAAGGGACGGCCATCACGCTCGCCGAGCCGCGCGAGAGCCGGCTGCTGCGCAGCATCGAGCAGCTCACGAAGCAGAAGATCGACGTCGCGACGGTGCCGACCGTCGCGGACCTGAAAGCGCGACGCCTGGAGCTGACGCGCGCGTCAATCCGCGACCGCCTCGTCGCGGGCGACTTCGAAGATGTGCGCGTCGTCGTCGAGCAGCTGGCGGGTGAATTCGACTTGATGGACGTCGCGGCCGCGGCGGTGAAGATGGCGCATCAGGCAAGCGGCGCGGATGGCGAGCGGGAGGAAGAGGAGATCGTTGCGCCTGCCCCTCCCAAGGCAGGGCCCTACGAGGAACGCGGACCTAAAGGTCCGCGCCGCGTCGATGGAGGTCGGGCGCGACGGCCGGGTCAATCGCGTTCATCCGACAATGGCCACAACGTGAAGCTGTTCATCGGCGCGGGTCGCAAGGCGGGCATCCGGCCGGGCGATCTCGTCGGCGCGATCACCGGCGAAGCCGGCATCACGTCCAAGAGCGTCGGCGCGATCGAAATCGGCGAGAACTTCTCGCTCGTCGAAGTGTCCGAAGACGTCGCCGACCAGGTCCTCACCGCCATGAAGGGCGCATCGCTGCGAGGGAAGAAGGTGACCGTCCGACTGGATCGCGATTCAGCCGGCAGCGGGCGGCCGGCAGCTGGCAGCAATCGCGCGGCGAAGCTAGGCCCGTCAATTGCCACGTCGTCCGACGATGGTAGGATCGGCCTCCCGCCGAATCCTCGATCATCGAAGGAATTCGGCGAATGACACCTTCTGAGATGGAAGAACGAGATCAAAAACCTCAACGAATGGGCGCGCGGAGGTTTCGCAAAACCTGCCACTCCTCGCCACGAAGGAGGACTTGAAGGCCTATGCGACGAAGGAGGATCTTCGAAGCGAGGTGGCAAAGCTCGCAACCAAAGAGGACCTCAAGGCGTTCGCGACGAAGGACGAACTGAAAGCAGGCCTCGAGGACGCGAAACGCTATACCGAGAACCTGATCTTCGTGACGCGCCGCGAGATCCGACAGGTGGATGGCAAGCTCACCTCGATGGCGGCTGATGTCGAGAGGATTGCGCGAACACCTCGCGATTCTGACCGCGCCCAAACGCCGCAAGCGATAGCGACCTCGCGCCACAACAAGGACGCCTGCGCATACCGAATCGCCGATCAGCGGCCGGCATGGTCATGCGCGAAGCAAAATCCGTTCAGCGAATGCCGGAGGCGAAGCTGCTGGGAGCTTCCAAGGATTTTGCGGAGCCGCATGGCCATGACGGCCGCCAGCGTCGCCGATGTGCCAGTAGGCCGACCTGAAGGTCGGCCTCTACGGCCATCCTCGACTGAAGGTCGGCCTCTACGACTGCGTGCTGCGCATACCGAATCGCCGATCAGCGGCCGGCATGGTCATGCGCGAAGCAAAATCCGTTCAGCGAATGCCGAGAGGCGAAGCTGCTGGGAGCTTCCAAGGATTTTGCGGAGCCGCATGGCCATGACGGCCGCCAGCGTCGCCGATGCGCCAGTAGGCCGACCTGCCGCCTACGGCCGCTGGCGGCTATCGTCGGCTAAGGAAGGTCGGCCTCTACGGCTGCGTCGTCTCATCTCTGATACCACGCGATGCGATCGCCTTTCATCGCCGCTCCTGGCTGTTCGAGGTAGACGACGTTGGTCGAGCCGGCGGAGCGGATGGGACTGGACGGCAGATCGAACAAGCGATCGTTGGTGAGGAAGATGCCGCCGGGCCGCAGCATCTTTGCCACGTTTGTCACCGCGAGCGACTGCTCGAACACGTCGTAGTACAGCAGGATGTTCGTCGCCAGCACGAGATCGAACTGCTCGGCCGCCGGCAGCGGATCCAGCCGCTGCACGACCACATTCAAATCGCGCGGCGTGACGCGACAGCACGACGGGCGGAGGAAGCGCGACCGCGCGCACGTCGAGCCGGCCGGCAGCCGGCGGCGGCAGCACCAGCTGTGGCCGGCTTGCCGATGCGATCGCCGAAGCGCTGCCAGTACTTCGTCAGGTCGGCGGTCCACCGGCGATCGATCTCGCGCGGCAAGCACCAGCGTGTACGACCGTCCTCCTGCGCGCGCGGGCGCGGGCGGCCTCGATGTGCTGGATGACGTCGCGGGCTCAAGTCGCACGCGGTCACCTGCACGCCGCCGGGCGCCGCGAGCCCGAGCCGCATCAGCGAGTCAATCACGGCGAACGGCTGGATCGTCTGCTGCGGGTAGAAGTCGTGCCCTTCCTGCTTGTCGGTGAAGTCGAGCCCCGGTCCGACGATGGCCACGCGCAGGACGCTGGCGGGCTTGAGCAATCCGTTCGACTTGAGGTCCTCGAGGGCCTTCTCGATTCCGAAGTCGATGAGGATCGACGTATCGGACGACAGGCCGCGGTCGCGGAAGATCGTCACCTGGTCGACCAGCGGCGCGTTCGGGTCGAGCAGCGTCGAGGCGTGCACGGCGCTGCCGACCACCGCCGCCCGGTCCTCGAGATACTTCCGCACGCGAAGCGTCCCCTGCGCGGTCGCTGGATTCATGCCGTTGCGCTCGATGACCTGGCGCGCGAGCTGAACGCGCTCGTTCCCGGCAGGCGACGCGAGCGCGGCCATGAAATCGTCGATGCGCCCTTTCAGCACCGGTGACGGCACGAAGGTCGTCGCGCCCGTTTCGCGCTGCCGCACGACGATGCCGGCGAGCTGCTGTTCAGAGATGCGCGGCTGACTGGTGAACGTCGTGCCGTAGAGCAGCAGGTTGATGATCGAGTCCTCGTCGCCGGCCTGCACGCGCGCACGGATGGCGGCGTCCTCGCGCGCGATCCACGCCGGCCAGAGTGCTTCGATCTCCGCGGGCGTCTTCGTCCGCAGGTCGGCCGGCCACAACTGCGGTTGCAGCGCCTGGAAGACCGGCCGCGCGTCCGCGAATGGAATGTTGCGCCTTGCCTGCTGGCGGAGACCACTGCGCGCGCCGCGATGTCAAGCGTGACGCCGATGGTCCGACGACCACAGAAGGCACAGAGAACGAGAATCATCTCCGTGTCTCCGTGTCTCTGTGGCTCGTCTCCGTCAGAACGTGATCCTGAACCCGAACTGCATCGTCCGATTCTCGGCGGCGGTGCGCTTGAGATACTGCGGGCTCTGTTCCTGGGTCGTGATCGTCCAGTTCGGACGGTTGAAGACGTTGAACGCCTCGGCCATCACGTCGATCGACACCCGCTTCTGAAGCGGAATCTTCTGCTGGATGCGCACGTTCGTGCGGTTGCGCATCGGCTGCGTGAAGGCGTTGCGCGGAACGATCGAGCCGTCCGGACGCAGCCGCTGCCGCTCGACCGAGCCCGCGCCCAGGTTGCGCAGGTCGCTGCCGTAGGAGGTGGCGGAGCGGTCACCCGCGCTCGCGTAGTGGATGCCACTCAGCTGGAAACCGTGGCCGACCTGCCAGATCCCGTTCAGCACCACGCGGTGCCGCTGATCGCCCTCGGCGAAGCTCCACTCACCTTTCAGATCCTGCGCGAGCGGGAACGTCGACCTCGACTGGTGTCTTGCCGGGCACGCCCTGGAACGGCGCGCCGACGGCATTCCAGAACCCGCTGAGCGTATACGTGCCTGACGCCTGCCATCGGTTGCTCATGCGCTTGGTGAACGACGTCACCACGCCATGGTACGCGGAGCGCGCATTCTGCAGCGTCATCGCAAGGATGCCGTACTCGGAAGTACGGGAGCTTGCTGCGATCCGTGTAGGGATAGTTCACACCCGTGTTCGGATCGAACGCGATGTTGAGATTCAGATGACCCCAGCCCTCGTTGCGGCCACGCGTATATACATAGTCAGACTCGATCGCCATCGAGCTGCCGATCTGCCGCTCGAAGCCGAGGCTGGTCTGCCACGTGTTGTTCACGTTGTAGGTGCCCGCCGGCGGATTCACCTCGCCGCTCGCCAGCAACAGGCACGGCGCGGTGCCGGCGTAGTTGCGCGCCTTCCACGCGGCAAGGTTCGCCGCCTGCTCGGGCGCGGAGCACGCCGTCGCTTTCGCCTGCTCGAAGGTCGGCGCCGGACCGTTGAAGGGATTGGCCGCGAAGTCGGCCCGCCCGTCGTTGGTGACTTCGACGAGCGCCACGGTCTTCGACTCGCCGGGGTATGTCCTCGACAGCATCTCGCCGTAGTACTTGCCGACACCGCCGCGCAGCACGGTGAGCTGATTCAACTGGTACGCAAAGCCGAGGCGCGGCTGGAGGTTCAGCGTGTTCTGCGGACGGCCGGCCTCCATGATCGGGAGGAACTGCTGCTGGTTCTGGAACATGTCCCACATCAGGTCGTAGCGCAGGCCGAGATTCAGCGTCAGCTTCGACGTCGGATGCCAGTCGTCCTGCGCCCATGCGGCGTAGGCCCAGACACGTTCGGGCTCGCGGCGGCTCTTGTGGATGCCCAGTGTGTAGCGCCTGGTGATCCCGGAGATGGCCGCGAGGTTCCACGTGTCGACGTTGAAGGGATCCGGAAAGATCTGCTCCATGTTGGCCGGCAGCGGCCCGCCGCGCGCATCGATCACGCCCATGCACTGCGTGCAGTTGGACGTATAGATCTGTTCCAGCAGAAACTCGCCGCCGGTCTTCAGGTCGTGGCGGCCCTTCGCGTCATACGAGAGCGTGAAGTTGTCCTTCACGCTATACAGGTTCTGCACGCGGTAGCGCGGCGCCGCGTTGTTGCCCCCGATGGTGAAGCCGGTGAGCGTGATGCGCGGCGACCCGGTCGTAATGGCGCCGAACGGACCGCCCTTCGACATCCAGTGGTTCGACCAGTGCGTGAGGTTCGATTCACCGAACAGGTAGCTCGCATACCCGGTGAGGACCTCGTTGACGGCACGGTTGCTCAGCACCTTGGTGAGCGACGCGGCCAGCCCGTCGGAGATGGTCCACACGACGGCCGTCGCCGCGGGATGCTGGTTGTTGCCGGGCCCGAACGGATCGTTGGTGTTCGTCTTGTTGCCCTTCACCATCAGCCGCGTCTGCGGCGAGAACTGGTAATCGAAGCGCAGCCCCTCGTGCTTGACGGTGGACGTGCCGTCGAGCGCGACGTTGAACAGCGGGAACGGCGTATTCCACACCTCGGTTTTCGGCGCGCGCTCATACTCGTCGAAGACGAAGAAGTGCAGCTTGTCGCGCATGATGGGTCCGCCGAACGACGAGGCGAACTGCTGGTTCTTGATCGGCACGACGCGGTTCAGCACGGGGTTCGACGCGTTGAAGCGATCGTCGCGGAAGTTGCCGCGGAACGAGCCGGCGAAGCGGTTCGTGCCCGACTTGTGATCATGTTCACCTGCACGCCCGACGATCGCCCCTGCGTGGCGTCAAACCTGTTCGAGATATGCTGGAACTCCGCGATCATTTCCTGGCTGAACGCCGGCTGGCCGCCGCCGCCCATGGTGTTGGCGAACTGCATCCCGTCGACGTTGGTCTGATACTCGCGCGTGCGGTTGGCGTTGCGCGTCTCGAGCGGCTCCGCCGGGTTGGCCGACGTGCTCCGGCTGCCGGGCGCCAGCAGCAGCAGCGCCATCCAGTTGCGCCCCTCCGACGGCATCTCCTGCACCTGGAGCGGATCGATATTGCCGCCAAGGCTCGACGTCGCGACCCGCAGCAGCGGCGCCTCGCCGGTCACGGTCACGGTCTCCTGCAGAGTCGACGGCGACATCTGCAGGTTGATCGTCGAGGTCTGCCCCGCGCGCAGCTCGAGACCGGTCCGCTCCACCGTTGCAAAGCCCTGGAGCACCGCATTGATCCGGTAATTGCCCGACGCGCGCCGGTATCCGATAGATGCCGCGTTCATCGGTCACCGCCACGAACGTGTTCCCCGTCGCTTCGTGAAGCGCCGTCACGGTGACACCGGGCAGCACGCCGCCCGTGGAGTCCGAGACGGTGCCGGTCAGGGTCGCTTCCTGCGCAAACAACCGCGCTGGGAGCATCAGGATCGCGCCGAGAAGAACCAGCCGTCCGACGACACTCGATCTCATTCAGCCTCCTGTTAGACGTGCGCTGGAGGAACGATGTTGTGGAGAGGTGAGCGGACCCTATTACTTACCCGTCCCGAGTGTCAACAACGACGACGCATTCGTGGATCGCCGATTAGCGGTCGGCATGGTCATGCGCGCAGGGAAACCCGTTCAGCGAATGCCGGTGGCGAAGCTGCTGGGAGCTTCCATGGGTTTCCCGGAGCCGCATGGCCATGTCGGCCGCCAGCACGGAGATGCGCGAGGCCGGCCGACCTGAAGGTCGGCCTCTACGGCATCGTCGACTACGGACCGAGCGTCGCGAGGGCGGCGGCCATCGCGTCGGTCTCGGCGTTCATCGCCGTAATCACCTTCGTCGCCTTCTTCAGATCCTTCGCCGCCACCCAGAAGATCGCCCCGTAGCGTCCGTGCACGCTGACAGCATCGAACGCCGTGATATTGATCTTCGCGGTCGCCAGCGCGCCAACGAGATCGGACACGGCGCCGACGCGATCGTCACCCTGCACGAGGAAAACCTTCTTCGGCCCGGTCACCTTCCACTTCGCCTTCTTCGCCACGCTCCGGAACGCCGCCGAATTCTCGGGCACGAAGTCGGCCTGCGACTTCCGTCCTTCCGGAAACGCGGAGAACGCCAGCAGGTTCACGCCCGCCTGCCGCAGCGTCTCGAGCAGCCGCGCGCCTTCGCCGGGCTTGTTGGGGATGGTGACATAGAAGTAATCGACGAGACGGACGACGTCGGCCATAGAAATCTCCTCGCGAGTGACGTTCGCGGACCTAAAAGGTCCGCGCCGCATGTTATTTTAAGAATTCATGCCGGGACAACTCTTCGGGCGTCTGGCGGCGGCTGCCGATTTGCTGCGCCCGAGAACGTTTTTCCGGACTCTCTCTCGCGTCGACACGATTGCGGACAAGACGCGGGAACTGAGTGCCGCGGTCGACACGCTGCGCATCCAGAGCGAGCAGCTCCTGACCATCCAGCGCGTGGACTGGGAGAAGCGCTTCGACCTGGCGCGCCTCGGCCGGTGGCTCGACGAGAAAGGAATCGCCGCGCACGTCCACGCCGCCTTCGAGTCTGCGCCGCTGGAGCTCGATCCATTTCCCGCATCTGATTGTCGAGAAGTGGCTGCCAGACGATGTGTATGAGCGAGTCATAGACGCGATGCCGGCGTCGATCTTCTTTGCGAGCGATCGCGACGAGCACTGGACAGTCCCGTCAGGCGTCGCCCCGCTCTACTCGCGGCAGGTATGGGCGTTTGTCGCCAACGAGATCGTCGGCTCGATGGTCTACGAGGCGCTGAACCGCAAGTTCCAGCGCGTCATCTGCGAGTGCATCCGGTCGTTCTGCCCCGCGCTGCCGGCAGACATGGACCTGACGCTGCACCCCTCCGACGGACGCATCATGCTGCGCCGTCCCGGCTACAGCCTGATGCCGCATCGCGACCCGAAATGGGGATTCGTGACCAGCATCGTCTACCTGGCGCGCGAGGGCGACAGCGAAGCGCACGGCACGCAGCTTTATCGCGTGCGTGATGACTCCGCGGCGCCGACCAGCCGCGTCTATTACGTCGAGCCGGGCAACTGCGAGCTGGTCAAAGACGTCCCGTTCCGCGCCAACAGCATGCTCGTGTTCCTCAACTCGGAGGGCGCGCACGGCGCGTCGATTCCGGCCGACCAGCCGAAGACGCTCGAGCGCTACATCTACCAGTTCCGCCTCGGCCCGACCCCCAAGGCGATCAACCGTCTGATCTCGCTGATGCCGCCGGAGCACGCGGCGATGTGGGCAGGCGCGAAGACCGCGCGAGCAGGCGGCTATTAGTCCGCCCTCCATCGCGATCGTCGTCACCTTCTTCGGCAAGGCGCCGTTCTGGATGCCGGCGTTCCTGCAGTCGTGCCGCACGAACGCGGACGTGCAGTGGATCATCTACACCGACGTCGACGTCGCCGGGCCAGTCCCGCCCAACATCACGTATCAAGCCGACGACGGTCGCCGATTTGAATCAGCGGTGCTCCGAGCGCCTCGGCACGAACATCGACATTCAGCGCCGCAAGCTGTGCGACCTGAAGATCACGTACGGCATCGTCTTCGCGGATGATTTGGCGCCGTTCGATTTCTGGGGATGCTCGGATCTCGACATCATCTGGGGCGACATCAGGCGCTTTGCCACCGATGCGCGGTTGCGCGAGCTGGATATTTTCTCGTCACGGAAAGAGAAGCTCTCTGGCCACTGCACTTTTTATCGGAACACGCCGGAGGTGAATCGGCTGTTCGAGCGCATTCCAAACGTGCGCGCACTGCTCGCCACGTCGCACTACGAGCATCTCGACGAGCGCGAGCTGACGAAGCTACGTGCGCTCGGATCCGCGCGTGTACTGGGAGGACGAACTCGCCACCAACGCCGCGTATCAGAAAGCGCTGGGCGATCAGGACCTGTGGTGGAAGAACGGCCGGACATTCGGCCCGGATGGCCGCGAGCTGATGTACATCCACTTCCACAAGCTGAAACAGGATATGAAGACGATCGACTTCGGCGGCTCGGAGACGCCCGCCGCCTTCAGGATCACATAGGAACGGAATCTTCGCCGAGTAGTAAGCGATCGCCCTGCAATCAGAAGCGCGGATCGCATCGGCCGAGATCTAAACGCCGATGCGCCCGTAAAAATTCAAAGGCCGACCTGAAGGTCGGCCTCTGCGTCCCGAATGAGAATCAGAATCTCTAGCGGAGGAAAGTGAACTTCGTGATGCCGGAGATGCCGCTGCCCCACGGCCAGAGCATCGAGCCGTTGGTCGGCCGCGCGGTCGCGCGCACGCGCACGTAGTACTCGCGGTTCTGCTCCAGCTCCGCGGTCTTGAACAGCGGCATCTTCTGGAACGTCGTCATCCACTGGCGCATGACCGCTTCGTCTTCGGTGGTCTGGGTCGACTCGACGTGGCCGTCGAGCGTCCGCGTCGAGCGTGGCGCGCCGGGTCAGGTTGTCGTATTGCACGGTATTGGTGATGACCGAGGTCGCAATCGTCCGGTCGACCCACGCCGGCACGTCCTGCCGCAGTTCCACCGGTATAGGTGAAGGTCGTCTTCAGGCCGCTGTGAACGGCGTCTTTCACTTCCGGGGTGTAGCCGTCGGTCAGCTCGAAGGAGACGAGAACGGAATCGTCACGGACCAGGGAACGATGCGCACGCCCTCCGTCGCATAGACCGTCGCGACGGAAGTGGCCAGGAACAGCGCAAACAGGGATCCCACGCACGATCCAGATATCGGCCGTACGCCTCCCGGACGTCACCAGTGGCTTTGCGGTAACAAACATCGTCTGAATGGCCGAAAATGTAACACAGAACCTTGGCGACTGCACTAGAGATTCCGCTCGCCGAATGCTATGATCCCATCCAGGGTTCCCAGCCCCAATTTGATGGTTCGCCTTATCAGAATCGCGCTCGTAGCGCTGCTCGTGTCCATTGTGGTCGCGCCGCACGCGTCTGCCCAGCAGGAGCTGACCTTCCCGCTCTTCGAGCGCTATCTCGACGCGCTGCGCGTCCAGGCCGAACATCCCGGGGATGTCCGGCGGCGATTGTTCAGGACGAGCGCGTCGCGTGGGCAACCGGCCTCGGCTTCGCCGACGTCGAGCGTCTGATTCGCGCGCGCTCCGACACGCCGTATCACATTTCAGGTTTGACGGAAGCGCTGTCGGCCGCGTTGATTCTCGAACAGTGCGTGGAAACCGGCCACGCTCGGCCTGGACGATCGCATCGAGCAGCGCGCGATGCCGGCGCCTGACGCCGACCATTACCGTCCGCGACGCGCTGACGCACCGGTCGGCGAGCGGCGGCTTCAGACATACGACCCGAGCCGTTACGCGGCGCTCACCGGCGTCGCCGAGGTCTGCATCCAGAAAGATCTGATGCCGTTCCGGCAGGCGCTCAGCGAGAAGGTCTTCGATCGCCTCACCATGCTCGACTCGGTCCCCGCGCAGAACGTCGAGGACGCATCGGCCGACGATCGCGGGCAGTTCAGCGACCAGCCAGCTCGATCGCTTCAGCGGCGTCCTGCAAGCGCCTGGCGGTTCCCTATCGCGTGAGCGGCGAGCAGTGTCACGCCGAACACCGGCGTGTCGAAGTCGGTCAACGCGGCGACGGGCGCCATTTCCACCGTGCTCGACCTCGCCAAGTTCGACAGCGGCCTCGAAGGCGCGGTCCTGCTCCACCGCGAAACGATGGCCGCGATGTGGAGCGAACGCGGGCGGCATGCCCACGGGCCTCGGATGGTTCGTGCAGAACTACAACGGCCAGACGCTCTACTGGCAGTTCGGCAACACGCCGGGCGCCTACTCGTCGCTCATCCTCAAGGTGCCGTCGAAGCACCTGACGCTCATCCTCCTTGCCAACAGCGACGGCCTCAGCGCGCCGTTCTGCGCTGCAGGATGGCGACGTCACGTCCTCTCTCTTCGCCAAGACCTTCCTCCGCCTATTTGTTGGCTAAGACGCGCCACGGCACGGCTTATCTGGCGACACCGGAACTCGGCCTTTTACGATCGCCGTGCTCTCGTGGTTCTGTGCCGACACCGGCGCTCGCGCAAACCGATCTCCTGATCATCCCGTTCATCGGCCTCAAGCTCGCGGGCCACACCAGCATCGCCATCGGCGAGCCGACGGTGAGTCAGAAACAAGTCGACCTTCGGCGTCTCGACGACGGTGCTCAGCGACAAGTTCCTGGGCGTCGAAGCCGACGTCGAGCATACGCCGCAGTTCTTCGGCCCCGGCATTCAGCGCACTGTCTCGACAAGCGGGGTGACCACGCTGACGGGCAACCTGGTCTGTCGCGGTGCCGAAAGCCATCACCCAGGAATCGCTGCGCCCCTACCTCGTCTCGGGCGTCGGCCTCATCCACGCGCACGTGAAGACGCAGGCCGGCGTGCTGGACACGACCAGCAACCTGCTCGGGCTCGACATCGGCGGCGGCGTGATTGGATTCATCTCGCCGCGCGCGGCGCGCGCTTCGAGCTCCGCCATTTCAAGAACCTGACGAATGATTCCAACGCTGTTACGATCGGCGGGACGCGGCTGAGCTTCTGGAGGCTGACCGCAGGGCTTGTATTCGATACTGATGAATTGACGAATCTACGAATTGCCGAATTGGATTGAAAATTTAAATAAATCCGGCGATCCGTAAATTCGTAAATTCGGCAATCTCATTGCACATATGTCCGGTCATGAGTTCAGCCATGTCCACACATCGCTACGCCCCTCGACTCACTCCGCTCGCTCGGGGCAAGGCCCCGGCGGTCGTCGTCGCTCCTGCTTACGGTCGCGCTCGGCACCGCGTCGGCGCAGACCAAGATCGTCGCCTCCGCCGAACAAATACTCGCCGGCCGACGACGTGAAGCTCGGGCAGGAGGCGGCGGCGCAGGTCCAGAAAGAGCTGCCGCTGCTGAACGATGCGTCCGTCGACGAGTACATCGCACGGCATCGGGCAGCGCCTCGTGCGCGCCATCCCGCCCGAGCTGCAGCATCCCGAGTTCCGCTACACGTTCCGCGTGGTCAACCAGAAAGAGATCAACGCGTTCGCCTTGCCGGGCGGACCGATGTTCCTCAACCGCGGGATGATCGAAGCGTCGCATGACGAGGGCGAAATCGCCGGCGTCATGGCGCACGAGATGAGCCACGTGATGCTGCGTCACGGCACCGCGCAGGCGACCAAGGCGACCAGAATTCCAGATCGGCGCGGTGGCCGGGCAGATCCTCGGCGCGATCGTCGGCGGCACCGCCGGCAGCATCATCGCGCAGGGATCGAACTTCGGCATCAGCACGTACTTCATGAAGTTCAGCCGCGAATACGAGAGCCAGGCGGACATCAATGGTGCGCAGCTGATGGCCCGCGCCGGGCTACAACCCGCAGCGACATGGCGAACATGTTCAAGACGCTCGAAGCGCAGGGCGGCAGCAGCGGCCCCGAGTGGCTGAGCGACCACCCGAACCCGGGCAACCGCTACCAGCGGATCAACCAGGGAGGCGGCGCTGCTGCACGCGACGAACAACAACGCGGGGACACCGCGGAGTTCAATCGGGTGCAGGCGCGGCTGAAGGGGATGTCGCCGGCGCTGACCGCGCAGCAGATCGCCCAGCAGAACCAGCGGAGCGGCACCGCGACGGTGGGCACGGACGAGGCGCGCGGTGAACGTCGAGCCGCCGTCAGGCAGCTTCCGCACGTATCAGCCGAGCAACGCGCATGCGCGTGAGCGTCCCGGCGAACTGGCAGCAGGTCGAGGCCGGCAGCAACTCGGTGACGTACGCGCCGCAGGGCGCCTACTTCAGGGGAACAACGGCGGCAGCGCGTTCACGCACGGCGATCGAGGTCGGCGTGCGCGCAGGGCACGGGCGATCTGAATCGCGACACCAACTCGCTGCTTCGCAACTTCGCGCAGTCGAACCCGCAGCTGCAGCAGTCGGGCAACGCGAAGAACGAGAACGTCGCGGGGCGATCGGGCGTCACCGTCCAGCTCGCGAATGTCTCCGAGGTCACCGGTCAGCCGGAATACATCTCGCTGTCGACGACCGCAGCTCCGCAACGGCAGCCTGCTCTACGTCATCGGCGTCGCGCCGCGGACCGAAGCGGGGACAGCGACACACTGCGTTCGAAGAAGGTTCGACAGAGTATCCAGGTCTCGGACCGCTAGACGCGGTCCTCGATCCAGTTCCCAATCTCCAACTTCCAACTCCCAGGAGCTCAGCCGGGCGCCTTGGGAGTCGCTGCTGCACCTCCCTCGGGACGACAGGTCAGGCAAGACCTGAGCGGGAGGAGTTGTCCATGCGATTTCTTATCGCCTCTCGCGCCTCGTCGCGGTGATATGCCTCGGAAATATCGGCAGATGCCAGTGCTGAGCGCTCGCGCAAGGGTCAGCCCGCGCAGGAGCTGAGGCTGGATGTCAACATCGGCACGACTCCGGCGGCGGCGGCGTCTGGTGGCAGAGCCCGATCTGGATTGCCATCGGCGGGATCGCCCTCGTGCTGCTCATCATGCTCATCGTGACGCGGCGGCGGCGCGGCGGCATCAACGGTCATCAAAGATAGCCCAGAGTCCATTATGGCTTATGCAAAGTGAAGACTATTTGGCCACAAAGAAGTCCTCTGGAAGCGCACTGTTCTGTGACTCTTCGTGCGTTCTTCGTGGCTTAAAACGTCTTCGTGGCCTGCGTGGCTGAACGCCTATTGCGGGAATCGGCCTAGCGCCACGAGCAGATCAAGTTGGGCGCGCTTGAGCGCATCCTCGGCGATAACCGCCTGCGTCTCGACGTCGCGCGCCTGACGCTGCGCGTCGACCACCTCCGATATTCGTGGAAGCGCCCTCGCGAAACGCGACGTCCGTGATCGTCACAACCTGGTTGGCGCGGTCGGCCGCCTCGCTGCGCGGCGTTGAACGCGCGGTGTGGTCGACGCGACCGCAGCCCTCGCAGTGCGGATTTCCGACGCGGCCTCCCGCTCGACATTCGTGCGCTGGAGCTTGATCGAACCTCAGATCGGCGAGCCGCTGAGCCTTTTCTCCCGCACGGAGCCCGCCATCGAACAGCGGCACCGCAAAGAGCACCTGCGCCCGCCAGCGACGCGGCCTTCGCGAAGAGCCCCGGCGGCTCCAGCAGCGACGGCGTGAAGACCGCGTTCAGCGACGGCAGCCGGTCGCTTCCACGAATCGCTGAAGACTCCGCTGGGCCGCCGCTCCGCGCGCCATCACCAGCTGGACGTCAGTGCCGATTGGTGACCCGCCCGAGCTCATCGGGAATGTCGAAAACCGGGTAGTCCACTGCGTCAACAGGTCCGTCGGCGCCCACGAGCACGCCAAGCGCCTCCTGCGCGAGCTCAATCAGGAGCTGCGCTTCCTCGACGCGCGTCTCGTTGCTCAGAAACTCCTGCTCGGCGCGCAGGGCGTTCAGGCGGCTGCCAAGGCCGCCCTGCAGGCGCTGGTTGGCGAAATCGAAATGCGCTTTGGCGTTGTCGCGGGCGCGCGTGTTCAGATCGAGCACGCGGCGGCGCGCGATGATCGCGGGCACGACTGCCCGGCCGCGACCGCGACCTGCCGCTGCACGTCCTTCTCGCTCTGCTGCGCGACGACGATCTGATTCGCCGGCCTGGTTGCGCTGCGCCCAGGCGACCGGCGCCGGGATCGGCACGCCGAGCGCCGCCGTGGTCTGCGTCTGCACCGCCGGGACGACGCTCTGACCGCCGAACTTCACCGGGTTGACGATGTTGGTCGCACAGGGACGCGGCCAACGCCGGAAGCGATGAGGAGCGGACCTGCTGGAGGATTGCCTCCGCCGCGCATGATGTCCGGTGCGCGGCCTGCGCGACCGTCGGATTGTTCTTTCATCGCGCGGTCGATCGCCTGTGCGAACGTCCAAGCTCGACCGTTTGCGCAAATGCGACCGCCGGTAATACGCACCACGCAGATCGCAATGTCAACATCGTGCGCGGAGTGCCAGTGCGGTGGCGCGATGGTGACGCTCCGACGATGCGAAATTGCGAGAGGTGCGACAGAGGTCTCCAGTCGGAACCTCGCACTAACCCGCGCAACGTCGCACCTTCGCACAGTCGGACGCACCATCGCACCGCGCACCGTCGCACTATCGCACCTCTGCTGCCGGCTTCGCCCACGCGAACGGCTTGAATCACGACAGCTACAGAATCGGGATGAACGGGATGTTGAGGAACGTCGCGAAGAGCATTCCGCCGGCCACGGCCGTGCCGACCGAGTGCCGCGCCTCCTGCCCCGGCGCCCGACGCGAACACCAGCGGCATGACGCCGAGGATGAACGCGAGCGAGGTCATCAGAATCGGCCGCAGCCGGATGCGCGCCGCTTCGATCGCCGCGTCCACGATCGACAGCCCTTGTGCCGCAGCTGCTCGGCGAACTCGACGATCAGGATCGCGTTCTTCGCCGCGAGCCCGATCAGCATGACGAGCCCGATCTGGCAGTATGACGTCGTTCTGCAGCCCGCGCAGCCACTGCGCCGACAAGGCGCCGAGCACCGCGAGCGGCACGCCCAGCAGCACGATGAACGGCAGGACCGAGCGATTCGTATTGCGCCGCCAGCGTCAGGTAGACGAGCAGAATGCGCGATGCCGAAGATCAGCGGCCGACTGGCTGCCCGCCTTGATTTCCTCGAGCGAGATGCCCGACCACGCGTAGCCCAAGCCTCTGCGGCAGCGCCATCGCCGCGAGCCGCTCCATCTCCTGGAGCGCCTGGCCCGAGCTGACGCCCGGTGCCGCCGATCCGTTGATCTCCGCCGATCGGAACAGGTTGAAGTGGCTGATGACCTGCGGCGCGGTCGTCTCGCGCACGCGCACGACGCTGGCGAGCGGCACCATCTGCCGCTACTGGTCCGCGCGTGTGCACTGGCTCGAGCGACTTCGGATCGGACCGGAACTGCCTTGTCGGCCTGCACGTACACGCGATACGCGCGGTTGTTGAAGTCGAAGTCGTTCACGTACGACGAGCCGAGATAGATCTGCATCGCGTTCGTGATCTCGCTGATCGGCAGCGCCGAGGCTGCGCGCCTCTCACGATCGATGTCGACGGCGAGCTGCGGATCGTTGGCGGTGAACGCGCTGAACAGGCCCGCACCAGCGGCGACTTGCCGCGATGCGCCGATCATGTCCGAACGTCGGCCGCGCCAGAGATTCGGATGTCCGCGCCGCCGCCCTGGTCGAGCACCTCGAACGTGAAGCCGCCGAACGCGCCCAGCCCCTGAATCGACGGCGGCGCAAACGGGATGACGAACGCGTTCTGGATGCCGAACAGCCGTCGCGCGCATCCGGCCGAGGATCGCGGGCAGCCGATGATCGTCGCCCTGCCGCTGGTCGAACGGCTTCAGCGCCGCGAAGATCAGCCCCTGGTTCGGCGCGCTGCCGGTGAAGCTGAAACCCATGACCGAGAAGACGCCCGACGACCTCCGGCACCGTCATCAGGATCTGCCTCGGCCTCCTTCGCGACGTTCGACGGTGAATCGCAGCGACGCACCGGCGGGCGCCTGCACGACCGCGATGAAGTAGCCCTGGATCCTCTTCCGGCAGGAACGACTGCGGCAGCCGCGTGTAGACGACAGTAGGTCGCAGCCGAGCAGCGCGAGGAAGACCACGACCATGCGCCCAGCGGAACGCGCATCAGTCCGCGCACACGATGCGGACGTAGCAGCTTCGTGCCGCGCGTGAATGACGCGCTCGACCGACGCCGAAGAACACGCCCTTGCCGAGGTGCTCGTGCCGCAGCAGCAGCGCCGACGAGCGCCGGCGTCAGCGTCACGCGCGTTGAACGCGGAGATCGCCACCGCGAAGGCGATCGTCATCGCGAACTGCTGCGTACAGGCGGCCGGTCGTGCCCGGGAAGAACGCCACCGGCACGAACACGGCGATCAGCACGAGCGCGGTCGCGATGACCGCGCTGAACACCTCGCGCATCGCGTCCGACGCCGCCTGCCGCGCCGACTCCTTGATATTCCTGCACGTGCCGCTCGATGTTCTCGATCACGACGATCGCGTCGTCGACGACGATGCCGGTCGCGCAGGACGATGGCCGAAGAGCGTCAGCGTGTTGATCGAGAAGCCGATCAGCTGGACGAACGCGAACGTGCCGATCAGCGACACCGGCATCGTGAGCGTCGGGATCAGCGTGGCTGCGCCAGCTCTGCAGGAACACGAACATGCACGAGCACGACGAGCGCCGATCGCGTTCGGCGAGCGTCTTCAGCACTTCGCGGATCGACTCGCTGCACGACCGTGGTCGTGTTGAACGCGACTGGCATACTGCAGCCCCGGCGGGAAGACTTCGACGAGCCGCGTCCAGCTCGGCCGAGCACGCCGGCGTTGACGTCGAGCGCGTTGGCGGACGGCAGCGCGATGACGCCGAAGCCGACGGCGTCGCGTCCCTGGAAGCGCAGCACGCGACGAATACGTCTCGGCGCCGAGTTCGACGCGTGCCGACGTCCTGCAGGCGGATGAGCGCGCCGTCCGCGCCCGCCTGCACGATGATGTTCTCGAACTCGGATCGCCTCGTGGAGCCGGCCCGCTGCGCGCACGCTGAGCTGGATACGGTCTGCCCTGTCGGCGCCGGTGCATCGCCGACGCTGCCCGCGGCGACGTTGACGTTCTGCTCGCGCAGCGCGTTGACGACGTCGCCGGCGGTCAGCTGCGCGCGCGGCCAGCCGCACCGGATCCAGCCACAGCCGCATCGAGTACTTGCGCTCGCCGAAGATGATGACGTCGGCGACGCCGGGCACGCGCTTCAGCGCGTCCTTGACGTAGACGTCGATGATAGTTCGACGAGGAACAGCGAGTCGTAGCTCGCCCTTGCTCGGAGTACGCGCCCGCTGCAAGGACGAAGTTCGTCGCCGACTTCTGCACGGTGACGCCGAGCTGGCGGACTTCGGCCGGCAGGCGGCCGAGCGCCTGATTGACGCGGTTCTGCACGTCGACCGCGGCGAGGTCCGGATCGCGCGTGATGTCGAACGTCACGCTGATGCTGGCGCGACGCCGCTGTTCGTGCTCGACGAGGTCATGTAGAGCATGCCCTCGACGCCGTTGATCGCCTGCTCGAGCGGCGTGGTGACCGCGGTCTCGACCGTCTCGGCGTTCGCGCCGGTGTAGATCGCGAGCGACGTTGACCGTGGGCGGCGCGACCTGCCGGATACTGCGCGATCGGCATCGCGGAATCGCCAGCGCGCCGGCGAGGATGATGACGAGCGAGCAGACGCGTCGCGAGGATCGGCCGCTGGATGAAGGTGTCTGACGAACATTAGGCAGCCGACTAGGCCTCAGGTTTGACGGGCGCGCCGTCGCGCGAGTTTCTGGATATTCGAGACGATCACCTTCTCGCCTTCCTTGACGCCGCTGCGGACGATGTAGTCTTCGCCGATGAGATCGCCGACGGTGATCGGCTTCTGGCGCGCGACGAATCCGCCCCTGGCCCTGCTCGGCCACGAACACGAAATACTGGCCGCTGACGCGATTGACCGCGACGACCGGCACGGCGATCGCCGGCGCGGTGGTCCAGACGATGCGCGCCCGGACGTATTGCTGGACGCGAATGCCCGGCGGGCGCGTCCGCAGCGTCGCCTTCACCAGAATCGATTGCGTCGCATCGTCGGCGCGAGCGCGCGATGAAAGTGATCGGATTGAGGCGATGACCTTCCCATCGGCGTCGAGCAGTTCCACGGTCAGGCCGGGACGCAGGCTCGCGGAACGCTCGAGCGGCACGTTGATGACGCCTCGAGCGCCTTCGGTGGCGTCGATCGTCGTGATCAGCGTCGACGCGGTCACGCGATCGCCCGGCGCGCACCTCGATGTCGCCGACGACGCCGTCAGCGGGAGCCGTGACGCGGTAGTACTGCAGCTCCACCTGGTTCTCGCGAATCTGCGAGTCGACCGCCGCGAGCTGCGCCTCGGCCGTCTTCACCGCCGGTCTCCGCCTGTTCGAGCTCGCGCTGGCTGACGGCGCCGGCGTCAAACAGCTTCTTCGCAGCGGGCGAGCTGCTGGCTGTCGCGTAGCCGAGGTCGGCCTCGCGCGAGCGCGCGCTGCGACTGCGAGTGCCGACACGGTCGCCTGCTGCTTCTCCGGATCGATCTGCACGAGCGGCTGGCCCGCGCGGACGCGGTCGCCCGCCTTCACCATGATCTGGCGGATGTAACCCTCCAACCTGGGGCTGGATGTTGGTCGATCGCAGCGACCGGACGGTGGCGACAAACTCGCTGGTCTGCGGAATCGGCCTGGCGGACAATGGTGATGGTCTTGACGTCCATCGCGGGAACGCACCGCGTGCCGCCGGCGCCGCCCGGTCCGGCTTGCTGAGTGCCGCCACCGCAGGCGCGCTGCGACAGCCGCGCTTGCGACTATCGCGCAGCAGAAGGAGTGGGAGCAAGTCGCGACGCATAAGTTTTTGATTTTACCTGGACGCACGACGGGTGGTTCACGGTTCGTCGAACACTGACGAGGCCGCCGCGATCCAGACTTAGATTCTACCTGTCGGAAGATGCCTTTCAGTCCCGTGCCGATGGCGCCGAAGATCCCTGGATGGCTCGCTGCGCGCGCTGTTTGATGTCGCCCTGGTGGATCGTGCACAGGCGCGAAGGAATGTCGTCGCCGTCCTTGAAATATTCCGCATAGACCGGGCATCCATCGACCGGGCGCAGATACGAGACATTACACAGCTCCACGGTCTGTATGTCACCCGGCGGCTGAAACGCGTGCGCCGGCAAGCGCTGCGCGGTGCGCCGCATGAAGTCGGCCCAGATCGGCAGCGCGACTCGCGCGCCGGTGCCGCCCTCGCGAATCCTCGCGGGCTGGTCGTAGCCAACCCAGACGCCGACGACCACCGCGGAGTTGAAGCCGACAAACCACGCGTCGCGATAGTCGTTCGTCGTGCCGGTCTTGCCGCCGACGGCGCCATGGCACGCCGAGCCGCCGCGCCGCTGCGCCGGTCCCGCGATCGACCACGTCCTCGAGCATCGTGAGCATCTGAAAGGACACCTGCGGCGACAGCACCTGCTCGTTCTCGATGTTGGTGCGATGCACGAGATCGCCATCTCGCGTTCTCCACCTCGATACGAGGCCGCGCGGCCGCACGCGGTAGCCCAGCGTCGGGGAAGACGGCGTAGGCCGCGGTGAGATCGAGTGGCGAGACGACGCCGCTGCCGAGCGCGAGCGACGGCACGTCTGGCTGATCCGTGACGCCGAGATCGCTGGCGAGTCGAAGCACCGGCTTCGAGCCGACACGCTGCTGCAGGAGAACGGCGGCGGCGTTGCTCGACTCGAGCAGCGCTTCGCGCAACGACAGCGTCGTCCTGCTCGCTCGCACGCTCGTCGCGAGGAATCCAGACGCCTTCAGGCGCCGCGATAGAGACTTGCCGAAGACCGCTGATCGTCGAGACCGGCGACATGCCTCCTTTCGAGCGCCGCCGAATAGACGAATGGTTTGAACGCCGAGCCAGGCTGCCGGCGACTATGAACGGCGCGGTTGGACGGCGCGACCGAGAAGTCGGATCCGCCGACGATCGCGAGCAGGTTGCCGGTTGCTCGGATCCATCGCGACGAGCGCCGCCTGCAGCCCCTTGCCGCCAAGCTGTCGAAGTCCGTCACGCACGGCGGCTTCGGCCGCGTCCTGAGTTCTGGCACGAAGCTGGTGTGGACTTTCCAGTCCGGCGGATTGTCGCCGCCGTAAATGTCGCGGAACTGCTGCCGCAGGAATTCCTTCGCGTAGCCTTGCCGCGCGTTCGAGACGGATGACAGCGGCTCGATGCGGATCTGCTCGGCGCGCGCCATCTGCTCCTGCTCGGGCGTGATCTTCTTTCCTCGCGCATCCGCTGCAGGACGACGAAGCTGCGGCGGCGCGCCGCGTCGAAATGCGTCCACGGCGAGTAGGCCGAGGGGGCGCGGATGATGCCCGCGATCATCGCCGCCTCGCCGAGCGTCAACTTCGAAGCCGGCTTGCCGAACAGCTTCTCGGACATCGACTCGACGCCGTAGACGCCGCCGCTCAAATAGACGCGATCGAAATAGAGCTCGAGGATCTCTTTCTTGCTGAGAAAGATCTCGAGCATGACCGCGAGCGCTGCCTCCTGCGCCTTGCGCGCGAAGGTCCGCACATTCGACAGAGTACAGCGTGCGCGCGAGCTGCTGCGTGATGGTGCTGCCACCCTGCGTCCCTTCGCTCGAGCGCAGGTTGAAGACCGCCGCCCGCGTCGACGGCGATGGGATCGATGCCGAAGTGCGAGTAGTAGCGGTGATCCTCGATCGAGATCACCGCGTCCTTGAAGTAGGTCGAGATCTCGTTCGATGGGAACGTCGCGCCGCTGCTCGTCGAGCGGGAACCACTCGTGTCCCGCCGCGTCGTAGAACATCGTGCCGCCGACGCCGCGATTGAGGCGATAAATGGCGGCGGCATGGCGGCCGGACCACGCCAGGATCATCACGACGAACACGATGATCGACCGCGCCGCCGATGGCGATGATCCAGTCGCGGACAGAGAGACCCCGGAACACGGACAGCCGCACGGATCAATGCTAACCTTTGCCGAATAGGAAGGCCGACCTAAAGGTCGGCCTCTACGCCGACGATTTTCAGGTCACGCCGATGATTTTCAGGTCGATAACGTTCGGGCTCGCTGCGTGCGCGGACCGCTTCGGGTCCGCGTGACAGGTCGCTCAGCGCTGGTCTCAGGCCGCGCCCTCGGCCGCCCAATCCGTGAATCAGGAGGCGGATTTCCTGACGCGCATCCGCCGGCTGACCGTCGAGGGCGGCGAGCTGGAGAGGGCTACTGGTCGCCTGACGGCAAACGGCTCGTCTTTCAGAGCGAGCGCGAGCCTGGCAATCCCTTCTATCAGATCTACGCGCTCGACTTGACCACCGGCGACACGAAGCGCATCTCACCTGGTTACGGCAAGACGACCTGCTCGTTCTTCCGGCCGGGCACGGACGAGATCGAATTCGCCTCCACGCACCACGATCCCACGTCGAAGAAGCAGCAGCAGGATGAGCTCGACTTCCGCGCATCGGGGAAGACGCGCCGCTACTCGTGGGACTACGACCCTGAATTCGAGATCTACGTCATACAACCCGGTGCGACGCCATCGGCGCGGCGCCAACGCTACACGCGGCTGACCAACGCGCGCGGCTACGACGCCGAGGGCAGCTACTCGCCTGATGGCCAGTGGATCGTCTTCACGTCGATGCGCGACGCGTACAACCGGACACTGAGCGCCGAGGAGCAGAAGCAGCTCGAGGTCGATCCGGAGCTACTTCGCCGAGATTTACATCATGCGCGCCGATGGCTCGGGCCAGAAGCGGCTGACCAACGTCGTCGGCTACGACGGCGGCCCGTTCTTCTCTCCGGACGGCAAGCGGATCATCTGGCGCCGTTTCGATACAACCGGACTCATCGCCGAATGTGTTCACGATGAATCCGGACGGCACCGACGTGCGGCAGATTACCGACTTCGGCTCGATGAGCTGGGCGCCGTACATCCACCCGTCCGGTCAATACATCCTCTTCGCCTCGAACAAGCTCGGATTCGAGAACTTCGAGGTCTACATGGTCGATATCGACGGGAAGAAAGAGCCCGTGCGCATTACGTATGCCGATGGCTTCGACGGGCTGCCCGTGCCGTCGCCGGACGGCCGCCAGGTCGCGTGGACCTCGACGCGTGCCGGCGGCAGCGAAGGGCAGATCTTCCTGGCGCAGTGGAATCACGAGAAAGCGCTCGAAGCGCTGCGCGCAGCTCCTCGATCGAGCAAGTAACGGGTCGTGCGCGATCAGAGTCGTGCTACGGTGGCGCGAGTCGACTCAGTGCGACTCGACCGGCGCAGCTTTGTCACGCATCCGCTCGCTGCTCTCTGCCTCCGTCAGCGCGGCAGCAGACGGCGTTCGCCTCGCGGACGCGCGCGGCCGTCGAGTTCCTCGCCTCGGATCGCCTCGAGGGACGCGACACAGGGTCGCCCGGCGAACGGCTCGCGGGCGATTACATCGCCATGCAGCTCGCGCGCGCGGCGCGAAGCCGCTGCCCGGCCACGCCGACATGTTCATGCCGTTCGAGTTCACCGCCGGAACGCGCGACGGCGGATCGAACCTGACGATCCACGGCAGCGGCGGCACGTCCGCAGGCGTGGAGCGGCGCCGCACAAGTGCAGGCGCTCCCTTCTCTGACGACGCGCAAGGTCACCGCGCCGCTCGTCTTTGCGGGCTACGGCCTCGTCGTGCCAGAGTCGCAGAACTTCGGCTACGACAGCTACGCAGGCCTTGACGTGAAGGACAAGATCGTCCTCGTCCTCCACTACTTCCCCGAAGACACCGACCCCAAGACCAAAGCGGCGCTCGCGCGCTATTCCGACCTTCGCTACAAGGCGCTCGCGGCGCGCCAGCGCGCGCGCAAAGGGCTGCTCGTCGTCACGGGCCCGCGCTCGCCGAATGCCGGCCAGACGCTGCGCATGACGTTCGACACCGCGCTGTCAGGCTCCGGGATTCCGGCGGCCACCATCAGCGGCGCGGTCGCGAACCGCGCTGTTTGCCGGCGCACCGAAGTCTCTGGCCGCGGTGCAGGAGGAGCTCGATTCGGGCAATCCGCACGTCGGCGGCTTCCCTCTGCCCTCCTCCGTGGATCTGACCACGAAGCGTCGTTCGCGAGAAGCTGACCGGCCGCAACGTCGTCGCGTACCTTCCGGCGAATCCCGAATCGAATCCCGGATCGCGAATCCCGAATCCCGACAAACCGTGGGTCGTCATCGGCGCGCACTATGACCACCTCGGGCACGGCACGCGCGGCACCTCGCTCGCGTGCGAAGGAAGAGGCCGGGCAGATTCATCACGGCGCCGATGACAACGCCTCGGGCACGGCCGCCGTGCTCGCCATCGCCGAATCGTTAGGAGGGCGGGCCTCGTCGAGGCCCGCCGAAACCGATGCGCCGCAACGTCGTGTTCGCGCTCTGGTCCGGCGAAGAGATCGGGCTCGTCGGCTCGAACGCGTTCGTGACGAAGCCGCCGATACCGCTCGCGCAGGTCGCGGCGTATCTCAACTTCGACATGGTCGGCCGCATGCAGAACAACAAGCTCGCCGCCGATGGAACCGGCAGCAGTGCGCATGTGGCCGCGCATTCTCGAGCGAGCGAACGTCGCTGCCGGATTCGATCTGAACCCGAACGCCGGATCCGTATCAGCCAACCGACAGCTCGAACTTCAACCAGGCCGGGCTACCGACGCTTGTTCTTCACGACCGGCTCGCATCCGGACTACCACCGCCCCAGCGACACCGCCGACAAGATCAACTACGAGGATCTCGATCGCATCGTCGATTTCGCCGCCGCCATCGTCCAGGCGGTTGCGGAATCGTCGATATGGCGCCGGAGTTCACCAAAGTCGATCCGCCGCAGACTGGCGCAACGCTTGCCGGCGTGCGCGTGACGACCGGCACGATTCCGGATTACACGACCGAAGCGAAGGGCTTGTTGCTTGCGGGAGTCGTCGGCGGCGGGCCGGCGGAAAAGGCGGGTCTGATGAAAGGCGACGTCATCGTCGAGATCGCCGGCCAGTCGATCACGAATATCTACGACTACACGTTCGCGCTCGAATTGCTGAAGGCTGACACGCCGGTGAAGGTCGTCTTCATGCGCGGTGCCGAACGCCGTGAGGTGCAGCTGACCCCGACGGGACGGCAGATAACCTTTCAAATCCCAAATCCCAAAGCCCAGTCCAAGATCCACAACCGGTCAATTTGGATTTGATTTGGGCTTGGGATTTGGGATTTGGGATTTCCGTAAGCAGCTCCGTCGCCTGTTCTTCCATCGGGTCGAGCGCGTGTTCGACCGGTCCCTTCGCGCGGGCGTAGACGTACGCGGCGATGAAGATCGCGATAATCAATCCCAGCGACACCGCCTTCGGGATCTCGAGCGCCACATATCCTGCGGTGTTCAGGTACTCGAGCGCGAGCGCCATGCCGACCCACGCGATGATGATGAATGCGCCGTCGACGAGGGGCGGATAGCGCTCGACCAGCTTGAGCAGCTGCGCCGCGATGACGCGCATCGCGACGAGGCCGAGAATGCCGCCCGTGACGACCACCCAGGGGACCCGCGAGACCGCGACGGCGACCAGGATTGAGTCGATCGAGAACATCAGGTTGATTGCCTCGACGCGCACGACGGTCGCCCAGTACGCGGAGAGGCCGAACATCGGCGTCGCCTTCTGCGCGGCCCGGCGTTGCCCCGCATCGCCATGGCCCCAGAAAGTGTGAGTACGCCAGTACAGAAGATAGAGACCGCCAAGCAGCTTTACAAAGACGAGGCGGATCAGGCTGACCGCGAGCAGCGTCGCGATGATGCGAAACGTAAACGCACCGATCAGTCCCTGCCGCAGCGCTTTCTTCTGAAGATGGCGAGGAAGGCCGAGGACGATCACGGCCATCACGAGGGCGTTGTCGGCGCTGAGCATCGCTTCGAGGGCGACGAGCAGGCCGACTGTCAGAAGGTCGGACCCGTGGATCATTGAGCGGGTCTACATGATCTCGGCGCGCCCAAGGCGCGCCGCTCCGATTAAAACGCGGCGTCAGAACTCCGGCTCGCAAACCGCGGCGACTCACGACCTTGACATAGGTCGTATCAACTTCTACACTCGGATCGACTCATGTTTTCTGGAACAGTAGCATATGGCTCGTCGATCAGGATCTCTTTCTCATCAGCATGGCGGCGGAGATGCTCGGCATGCACCCGCAGACGCTGCGCAAAGCGACGAGCGCCTCGGACTGATTCAGCCATCGCGCACCATCGGCAGCATGCGTCTCTACTCGCGCGACGAGCTGGAACGCCTGCGCTTGATCAAGCGCCTGGTCGACGAACTTGGGATTAATCTTGCTGGCGTGCAGCGGCTGCTGTCGATCGCCGAGGTCGTGCACCGCATCCAGCCGCTGATGGATGAAAACGCGCTCGAGCACCGGCGCAGGCCGGCGGCAGCTGTTGTCGGAGATACGGCGATTGAACGAGATGGTAGGACTCTCAGGCGGGCCCTGACAAGGCCCGCCCTCCGTTACGTATGGAATTCAAAGACTATTACGCCACGCTCGGCGTGAACAAAGGCTCTACCGAGAAGGAGATCAAGCAGGCCTTCCGGAAGCTGGCGCGCAAGCATCACCCGGACGTCAACCCGGGCGACAAGGCCGCGGAGTCGAAGTTCAAGGAGCTGAACGAGGCGCACGAGGTGCTCGGCGACCCCGCGAAGCGCAAGAAGCTACGACGAGCTCGGCGCCGAACTGGCGTGCCTACGAACAGGCGGAGCGCGCGGGCGGTCCGAACCCGTTCGCGGGCCAGTGGAACGTCAACCCGGGCGGCGGCGGTCAAGGAGGCGGCTTTCGCACGATGACGGCAGGAAGAGATGGAGGAGATGTTCGGGGACCAGAACCCCTTCTCCGATTTCTTCACCACGTTCTTCGGCGGCGGCTTCGGCGAGCGCGAAGCAGCGGCCCGCGGCGGCGGTGCGCGTGGTGGGCGCAGCCGGCGCGGGCAGGGCGCGACCTCGAGCACGAGATCGAACTGTCGCTCGAGGATGCGTATCACGGCAGCATGCGCCGGCTGTCGCTCAAACATGACGGCCATGCGCGCACCGGTCGATGTCCGCATTCCGCCGGGCGTCGGCGACGGATCGCGCGTGCGGATTTCCGGTGAAGGCGAATCGGGAAGCGGCGGCGCAGCGTCTGGAGATCTATACCTGCGCGTGCGGCTCGCACTGCATCCGCTCTTCGAGCGGAAGGGACGCGATCTCTACGTGAAGGCGCCGCTGCCGGTAACGACGGCGGTGCTGGGCGGCGAGGTGGAAGTGCCGACTATTGCCGGCAAGCCGGTGCGGCTGAAGATCCCCGCGCTGACCCAGAACGGCCAGGTCTTCCGTCTAAAGGGATATGGAATGCCGGCGGTCGGCAAGAGCGACGACAAGGGCGATGCGTACGCGCGCGTCGAGATCCAGCTGCCGTCGCAGCTCACACCCGAGGAGCGGACGCACTACGAGGCGATCGCGGAAGTTGAACGAGGGCGGCGCGAAGAAACATAGCGCGGCATAACGAAGATGAATCTGAACAAGTTTACCGAGAAGGCGCAGGAGTCGATCATGACGGCGCAGAACATCGCGTCGGAGATGACTCACGCTGAAATCACACCCGAGCATCTGCTCGTCGCGCTCGCCGAGCAGGAGAACGGCATCGTGCCCTCGATCCTGCGCAAGATGACGCTCGATCCGGCGCAGGTCGCGGCCGAGGCGCGCAAGCTGTTCGACTCGATGCCTGAAGGCGCATGGCGCCGACGTGCGGCTCTCGCCGCGCATGAACCTGATCGTCCAGTCGGCCCAGGCCGAAGCCACGCGCCTGCAGGATGAATACACCAGCACCGAGCATCTGTTCCTCGCGCTCGCAAGCGAGGCCGGACGCTCGCCTGCCGCGCAGCTGCTGAAGCGCCTCGGCGTCACGAAAGACACGCTCTACCAGTCGCTCACGCAGGTTCGCGGCAACCAGCGCGTGACGTCGCAGAATCCCGAGGCCACCTACGAAGCGCTCGCCCGCTACGGCCGCGATCTCACGGACCTGGCACGCAAGGGCAAGCTCGATCCCGGTCATCGGCCGCGACGAGGAAGTGCGCCGCGTGATCCAGGTCCTCTCACGCCGGACGAAGAACAACCCGGTGCTCATCGGCGAGCCCGGCGTCGGCAAGACCGCCATCGTCGAAGGGCTTGCGCAGCGGATCGTCCGCGGCGATGTGCCCGAAGGACTCAAGAACAAGAAGATCTTCGCGCTCGACATGGGCGCGCTCGTCGCGGGCGCCAAGTATCGCGGCGAGTTCGAGGAACGGCTGAAGGCGGTCCTCAAGGAAATCACCGAGTCCGAAGGGCAGATCGTCCTCTTCATCGACGAGCTGCACACCGTCGTCGGCGCCGGCGCGGCCGAAGGGGCGATGGACGCGTCGCAGATGCTGAAGCCGATGCTCGCGCGCGGCGAGCTGCACACGATTGGCGCGACGACGCATCGACGAATACCGCAAGCACATCGAGAAGGACGCGGCGCTCGAACGGCGCTTCCAGCCGGTGCATGGTCGGCGAACCGACGGTCGAGGACACGATTTCGATCCTCCGCGGCCTGCGCGAACGCTACGAGATTCACCACGGCGTGAAGTTCAAGGACGCCGCACTGGTGCGCGGCCGCGGTCCTCTCGCACCGCTACATCTCGGATCGCTTCCTGCCCGACAAGGCGATCGACCTCGTCGACGAGGCGGCATCGAAGCTGCGGATGGAAATCGATTCGATGCCGGCGGAGCTCGACGAAGTGCGGCGCCGCATCATGCAGCTCGAGATCGAGCGTGAGGCGCTCCGCAAGGAGAAGGACAAGGCATCGGTCGAGCGTCTCGGCAAGCTCGAAAAGGAGCTGGCCGACCTCAAGGAACAGCAGACGCAGCTGCAGGCGCACTGGGACCAGGAGAAAGAAACCATCCAGGCCGGGCGCGAAGCTGAAAGAGGAACTCGAGCAGGTCCGGATTCAGATCGAAGCCGCGCAGCGCGCCGGCGACTATCAGAAGGCGTCCGAGCTGCAGTACGGCCGGCTTCCGGAACTCGAGCGAAAGATCCGCGAGGCGGAAGGCGCGTCTCGCCGATCTGCAGAAGTCGCAGCGGATGCTGAAGGAAGAAGTCGACGAAGAAGACATCGCCGAAGTGGTCGCGAAGTGGACGAACATCCCGGTGAGCCGGCTGATGGAAGGCGAAGTCCAGAAGCTGATTCACATGGAAGAGCGCCTCCACAAGCGCATCGTCGGCCAGGACGAAGCCGATCATCGCCGTGTCGAACGCGATGCGCCGCGCCCGCGCGGGCCTGCAGGATCCGAATCGGCCGCTCGGCAGCTTCATCTTCCTCGGGCCGACCGGCGTCGGGAAGACCGAGCTGGCGCGTGCGCTGGCCGAATTCCTGTTCGACGACGAGCAGGCGATGGTGCGGATCGATATGTCGGAGTACCAGGAGAAGCACACGGTCTCACGGATGATCGGCGCGCCTCCCGGCTACGTCGGATACGACGAGGCGGGACAGCTGACCGAAGCCGTCCGCCGTCGCCCCTACTCCGTCGTCCTGTTCGACGAGGTCGAGAAGGCGCACCCGGAAGTCCTCAACGTGCTGCTCCAGTTGCTGGATGATGGACGCCTGACTGATGGCAAGGGACGCACGGTCGACTTCAAGAACGCCGTCGTCATCATGACGTCGAACATGGGCAGCCAGTTCATCGCGGAGAACGCCGGTGAACTCGAACGAAGGCGTGCGCCGGCAGGTGACCGAGGCGCTGCGGCAGCATTTCCGGCCGGAGTTCCTCAACCGCGTGGACGAGATCATCTTCTTCCATGCGCTCGGGCTCGAGCATATGAAGCAGATCATCGACATCCAGATCCACGGGCTGCTCAAGCGGCTCGAGGACCGGAAGATTCACGTCGAGCTCGAGCGATCGCAGCGAAGCGCTTCATCGTGAGCGAAGGTTACGATCCGATCTACGGCGCGCGGCCGTTGAAGCGGACGATTCAGCGCCGCGTGCTGGATCCGCTGGCGATGCGGGTGCTGGAAGGCGAATTCCGCGAAGGCGATCGGATTACCGTCGACGTCGGAGACAATGGATTGACGTTTGAGAAGGCTGGCACGACCACGACCGTTTAAATGGCAAATCTTCGAAACTCCACCAGGGATGAATCCGCGGGACAAGCGTCCCGGCGACCGGCGCTCGCTGGCGCCTGGACGGCCGGGCGGCGCCGTCTGGGCACATCCTCGGCCTCCTTTCCTGCTCGCGCTCGCGCAGGCGTGGTTCATGGCGGCCAGCAGGGCGACCGATCTCGCTACAGCGAGTTCAAGCAGGCGGTCCGCTCGGGTCAGGTCGCGGAAGTGTTCGTTGGCGACCAGGCCATTCGCGGGACGTACAAGCGCGAGACCAATGGCGGGCGCACCTTCAACACCACGCGCATCGAAGATCCGAAGCTCATTGAAGATCTCGACGCCGCGAACGTGAAATACACCGGCGAGATGGTCAGCAAGTGGCTGCCGGAGCTGCTCGGCTGGATCGTTCCCCTGCTGCTCCTCTTCGCCGTGTGGAGCTCTTTCCGCCGCATGAGCGGCGCCGAGGGGGCGTGATGTCGTTTGCGCGCAGCAAGCATCGCGTCTTCTCCGAAGACGACGTGAAGGTCAGCTTCGCGGACGTGGCGGGTGTGGACGAGGCCGAGCAGGAGCTGAAGGAAATCGTCGAGTTCCTGAAGACGCCCGAAGAAATACACCACGCTCGGCGGTCAGCATTCCGAAGGGCGTGCTGTTGGTCGGCCCGCCGGGAACCGGCAAGACGCTGCTCGCGCGCGCGGTCGCGGGCGAGGCAAAGGTCCCCTTCTTCAGCCTGAGCGGATCCGAGTTCGTCGAGATGTTCGTCGGCGTCGGCGCGGCGCGCGTGCGCGACCTGTTCGCACAGGCCGAAGCGAAGGCGCCGTGCATCATCTTCATCGACGAGCTCGACGCGCTTGGCCGCGCACGCGTGCAGAGCCCGATGGGCGTCGCACGAGGAGCGCGAACAGACGCTGAACCAGTTGCTGGCCGAGATGGACGGCTTCGACACGAAGAAAGCGATCATCATCATGGCCGCGACCAACCGGCCCGAGGTGCTCGACCCTGCCCTGTTCCGCCCCGGACGCTTCGACCGCCAGGTGCTGGTGGACAAGCCGGACGTGAAGGGGCGCGAGGAGGTCCTCCGCATCCATACGAAGAACGTGAAGCTCGCGCCGACCGTCGACCTGCAAGTCGTGGCGGCGCGCACGGCGGGCTTTGCCGGGGCGGACCTCGCGAATCTGGTGAACGAAGCGGCGCTCCTCGCCGCGCGCAAGGACAAGCCGGCGGTCGAGACGGCCGACTTCGACGAGGCGATCGATCGCCTGATTGCCGGCCTCGAGAAGAAGCGCGTCATGAGCCGGAAGGAGCGCGAGATCGTGGCGTATCACGAGTCGGGCATGCGATCGTGGCGACCGCGATCCCCGGATGGATCCAGTCCACAAGATCTCGATCGTCCAGCGCGGCTTCGGCGCGCTCGGCTACACGATGCAGCTGCCGCTCGAGGACCGCTATCTGATGCAGCGGCGCGACCTGCTCAGTCAGCTCGCCGTCCTGCTCGGCGGGCGCACGGCCGAAGAGATTGCGCTCGGCGAGATTTCGACCGGCGCGCAAAACGACCTGCAGCGTGCCACCGACATCGCGCGCGCGATGGTCACCGAATGGGGCATGAGCGACGCGGTCGGCGCCATCAACTACAACGGCCACAAGCGGAGCCAGTTCCTCGATATTCCGCTCGGTCCCGAGCGCGGCGCGTACGCCGAAGACACGGGCGCCTCATCGACTCCGAAGTGAAGCGCATCATGACCGACGCGCACGACGAGGCGCGGGAGATTCTGACGAGCCGTCGCGACATCCTCGAGCGCGTGACGCGGCGCCTGCTGGAGATCGAGGTCATGGAAGGCGCACAGCTGCGCGACTTGATGGGGATCGCTCCCCTCCGCCGACGACGGAAACGATTCCGCTGCCGACCGAGGAGCTCCGCGTAATGACGGCCGTGCCGACAGCTTCTCCGTGCTCCAGCCTTCCCGGCTCGTGTTCAGGTTCGGCCCGGTAGTTCTGGTTCTGGCCTCTTGGCCTGTTCTTGCGTTCCTGCACGCGGCGGATGCGGACTGGCTGTTCGGCGGCTACATGGGCGCGGCGGGCACTTCCTCGAACACGCTGACCGTCACCCCCGCGACGAGTGCGCCGTTTTCGATTCCCGACGTTGCGTACAGGGCCAGGCGTTCCGGTCGCCGGCAGTGCATGGCGTGCGCGTCGGCTGGCTGCCGGCCGCGACGAAGGGAATCGGCGCTCGAGGTCGAGTGGAACGCACGCCAAGGCGATCGCGCAGATCAATCACGACGCGCATCCGGACCTGAACGCAGTTCCAGCAATCGCACGGCCTCAACTTCCTGCTTGGCAACGTCGTGTATCGGTTTTCGCCCGGCTGCAGCGGCCGGTGCAGCGGTCATGTGCGCGGCGGCGCGGGATCTCGACGACCGCACGTCGAATCAACATTCCGTAACGCGCACCAGGAGCAGTATCAATACACGGCGGCCCCGCGTGGCAGGCGGGCGCAGGACTCGAGTATCACCTCTGGCAGTTCGTCTACGGCATCGCCGATGCGCGCATCACGCGCGTCAGCGAGAAGCATCTGCGCGGCGCCGGAGCCGACATCGCCGGCAGCTTCTTCACCCGCCACGTGGACTTTGGCGTCGCGCCTCCGGCTGCCCGAGTAGTCATCTCACTGTCACGCGTGAATCCGCCACACTCCCGAGACATGACCCGGACCGCTCCGCGCGCCCTTCTGCCTTGCCGTGCTCGCTCCTGCTCGGCGTCGTCCGGCGGCGCGCGCGCAATCAGTCGCGTCGTTGTTCACAGAGCCTCCCTGCCGACTTCGCGCATCTGTTCACGCCGGCCAACGGCATCATCGTAGGTGTCGGCGGTGCAGGCAGCGCCGCCATTCATCCGAAAGACGACGAGATCGCGGCGAAGATCGCGCGGCGTCAGGCGGGCGGCATGACTTCTTCCACGCGCCGGCGCGACGCTCGGCGACGGCGTCGAACAGAGCAGCTTCGCGCTCGGGATGCATCATCGGCCGTGCGTCGCACAGCGCAGCGGGTCGGCGCGCTCGGCGCCGACCTGGTCGATGCGCAGATCGTGAATGGCGTGCTCACGCAGGGACTGAAGGCCGCGGTCGATCGCCGGCGTCCCACCGGCTCGAAGCATTCGTTTCCGTCCGGCCACACCTCCGCGACATTGGCGACCGCGGTCGGTCATTCGAGCAGCATTACGGCTGGAAGGTCGCCGCGCCCTTCTACGCGCTCGGCGGGTACGTCAAGCCTGTCGCGCATGGTCGACGACAGCCAGCACTGGGCGTCGGATGTGATCTTTGAGCGCGCGGTGGGAATCGTCTCTGGACGCGCCGCCAGCGTCGGCCACGGCGTCAATCGCGTCTCGGTGAGTCCGTCGGTGTTGCCAGGCGGCTTCGCCATCGTCGGAGCCGTAGGCTGAAAGGCCGACCTGAAGGTCGGCCTCTACGCTCTCACTTAGCGGTAACGCCTACGCCTCGTCGGTGACGCAGCCTTCTGAGGCGGGCTTCACGAGGCGGATGTCTTGCGCCAGCACGCCGCTCGTGGCTTTGGGTGCTGGCGCCTTCCAGGATGACCGGCGCTTCGCGAGCTCGTCGTCACTCACCTCGACGCCAATCTCACATCTCGCCGCATCAATCGTGATGCGATCGCCGTCGCGCACAAGGCCAATCGGTCCACCTTCGGCGGCTTCGGGTGTGATGTGGCCGATGATGAACCCGTGCGAGCCGCCCGAGAAACGTCCGTCGGTGAGCAGGGCGACGTCCTTGCCGAGACCCGCGCCCATGATCGCCGACGTCGGCGTCAGCATCTCGGGCATCCCCGGACCGCCCTTTGGCCCTCGTAACGGATCACCACGACCGATCCCTTGGCAATCTCGCCCTTCTCGAGCCCCGCCAGCATCGCCTCTTCCGAGTCGAACACCTTCGCTGGACCGGAGAACCGCTCGCCTTCTTTGCCGGTGATCTTCGCCACAGCGCCATCGGGCGCGAGGTTGCCGCGCAGGATGCGCAGGTGGCCGCGCGGGAAGACAGGCTTCTCGATCGGCTGAATCACTTTCTGCCCGGCCTTGAGCGGCGGAACATCCTTCACGTTTCTCCGCGATCGTCTTTCCGGTGACGGTCATGCAGTCGCCGTGCAGGAACCCCTTCTCGAGCAGGTACCGCATCAGCGCCGGCGTGCCGCCCGCTTCGTGGAGATCCTCCTCCACGTGGTGCCGCTCGGCTTCAGATCGGCGAGCAGCGGCACGATGATCGCTCGCGCGCTGGAAGTCTTCGAGCGCCAGCGGAATCTCCCGCTGCGCCGCTTTCGCCATCGCGATCAGATGCAGGACCGCGTTCGTCGAGCCGCCAACCGCCATCACCAGCACCAGTGCGTTCTCGAACGATTTCTTCGTGACGATGTCGCGCGGTTTCAGATCTTTCTCGAGCAGCGCGTGGATCGCGCCGCGCCTGCGCGATGGCATTCGTCCTTCTTGCCGGGATCTTCAGCGGGTGTCGACGAGCTGTGGCAGCGAGAGGCCGAGCGCTCCGATTGCCGTCGCCATCGTGTTGGCGGTATGCATGCCGCCGCACGCGCCCGCGCCCGGACACGCGTGCGTGACGATGTCGAGCCGCTGTTGATCGGTGATCACGCCGGCGAGATACTCGCCGTAGGACTGGAATGCGGAGATGACGTCGCGCGGCTTCCCTGGGCGAAGCCGGGACGGATCGTTCCGCCGCACACCATGATCGAAGGCCGATTGAGCTGGAACATCGCCATCACCGACCCGGGCATGTTCTTGTCGCAGCCGGGAATCGTGATGACCGCGTCGATGCCACTGCGCGCCGACGACGGTCTCGATCGAATCGGCGATGAGGTCGCGCGACGGCAGCGAATAACTCATCCCGTCGGTGCCCATCGAGATGCCGTCGCTGACGCCGATCGTGTTGAACCGGAGGCCGACAAGACCCGCCGCCTGCACGCCTTCCTTGACGTGCGCGGCCAGCTTGTCGAGATGCATGTTGCAGGTGTTGCCTTCCCACCACATGTGCTGGCGATGCCGACCTGCGGCTTCTGCAGGTCGGCGGGCGTCAGGCCGGTGCCGCTACAGCATCGCCTGCGACGCCCCTGGCTGCGCGGTTGAGTAATCCGCGAACTGTACTCTGTTAGCTGCCACCTGACAACCGGCTCCCTACTGCGACCTGCCCTGCCACTCGCCACCTACACGTCACCGGCGCCGGGATACTCACCGGATCCAGGAACGGCATCATCGCGCGGAGCCGCGCGCCGACGACTTCCACCGGGTGCTTCGCCTCCGCCGCGCGGTAGCACGCGCTGCAGGCGCAGGCTCGCATACTCGGCCATCCAGTCATTGGCGAACTTGCCCGACTGGATGTCCTTGAGGATCTGCTGCATCGCCTTCTTCGTATCTTCCGTGACGATCTTTGGACCCGCGGTGTAGTCGCCCCATTCCGCGGTGTCGCTGACCGAGTAGCGCATGTAGGCGAGGCCGCCGCGATAGAACAGGTCGACGATCAGCTTCAGCTCGTGCATGCACTCGAAGTAGGCGATCTCAGGCTGGTAGCCGGCGTTGACCAGCGTCTCGAAGCCCGCCTTCATCAGCGCGCTGACGCCGCCGCACAGCACCGACTGCTCGCCGAAGAGATCGGTCTCGGTTTCTTCCGCGAACGTGGTCTCGATGATTCCGGCCCGCGCGCACCCGATACCGCGGCCGCACGACAGCGCGCAGTGCCTTGGCGTTCCCGGTGAAGTCCTGGTGGACGGCAAGCAAGCCGGGACGCCGCCGCCCTCCGGGAAGATCTCGCGCACGCGATGACCCGGCGCCTTCGGCGCAATCATCGTCACGTCGATGTCCTTCGGCGGCACGACGAACCCGAACCGGATGCTGAGCCCGTGGCCGAACATCAGCATCTTCCCCTTCGTCAGGTGCTGCTTGATCTCGGCGTTGTAGACCTCTTTCTGCTTCTGATCCGGAATCAGGATCATGACGACGTCGCCCCAGGCGGACGCCTCGGCGACGGTCATCACGCGCAGCCCTGCGTTCTTCGCCTTCTGGGCCGGACTGGCTGCCCGCGTGCAGCCCGACCACAACGTCAACGCCGCTGTCCTTCAGGTTCAGCGCGTGCGCGTGGCCTTGCGATCCGTAGCCGATGATCGCCACCTTCTTCCGGCGAATGAGGTCGAGGTCCGCATCCTTGTCGTAGCATATCGTCGCCATGAACTGCTCCTAGTTTAGGCCGGACGGCTGGAGGGGCTAGACGTGGCTGGAAGTGGCTAGGCGCGGGGTCTGCCTCCCGCCTTTCACGCCCTTCCGCGACTCTGCAGCCCTTAAGAATACTGCGAAGCGGAAGCGCCGTATCGCCGCGGCGCATCGCGACCTGGCCGCTGCGCACCATCTCGATGATCCGAGCGGCTCGAGCCGCGCAATCACCGGAGTCGACGTGCGGCGGCTCGCCGGTAATCTCGAGCGTCATCGTCTGCTCGCCGGTGTCGACGATGTGCGCGCGCGTTTCGTCGACGACGCGCAGCAGCGTGGCGCGATCGTGGCCGGCGACGGCGACCTTGACGAGGGCGAGGTCGCGCGTGACAGCCGGCACGGCGCCAAGGTCTTCGACCTGCAGCACGTTCACGAGCTTGTAGAGATAGGCGGTGACGCGCTCCGCGCTCGCCTGGTCGCTGTCGATGACGATCGTCATGCGCGAAATGCCGGGCTCGGCGGTGTGGCCGACGCTGAGCGATTCGATGTTGAAGACGCGGCGGCGGAACAGCGACGCGACGCGGTTCAACACACCGGGCTTATCTTCCACGAGAACGACGAGGGTATGCTGCATATGACAGTGATGGGATTTACGAATTTGCGAATTTACGAATTGCCGGATTCAATTTGACAATTCCAATCCGTAAATTCGGCAATTCGTAAATTCGTCAATCTCATTAGATCGGATCGTCAGCCGTCTCGACTAACACCGACGGCTCGGGCCGGCGGATCATCGCATCGAGATCCGCGCCGGCGGGCACCATCGGATACACGCTGTCTTCCTGCTCCACGCGAAAATCGATGACGACCGTTCCCTCGGCGTCGCGCGCCTGGTTGACGATCGCTTCAACGCCCGGCCGGTTGTCGACGCGCAGGCCGAGCAGGCCGTGCGCCTCGGCAATCTTCACGAAGTCGGGGCTGCGCAGCGGCGTGGCGGCGTAGCGGCGCTCATAGAAGAACTCCTGCCACTGCCGCACCATCCCGAGATAGCCGTTGTTGATGATGGCGACGTTGACCTTCACGCCTTCCTGCGCGGCGGTGCTCAGCTCCGGCTGCGTCATCTGGAAGCCGCCGTCGCCGACAATCGCCCAGACTTCCGAATCGGGCTTCGCCATCTTGGCGCCGATCGCCGCAGGCAACCCGAACCCCATCGTGCCGAGGCCGCCGGAGGTGATGAGCGTTCGTGGCTCGTTGTGGTGGTAAGTGCTGCGCTTCCCACATCTGGTGCTGGCCCACGTCGGTCGCGATGATCGCGTTGCCGCTCGTCAGCCGCCAGATGTCGTTGATCACGTGCGCCGCGTACAGATGGCCGTTGTCCGGCAGCGCCTGGATGTCGCGCACCGCCGTGTCACCCTTCATCGACGCGATATAGCTCGAGCCATGCGCCATGCGAGGTGGGCTCGAGCATGTCGAGCATCTCGCGCAGCGTCTCGCGGAGGTCGGCCACGATCGCGGCATCGACCCGCACGTTCTTGTTGATCTCCGACGGGTCGATGTCGACGTGGATCTTCTTCGCGTGCGGCGCGTACGTCTTCAGGTTGCCCGTCACGCGATCATCGAAGCGCATGCCGAAGGCAAGGAGCAGGTCAGCTTCCTGAATCGCATGGTTCACCCACGCTTCCGCCGTGCATCCCCATCATCCCGATGCTCAGCGGGTGGCTTGCCGGAAAAGCCGCCGATCCCAACGCAGCGTCACCGCGACGGGCGCATCGATCATCTCGGCGAACGCGCGGAGCTCCTTCATCGCGTTGCTCTGGATGACGCCCTGCCCCGCAAGAATGAGCGGCTTGCGCGACGCCTTGATCAACTCGATCGCCTTTCGCCATCTCGGACTTCGAGGCTGGGCCGCGATGCGCCTGGCACTCGCGCATCTTCACCGGCGCGTCGTTCCACGCCCAGTCCGGTCGAGGCCATGCTGTGCATCTTTGGTGATGTCGACGAGCACCGGGCCGGGACGTCCCGACTTGGCGGGGTAGAACGCCTCCTTGATCGTCGGCATGATCTCGTCGACGCGCGCGTCACGAGGTAGCTGTGTTTCGTGATCGGCAGCGTGATGTGCCGCTGATGTCGGTCTCCTGGAACGCGTCGTAGCCAATGAACTTCGTTGGGACCTGGCCCGTGATGCAGACCATCGGCGAGGAATCCATCTGGGCGGTCGCGATGCCGGTGACCAGATTTGTCGCTCCAGGGCCCGAAGTCGCAATCGCGACGCCCACCTCACCGCTGGCGCGGGCGTAGCCGTCGGCCATATGGGTCGCGCCCTGTTCGTGCCGGACGAGGACGTGCCGGACGGGGGTAGTCCAACATCGCGTCGTAGGCCGGCAGAATTGCCCCCGCCGGGGTACCCGAAGACAGTACGAACCCCCTCGTGCCAGGCATTCCCAGATGATCTGCGCGCCGGTCCGTTGCATTCAGCCCTGACTCCTGACTGCCAGTGTGCCCCGTATGGATCACATCAGTCAAATTGATGGTTATTCCGGACACGATAACCGCTGCTAATCGCGGCAACTCCTGGAAACCCGGCTTCCGAGGCCCAAATCCCAGTGAGATTGTCGGTTCCGGGGCCGTTGGGGTTTGGACCCGGGACTTGGGATTTGGGATTTTCGCGATGGTCCGATCCTTGAACTACCTGCTCATTACAAGGGGTGCAACGATGAGAAGTCACTGGATGATTGCGGCGCTGCTCAGCTCCGCGCCTGGCCGCGGAGTGCAACGGCCGCAATAGCGATAATTCGCAGAATTCCGATCAGAATCAGGCGGACGCGCCAGCAGCGACCGGATCAGACCGTGGCGCCCGCTCCTCCTGCGCAGACCCAGCAACCGCACTACGGCGGACAATTCAGCCGTTCGATCCGACCGACGACGCGTCGCGTTGCGACAACAGGCCGCCGCGAGGCGCTCGCGCACGGCAACGCCGGCGTCTCCGGCGAACTCGGCGTACAGCAGCGCGCCGGCAGTGGGCCTGCCGCCTCGCGACAGCAATCGACCGGCCGAAACAGCCGCACCGCGCCGCGGCTGCCCGAACTATCGCGGGGTGACGATCCCCGCGGGGACCGCACTTCCGCTCGCAATGACCTCGACAATCTCCTCTGAATCCGGCGGAGGTCGAAGCGCCGGTCAGCGCGAAGTTGCGCAACACCGATCACGATCGACGGCGACACCGCGATTCCCGCCGGCGCAGATCCTCAGGGGCACGGTCACCGACGTCGAGCGCTCGGGCCGTCGTGCAGGGACGCGCGCATATCTCGTTCGCCTTCAACGAGGTGAGCATGAACAGCGGACGCGAGGATCGTCAGGACCAATCCGCTTTGACGTTCGAAGCGGAAGCCACGAAAGGCGAGGATGCAACGAAAGTCGGCGTCGGAGCCGTGGGTGGTGCAATCCTCGGCGGCATTCTTGGCGGGAAGAAGGGCGCAGGTAAAGGTGCGGTTGTAGGCGGCGCGGCCGGCACGGTGTCGTGCTCGCGACGCGCGGCAAGAAGTGACGGTGACCGAAGGCACCGATGTCACGGCGCACCCTCGCGCAGCCGATGACCGTCCGCGTTCGGATCCGGTAAACGCGGAAATCCGAATCCCAAGTCCAAATCCCAAGTCCCAACTCAGAGGGTTTGGAATTTGGAGCTTAGGTTTGGGTGAAGTTTATGACGTGGCCGGCTTATCCTCCGCGGCCGGCCCTACGGCGGCCTCAGCAGCCTGGAATCCAGCCTTCGAATGCGTGCGGTCGCAGAATGAGCTTGGTCGATCGACGCGCCGCACCGGCACAACGCGATCGCGGCAGCCGGTCGAACTTGTATTCCGTTCCCGTCCCAGTCCAGCACCTTCACCTCGTCACCCTCGACGCGGTAAGGCCCGTTCTTCCGCACGCGAATAATTCGTCGCCATCGCTATCCCATCTTCTGCATCGCGGACAGGAAGTCCGCGTTGGTGTGAGTCTTCCCCATCTTGTCGAGCAGCAGCTCCATGGCCTCGAGCGGGCGAAGCGGATTGAGAACCTTGCGCAGCACCCACACGCGATTGAGGTCTTCCTTGATGATCAACAGCTCCTCTTTGCGCGTCCCGCTCTTCTGTGATGTCGATCGACGGGAAGACGCGCTTGTCGGTGAGCTTGCGATCCAGATGGATCTCCATGTTGCCGGTCCCCTTGAACTCCTCGAAGATGATGTCGTCCATGCGTGAACCGGTGTCGACGAGCGCAGTCGCCATGAGTGGTCAGCGATCCGCCTTCCTCGATGTTGCGGCGCCGCGCCGAAGAAGCGCTTCGGCTTCTGCGGCGCGTTGGAATCGAGGCCGCCCGACAGCACCTTCCCCGACGCAGGAATCACCGTGTTATGCAGCGCGCGCGAGCCGCGTAATCGAATCGAGCAGGATCACGACCATCCCTCTTGTGCTCGACGAGCCGCTTCGCTTTCTCGATCACCATTTCCGCGACCTGCACGTGCCGCTGCGCCGGCTCGTCGAAGAGTCGACGGGATCTCACCTCGCCCTTGACCGAGCGCTGCATGTCGGTCACTTCCTCGGCCGCTCGTCAATCAGCAGGACGATGAGAAACACCTCCGGATGATTCGTCGTGATCGACTGCGCGATGTTCTGGAGGAGCATCGTCTTGCCCGTGGCGCGGCGGCGCGACGATGGAGACCGCGCTGGCCTTTTGCCGATCGGCGTCATGGATCCATCACGCGGGCGGAGAGGTTGTCCTGCGCCGTCTCGAGCCGTGATGGCCGTCTGCGGGTAGAGTGGCGTGAGGTTCTCGAAGAACAGCTTCTCGCGCGCGTGGTCCGGCGCTTCGAAGTTGACCGCCTCGACCTTGATCAGCGCGAAGTAGCGCTCCCCTTCCTTCGGGGGACGAGATCTGTCCTGACACCGTGTCGCCGGTGTGCAGATCGAATTTCCGAATCTGCGAGGGCGACACATAGATGTCATCCGGACCCGGCAAGTAGTTGTAGTCGGGCGCGCGCAGGAAGCCGAAGCCGTCCGGGCAGCACCTCGAGGACACCTTCCGAGAAGATGAAACCGCTCTGCTCGGCCTGTGCCTTCAGGATCTGAAAGATCAAATCCTGCTTCCCGCATGCCCGTCGCGCCGGCGACATTCAGGTCCTTGCACGATCTGGGTGAGCTTCTGGATGCTCATGTCTTTCAGATCGTTGATGTTCAGGCTTGGACGCGGAGATGGCTGCGGGGCGGACTGTGGCGGCGCGGCGGCATCCGCTGGTGCCTGATCGCCGGCGTCGGCTTCGGGGAGGCCGTGGGGGCCCGGGGCGTCTTGTGCTGGTGGGCATGGTCAGAAGACCTTTGTGTTGCTGCGAATGTGATTGGGTTGAAGGTAACGAAAGGACGACGAACGAGTGCGGCAGTAGCTTTTAGGGAGTGTATTGGTCCGCGAGTATAGGACTCGCGCTGATTGGCCACTGTCAATCAGTACGAAGTAGGGATTGTGGCCGATGCCGACGATGCTGCAGGCCTCGATCACATTGAGCTTGCGGCGCCGGGCCTCGGCGATGAGCTCATCACTTTCGGCCCCGGATTAATCCAGATTTCGGCGATCTGCTTCTTCTCGAAGCCGTCGAGCAGCGTGATGCCGATGTCCGGCGGCACATAGACGGTTGCCATGTCGATCTTCTCCGGCACCTCGTCACGGACGGGTGCATGGGCACACCTTCGACAGACCGCTCGTTCGGATTGATCCGGAATGACCTTGTGGCCTTCCGGCCTGGAACGCGCGGAACGCCTTGTTGCCGGACTTGTTGCGATTGCTCGATGCGCCGATCACCGCGACCGTCTTCATGTCTGATTATCGCCCCAGCTGCCAGATGCCCACGCGCGCCGACTGTCACGCAGTGCGGCTCGTGCGCCGGCAGAGTCCTCACGCTCCTCGCTTCTTTCAGGCCTCACTTTCTTCCTCGGCCTCGGCCGCCAGGCCGATCACGGATTCCGACGAAGCCTTCTACGCGGAAGCCGCGCGCGGGATGGTCGAAGGCCAGGACTGGCCGCGCCGCACTTCAACTACGAAGAGCGCTGGCAGAAACCGATCCTCTATTACTGGGTTACAGCCACAGCATTCGCCGGAACGGATGCGACCGAGTTCATGGCGCGCTTCGGCTCGGCGCTTTCCGGCCTCGGGCTCGTGCTGCTGACGTGGGCCGCGGCGCGCGGCTCACCGGGGACTGCGAACGGCGCCTGGATCGCGTGGCGCGATTGCAGCGACCTGTTACGGCTACTTCGCTATGGCGCGGTTCGCGCTGCCTGATCTGCCGCTCGCCTTCTTCATCACGGCGACCGATCTGGTGCGCGATGCGCGCCGCGGATCCTGTGGAGACCATTCCTGCGTCGTGGGCGGCGCTTGCTGGACTCGCCGCCGGCCTCGGCTTCCTGACGAAAGGCCCGCTCGCCGTCGTGATCCCCGCGATCGTGCTGGTGCCGATATATGGTGGAGGGAACGGCGCACCGTCGCACTTCGCCACATCGCACGTCGTCATCGCTTCGTGCTCTTGTTCGTCATCGCAGGTATTCCTGGTACGTGGCGATGTGGCTGAAGCACGGCACGCCGTACGCTAGAGCTTCTTCCTCGCGGACAACCTGGAGCGCTTCGCCGCAACTCGCTACAACGACGTGCGGGCTATCTGAGTACTTACGTGCCGATTCTGCTCGGCGGATTGGTGCCCTGGACGATATTTCTGCTCGTGCTGCCATGGCGGCCGCTGCGCGACCTATGCAGCCGCCGCCGGCTCACCAACGACGAGTGGCGGCTCCTCATCTGGACGATTGCTCCGCTGCTGCTCTTCACCGCGTCGGTTGGCAAGCAGCCGCGCTACATTCTTCCGGTTCTTCCGCCGATCGCGATGATGCTGGGGACCGGCATCGCGAATCGAGTGAGCTCGTCACGGAACCGTGCTGCGTCCCGCGAGCTGACGGTTGCGACACTCGTCACCGCTGTGATGTTCGGGTTCATGGCCGTGCTGTTCTACCGCGACCGCGTCTTGTTCGTGTCCGCGCATCCAGCAATCACGCGGACCGGCATCGTCCTCGTCTCCATCGCGGCGGCCGCCCTCGCGGCGACTGCCATCACGCGATCGTGGCGGCATTTGCCTTTGTCATGGCGGTATCCGCGGCCGTTCTGCTCCTGACCCTCAGTTCGGCGCGTTCGCCGGAAAGCGGCCGGAGGCGGTCGAGGAGATTGCAGCCATGATCCACGCGAATCGTGCTCGGCGGCGAACCCGATCGGCGAGTACACGAAGACGTTCGTCAGGAATGCTGCCGTTCTACACGCGCATCGTGCAGGTGCCGATCACCGACGACACGAGCGCCGTCACATTTCTCAAGTCCACCGAGCGCGTATTTCTCGTGCTGCACGAACCCGACCTCGAGACTCAAGACGCTCAGCACGACGTTCCTCTGAGGACGATTGGGCGGGTGACGTGGAGTACCGCCGGCGTGCGGCCTTCGAACGCTGCTCGCGCCGCTGCCCGATCAGGACCTCGACACCGTGGTCGTCGTGTCGAATCGCTGAAGTCGCGGCGCGAGCGGTTACTTCTTCGCCGTTATTTGCGTCCCGGCGCGATCGTCGACAGGTAGTCGGCGAAGTTGAAGACGAAGACGACGTGGTCCTGGACGGCTGGCCTGGTCCGGGGCCGCGGCAATCGCGACTCGCTTGCCGTCCGGATGGAGATCGTACGCGGTATTCGTGATGGTCGCACCGCTGCACGCTGGTCGGCGACCAGATCTGCGGCGTCCCGGCGCGGAAGGAATCGCCGGCGACGGCGTGCGGCGCGACCATGATCTGCCCTTGAGTCAGAGTTCAGGAACAGCAGCTCGTGCGTGGTCATCGACCAGACGTGGATAGACGCCGCCCGCCGTGGAGACGCGCCATCTTCCGCCGGGCCCGGGAACGGACGCACGTAGATATCGAAGCGCCGCCGGCTTCGTTCGAGCATGCGCAATCCATCGGCCGTCCGGCGAGAACATCGGAGCCACCTCGGTCGCCGGCGTGCTCAGAACACAGGTGGGCTTGCCGGGCGTCCATCCGCGCGCGGCATCGCCCTCCATCGGCAGGATCATCAGGTCCGACCACGTGCGCGCCGGCGATTGGCGCAAGAAGGCGAGGAACTTGCCGCTCGGATGCCACGAAAGGGCACCTGGTTGTCCGGGCTGTCGGTCAGCCGCGTGACCTCGCCCGTGCCGTCGGCGTTCACCCAATACAAATTGCAAGATGCCGGGTTTGGCCCGGTCGGACGCAAACACGATGCGCCGGCCGTCGGGCGTCCAGACCGGGATCGCGATCCTCACCGAGGTCGAAGGTCAATTGCGTCAGCGTGTCCCGCGCCCACTCATGCACCCAGATGTCGTGCTGCTTGCCGTCGGAGATGTCGATCGCCAGCTTCTGGCCGTCGGGCGAGAACCGCGGATTCGCCCAGTCGGCCTTCGTCGCGCGGAGCACCGACGTCTTGCCGTCGCGCGTGATCCAGTCGATGGGATTGGCCGCCGTCGCGGCCGCGCCGGGCACGCACAACGAGCGTGCCGTCCGAGGACACGGCCAGTTGCGCACCGCCGGTAGCCGGGTTCGCTGGCGACGCCCTCGAGTGCCGGCACGGCGGGCCGATCGTCTCGAGGCGATCGAGATCGAAGGGCACGGCGAAGAGCGTGCCCTGGTTCATGTAGATCAGCGTGGCCTGCGCGCTCGGCGAGGCCCGCCCGCCCGGCACGAACCGGCCGTAATTGCCGCCACGGACGACGATCTTCGGCGTCCCGCCCGACAGGGGCGCGACGACGAGGTTGGCGCCGTCAAAGCTAGCCGTCGCCGAGTGCTCGGTGTAGAGCACGCCCTTGCCGCCGGGAAGCGCCTGCGGCCACCGCTGCGTCACGGCGCCCTCGCTGAGCGTGCCGAAGACGCGCGCGGTGTCCCACCGGCCGCCGGGACGCGCATGAGCGTCGTGTTGAGCGCGTTCGACGGCGCGAAGATGATCGTGTCGTCGTCGGTCCAGGTGCCGCCGCGGCCCGTCCGGGGCGTCGCACAGTTTGATCGCCGCGCCGCCGGTGACCGAGACCTTCTTCAGCTGGCCGCCGGCGAAGAACGCGATCCACTGGCCATCGGGTGAGAAGAACGGCGCTGGCCGCCCTCGGTGCCGGCGAGTGCCGCCGCCTGCAGCTGGTCGAGCTTCCGGACGAAGAGCCGCGTCTGACCCGCCTGCTGCGCGACAAACGCGAGCGTCGTCCCGTCGGGCGACAGAATGGCCGACGCGCCAACGGCGACTGTCGCCAGCGACGCGTCGGCGCCGATGCTGGCGAGCAGCTTGCGCGGCGTGGGCGCGGGCGCCACGCGCCAGGGCGCTCACGCGACCAGACCGGCCACGAGCGCGACGGCCAACGTGGCGACCAGGGCCCACGGCAGCGGCGCGAGCCACGATGGACCGCGGCGCGGCCGGTCGCGGGCGGCGCCGTCGCCTGCGGCGCGCGCGGTCTCGAACGCGCCCTCCAGCGCCAGACGCACATCGCGCGATATCGCCCGCGCGTTGCTTGCGGGTCCTTCCGCAGGCACACGCGAGTGGCCTGACCGACGCGATGCGGGACCGTGGACGGAAGCGCGGCGAAGTCCGGCTCCCGCTGCAAGACCTTCGACAGCGTCATCGACACGTCTTCGTCCTCGAACGCCCGCGTGCCCGTCAGCATCTCGAACAGCACGGCGCCGAACGCCCAGATGTCGCGCGCGCTTGATCGACGGTCTTGCCGCGCGCCTGCTCCGGCGACTCATGTAGGCGGCCGTGCCGAGGATCATGCCCTGCCTGCGTCATCGCGGGCGTCGTGATCGTCGGCGACATCGACATGCCCGGCGATGAGCCCGCCGCGGGTTCCATCGCTTTCGCGAGGCCGAAGTCGAGCACCTTCACCGTGCCGTCGGCGCGGACCTTGATGTTCGCGGGCTTCAGATCGCGATGGATGATCCCCTGCTCGTGCGCGGCTTCGAGCGCCTCGGCGATCTGCTTCGCGATCGGCAGTGCCTCGTCGATCGGGATCGCACCTTGCTGCGATGCGTTCGGCAGCGTCGGGCCTTCGACCAGTTCCATCACCAGCGCGATGGTGCCGTCTGATTTCTCCAGCCCATAGATCGCGGCGATGTGCGGATGATTCAGCGCGGCGAGGACTTCCGCTTCGCGTTGGAATCGCGCCAGCCGCTCGGCGTCAGCGGCGACTGACTGCGGCAGCTTACCTGATGGCGACGGCGCGCTTCAGATTCGTGTCGCTGGCCTTTGCCACCTCGCCCATGCCTCCCACGCCGATCTGGGCGGTGACTTCATACGGGCCGAGACGCGTCCCGGGAGTGAGGGCCAAGGATGACGTGAGTATAGGGGCGAGAACCTAAGGAAAGATCTTGCCGGGATTCAGGATGCCGTTCGGATCGAAGCGCGGCCTTGACGCGTTTCATCAGCGCGATCTCGTCGGCCGACAGCTCCAGCGGCAGGTGGGGGCCTTCGCGAATCCGATCCCGTGTTCGCCGCTGATCGAGCCCTCCAGTGCAACGACGCGCGTGAAGGAAATCGCTCCGCCTGCTTCGCGCGGGCGGCTTCATCGGCGTCGCCCGGCTTCAATAGCAGGTTGACGTGGATGTTGCCGTCGCCTGCATGCCCGAACGAGGCGACGCGCAGGTTGTAGGTCCGCTTCATCTCGGCGATCACGTCGAAGAGCTCCGGCACGCGGCCCCTCGGCACGACGACGTCGTGATTGATCTTCACGAGACCGGTGGCTTTCAGCGCGACCGACGTCTGCCGCCGGACCGACCAGATGGTGTCGCGCTCGGCCTCGCTCTTCGCGCGCGTGATGTCCTTCGCGCCGGCACTCGCGGCACGCCTCGACCACGCGATCGAGGTCCTCCTCCGCGCCGCGCGCGGTTCCATCGACCTCGACGATGAGCGCCGGCGCCCGTGCCGGGCGGCACGAGGTCGGCTCCAGGTTTTCGCGTATGGCTGCAAGCGAATCGCCGTCGATGAGCTCCAACGCCGCGGGCACCACGCGGCGCCGAATGACCTCCGACACCGCATCGACAGCGCCTCGAATGCCATCGAATGTCGCGAGCATGGTCGCATTCGCCTGCGGCTTCGGCACCAGGCGCACGGTGATCTTCGTAATGATCGCCAGCGTGCCCTCCGAGCCGACGAGCAGCTGCGTCGAGGTCGTAGCCGACGACATTCTTGACGGCCTTGGAGCCGGTGTCGATGATCTCGCCCGTCGGCAGCACCGCTTCGAGCGCAAGGATGTAGCGCTTCGTCGTGCCGTAGCTGAACGCGCGCGGCCCGCCGGCGCATTCCGCAACGTTGCCGCCGATGGATGACTGGTTGAGGCTGGCGGGATCGGGCGGATAGAAGAGTCCGACCTTCTCCACCGCGCGCTGCAGGTCGGCGTTGATGACGTTCGGCTCGACGACCGCGAGCAGGTTCAGCTCGTCGATCTCGAGGATGCGATTGAGCCGCTCCATCGAGACGAGCACGCCGCCGCGCGTGGGCACCGCGCCGCCCGTGAAGCCGGTTCCGCGCGCCGCGACGACGAGCGGCACGCGCTCCGAGTTGCAGAGCCGCGCGATCGCCGCGATTTGTTCGGTGTTCGCTGGAAGAACGACGATGTCGGGAGGGTGCCCTTTGCCGAGTGCATCGACGCCGTATGTTTCGAGCGATGCATCATCCGACCGTGATGTGATCCGTCGCCGACGATGTTCCGCAGCTCGGAAACGATGCGGCTCGCTACTGAAACGCCATTCAGGATCATAAGCACGGAGACACGCAGACTCGGAGAACAACTGCCTCTGCGTGCTCTGAGTCTCTGCGGCCCGTTTCAGCGAGCGCCAGCCTTGGCTGGCTGGAGACTTTCCGCCAGCCGCAGGATTCAGGTCGCTCCCTCGCGCAACTGGTCCATCGACGTGGCGTAGGAGATGCGGAGGTATCCGGGCGCGTCGAACCCCTCGCCCGGCGTCAACGCGACATGCTCCTGCTCGATCAGCCGCTGCGCGAAATCCGCGGAGGTCTTCGCCTCGCCGCCGAGCAGCTCGGAGATATCCGGGAACAGGTAGAACGCGCCGCGCGGCTTCACGCACTTGATCGCCGGGTTCGCCGTCAGCCATCCGTGAATCGCGTCGCGGCGGCGACGGTACTCGTCGAGCATCACCTTGACGCCGTCCTGCGGACCGTTGAGCGCCACGACGCCGGCCTTCTGCACAAACGACGTGATGTTCGACGTCGTGTGGCCCTGGATCACGTTGAACGCGGTGGTCAGCTCCTTCGGCGCAATCGTCCACCCGCGCGCCAGCCGGTCATCGCGTACGTCTTCGACGCGAGCCGCAGATCACCGACCGATCGCGATGGCGGTCGAACAGCAGCTTCGGCAGGTTGTGCGCGCACCTCGTCGTAGATCAGGTGCTCGTAGCAGAGGTCGACGATCAACCAGATGCCGCGCGCGCGCAGCCGCCTCGGCGATCGGCGTCATCGCCGTCTCGTCGGTCAGCGACGCCGGTCGGGTTGCACGGCGAGTTGATGATGATCGCCTTCGTCTTCGGCGTGATCGCCGCGATGATCTGCTCCGGGTGCACCGTGAAGCCGTCGTCCGGCTGCGTCTGGCACGATCACCGGCGTCGCATCCGCGATCTTGATCTGCTCGGGAATCGTCGGCCAGTACGGCGCGTGCGTGATCACCTCGTCGCCGGGTCGAACAGCGCGAGCGCCGTGTTGAAGAGCGCCTGCTTGCCGCCGACGGTGATCAACACCTCGGCCGGGGTGATGTCGATGCCGTAGTCGCGCTGTAGCTGCGCGCAGATCGCCTCGCGGAACTCGGGAATGCCCATCGAGTTCGTGTAGCGCGAGAAGTTCGCGTCGATCGCCGCCTTCGCCGCATCCTTGACGTGCGCCGGCGTCGGGAAGTCGGGCTCGCCGGCGCCGAAGTCAACGATCTGCTGACCGGCGCGCGTCAGGCGGTCGGCCTCGGCCGCCACCTTCATCGTTGCCGACGCCGGTCACATTGGCGAGACGCTGTGCGAGCGATAGCCATGCTGCCTCGGCCTGACTTCTGACTTCACGCTGCCTACCGCTGTGACGCTTGCTTCCTGCCGCATCCATTGCTCAACCGTCGACGGCACCAGGCCCGCGACTTCGCCGCCGAGGCTGAACACTTCCTTGATCAGGCGCGAGCTGAGATACGTGTACTGCTCGGCCGGCATCATGAACACCGTCTCGAGCGTCGGCTCGAGGTGGCGGTTCATCAGCGCCATCTGGAACTCGTATCGAAGTCCGACACCGCGCGCAGCCCGCGAATCAGCGCGCTGGCGCGCCGGCGCCGCGCGTATTCCACGAGCAGCCCGTCGAAGGTGTCGACCTCGATGTTCGGGTACTCCTGGAACACCTCGCGGATGATCGTCACGCGCTCGTCGGCGGAAAACAGCGGGTTCTTTTCCGCGTTCACCAGCACGGCGACGATGATCCGCTCGAACAGGTGCGCGCTGCGGAGAATGATGTCGACGTGGCCGTTCGTCAGCGGATCGAACGACCCTGGGAAAATCGCGAGCCGACCTTGGGGCGGACCAGGCATCTCATTCTCCTGGCGGACCTGACAAGGTCCGCCCTCGCCGATGCCGAATAGAACGTCAGCGTGCTGTCGCCCGATTTCACGTCGCGCGTGCGCTGCAGCGCAGCCGGCTCCTCGGGTTCGCGTCTCGTGGCGCGCTCCAGCACCACGCAGGCCGTTGCCGGCCAGGCGGCGCGCCGCCGCGTCGAGCACGGCGCTTACGTCTTCGATGCGTCATGCGGCGGATCCAGCAGGATCAGATCGAATGCGTCGGCGGCCGGCAGAGCGTCGAGCGCGGCAACGACCTCCGCGCACCGAATAGATATAGCCTCCCTCGACGCCGCAGGCCTTCAGGTTCTCCTCGATCAGCGCCGCCGCGCGCCGGTGTTTCTCGATGAAGGTGACGTGCGCGGCGCCGCGGCTCAAGCGCCTCGATGCCGATGGCGCCCGTGCCCGCATACCCATCGAGCACGCGCGCGCCCGACACGCGTGGCGCGAGGATGTTGAAGAGCGTCTCGCGCAGCTTGTCGGACGTCGGTCGAAGCCCTGCCACGTCGGCGTCTTCAGACGTCGTCCTTTGTATCGACCTGCAATCACCCGCATAAACCACGAAGCTCCGGAGACTGAGGCCACGGATCGTGCCGGTCAGGCCGTTAACCCACTTCGATCAGGCCGAACTGGTCGTGCCACAGTTGCTGCACGAACTGCAGGAGTTCTCCCGACAACGCGCCCTCGTCCACAAGCGTTCGCGCCTCGCGGTGCGCCGCTTCCATGAGGTCGCGGTCGCGCACGAGATCGCCCGTGCGCAGCTTCGGCGAGGCCTGACTGCCGCGTGCCGAAGAAATCGCCGGGGCCGCGCAGCTCGAGATCGCGTTCGGCGATGGCGAACCCGTCGCTCGTCGACGACATCGCCTTCAGCCGCTCGCGCGCGTCATCGGTCCATGGCGCCTGGTGCATCAGGATGCAGTGCGATTCCCATTCGCCGCGCCCGACGCGGCCTCGAAGCTGGTGCAGCTGCGAGAGGCCGAATCGCTCGGCATGCTCGACGACCATGATCGACGCGTTGGCGACGTCGACGCCGACTTCGACGACGGTCGTGGAGACGAGGATGTGGACCTGCCCTGCCGCGAACGCATGCATCACCTTGTCCTTCACATCCTGCTTCATGCGCCCATGCAGAAGCGCGACGCGGTAAGCCGGAAAGATCTCCGTCTGAAGGTGGTCCGCCATCTCGGTCGCGGACTTCAGATCGATCTTCTCCGAGTCTTCGATGAGCGGATAGATGATGTACGCCTGCCGGCCCGCGTCGAGCTGTTCGCGAATCAGCTGGTAGATCTCGTCGCGCCGTGACTCGGGCTTGACCCACGTGCGCACCGGCTTGCGGCCCGGCGGCAGGTCCGGAATCTTCGAGACGTCGAGCTCGCTGTAATCGGTGAGCGCGAGCGTGCGCGGAATCGGCGTCGCCGTCATCAACAGCACGTCCGGGCTCAGACCCTTTCGCCCGCAGCGCCGCACGCTGCGCCACGCCGAACCGGTGCTGCTCGTCGATCACGACCAGTCCCAGCTTGTGGAACTTGATCGATCTCCTGCACGAGCGCGTGCGTCCCGACGATCAGGTTCGTCGTGCCGCGCTCGATGTGCGCGTGGAGCGTGTGCTTCTTCAGGCCGGGCGTGCTGCCGGTCAGCGATGTCGACGCGAAAGCGTGATTGCGACAGCAGCCGCGCGATGTTGCCGAAGTGCTGAGCCGCCAGGATTTCGGTCGGCGCCATGAACGCGACCTGCAGGCCGTTTTCCATCGCGACGATCGCCGCGAGCAGGGCGACAATCGTCTTCCCGCGCCGACGTCCCCCTGCAGCAGCCGGTGCATCGGCTGCGGACGCAGCATGTCCTCGACGATTTCTTTCAGCGCCTGCCGCTGTCCCGGCGTCAGCTTGAACGGGAGAATCTTCGCCGCCGACGCGCGGATGCGGTCGTCCACCTTCGGTAGACGCGGCGAGCTCCATGCTCGTCGCATGGCGCCGCCAGGCGTGGCCGATCTGAAAGAGAAGAATTCTTCGAAGATCATCCGCCGCTGCGCGGCGTCCGGAATGCGTTCAGCTCGTCGACTTTCGCTTCGTTGGGCGGAAAGTGCGCTTCTTCGAGCGCCGCGCGCCGCGGATCAGCTCGAGCCGCGTCCGCATATCGGCCGGCAGCAGATCGGGAATCGCCGCCGGCAGCTGGTCGAGCGCCTGGCGCACAATGCCGCCGCTGCATGTTCGGCGTGACGCCGCCGGTCTTCTCGTAGAACGGCACGATGCGCGCCGTCCGCACCGACTCGAGGTCGTCCGACATCAGCTCGTATTCCGGATTCATGAAATGAAGTCCCGTCGAATCGAGCTTCACGTCGCCGAAGATGACGACCGACAGATGCGGCTTGAGGATGTCCTGGAGAAATGCCTGGTTCATCCAGGTACGCGGATGGCGCCGCTGGTGTCGCCGACGACCGCGTGGAAGATCTTGAAGCCGCGCCGGCGCGTGACCGCCAGGTGCGCGCTCTTGATGTCGCCGAGCACGGCCGCGCGCATCCCCGGGCGAAGGGATGCAATCGGCTGCATGTGGCTGCGATCCTCGTAGCGGAATGGAAGCCGGTAGAGAAGGTCCTCGACGGTGACCAGGCCGGCGCGTTTGAGGTCCGCGGCCTTCCGCGGACCGACGCCCTTCAGAAACTGGAGCGGAGTGCTTAAGACGTCACTGGACAATCACGGCCTGGCCGGCGCCGACATCGATCTGCCGAATCGACGCGGGCAGCGCGAACGGATCGTCGATCTTCACGCCCTGCGGGTGATCCGCCGTGCGTGAATAGTAGCTGACCACTTCCTGCAGGAACGACTTCGGCAGCGGCAGGCCGGAGACGTCGGCGCTCTCGAGATCGAAGCTGCCGATGCCATCCTTCGTGCGCAGGGTTCCGGCGACGTTCACCGGCACCTTCCGCCGACGAGGTTCCAGATGTCGAACGTGCCGCCGCTCGCCTTCTTTTCGCGATCGCGTCGAGGTCGACGACGGCCTGCCCCGTCACCTTGCCATTGCCGATCATCGTGATGCGCGGGTCGGCTGACCCCGGCCGGCAGCAGAGGCTTCGCGCTGTAGGTGAACCAGGAGTTCAGCTCGGTCTCGGTCACGGGAGTTCGGCGGGTGCCCGGCTTCTGGGCGGCATCCCCCTGGACGACGATCTGCGCGAGCTTTCGAGAAAACAGATCGGCCTCTTGCTTCGAAAGAGCGGCCGCCTCGAGCGAGGTCACGGTGAGAATCAGGCGCACAAATCGCCGCGTCTCGTGCGTTCATGCTCTATCTCCGGGCTGGCCTTTCGAGTGTAAATCCCAAATCCCTAATCCCAAATCCCAAACCCCAATTTGATTTTCGCCTTCTGTTCGCATTATAGTCTGCCCACCCCGACCGGACACAGGAGGAATGAAATGCTCCCGCTCACGAAACGGCAGCGTGAAATCCTCGATTACTTGAACGAATTTATCCAGAACCACGGCTACGCCCCGAGCTTGGAGGAAATCGGCCGGCGATTCAATCTGTCTTCGCTGGCCACGGTCCACAAGCATCTCTCGAATCTGCAGGAAAAGGGCTTCATCCGCCGGGCCTGGAACAGGAGCCGCTCGGTCGAGCTCGTGCCGACGCGCAGCGGCGGTCGCGCCGCTCGAACTGCCGCTGCTCGGATTCGTGGCCGCGGGCGCGCCCATCGAGGCGGTGCCCGGCAACGAGACGATCTCGGTGCCCGAAGACGCTCGCCGGCAAGCGCGACGCCTACGTGCTTCGTGTCAAGGGCGACTCGATGATCGACGAACAGATCCGCGACGGCGATTTCGTCATCGTCGAGGATCGGAAGACGGCCGACAACGGCGAGATGGTGATTGCGCGCTCGGCGGCCTCGACGTGACGCTCAAGAAGTTCTATCGCGAAAACGGCCGCGTGCGCCTCCAGCCGGCCAACGCCGCGATGCAGCCGATGATCGTCGATCCCGACCAGGTCCAGGTTCAGGGCGTTGTCGTCGGCGTCATGCGCAAGTATTAGCGTCCGCCCTAAACAATCCGACCGCCGTATTCGTATTGAGATTCATATGGGCTTCGACGCTCGATGTCGAGGTCTGCGGTGAATTCATACGTTCGTTTCTCCAAGGCGGATCCCTCGTGCGCCACCGTTGGTTGGCAGGTGTATCTCTCGTTGTCGTGGCCGGTTGTACGGGCGCCGCAGATCGGGCGCGCCGCGACGCTGGTCGATCGGCTGGCGTGGCCGTCTCGACAGCTCCAGTCCAGCACATCTCGATTCAGCGGAGCGTTGATCTTGCGGGAACGCTGATCTCCCCGATGAGGCGAAAGTCAGCGCCGAAGCCCCGGCGTCGTCGAGAGCGTTTCGGTGCAACTTGGCGACGAGGTCCGCAAGGGACAGGAGCTCGTGCGCCTGGCGCCGCGCGAGCTGGAGTTGGCGTTGCAGCGGGCCGAGAGCGCGCTGCGGCAGACCGAGGCACAGCTTGGCATGTCAGGAGCGGATAGTCAGCCGCTGCCCGACGATCAGATCGCGACGATTCGAACCGCGGCCGCGAACCTTGACGACGCGCGTACGCAGAACACGCGGGCCGAACAGCTGGCCGCGCGGGGCCTGCTCGCAGGGGCTGAGGTCGAAGCCACACGGACGAAATTGAAGGTCGCGGAAGCGGCGTACGAGTCCGCGCTCGAGACGGTGAGGAGCGTCAAGGCCAGCCTGCAGGATCGACGCGCCGCGTACGAACTGGCGCAGAAGAAACTCAATGACGCGGTCATCAGGGCGCCGGTGGCCGGCGCCGTCTCCGAGCGCCTCGTGCAGCCGGGCGAATTCATCAAGGAAGACACGCCGGTGATCACGCTCGTGCAGATGGATCCACTGAAGCTCAGTCACCGCCGCGCAGGAGAAATACGCGGGTGTGATCAAAGCCTGGCATGGCGGTTCAATTCACCGTGGAGTCATGTACCCGAACGAAATGTTCCGAGGCCGGATCGTGTCGGTGAGCCCGGCCGTCGATCAGGCGACGCGGACATTTACGGTCGAAGCGGAACTGCCGAACCCAACCATCGCCTCAAGCCCGGGTTCTTTGCAAAGGGCGCCATCCTGCACGCACATCGATCAGAGCGTGATCGCCGCACCGGACGATGCCGTGTCGACGCTGGCCGGTGTCTCGACGGTGTTCGTGATCGAGAACGGCAAGGTCAAGCCGCAGACCGTCACGGTCGGCGTGCACCAGGGCAACCTGTTCGAGATCGTCGACGGCCTGAAGGGTGGCGAGACGCTCGCGGCATCGAATCTGAGCCAGCTCTCGGCGGGTGTCGCCGTGACGACCCGGAGGTCGCAATGATTATTTCGCGCGTCAGCGTCCAGCGTCCGGTGTTCGCCATCATGATCTCGGCGGCGATCATCGTCGTCGGCTGGTTTTCCTATCGTCAGCTCGGCCTCGACCTGATGCCGAAGACCGACGCGGCCGGTCGTGAACGTGAACGTGTCGCTGCCGGGCGCGAGCGCCGAGGAAGTCGAGACGCAGCTCACCAAGCCGCTCGAGGAGGCGGTCAACACGATCAACGGGATCGACGAGCTGCGCGCGAGCTCGGATCCGGGACGCGCGAACCTGAACATCTCGTTTGTGCTCGAGCGCGACATCGAGGCGGCGACGCAGGATGTGCGCGACAAGGTGGCCGCCGCGGTCCGCAATTTCCCCAAGGACACGCTGCCGCCGGTCGTCACGAAAGCCGATCCGGACGCCGCGCCCGTCCTCACGCTCGTCGTGTCCGGGCCGCGAAGCCCGAAGGAGCTCACCGACATCGTCGACAAGCAGGTGAAGCAGATCCTCGAGACCGTCGAGGACGTCGGCGCAATCACGTTCATCGGCGATCGGCACCGTGAGATCGATCTGCTGCTGAACGCCGACCGGTTGAATGCCTACGGCCTGACGGTGGATCAGGTGCGGGCGGCCGTGCAGAGACAGGACGTCGACGTGCCCGGCGGCAGCTTCATCTCGGGGCCCGCCGAGGTCGATCTGCGCACCATGGGCCGCATGCAGAAAGTCGACGACTTCAACCGGATCATCCTCTCCTACAAGAACGGATCGGCCGTGACCTTCGGCGACATCGGCCGCGTGGTGGACGGCGTGCAGGAGATCCGCAGCGCGGGACGCCTCGACGGAACGCCTGCCGTGTCGCTCCTCATTCAGAAGCAGTCCGGCGCCAACACCGTCGATGTCGTCGATCGCGTGCTGGCGCGGGTCGAGTTCATCAAGCGGACGCTGCCGTCCGACATCCGCATCCAGCCGATTCGCGATCAGTCGCGCTTCATCCGCCGCTCGTTCGAAGACATCAAGCTGCACCTGATCCTCGGCTCGCTGCTCGCCAGCCTCGTCGTCTTCCTGTTCATGCGGAACCCGAAGGTGACGCTTCATCGCGGGCTCGCCGATCCCGACGTCGATCATCGGGACGTTCGCCGTGATGAAGGCGTTCGGCTTCACGCTGAACAACATGACGATGCTCGCCTTATCGCTGGCGACCGGCATCGTCATCGACGATGCCATCGTCGTCCTCGAGAACATCTTCCGCTACGTCGAGGAGAAGGACGTCACGCCGCATGAGGCGGCGATCAAGGCGACCGAGGAGATCGGCCTTGCGGTGATGGCGACCACGCTGTCGCTCTGCGTGATCTTCCTGCCGGTCGCGTTCATGACCGGACAGGTGGGACGGTTACTTCTACAGCTTCGGCATCACGTCCGCGGCCGCGATTCTCATCTCGATGCTCGTCTCCTTCACGCTGACGCCGACGCTCTGCTCGCTGTGGCTGAAGAAATCGGACGCGATCCAGACCACGGGACGACCTCGAAATCGCGAGGGTTCTACGCGTGGATCGACGCGCGGTACGGCCGGATGCTCCACTGGGCACTCACGCACCGGCTGGCGATGGCCGGCATCGCGGCGGGGGTGGCGGCGTGCAGCGGTGCTGCTCTACCCGCACATCGGCAAGGAGCTCGTCCCCGACGACGACCAGAGCGAGTTCAGCGTGAACGTGAAGCTGCCGTCCGGCACGAGCTACCCGCGCACCGAGCGAGTACGTTGCCGAAATGGAGGGCGATCTCCGCAAGCTGCCGGACGTGGACCTGATCTTCACGAACGTCAACGCGGGCAGCGCCAATTTCTACGTCGCGTTGAAGCCGCTCGAGTCCAGGAAGCTGTCGCAGCAGGACATCATGCGGCGCGCGCGCGTCAGCCTGGCGAAGTACAAGGCCGCCCGCACCCGCATCAACGGCGGCACCGACATCTCTGGCGCGTCAACCGGTGGAAACGGCTACGGCGGGAACCGCCTGCAGGCGCTCATCCAGGGACCGGACCTCGATCAGCTCCAGATCTACACGACCGAGCTGATGGCCAAGGTGAAGGAAATTCCCGGCGTCGCGGACGTTGACTCGAACTTCGATTTCACCAAGCCGGAGCTGCGCGTCACCGTCGATCGCGCGCGGTCGGCCGACCTCGGCGTCCCAATCGATTCGCTGGCGACGAACCTGCGAACGCTCGTCGGCGGCGAAGAGGTCTCCAAATTCAAGGATGGCGATGATCAGTACAGCGTGCGTGCTCCGGCTCGACGAGCCCTTCCGGAACAATCCGGCGTCGATGGGGATCCTGCTCGTCCCGTCAAACAACTCTCAGCGGGCACTCAAGGTGAGCGACGTCGCGCAGCTGAGCATGGGGTCGGCGCCGGCCTCGATCGATCGCTACGACCGGCAGCGGCAGATCACGGTCAATGCGAGCCTCGACGGCGCGGTGCTCGGCACCGTTCTCGCCGCGACCGCGGACCAAGGTCGAGGAGATGCACCTGAAGCCCGGGCATCAGGTGGTGTTCGGCGGTAACGCGCGAACCCTGAACGAAGCGTCGAACGACTTCGTCATCGCCATCGTCCTGGCCGTCACGTTCATCTACATGGTGCTCGCGTCGCAGTTCAACAGCTTCATCTACCCGCTGACGATCATGACGTCGCTGCCGCTCAGCCTGCCGGCCGGCCTGCTCGCGCTCATGGCGTTCGGCATGACGCTCAACGTCTACAGCGCCATCGGCATGCTGATGCTCTTCGGCATCGTCAAGAAGAACTCGATCCTGCAGGTGGACTACACCAACACGCTGCGCGCGCAGGGCATGGAGCGGCACGACGCGATCGTGGCGGCCAACCACGTCCGGCTCCGGCCGATCCTGATGACGACGCTGTCGATCGTCGCCGGGCATGCTGCCGATCGCCTTCGGCCGAGGCGCGGGCGCGGGGTCGCGCGCGTCGATGGCGGTCACGATCATCGGCGGCCAGATCCTGTGTCTGCTCCTGACGCTGCTCGTCACACCGGTTGTATACTCGTATTTCGACGACATGCGCGAAATCGACTGGTTCGCGTTCCTGCGCCGCTGGACTAGTATTGGCTTCTATGGCCGACGACACCCAGCAGCGCAAGCAGATTAACTTCACCATCGTTCCCGACGACCAGCCCGGCGAGCCGCGCACCTACGCGAACTTCTGCTCGATCGCCCACACGCCGTTCGACTTCACGCTCACCTTCTGCGAGGTGATGCCGCTCTCCGATAAGGAGCTGCGCGGAGGCGGAGGCCGACCACGTCGTCCGGGCGCCCGTGCGCGCGCGCGTCGTCGTTCCCGTGCAGTTCGTGCCGAACCTCGTCGCCGCGCTGCAGGAACACATGCGCGTCTTCTCCGAGTCCTACTCCAACGTGGGCTGGTCAACAGAAGGCCATCCGTGCACTAGAGATTTGAAGTCCGCCGCGAAGACGACGCGGCGGATCATCGAGACGCTCGCGGACGCAGCATCCCGAACGCTGATACCGGAGCTGCACTACCGCGACGCGTTCGAGCTGCTGGTCGGCGACGATCCCTGTCCGCGCAGTCGACCGACGCGCGCGTGAACATCGTCACGCCGGCGCTCTTCAAGCGCTACCCGAACGCGCGTGCGCTGGCGAAGGCGACCGCCAGCGAGCTCGAGCCGCAGATTCGTCCGACCGGTTTCTTCGCGGCAGAAGTCCGAAGGCGCTCATCGGCATGGCGCAGCAGCTCGTTGCCGAGCATGGCGGCGAGGTCCCCGCCGACATGGACCTGCTCACGAAGCTCCCGGGCGTGGGCCGCAAGACGGCGAACGTCGTCCTGGGCCATGCGCTCGGCGTTCCAGGTCTTCCTGTCGACCGTCACGTGCTGCGCGTCTCGAACCGCATCGGCATCGCCGAAGGCGACGATCCGGTGAAGGTCGAAGAACAGCTGTGCGCGAAGCTCCCGAAGGAGATGTGGACGCTCGCATCGGACGTGCAGATCCTCCACGGCAGGCGCATCTGCAAGCCGAAGCCGCTCTGCGATCAATGCTCGGTGCGCGAGGACTGCGATTACTACCGGCTCGTTGTGACAGAAGTCACCCGTGGGGCGAGCGTTTACGGCTCGCCGCTTCGCCGACAGTCAGGTAGGCTCGCGCCGGGATCGTAGAGTCCGACCTTCAGGTCGGCCAAGAAGAATGACGCGCGAAAAGTTCGAAAGCTCGTCGTTGAGGCGATGGCGCTCATCCCGAAGCGCTTCCGCCTCGAGATGAAGAACATCGCCGTCGTCGTCGAAGACGAACCGAGCGCGGAGCTGCTCGACGAGATGGAGATCGAGCCGCCGGACTCGTTGCACGGCCTCTACCAGGGGACGCCGCTTCCCGAACGCACGTGGGCGTACGGCAACACGCTGCCCGACCGCGTCACGACTCTTCCGGAAGCCGATCGAAGGAAGACAGCGAGGACGACGACGAGGTGCGCGCGGTGATTGGCGAAACGCTGATCCACGAGTCGGCCACTATTTCGGCCTCAGCGAAGAAGAGATCGAGGAGATCGAGGAGCGCTACTGGCGCGGCGAGGACTCGATGAGGCCGCGAAAACGTTTCGGGCAACACTTTCTCGAAGCGGCATGGGTCACCAAAGTCATCGATTCGCGATTCACGCGACCAACGACGACACGTTTCTCGAGATCGGACCCGGCCGCGGCGCGCTTACCCGTCCCCTGGCGGCACGCGCGGGCCGTGTCATCGCCGTGGAGATCGATCGCGATCTCGCCGGCTTGCTGGTCGAGCAGGCAGCTGTCAAACGTCCGCGTTATCCAGGCCGACTTCCTCGACGTGGATCTCGCCGAGGCGCTGCGCGATGAGCCGAAGCCGATCCGGGTTGCCGGCAACCTTCCCTACAACGTCTCGTCGCCCATCCTGTTCACGCTGCTCGGCGCGGCCGACGAGGGACGGGTCTTTTCCGACGCGACGCTGATGCTCCAGAAGGAGGTCGCGGACCGGCTGGTGGCCAAGCCGGGACGCAAGGAGTACGGCGTGCTCGCCATCCAGGTGGCGCTGACGGCGGATGTCGAGCAGCTGCTGACGCTGCCGCCCGGCGCTTTTCGGCCGCCGCCGAAGGTGACGTCGGCAGTGGTTCGCCTCCGTTTTCGCCCGCCGGCCGTCGACGTCGGCGACCCGCGCGTCTTCGAGCGGATCGTCCGCGGCATCTTCCTCCAGCGGCGGAAAACCGTCGCCAACGCGCTTCGGTCCGTCGCCGACGCACTCGGTCGCGCCGCCGCCGAACTCGCTTGAGCGCGCACAGGTTGACGGGAAGCTTCGGCCCGAGGCGCTCACGCTCGACGAGATCGCCCGGCTCTCGCGAGCTGTGCTATAGTTTTTCGCAAGTCGTTGAGCCTTCCCGGTTTCAGGCGTTCCCAGCGGCCTGGATTGCCAGCGTTCGACCCCGCCCCGGGGCTGAGCATGCGCGTGAGCGCGAACGTCGCGGAGGGCGAACCGCGTGAGGTTCGCCGACTGTAGGGCGGACCTATCAGGTCCGCCAGGAGAGAACGCTGGGATCCGAATGAATCAGCCTGCCGTGCCGGACGTGTCTCCGGCGACGCTCGAGGTCGTCCCATTGGGCGGCGTCGGCGAATTCGGCATGAACATGATGGCGGTGTCGTGGGAGGACACCACGATCATCATCGACGCCGGCGTCATGTTCCCGGATCCCGATCAGCTCGGTGTGGATCTGATCATTCCTGACATGACCTACGTCGAGGCGCGGGGCGACAAGGTCAAGGCGCTCGTGTTGACGCATGGCCACGAGGATCACATCGGCGCCGTGCCGCACCTGCTGCCGCTCTTCGACGGCCCGGTCTACGGCACCGCGATGACGCTCGCGTTCATCGAGCCGAAGCTCGCCGAGCACGAGATCGACGCGAAGGATCGGCTCAAGACCGTCAAGCCGCGCGACGTGGTCACGATCGGGCCGTTCACGATCGAGTTCATCCGCGTCACGCACAGCATGCCGGACTGCGTGGCGCTCGCGATTACGACGCCGGCCGGCGTGATGATCCACACGGGCGATTTCAAGATCGATCAGACGCCGATCGACGGCGAGCATTTCGATCTGCACCGGTTCGCCGAGCTCGGCGCGCAGGGCGTGCTGGTGCTCTTCGCCGACAGCACGAACGTCGATCGCCGCGGCTTCACCGGCCCCGAGATCGAGGTCATCGACGCGTTCGAGGAATTGTTCACGAGCACGCAGGGAAGCTCGTGGTGGCCACGTTTTCGTCGAGCATCTACCGGATGCAGGTGCTGGTGGACCTGGCGGTGCAGTTCGACCGCAAGGTGGCGTTTGTCGGGCGCAGCATCGTGCAGAACGCCGAGATCGCGCAGCGGCTCGGCTACCTGCGCGTCCCGACGGGCGTGCAGATTCGCGATGCGGACGTACAGAACTACGCGTCGCAGGACGTGCTGTGCCTGACGACCGGCTCGCAGGGCGAGCCGCAGGCGGCGCTGCCGCGGATCGCGGTCGACGACCATCGATGGGTGAAGCTCGGACCCGAGGACACCGTGGTGCTGTCGGCGCGAGCGATCCCCGGCAACGAGAAGAAGATCGCGCGCGTGATGAGCCACATCGCCCGTCGCGGCGCCGACGTCGTCACCGACTCGATGAAACACGTGCACGTGTCGGGACATGGCAGCGCCGAGGAGCTGAAGCTGGTGCTGTCGCTCGTGCGCCCGCGCTATTTCGTGCCGGTGCACGGCGAGTATCGCCAGCTGTCGCAGCATGCGCGGATCGCCAAGCGCGTCATGAGCGGCGCTGAACACAAGCTGCAGGTGCTGCTCGCCGAGAACGGCGACATCATCCAGTTCGATCAGCGGGGCGCGCGCATCGCGGACAAGGCGCCCGCGGGGCGCGTGCTCATCGACGTGACGCGCGTGGGTGAAGTCGGCGACGAAGTGCTTCGCGATCGCCGCCACCTCGCGGGCGACGGCGTCATCGTGGCGGTCGTCGCGATTAGCCGCCAGACCGGAGCGCTCGTCGGCGATCCCGAGATTGTCGCGCGCGGCTTCGTCGTGAATGAAGGTGAAGCGGACTCGCTCTTCAAGGACGCGGCGGCGGTCATCGCCGAATGCGTCGGGGCATCGGGCGTTGAAGAGCGCGCGGACCAGGGGTTGATGACCGAGAAGCTGCGCATCGAGCTGCGGCGGTTCTTCAAGAAACGATCGGGCCGGAGGCCGCTCGTGCTCCCCGTCCTCATGGAGATCTGACTGGATCATGGCCGAATCAAACCTGTCGAGACGCATCAGCGAGTTCGTCGGCGTGGCGCTCTTCGCGCTCGCGCTGATCTGGCTGATTTCGCTCGTCACCTACGAGCCGACCGACCCGGTGTGGTTCTTCACCACCAATGCGCTCCACCCGCCCGCGAACTTCGTCGGCCGCGTCGGCGCGTTCGTCTCCGAGCTGTCGTTCCAGCTGCTTGGCTACGCCGCGTACTGGTTCCGGCGGTGATCGCGTGGGCGGGGTGGTACCGCTTCTGGTGCCAGCCGTTCGAGGCGATCTACACGAAGCTGTTCGGCATGATGCTGCTCGTCGGCTGCAGCAGCGCGTTCCTCAGCCTCGTCTTCGGCAGCACCGACGTGTCGGGCAAGACGTTCGACGCCGGCGGATCGCTCGGCGGCTGGCTCGGCGCCTGGTTCGCGGAATACCTCAATCGAACCGGCTCGATCATCGTCATCATGACGTTGATGGTGCTGTCGGTCATCCTCTCCACGCAGTTTTCCTTCGGCCGGATGTTCGCCAACGCCAGCCAGGGATCGCGCGATCTGTCGGCGCGCAGCGTCGGCTTCCTCCGCGCCTGGCTCGACGACCGGCGCAAACAGAAGCAGCGCCGCGAGGTGATCGCGCAAGCACACCAAGAAGGCTGCGGCCGCGGCGGTGACCGTCAGGGACACGGCGACGATCAAGGAGAACGCGGACGAATCGTCCGTGCCACCGGTCGTGGCGAAGAAGCGCGCCACCACGATGGCTCCTCCTCTGCCGCTCCCCGAGCCAGAACCATCAAGGGCGCCGCGCCGCCAGGGCGCGTTTACGCTGCCGCCGCTGTCGCTGCTCGACCCGCGAAGCCCGAGCAGAAGATCGACGAGCGCGAGCTGATGGACTCCGCGCGGCAGCTCGAGGAGAAATGCCGCGAGTTCGCGGTCGAGGGACAGGTGGCGCAGATTCATCCCGGTCCCGTCGTCACGACCTTCGAGTTCAAGCCGGACGCCGGCGTGAAATGCACAGCAAGATCACGAGCCTGGCCGACGACCTGTGCCTCGCGATGCAGGCCGAGTCGGTGCTGATCGATCGCATTCCCGGCAAGTCGACGGTCGGCATCCAGATTCCGAATCCCAACCGCGAGGCGATCTCGCTTCGGGAGCTCCTCGCAGTCGGACGCGTACCGTGCGCTCGACGCTCGAAGCTGACCATCGCGCTCGGCAAGACGATCCATGGTGAGCCGTACGTCACCGACCTCGCCGCGATGCCTCACCTGCTCATCGCGGGCTCCACGGGCACCGGGCAAGTCGGTCGGACTGAACGCGATGCTCACGAGCATCCTCTACCGCGCAACGCCCGACGACGTGCGGCTGATCATGATCGACCCCAAGCGCCTCGAGCTCGGGATGTGCGAAGAGATTCCGCATCTGCTCACGCCGGTGGTCGTGGATCCGAAGAGGGCGGCCAACGCGCTCCGCTGGGCGGTGCGCGAGATGGAGGAGCGCTACAAGACGCTCGCACGCCGAAGGGGTCCGCAACATCGAGCAGTACAGCCGCAACATCAAGCTGGTGCTCGAGGAAACGGGCAGCAAGGATGCTGATGCGCCGAAGACGCTCCCCTTCATCGTCGTGGTGATCGACGAGCTCGCCGACCTGATGATGGTCGCGCAGCAACGAGGTCGAGGAATCGATCGCGCGGCTGGCGCAGATGGCGCGCGCCGTCGGCATCCATCTGATCCTGGCGACACAGCGGCCGTCGGTGGACGTGATCACGGGATTAATCAAGGCGAACCTGCCATCGCGCATTTCCGTTCCGCGTCTCGTCGAAGATCGATTCGCGAACGATTCTCGACGGCAACGGCGCCGAACAGCTGCTCGGCAAGGGCGACATGCTGTTCCTGCCGCCGGCCTCGTCGCGCTGCATCCGGCTTCACGGCCCGTACATCTCCGAGCAGGAGAGCGCCCGCCTGGCGAGCTTCCTCCGCAAGCAGGGCAAGCCGATCTTCGACGAGACGATCACGGCGGAGGACGACAAGACCGGTCCCGAGGGCCTTCAGTTCGAGAAGGACGAGCTCTACGACGAGGCTGCGCGTATTGTCGTGAGCAGCGGACAGGCGTCGATCTCGTATCTGCAGCGGAAGCTGCGGATTGGCTTCAGCCGTGCCGCGCGGCTCGTGGACATGATGGAAGCCGAGGGCTCGTTTCGCCGGGCGCCGGCGGCAAGCCGCGCGAGGTCCTCGTCGATCGCGGCTACTTCGAGGAAGTTGATGCCCAGCTTCGGTAATTCTTCGCCGTGCGGTGCGGACCTTCGCCATTGCGGCGCGGACCTTTCAGGTCCGCGTGTCATCGCGCGATCTGCATCGCGATGGGCGGACAGCTGTCGGCGCAGATGTCGAACGCCGCGAAAGCTGATCCACGAGGCTGAAGTGCGCGAGTCGGCCCTCCGCAGGGAGATCGATACGCGAGAAGCGGGCGCGCTCGCGACTCCACTCCTCGATCGCGCACGGACGCTCGTCCGCTCATTCGAGGACATTTCGCGCCTCTTCGCGAGCAGCCCGTACGGCGACGATGCGTTGTGGCATGGCGCCATGTTGGCGGCCGATGCGTTCTGGGAATTCGGGCAACCTGACGACCGAACCACCGCGGTGCGGCTGCTGAAGGCGCTCGGCACCCGGTGCCCGAGGAGTTCTCTCGTCAAGCAGGCGGGGCCGCAGCTCGATCGGCTGAACGCGGTGGAACGTGTCGTTGCCGCGGTCGAACCGAAGCAGACGGCCGTCATGCTCAAAACAATCCGGCGCGAGGCGCTGGCCGGCGCCGTGCGCGTGACGCTGGAGCTCGAGGGCGAGGCCACGTTTCACGACGAGGAGATCGATAGCCCGCATCGCGTTTTCATCGAACTTCAGAACACGCGTCCCGTTGAAGCGTTGAAGGACGTGACGCAGTCATTCACGGATGACCTCGTTCGTCAGATTCGCGTTGGACGACAGATCGGAACGCGCACGCGCATCGCCGTCGACTTGAACGCCGCCGCTCCGCACACGGTCTACGCGCTGTACGCCCCTATCGCGTCGTTGTTGATTTCGCCCGCGAACTGCATGCGCACCATCGCACCGAAGACGCGTCACGATCGCACCGACGGACGCGCAGGACACGATCGCACCGCTAAGCGCCAGAACACGATCGCGCCGCTGATCGCCATCGTCGCGCCGACTGAACGCCCGTCCATGAACGGACGGCGGTGGGTTTTCGTTGTCGCGACAGCTCGGACTCGGCGTTGCACGCATCGTGATCGATCCAGGCCATGGCGGGTATGACCCCGGCGCGATGAACGATGGTCTCAGCGAAGCAGACCTCGTGCTCGACCTGGCGCTGCGCCTGGAAAAGCTGCTGCTGAAGCAACCCGGGGTTGAGGTGGTGATGACGCGGCGGTCGAATGTCTTCGTGCCGCTCGAGGAGAGAACCGCCATCGCGAACCGCGAGGGCGCCGACCTGTTCCTGTCGATTCACGCCAACGCGAGCGAGGATGACCGCGTCCGCGGGATCGAAACCTATTTCCTCAACTTCGCGCCCAATCCTGCCGCCGAAGCGATCGCGGCGCGCGAGAATGCCGCGTCAGCGCGGACGATGCGGCAGCTTCCCGATATCGTGAAGGCGATCGCGCTCAACAACAAGATCGACGAGTCGCGCGACTTCGCGTCGCTCGTCCAGGCCTCGATGCTGGACCGGCTCAAGCGATCCAATAAGAGCGTGAAGGACCTCGGCGTAAAGCAGGCGCCGTTCATGGTGCTCATCGGCGCCACGATGCCGAGCATCCTCGCCGAGATTTCCTTCCTGACCAACGGCCAGGAGGCGGCGCTGCTTCGCGGCGGCGCCGTATCGCCAGCAGATCGCGGAGGCGCTGTTCAACGGCGTCATGCGCTACCAGCGGTCGCTGAAGGCCGCGGCTCAAACCGTCGCCTCGCAGTAACCGGCGCAGCGCGCTCACCGAGGCGAGATGCGCCGCGACCAGCGTGCCCTGGCCGCACAGCAGACAGAAGATCAAGGCCGCAAGCTTTCGCAGTGGGAACCTCCAGAGGGCGGCCTTCCGCGCAAAAGCCGAGCCGTCGTGAGCGGTCGCCGGCGCGTAGCTCGCGGTCAGGGCAGGAGTTAGACGGACCGCCAGACGAGTGCCGCCGGCGGCCATGAACGGCCTGGAAATCTCGGAACTGAAAGTTCGCGAACGAAATTCGGATCGGCTATCGAGGATTGTCGAGTGTGATCTGTCGCACCCAGAGCCCATTTGCCGATTCCGCGCTCTGCGGCAGTGGCATCGTGAACTGCTCGGCGAGCTTCCCGTGTCGGAGGCGCGCGGTGCCGAAGCGTCAGTCCGCCGACGCCTCGCAGGACGCCGACGGCGTCGGCCGACAGCGGCGACGCGAGCACCGGCGCGTTCAGCTGCGGAGTGGGCCAGCGACGCGAACATGCGATCGAAGGCGGGCAGCGGTTCGGGCGTGGCGAAGATCAGAAAGTGCTCGTGACCGCCGGCGCTCGTGACCTTCCAGTACGCGGGACCTTACCACCACCGGCCGGCAGTCTCACCGGCCGTCCTGGAGTGATCGGATTGGCAACCGTCTGGTCGGGCAACGGAAACAGCAGTGCGACTCCCCTGTCGTCTTCGTTGACGACATAGATGCGTGCGGGCGCGACACCTGGACCTGCAGCGCCAGCCGATCGCCCGGCGCGACACGATCGCCCGGCCGAAGTTTCGCTTCGCCCGCATCCGAGATCCGATAGAAGCCGGCGTCGATGCTGCAGCTCGCAGCGCCCGCAGTCGCTGGAGCGACAGGTTGTCAGGACGAACAACCGACGCCTCCGTGGCGGGCGGCGACGTGCTCGACCGTGTTGCCAGCAAGTAGCCCGGCACGCCGGCGACGATTGCGACGATCGCAACCGCCGCGGCGAGCGGAGAGCGAGAACGCCGGGCGCGGCCACGTCGATGGCGTTCTCGACCGGTGCGCCAAGGAACCTGGCGAGCGCATTCTCGAATGCGCCCGCGCTCATGAAGCGCTGCCGCGGGTCGGGGTCGAGCGCGCGCTCGTCGACGCTGATGAATTCGTCGGGAAGATCCGGCCGGATGTCGCGTGAGATGGGTGCGGGTCCGCTGGCGATGGGCCTCCTCGATCGCCGCGCGTCTGGTCCTTCAACCGGATACCTGTTCGTGACGAGATGGAACAGCAATACGCCGAGGCTGTAACATCGGCGGCCTTCGTGCGTCTCGAACCGGCAAACACTTCCGGCGCGACATAGAGCGGCGTGCCGGCGAAGTCGCGGCGATCCCCGGACGTGCATCGGCAGCACGTCCTGATCGAGATCTTTCCGGCGCCGAAGTCCATGAGGACCGTCCGGCCGCCTTCCTCGCGCATGACGTTGTGGGCCTTGATGTCGCCGTGCAGAAGTCCCGCTCGATGAACCGCCGCGACCGCACGGCCACAGGTCGAGACCGACGAGCGACGCCTCGCGCGCCCCGAGATAGTCCCCTGCCGCTGCAGCTGCTGCTCGAGGTTCGTGCCGCGCACCAGTTCCATCCACAGTCCCACGCGGCCATCGATTTGATCGGCGCCGTACACCGTGACGACATTGGCGTGCCGCACGCGGGCAGAGCGCCGCGCTTCCTCCAGCACGCTGCGAGACGATTGGTCGCGCTGTCGGCCGTCGCAGCGCATCAGCTTCAGCGCCACGTCACACTGGAGCTTGGTGTCGTGCACGCGATACACGTCGCCGTAGGAACCGCTGCCGATGCGTCCCGAGGATCAGGAAGTGTGCCCACGTGCGTGGGATCCGACGGCGAACGGCGTGTCGCCTGCCACCGGGGCGGTCGCCGCGGGATCCTCATGAGTCATCCTGATGGAACCGTGCAATCCGTTCGAGCAGTTGCAGCTCGGCGAGGACGGCGTCATCGTCACCGGCCACCTGCTGCGCCACCTGCTCCCATTCGATCAGCACGCCAGTCGCTTGATGGAGGCCGCTACCGACGAGATGAGGTCAGGATTGTCTTCGGTCAATTGACTTCTCTTTCGTGAGCTTGGATTTCTTTCGCTCAACTGACATCTCTTTGGCGAGCTTGACGAGCGCGCGGCTGATTCGGCCACATGCGCCGCGGCGACAGTCGGCTTGCCGAGCGCGCGCGCCACCTCGGTGTAGGCGTGACCTAGCTCGATGCGGGCGATGATCGCCTCGCGGTCGGCCGGCTCCAGGCGCTGCAGCGCGGCCTCGATTACGCTCGGCATCTCGCCGCCGATGGCCTCTTCGATCGGCGACGGTCCATCGGCGGGCCAGTCGTCGGCGAGCTCGTCGGTCGGGCGCTGCACTCGCCGCACCATGATCGCGGACGCGATTAAGCAGCGAGCTGCCACCGGGTGGGCCTGGAACGCGCCGTCGTGCCGCGGCTCGAATGACCCGAGACGCGACGAACGACCTGCGAGGCGTGTCCTGCCGCGGGATCGTTGGGTGTCCAGCGCGCCGCGCGCCAGGCCGGCAGCCGGCCGTGCGCCCATTTCTGGAGGCGTGGGAGATAGCGGGCGCACAGGTCGTTGAGGGCGTCCTCGTCGCCGGCACGGGCGCGGGCGAGGAGCTCCACTGACGCCAGCGGCGCCGGTCGGCGCCTTGTCGGCGCCCGCGCGCGAGACACGTGGTCGGCCATGAAAGAACCCGGCCCGAATGTAAGGGTTGCGGCGGTCATGATACGCTGAAGTCCCCGCTCGTTTTTCGGGCCATCCACGCGTGCGGCAGGACGCCCTCGGTTAGGTATAACGACGGGACTTGGCCGGTTCTAGCGGGGACCGAGCGGGCCTAGCGCCAATCGCCCGCGGCGACATTGTCGCGGCCCAGTGACGGGTGGCGTACTGGCGCCGCGCGCGGCAGTCGCCTGGATGCTACCTGCGACTCGCCTGGCATCACGCGGCTGCAGCGTCGGCCAGATGTAACCTTGTCTGGAAGCAGCGTCGGCCAGTCGCGCATCCAGGTCGCGGGGTGGATTGGTCCTCGCACCGACCACAGGCTCATGATGATCGGTGCGGGCGCCACGGCGATCTGCGAAACGCGCGGCGCACCGGCCCGAACACGCCCGCTCCCGCCTTGATCTACCGGCGCCCGTATGCGCGGAGAGCACCGCCCACTCAGCGCCGTGAGATCGAAGCGGCACCACTTCCTCGGCCCTGAAGTACCCCGGTGTCTCGATCTTCTCGACGGGATGGCGTTGGCCCGGCGAAGGCGAGCGAAATCGAAGTGATTCTCAGTTCGCCGGCTGGTGGTGCTGTTGACGGAGACCGACAGTGATCGGTGCCAGGCGCCGACGCCGCGGGTCCCGGCTGCGGCAGGTGCGACGATGACGAAGAATCATGAGTTGCGAGTGCGGTGCGCCCACCTGCCGCCTGCATGCGGCTGCGCTGAAGCCGCTCGTCGGTCAAACCTTATATGAAAGTCGTCGCGTTCAGAGCTGAACTCGCCTGGGGTCTGCCATCGTCCACACGAGGCTATGTCGGCGACTTCGGTCGAGTTCTGGCCATCGCCGCACCGTTGCCGCAACCCGCGTATCAGGCTTTCCCCGCGTGGACGCAGGTGGATGCTGGTGCTGCGTCGCCAGCTCGGGCCTCCGACGGCCAGCGGGCGCGACCGGACGACACCGCGGAGTTCTGAAGGAGATCGCGTTCTGTTGAGAGCAGGTGCAGAACCGGACGTTTCGACGACAAGGTAGCGGGTGCTGCCGATGGGTAGCGACAACTCACCAGATTGAGCGCCATCGGGAACGATGAAAACCCTGCGCGCCGGACAGATGCCCAGCAATTGGATCCCAGACGAGTCGCCGCAGTCGCGCTCGCCCGCGGCACGATACGAAAGGAGTGACGCAGAGTCGGCGCGGCTGGCAACGGTGCCCGGCTACGAGAACCGTTGCGCCACGCCTCGACGGAGGATTCGACACGGCTACGGCCAGATTCCGAAGTGACGGCTGGTGTCGCGGCGGTCGAAGTGACAATGAGCGCGGCAATCGCAGGCCGTCACGCTCGGCCGTTACGTGCGCCGATGAATTGTCATCCGTGTTCGGTCGTAACGAACAAACGAAACCTGGGGCGGTTCCAGCCGGCGCGGGGCCTGGCGAACCTCATTCAACCTGCCTTTGCTCGCTCAGGTCATCGCGATCGACCCGCTCTGCTCGGCGACTCCGCTCCACCTCTCGCCTGCTGCTGTGCGCAAAGAGTGTGTGAGCGCCGGGCGCAACTGCGCCCTGCGTTTGCGGCATCAAGTTGCGTAACGCCCTGGCTTTGCGACCGACGCGTGAAGCAGGCGTTCGGCGTGGCGGCGGCGGTCATCCACAGCCCGCTCCGCCAGTTATCGGACGATCGCGAGTTCCGAATCGCGGCGTAAACACACAGAACACGTCTGCGTTGATGCGCCCCGATGAAGGCGGATAGCGCGAGACTCAGCCCGCGCGGCCGCGTCACAACAATGCTGGCACTTCGGGCGAAACCGGGCAGCGCCGTCATCTGGCCTGGTCTCTTCCACTCCGCTTCCGCGACGAGCGCGCCCCATCCCAGTGCGCTTTTGGTCCAATCCACGGCAAAGTCAGCCGCGGCAACATCGCCTCGGGCTGCGGCGGTCAGGGTGCTGGATCCAAAAATTCGCGGATCGCCGCTACCTCGCCGTAGTCCTTGCGTGCAGCTTCAAGATCACCACGTCGTGCGCTCAATCTGGCTCTAACCTGCAGCGCGTGGCGAAACAATAATCTGGATCTTTGAGGACCCCACTTTGCTTCCATAAATCTCCAGCGCCTGCCAGAGCCACTGAACGCCAACGCCACGGATCCATTCTTCCAAGACTGCGGCAAGCCTGACCACGGAACCGCCGTCCGCGATCGGGCCCGAGCGCCTGCCGGCGAAGCACCAACGCGCGCTCCACCAGCCGCCTCACTCCCCATCCGCCAACGCCACAACCTCCGCCAGACCATCCAGACCTCCGCAACATAGATGGGTCGAAACGAGCCCTTAACCAATCGGCGATGGCCGTCCGGAGCGCTCCCAGAATGAATCGCCCATCTCAACAGCCAGATCAGCCTGATTGTAGAGAACCGTCGCGGTCATCGAGTGGTCGCGTCCGCCATTGGCAGCAATCGATCGAACTCGAGGGCCTGTTCGATATCGCCGCCCGTGCCTCTTGATAGTCGGCCGCCCACTTGAGCAGGCCGGCGAAATCGTTCAGCAGCGCGAAACTCTTTCGGCATGGCGCGCCAGCGCGACTCCACAATACTCCATCGCGCGCTCCTGAAACGCGCGAGCCTGAGCGAGATCCCGGAGAAATTGCTGGCAGCGGCGAGTCTCCGGAGAATCATGGCAACGTGTGGATGTTCAGGGCCCAAGGTCTTCTCGGACAGGTCCAGTGCCTCTGTCCATTTCGCACGCGTCGATTCGAGACCACGACCGCGAAGGAACAGGAGATCGCCCTGGAGCTGCAGGACTGCGGCGGTGTCGGGGTGCTGCGGCCGCGCCGCCGTCAATCCCGGACCGGCTTTCATCTTGCAGTAGCGCGGGCGGGCTCCGTTCGTAGTCGCCGTCTGCCCGGTGAAGCAAGGGCTTCGAGAAAGAATCGTGACCGGACGCTCCTGGCGGAGTCCAGGAGGGTAGAGCGCCGGAAACTGGAGCGACCGTGCTTCGTCCAAGGCTCTCTGCGCGCCTGCGAAGCGCTCCTGCCCGATGAGCGCACGGGCGAAGCTGCTCGAGACGCCGTCGGCCAGCGAGGGGTCGCTCTGGCTCAGACGCAGCCGAAGCGCACGATGGCGACCGCACGCTGGTGTGTCGTCGGCGGCGTGCCTCGACTCACCGCGCTCCTCGAAGGCGAGTTTCTCCGAGGCTGTGCAAGGGACACCTCTGGGCGGTTGCCGAATGGGTCTGCCAGACGTTGTCGGGCCTCGACGACTTGCTCGGCCAGAGCGAGGGGTCGCGGGCTGGCCGGCCTTTCACTCCTTGACCCTCGCTTCTACCCACAGGTCGGCAATCTCGAGCGCACCGGTTGACTCTAGCACCGTTTCGACGAACCCACCGTCTCAGCGATGGACGCGCAGGATCTCCGCCGCCGCGTAGCGGCCGGCGTCAGCAGCGACTCGCGGGCAGCCGCGATTTCGTCCTGAAAGCGCCGGTTCAGACGTCTGGCCCGGCGAAGCGGCGGCCGCCGCGGCGGGCAGTGCGCGCCGCAAGTTTCACGCCGACGACGCCGTTCAGAGCGACCCGCCTGCAGGCGCCGAGCGCACATGGCCAGCTACACCCGCAGAGATCCTGCAGAGTCGTCGAGTGTGGCCACGACGTTCGTGCATGGCTCGCTCGCGCGGATCAGGCGTCCGGCTTAGGTCGCGTCCCTGGCCGTGACGAATGCCGTCTGGAATGGTCAGGCACTTGAGCGGCGACGTCGACGACGTATGGCGTCCTTCGCCGCGTTGGCCGCCGCGTGCTCGGTCGCGGCCAGTTGCACCGAGAGTCTTCGATGGCGAAACGGCTCCAGCGTCGCGGGTAACGGCGGGGTCGTATCGAAATATACGTGATTGAAGATCGTCGAACAGATCTCCGGGGATGCTGCCAAACCCGCCGGCTTTGTCGACTTCTTCTTGCGACATGACTCTCTCCTTCTATGTCTTGCCTCACGAGAGCTGCTCAAACGCGAGTCGCCGCCTTGCGGAATCGCCGGCGGTCAGGAAGAGGTTTTGTGTCTGTCGACCAATACGCAGACTTCGGGTGGAAGGCGCTGTCAACCTGCTTTTGGCCAGAAATGCCCCGTCATGAGCGAGGAATTTGCGGCATACCTAGGCCCGGCATCCAGAGAATGCTGACCCCCTCGAACAGCGCGGACGCGGCCGTGGGCAACGCGTGAAGCGCCGCTTTGACCAGCGAGTACGGGCCTGCAGTCGGGATCTAATCGCCTTGATTAGCGCCGCCAGTCGCGGTCGTTCTGCACGGCCTGGCTGACGTCCCGCGCGACCCCCGCCGGGTGATTCGCGACTCGTCCGAGAGGTATTCGCGCAGCCGGCATGCTGACGTCGCGGAGTGCCCAATCGCCGGACGTCGGGTCGTGCCATCGATCGGATTCGGCGTGTAGGCTACGCCCTCCGTCCAGGAAGCTGCCCACCGCTTCGCCGGGCCGTAAGCTGGCAGGGACGCTGGTGAGCATCGACAGAGCGCCGACCAGGTCCTGCATTGGCGGCTTGACGATTGGCCGCCACCTTCGTCGCCGGGCCGCGATCCCCTCACGGATACTGTCGACACGGGAAACGGCGCGCGGGCCGGAGGGACCCGGCGTAGAACGTTCTTCAGCTCCGTCCGCCACCGCGTCGGGACGAGTTTCGGCCGGACTGGCGAGCATCCTCGCGATCATGGCTTCATGCGGCCACACAGGGACCGGTCGCATCGGGCGATCATCGTCCCGGAGTTATACGATGTAGCCAATGGGCACTCTGTGACTGCGAGCCGGACGACGTACCGCGCGATGGCCTGGAAGCTCGAAGGCGGTCTCGAGCGTGTAACCATCCAGCAATCCTGGAAGAGCACGACGTCCAGCTTGCTCGCCGGAGCTCGGCGTCGGCCCCTGGGCGGCGAGACGTCCCGCCCGAGCGGAGGTAAGCGCCGCGCTGCCGGCGATGCCGATGGGGCCCTCGCACTTCCGGCAGCGGCGTGCGTAAGCCTGCCGTGTTGCCTCAAATCACCGCAGGAGTCTGCAGCGTTGTCGCGACGTCGATCAGGACTCGCGGAGTCGGTCCGCTCGCGCGCGGGAAGCGGCGGGAACCTCTCGACCGAGAGACTGTTGAGCCTCGAAGAGGCCGCCCGGTCCGCTGATGTGCTGTGCTCCCCAGTAGAACAACGCGTAGTGATCGGCGGGGCAGTTCTGGGGTACGCCCATTGCACGAACCCGTCCCGGTCGCCGGCCAGGGGCGATCCGGAAGATCTGATCGTCGGGAACCCGGACGGAGCGCTGGGCCTCCAGCCCTGTGACGATGCGTGCGCGGTTCTGCTTACCTTGCGGCCGAAATGGGGCGCCGTTCCAGCCGGCGCGATAGAGGACGATGGGCGTCTTCCCAATCCCACTCGCTTTGAGGGGCAGCCGGACGGACCGAGGAGTTTCGTCTTCACGAAGGTGAGCAGACTCGCGCAGGGCAGGCTGTCCAGCACGCTCGACAACCTGGTCCAGCTGCTCGTCGTGCGTTGACCCCCTGCACGCTGGTCACCGGGATTGGGCCAGTCGAAGCCGGCGTTCGTCTCCTCGAGACACGTGATACAGGATGACGCACCACGGCTTTCGAACAGGCTGCCACGCGCAGACAGGTAAAGATACAGGGCGCCCCCGATGGCCACGAGTGCCGCGAAACTTGCCGCCGCTACGGCTGTCAGGTCGTCCACGATCGGGCACTCTCTTTCGCAACGCTAGCGGCGCCGCGTCCCCAGGGTCAGCCGCCGTACCGGGCCTGGCGTATTAGCTCGTCACGAATCCGGTGGATCAGCGCCTGACGGACGTAGCCCCGAAACGCCTCTTCATGGCGGGGCCCGAGGAGCAGAGATATTGGTCTGGAAACCTGTTTCGGGGTGTCCTTGCACGACGCGGTTTGTATCGGCAAGCGTGCGCGCGCGTAGACAACCGGCTGTGTGCCGTCGCCGCAAGCGCGGCAACGAGCCGGCGCACAACTCGTCCAGCGCTTCCCTTTGCGCCGTCTTGGCTGCCACGGGGTCACGGTCGTCGCAGCTTCCAGCCCCACCATCGGCGAATCCGCTGACGCCGACTTCGTGGACCGTGCCGCTCTGTCATCGAACATCTACCTGCTGTGCACCTGGAGGGGCGGTGCGTCGCGATCTTTCAGTACGCTCTTCGTGGGAGAACAGAAGGGAATCAGGTTTCCGGCGATTAGGGTGCTCTGTGCGGTACTTAACGCCGGACGCCTGGGACCACTAGCAGGTGCCAGCCGGCAGGCAAAGCGCGTTGGTGCGTAGAATCCTGTTGACGCAGAGAGGCGAGACATCGGCGGAAGCAGGCGCCTGAGCACGCACCCGTTCTACTGGGCCGCGTTCGTCGCGGCGGGGCTGGCGCTAACCAGGCTTCGCGTGCCGGATCAGTCGGTACCACGCGCGATCGCGCGAACGCTTCACGACCCCGACGACGATCCCAATGGAAGGCAAGCCCGCAGCCGCCGCCGCGATCATCGCGACGCCGGCCGAACCCGGCGGCGCCGAGCACGACATCACCCATCGTGATCGCGCGTGATGGGCGGCTGCCGGACCGTCTGGACGATGATCGGGCCGGGCGCCGGGGACGAGCGCCGGGCTCGGCGCAGGCTGAACGGCTGAGCAGAGGCGAAGACAGGAAGGCGAACATGAGGGCGAACACGAACGGGAGAACCGCGGGCGCAGAAGCGTGAGTACGGTTCCACGCCAGACACCCCACGACTCCACGTCGAGCTGCGAGCTCGGCAGAGCGATGCGCCGACGCCGTCGCCCGTCGCCCTTGGGTTGATACGGCTTCGCCTCTTCCGCCCACGCCGTGCCGGCGATGTCCAGGTGGACCCAGGGCGAGGCCGCCGGCAGAGACTCCTTGATGAAGAGCGCCGCGCGTGATCGCGCCGCCGGCACGGCCGCCGGTGTTGGTGAAGTCGGCGATCTCGCTCTTGAGCTGATCCTTGTAGTCGTCGAAGACCGGCATCGGCCATGACCGATCGCCGGCGCGCTCGCTCGCGCGACGGACCTGCTTCGACCCACCCGGCCCGGCGTGCCGAAGAGGCCGCTCGTGCGTCTTCCCGAGCGCGACGACGCACGCACCGGTGAGCGTCGCGACGTCCACCAGGTGCGTGGCGCCGAGCTGCCGCGCGTACACAGAGCCGTCCCCGAGGATGAGACGACCTTCCGCGTCGGTGTTGATGATCTCGACGGTCTTGCCCTCGGCGCTCGTCAGAATGTCGCCCGGCTTCATCGGCCGTGCCGCCCGGCATGTTCTCCGTCATCGGGACGACGCCGATGCACGCGAACCGGCGCCTTGAGGCTGGGCGATGCGCCGCCATGCGCGCAGATCACCGCCGCGCCGCCCGACATGTCGTCCTTCATCTTGTCCATGTTGTCGGCCGGCTTGATCGAGATGCCGCCGGTGTCGAACGTAATGCCCTTGCCGACGAGGCCCGAGCGACAACGCCTTGACGCGGCCTTCGGCGGTTCGTGCCGCAGCACCACACTCAGCGGCGGCTCCTGCGCTTGCCGCGCGCGACGCCGAGCAGCAGGCCCATCTTGAGCGCTGGCGATGCTGCGCGTATTCGTCGAGCGCCTCGGCGCCCGGTCCCGGCATCCGCGGCGGCCAGCGATGCGCGCTCCGCGAATTCCTGCGGCGTCAGGACGGTTGCCGAGCTCGTTCGGCAGCCCGCGGGCCACGTTCGATACGCTCGCCAAATGCGCGCGCCGCGATTCGACGGCGGCTTCATCGATCTCTCCCAACACGCGCAGCTCCACGCGCTCGAGCCATGCACCACCGGCCCCGATCTGGCCGTCGCTGTGCGACGATCCCCTCGTAATTGGCGAGCACCGCTCCCCTCGACCAGCGCCTGCAGCTGCGCCCCGGAGCGCGATGCTGCCCTCGGCCCAGGACGGGCCGCGATCGCGACGCTGCCAAACCGCACGTTGGCGCGCGAACAGGCCGCCGATGGTTTTTCGCGACCCGCCGGAGAGCGCTCAGATGGTAAGATCGCTTCAGGCGCCGGCGCCAGCCCACAATGCTCGGCGCGGCTCCCATCCATCTCCACCCAGCGGCGCAAACAGCTGCATCGAATGGCTTTGCCGGCGAATTCGTGGCGCTGGCGTGCGCATCGCTGTCTTTGCTACGCCGCCTGGGGGCGCGATCGGGGATCGGGCTCGTCGCGCGTCAACACGGCGGTTAACATCGCGAATGCGCGGCCCGATCCGCCGAGGCATCGCGCTGCAGAGCGCTGGTCGAGCGGTGCTCGCCAGTGCCAGGTCTACAGACCGTCTGGCATGGCTCGGCGCGTGGAGCTGCGCGTGTTGAGAAGATCGATGAAGCCGCCGTCGAGCTACCTGACGCATCTGGCGATGCGGCCCACGGCTCGAGGCCAACCATCATTTCACAAAAATTCGCGACCATCAGTGTTTGAACGCGTTAAATATCCACCTTCGCGAAACTACCGAAACAAAAACCGTGGCGGCGTCGACCGGCATCAGCTCAGCCGTCGCCGGTGCTCGGCATCGACAGCGTATCTGAACTCTTCGGCACCGGACCTTTCAGTTTCGAGTGCCTCGTGATCTTGCCGGTACCTAGTGGCGCTCGACAGATAGAACCAGCTGATATCTAGTCGGCTGAGTGCAGGCTGAACAGCTGCCCGTACAATCTTGGGCGGTCGCGCCCAGGCTGCTGATCCCGGCGTAGCCAGCTGCCAATCGCCTCTGGGGGCGAACTGGCATCAGATCAGTGCCACCATACGGTGTTCAATTCATGTTCTGCTTTATATTCGCATTCAGCCGCCATCAGCTGCGTCTTTCAGCGCTCCCACGGCTATCAGTCCGGCATGTGCCTGTCGTAAACATTGTGGTCTCCGCGTCGTTGCGCCAGCACTCCGGCACAACATCTACCGCGTTGGCTGTCGCTGGTGTATCGGCTGCTGCTGCGATGTCTCTGCTCGGTACCGCAACAGGGTCGGCTGACGCCTGTACGTTCGCCCGTATTCCCTCTCCCACAGTCACGCCGCCACGGAAGTAACGTGTTCTGGCGTGACAGGCGACGGCGGTGCCAGAAAGCTTTGCCCAGCTGTTAATACGCGCGCGCTGTTCATATCTAATGAAGATCCTGAATTCCATGTTCTTGGGCCATAGCTGTGCAATGAACGACTGGACAGCCATTTTTGGTCTCCTGTTCGAGAGTGGAGTGTTCAGCCGTGTGCAGCTCAGAGGCTGATCAGCTCGTCCAGCGTCTTTATGTTCCAGACACATTCGTGGCAGAACTGTGGGCCACAGGCTCGCACCTGTGATGAGGCCAGCCTGGCTGATCTGGCTGGATCGCCCTGCTACGGCGACCATTTGCGATCAGGCTCACGTTATTGAGCCTCACATCATTGCTCGGCTCCGCTGTTGGCACTGCCGAGGCTGTCTGACAGAATCCCAGATCATGGGCGGAGGCGAGGCGGATTATAGAGACAGCTGAAAAGTGACCTTGGACAAGCACGCTTCGAAAGACCTCTTTCCTTTCGAGATTTCTTGTGCGGTCACAATTAACAGTGTATCCATTTCTTACGCACTGGCGGAGAGTTGGCTGACCTGGCACCCACATAAACGTATCGGCGATGATCTCGTGCACCTTTACGACATGTTTAACTTCAATCCAATCGATAGCTGCATGGGGGTCAGCGCATTGTCTTAGTATGCCATGCCTCTCGTAGTCAAGAATGCCTAAGTGGCTGCACGGTGTAGCCTGTGGCATCAACCTTCTTGGCGGGTTGTCCACCTGGTTGCACGATCGCTACTTCTTTCTTGTGTCTCTCTGGCTGGAAGAGGAGATCATGTCACAAACGCTTGTTTGACTGTCTATCAGCGTACGTTACCTAGCTGTTCCAGTAGCCTGGCTCCACAGCTGGCTGCGGCAGCCTACGGCGAGTCGATGACCACCTCAGGCCCCTCTCACGGCCCATGGCTCAAGCCCGAGCGGCCCGCCATGACAGCCAGCCCTTCATTTGACTCTGGTTCACACAAACTGGCCCCAGCCACCACGCCGCCAGCCTGTTCGACTGGTGCAGGAAACACCGTATCACGCCGGCAATCTTCTGCATTGTCAAGCAGAGATAGCGTCGAAACGTTGCACTCAGATACCGACAATGGTGAAAGCAGTTTCCGGCGTTTCTCATGCTGAAGCGCGGCCATCGGCAGTTCGTACCTGAGCTATCGAGGAAGCGCGGTAAGCCTATTTGCGTCTCAATGTACTGATCCGGCTGGCGATCCATGATGACGATTGTGCAGCTCGCCCATGTCAGTTCTCTCGACGTGTCCTCTCGAGCATGACGATAACGTCAGCGGCTGGCTACAACGTGTGCAGTTCTGGGCCTTTGCGCGATGATCTGCCACCCGTGCCGAGGCGTTGAAAACTACTAAATCATGGGCTTATTCATTCACGCTTTATTTCACGCGCTTTGGGCGCGGCTCGCGCTGAGATCTAGTCACGGCGCGATGTGGATGTGATGGCACGATCACGCGGCATTGTGTCAGTATAAGAAACTCAGGAAATTTCACTGGCAATATTCAGTTGAGGGTGTTTGGCAATGTTTTCTCAAGTCAGGCAACTTACCTGCCAGGCCTCGGGCTGAACTGTCAGTTAATCTCATGGCTTCATACGGGCCCCAAATTCTACTGCGGCTTGAACAGATGCGATCAGCTGCGCTGCCGCGCCGTTAAATTATCGACAACGCTTTGATTGAACAAGCGCACTGAAATAGTCGCTGGAGGCCGGTACGGGCGTATTTATGCTGTTTTGGCAGATGTATCAACGGCGTATTCTCGTATTGTTGTGATCGCTGGGTGATCATGACAAGCTGGCGAGGCATTGATGTTTTTAAATCGTCTTGCGCACCAACGCCAACTAACGCGGAGGCGAGTACGAGTGGCTTTGGCTTGTTTGAGCTGGAAGTGGCGGCAGTAGTCGATCCTTGTGGAAACGTTATGGCGTTCGCCAGATTCTGTATTTGTTCCACGACTGGGGCCACAGATGATCAATATCGATCTGGTACCGTCGCTCATTCTCGTTACGATAACATCTCAACCGTCGAATCCTGCGCATTGAAACACAACCCGCCAGCGCCGACAAATCACTAAAATATCGTGCCTGTGCAGCGATAAGATCTGGGATCACTGGCTGGTATCTGTCAATAGTAACATATTAATCACTTCGGCAGCACCCCTTTGCCTCGTCGAAGGTAGTTCCCGTTCACCGCCTTCTCAAACAGAACTCTCCTTCCAGACGTCGTCTGCCACGCTCATCCACAGGCAAGATTTCTGTTTTGGGGTTATGTTTTCTGGCGACTTTGCCGGGTAACTGATACGTGAACTCGTGTCGACATATTCGCTTCTGGAACGCGGCGACGACTCTCGTTTGACGCCTTCGTTCGTCAGATCTGCCAGCTCCGCACGGCTAGAATCTTCGCACCGATGTCGTGTCGCAGCGTACCTCACGTCTGGGCAGATAGCTGCATCCGGCGAATGTTCTCGATCCGGCGCGGTCATGTGCACCATCAACGCAATTGCCTTTACTTATGATAGCCCATCCCCCTGGGCGTTGTCGCGGTGATGGCGCTAAATTCAATCCCGATAAGTTACAACCAGCTCTGCGGAGATATTCTCCAACGGGCCATTTTCATGACAGGCGGCTTCAGGTGATCTTCGCGCGCGACGCCCAGTCACCGACAGCCTAGCGAGTACGCCTGCTTGAACGCCTATCCCGCCTTCAGAAAATGAACGCATACCATTATGAATTTACGCACGATGTGCAGGCGTTCAGCATTCGGCCGCCGCCACGGCGGCGTTCTTTTGGCGCGATCCCTGCGATTGGCCTGTCTCAAGCCGACTACCTCAGCGACAATCGTACGGCAGCTCGGCTATCAGAGCTGCAGCGCTGGGCAGCCACCATCTTACCATCGGTCACGCCCCACCGAAGTCGCGCTGTTACTGCATGGCCGTCGGCCTCCTTCGCCAAACCCGAGCGAAGCTGAAAATCTGACTCATCTCGTCTAACATCAGCGGCACTTCTGGGGCTGGCACGTGTTGTGGCCACAGTGCGTATTAAACGGATTCCTGGGCTATCTGTGCTATGATGCGGCCGTCGGCTTCACCGCGATCAAAGGCCTGGCGAGATCATGCGCGGCGTGGATCGAAGATCTCGTCGGGACGTGACCTGCGTCCTGAGCCGACTGCTGAAAGTCGCGGTCGAACCGTTATTACGCTGCTCGGCGACATTCGACTATCCGGTTGAAGCCGAGATCAGGTATCATGCGCCTCCCTCCCGACAAGTGTCATCAGCGTCAGCGACGCGTAACCACGCTGGCGCGAATCTCACCGAGATTCGCCTTTCCTTCGTTCTGACACCATTGCATTCGCTCGCCTGCGCTTTGTCGTGCCGCTGGCTGGCTTTTGGCCACGGTCAATCAGGTTGTCGGCTCACGACCTCTGGCGGCTTTGCAGGCACTCTTCCCTCTTCAGTGCCGGACATCTGCGCCTGGCACTGCAATTCCTTCCTCAGAACCATTCCCTAAGCCTGCAATGCAGCTAATAGTAGAAGATGCGGCTTTGCAAACACACCCCATGTTTACTGCACTGTGTTCACTTCACAGCTGACTACTTTCCATTACTATAAACACCGTCTCATAACAAATCTGTGCCCTGCCTGGGCGGCTTAATCACAGCACCACTTCACCCGGCCTGGTTCTCACGCGCCATGGCCACCACCACTTCCCCGTGACCGCGACCACTCCAGCTCGCATGACCTGTGTCTCTGCTTTGCAGCTCCCAGACGGCGGTTCTCAGCAGTAGCTGGTAGCACGCATGACGCCAGCCTCCCTCTGCTAGCGATACTACTGCAACCTCACCGTGTGGTAAATCTCGGCTTTGAGAGATCTTCTTCGGTAACATGGCCGCTGCTGCACGCCATTGATTCGCTTGACCTGGGAAATCGTCACTGTTGATTACGACGCGATCTGTCTTAACATGTCGGCAGTGAGCACGAGCTCAGTCCGCGGTTGCGCGGTCACGTTGAACGCGATGTGGCGGCACAGCTCTACGCATTGTTACTCTGGATCTTCTGCCGGGTCACCATGGCTGGTCGATCTGCGTCGTGCGGCGCCGGCAGCCTGCATTACCGCCTGCAACGCGCTCAGTCTGCCTCGACTCGACGCGTCGCCGACTGGCGTGCTTTCGTACGTGGGCGGTGTGTGCGGCTGTCTCCGATTCACCTGATCTGGTCATCCATCTGCGGCTGGACACTAAATCGTCTCTAGTCTGGCATGGCACTTCGAGCCCAGTCGGCTCAGCCAGCCTGTGTGCCCTCGTTCAGCGCCTGCTGACGGCCTCGATTACAGGGTGCCGGCGCATTCTACGCCTGGTCGAACTACCCGAATTCCCAGGCATCGACGCCAACTCGGCGTCTGCAGCGCTAGCGTCGAATGAGCGGACAGTATCGACAACGTTTCTCATCGTCTGGCCATTCTGCCGACCTCGTGGTGCTTCTGCGTTCGATCCTCCGCCATGCGAATCACTGCAATTTGAACACCACGGCAATCCGCCTGAGCTGAATCAACCTCTCAGTAGCGATCGTGGATCGCCTTCTTCCATCATGTCCCAACCGCGGCGACTTTGCTCACAGCACTGGAAATAGAGAGACAATGATCGAGGGATGCTGGGCAGCGGAGCTGGAACTCAAACCACGACTTGCAGGCTCCCATAGGCACTGGGGCTCATACAGAGGCCGGGCAGATCTCAAATCAGCGTGAGCGCCTGGGTTGAAGCCTCCCGATCCCAGCCTGTGTCACAACCTCCAGGAGTTCGATGGCAACCTGATATCTATTACAGTGGATTTACCCAGGTGTTAACGGCTTTGGACACTCTTTCAAACCAGAAGTATCCGCCCTGGAACAGTGTCTATATCAGAGACCTATTCCACCCAGTCTCATTGCAATCGATATTTACGCCATTATGAAGACAGCTCACTCACGAGATCTTTTGCTTACTTCTCAAAGAAGCAGTCAAGAAGACTAGATGACTGCAGAAACGTGCATCCACATTATTCTTTTGTTTATTTATCTTTGAAAATAATAGCAAGATCATTTTCAATCTCAGGAACATCAACTATTACTGACACTCTGACAAAAACCTTTAAGTCACATGCCTGACATGAAACAGTCACGGGCCTGCTACCGGCATAAGACAAATATCGAGAACTAGCACCTGTCGACTGCCACTAGCACAGCGTAATTTAGGATGGGCACGACTGGACTGTTGGCCGGAGCGTTTATACATTTAACACCCAGATGATCAAACTCAAAACTCAGCCACTTACACGAAACTCTTACGAAGGTTCATCGAGACGAGTAACAAGCAGGAGTTCACGGGACTGTGGGCATATAACACGGATGCGATGATCTCCACGTGTTTGACACTACCATGACCA
>ERZ1370068.200-contig-1018_pt1 | contig 116296 bp, 198 predicted proteins | sample MGYA00561227_ERZ1370068 | MGnify/ENA primary metagenome ERZ1370068 (study PRJEB38410, sample SAMEA6850437) | metagenome | study: Metagenomic assessment of the ecological functions of the soil: analysis of the soil microbiota associated with the...
ATTGATTGCACAACCGACCTAACCCGCGTACAGAGCAAAGGATTTATCATGGCCAAAATCATTCCATTTCATGGCATGCGGTACGATACGACGGTCGTCGGAGAGATCAAACAGGTCGTGGCGCCGCCCTACGACATCATCGATGCGGCCGGGCAAAAGGCCTTGCACGATCGCCATCCGCAGAACATCATTCGACTCGAATTGGGACTCGATCAACCCGGCGACAGTCCAGCTCAATAATCGATACACCCGCGCCGCATCGACCCTTCGCGACTGGCTGAAGAGCGGAGCGCTGAAACGCGACGCGCAGCCGACGCTCTACTACCATACGATCGAGTACACACCGCCCTATGCTCCGTCCGGCTCGCCGACGAAAACTCTCAAGGGCATTCTCGCCACTGTCAAACTGGAAGCGCTCGATTCGGGGCATATCTACCCGCATGAGAATACACGCTCGGCCGCCAAAACAGATCGGCTGAATCTGCTCGAAGCCTGCAAGTCGAACTTCAGCCCCATTTGGTCGCTCTACTCCGACCCTCAAGGAGCGGTGATGGGCCTGCTGGAAGCGGCGGTGAAGGGGAATCCGGCCTCGATCGACTTTCGCGACGATGTGGGGTTCCGTCAGCAACTCTGGGCCGTGACGGATCCAGCCGTGCTGGAGCACGCGGTCGACGCCTTGCGCAGCAAGCCGCTGTTTATCGCGGACGGCCACCATCGCTATGAGACCGCGTTGAACTATCAGAAACTCCGTCGGCAGCAGGCCGGATCGCCGGCTGGCCAACACCCCTATGACGGAGTGTTGATGCTATTGACCGCCCCTCGAGGACCCGGGCTTAACCGTACTCCCGACGCACCGGGTCACGACCACGGCCTCTGCCTTCTTATGACCGTGTGCAATCATTGTTGGGCCCCACATTCGACCTACAGGAATTTCCGTTCACCGCAGCCACGCAGGCAGCCACGCGCGCAAAATTCATTGAGACGATGCGGACAACTGGACAAACCCTACCGGTATTCGGGCTGGCGTTGAAGGGAGACAGCCGCTACATCGCGCTGAGCCTGAAACCGGCCCATCGTCCGCCCGCTCAAGCCTCTCCACGCGCCAAGCTCGATGTCAGTTGCTCCAACAACTCGTCGTCGACGGCACTCTGTCCTTCGCAAGAGGAACAAGAGGCGATCCTCTATACCAAGGATGATCATGAAGCCTTGGATTGGGTGGCGAAGGGAACGGGAACCGGAGCCTTGCTGCTCAATGCGACAAAAGTCAGCGAAGTGCAAGCCGTCGCAACAGCCGGCGAACGTATGCCCCACAAGTCGACGTACTTTTTCCCGAAGCCGCTGACGGGACTCGTTGTGAATGTCATGGGAAATCCGTGAGGGGTCATGAAAGCTAAAATTCTCATTGTCGACGACGATCCCGATATTGCCACAATGCTGGAGGATCGTCTGCAGGCCTCTGACTATGGAACGGTGATCGCGCAGGATGGGATGCAGGCGCTCGATCTCGTTGAGCAGGAAGCCCCGCACCTCATGTTGCTCGATTTGGATATGCCGCGCCTGACCGGACCTTGAGGTCCTCCAGCGACTCCCAAAAGTCAGACCAGCCGAAGATCTCCCTGTAATCGTCATGACCGCCCATGCCTCGATCGATGCCGCTGTCGGAGCCATGAAAACAGGCGCCTACGATTTTCTGACCAAGCCGCTGGATAAAGACCATCTCCTCCTCGTGATCGCGCAAGGCCTTGGAGCGGGACACCCTCAAACGGCAGGTGGCCTGCCTCAAGTCCGAAGTCGATAGTCGCTATGCCTCAATCGTGGGCATGAGCACGAAAATCCGGACCGTGATGGAGTCGGCCCAACGTGCCGCCAAGTCCGATGCCGGCGTGTTACTGCTTGGTGAAAGCGGTACGGGCAAGGAACTCTTCGCCCGTTCCATCCACCAGTGGAGCCCACGTCAAGCCATGCCGCTGGTGGTGATCAACTGTGTCGCCCTCACGGAAACGCTGCTTGAGAACGAACTCTTCGGGCATGAACGAGGCGCCTTCACCGGCGCAGACCGCCTGCAAAAAGGCAAACTGGAAATGGCGGATGGAGGCACGATCTTCCTGGACGAGATCGGAGACATGTCGCTCCCGCTGCAAGCCAAGCTCTTGCGTGCTCCAGGACAGGGAATTCCATCGAGTCGGCGGCACACGCCTCGTGTCGGTTAATATTCGAATCATCGCCGCCACGAACAAGGATCTCCGCCAGGCGGTAAAGAACGGTGAATTTCGCGAGGATCTCTTTTTCCGTTTGAATGTCATCAGCCTGACTCTGCCCCGCTCCGCGAACGGCCCGATGACCTGCCTGCCCTGGCTAAGTTTTTCTTGAAACCGGCCATGCCAGGGACGCGAAGCGTCCCGGCATGATGTTCAGCCCCGAGACCATGGAGGCCATGCGACGGTACGCCTGGCCGGGAAACATTCGTGAATTGGAAAACGTCGTCGCACGGGCCGTGGTCTTGAACCAGTCGGACACCATCGAGCCGGACATGCTCTCGCTTGGATGCCATAGGCCGCAGCTCGCCGAATGAACGTCTTCACTATCTTTCACTCCCGTACCATGAATCGATGGAAGCACATAGCCGCTACATCATCGAGCAAGCCATCGAGGACGCTGAAGGCAATCAGACAAAGGCGGCAGACCGCCTCAAACTCCAACGCACATACCTGGCCCGCTTGATAAAGCAACGGAAGCTGAAAAACAGAACCGGATTAGTAGCAGGAAGCTGAAAAAGTCGCTCTTCTCACCCGCCTATCCCCAGCGCGCCGAGACGCGCCTTTCCCGGGCTTCGTTCTCGACTCATCGAAATCATCAACGTACCGATTGAGATTCTCGGAGGGCGGAATTGCTGAGGTGTTTTCCGTTCGCCAAGATCCATTGAATGGGCGAACGGCTCCACGAAGTGCGGTCGGTACCTCCTCCGGTTTCGACTCGCCTGCGGCCTTGCTGGACGGCCTTTTTGAGCATCCTGCGGGAGTACTCTCCCTGTTGTGCCACGTTAGAACTTCGATGGTCCGCACGTCTGGGACAAGCCCGGTCTGTCTCGTCTGCTTGGTCTTTCTCGTTTATTTGGTTGTTTAGTTTCTCTGGGTCAAGCAACAAAACAAACCAGATCGACCAGATGAACCAGACAGACTGAACAGACCAAATGAACAAGACAAGCTGGCGGGCTTTTTCAGCATCCTGTTAGGCAGGTCGCTGTCTTGTCGCCAGGGTAATGCGACCGGCTGAAGCGTCCTGTTCGGCTTGTGCATAGCGCTCTGGCGTCCCGATGTCCGACCAGTACCCCTCACAGTCATACCCGAGCACCGTCTCTCCTCGTTGAATCGCTGCCACATAGGGTCGATGATGGTCGAGGGTACGCCCTTCGGCACATCTCGCAACAGCCGCAAACGGAGCACATGAATACCGGCAAACATGCGGGGCTGAGTCGGCCCCTGATCTGTGCGTCCACGTCCGGTGATCCGCACGATGCAGTTGTTCGAATCCATTTCTACGAGGCCCCACCGCTCCGCCTCAGGATCTTTGCGCAGAACCAGCGTCGCCACGGCCTTGCGCTGTTGGTGGAACGCGCACAACGCACCGAGGTCGAGTTCTACGAGCGTATCGCCGTTGAGCACCAACATCGACTCACCCGAGAAATGCGGTTCCGCCCGCTTGATGCCGCCCCCGTGCCCAAGATCGCCGGCTCGTGCGAATAGATGATCCGCAACCCGTACCGCGAGCCGTTGCCGAGTGCCTGTTCGATCATCGGTCCGAGATGATGCAAATTGATGACGACATCGCGGAACCCGTGCTGCTTTAGGAGCAAGAGGTTCCACACGATCAGCGGCGTGCCCGCGATGGGGAGGAGCGGCTTCGGGATCGTGTTCGTGAGCGGTCTCAGACGAGTTCCCAAGCCCGCTGCGAGGATCATGGCTATCATAGAGCCTCGTGAGGGGTAAGGGGTAAGGGGTAAGGGGTTTCAATCCCCCATCGCCTGACGCCTAACGCCTCACGTCTCAAGGTATTCATTGCAGTTCCGGCACATAGGGGCTGAGATGCTTCCGGAGACGGTCCAATTCGGGATACTTCTGGAGATTGCGTTTGACATAGTTCAGGACACGCGGAATATCGGCGAGGAAGTTGGGATTGCCTTTGACACGATCGATGTAGACGAATCGCCCCGCCGCCTTGAGGTTGCGCTGGATGCTGGTGAAGTCGAACAGGCGGCGGAAGGCCTCTCGGTTGGTCCACACCTGCCGATGCGTCGCCAACCCATCGAGATAGCGGTTGATCAAGCGGTCGATCAGCACCTGGTCGAGTTCGATATAGGCGTCACGCAGCAGCGAGGCGAGATCGTACGTTGCCGGCCCCATCAAGGCGTCTTGAAAGTCGATGACTCCTAGCCGTTCGCCATCGACCATCAAATTGCGCGAGTGATAGTCCCGGTGGACAAACACGCGCGGTTGGCCGGAGAGCAACTCGGCAATTTTCTCGAATTCGCCCCGGATTGGCAGGTGATCGTCGGCGCACATCGGTTTCCCCTGCCTCGCTACGATCCCGTACTCCAGAAAATGGTCGAACTCCCACATGAGGAGCGGCACATCGAACCTGCGATGGAACGCGAGACAATGCTGATCGGCTGGTGACGTCGCCGCCGATTGCATATGCACAAGCGCATCGACGGCCTGCGTATAGCGCGCTTCCAGATCTGCCGCACTTGCCTTACGACAGAATTCCGACAGGGTCAGGTCGCCGAAATCTTCAAGATAGAGCAACCCAGCCGCCTGATCGTAGTGATAGAGTCGGGGAACGGAGACCCGACTTTGGATAAATGGGAGAGAATGTTCAGAAAGGGTAATTCGGTCACCGGATGGGACGCCCCGCTGACGGCTTCTTCCGATTGCTTGAAGGCCTCCGGTTCGGCCAACTGCATGAGAATCATCGAGCGGGGCACGCCCCCGGTCAACTCGATACGAAAATATCGGCGGTTGGAGGCATCGCCTGCCAACGGCGCCAGCGTCTTGAACTGCCCCTGAAAGGAAAGCTGAGCCTCGACCGTGGCAGCTACAAGAGCATGATCCGGCAAAGCCAGTGGCTGTTTCGGCGCGGCAGGATCGACGGTAGCCATAGGCTGCGCATTATACTGGTGCGGGGAAACCTTGTCACTCAGAGGATGAGCAGGGAGTGGCCAGGTGCCCTTCTTGCTCGCAGAACGCGCACGATAAGAATGTGCTCGCTGGGGCTAATGGCACGTCTCGGCGTGCCAGTGGGTGGTCGGGTGAAAAAGTTACGCGCAGTAAAGGGCAGCCTTGGCCACTCCCCTTAGAGGAGGTATAGAGAAGTAGACTGTGCTTGTTCGACGTGCGGCCTAGATGCCCGACCAGCGGTTTAGGAAACCGTTCTCACGACCCTACTCAGGCCCACGGGAACTCACTCAGCCCTACTGGGGCAAAGCTTCGCAGAATTCCCGCACTTTGGCTGGAATAGGCCTGAGTGGGCTGGAATGAGATGGGCTTGAGCACAAAATGAGCACATCCTACTGGGGTGAACCCCTCCGTTGAGACACCAGAATGAGCACGATAGGGAAGGCCGCATAATTTGAAAACCGGTGAACCCTCCCATCGACACAGTCTGTACTAGCGCGGTGATTTACTGACGTTCGAACAATTGACGCGAGGCCATCGGAAACTTCGTTTGTTACACGCCTGCATCCCTATGGTCGCAGGCGTGCCGATTCCCCTTCTCTTATTCTCGGGGTTCAGTCCCCTGCCAGAACTACTCGCGCATTCAAACCCCTCTACCACGTTACGTCTTCTTCAGCTTCGTGAATTTCGATCCTTCGAACGTCAGGTTGTACATCAAGCCTTTTTGACCGAAGATGAATCCGACGATCGGGTCTTTCAGATTCGTCGTATCGACGGCGCCCCCGGCTCCCAAGGTGACCAGGGCAACGGAGCCGTCCACTCCCGCCTTCCATCCTTCACTTTCTTGAAACTTCTTCAGCGCGTCGGCCTGCAGAAACACCACGACAATGGTCTTCATCTGCCCCCGGCTTGCAATCCAACCGAACCGGCCGCCGTACTGTAGTAATCCGCTGTCTTCCCGGCGATCCGGAGCGCGCCTTCCCCATACTCTCCCCGACTCCAAGGCCTGCCTTGATCACTGACGGGAACACCAGCACGCCCTTGCTGTTCTGGAGGAAACTCGCGCCGTCTTTCACTTCTTTTCCGAACATCACGATGGCTTCGTCCACACCGGCGTCAATTTCTTTCGCCGAGGCCGCCAAGGCAGGGCCGGCTAGCCACCCACTCAAGAGGCCTAGTGTCGCTACAAGTGCGGCGGCTAGCCGCACACCACCACACATCTTGTGGAACGGTCGGGTCATGATCCTGCCTCCTTTGATGAAGAGGCGGCGTGGACCAGCCGCCTCGATGTTGAATACGGGTCCCGCATCGGGGCCTCCAGACACTGTCTGATTGTGGTCTCGCTCTGCGCGATCATTGTGCCCCCCGCGGCACAGAGGGGCTTCGCTTCCGGTACAGAAGAGAGTCATTCGCTCCAGATCAAGGCAATTCCCGAAAGCAGAGATGCGGGATCGGGGCGTTCCCGTCGTGACCTGCTATCTGTCATAAAACTCTTAGGCTAATTCGATGAACGGCGACAGCATTCTTTGGCCGGTTTTTCCTCGGGCTTCTCCGCTACGTTGAACTCATGCCGCGCTTGGGCGATCTCAAATCTGGTGCTATTTCGAATCGAGCCGGCTGCGCCGGGAGCTTCGGCCGGAGCCGCCGCGGCTGGAGCTGGCTCTGATGCTGTAGTAGCGACCGGTGCCTGAGCTGGGGCCGCAGCTGAGCTGGGGCCGCAGCCGCTACCGGTGCTTGGGCCGGCGCTGCTGCCACCACCTTGATGCCCTCCTCGAACTCCTCTTTGGAAATGTCTTTTACTTCAGACGATTGCAGCGTCACTTTGCTGCCGCTTTTCTTATCTTTAAAGGTAATGGCCCCTGCCTTGGATTGCTCGATCTCCGTGGTGTAGTACAGCCTGTTGCCAGCCGGATCGTTCACCTTGTAGTAATTGCCACCGCAGCCGGCTAGAAGTCCGGCCATGCCGCACAGTATCCCCAAAGCCATATATGTCGTCTTCATTGGAGTCCTCCTTGTTCATATGAGAAAGTTGGGTCGTTAGCTGAGACGCTCTCCTTGAGAAGTGTCTATCACCAGAAATTTGGCTCGGTGGCGTGGCTGGCTATGTGGCATCGCCCCCAAATACCAGACGTATACCCCAATGAGATTGACTCGTGAGTTCCTCAACTACACCACGTTCCGCGTGGGATTGTCCGCGCTGATTCCAAGAATTAATACACCAACGGAATCTGTCGCGCGAGTTCGAACTTGATCACCGCACGGATTTTGTTTTCGATCTGAATGTAGCGGGCTGTTTTCGCTGCCGGCAGCACCTTGCCGACCTTGCCCGCATAGGCGCGCTTCAGTTTCACTTCTTGCTCATCAATCGAAATTACTTCATTGAGTAGTTTCTTCGCGGTGTCGTTTGGAATCGAGCCCTTGCCTTGGTTATAGGCTTCGGCGTACTCGTTAATCATTTTGCCGAGCCGCTCATTCATTTGCTGAAGATCTTTCTGGTACGCGTCGTACAACGGCCAGAAGCCCTTACTTTCTGCGTCGGTCAGTTCCATGTTGGCGGCGACCAACAGCTTTTTGTCCGCCTTGAGCTTCTGCATCAAGATTTCCATGTTCGTGTCGGCACTACTGTCAGTTTGGGCGAACGCCGGGACGGCAATAAGCATCATCCCCGCTATGATCACTCGTACGACTGATTTCATCAGAATCCTCCTTTGTGCGATGTGCGTGTGAACGACGGACCCGGTTTCCTTCATCTCTTAATTGATCGAATAGGACTGCGCCTCTTAGGTGCGTCTGATGTTGAGCGTGAACAGTCGTTATTTGATCATTCCAATATCCTGCATGATCCGTTGAAAATCCGGATCGTTCTGGATAAGCCGAGATGCGGCCAAGAATATCTGCTCATCAGTAAGGATTTTCAAGCAAGAGCAATCTCCTCAAGGAAGGTGCTCGTGCGCTAATCGAGCGGTAAGTTTACGGGCGACAATTATTCAAGGCTGCTCAATATTGCTCAGATGTGAAAAATAGATGAGGGCGGCGGTCGGACATTGCCTTTAGCCTAAGATGCCAGGGGTTAAAAGGGAAGCTAGTCGTGCAGGACGATATTGAGAAGGGAGCTGTGAATGTGCAATCCGCCGTTGTAGTCAAGAAACCCCAGTTTGCGGAACTTATTCATGAAGAAACTCACCCGTGACCGTGTAGTGCCGATCATCTCGGCGACTAGTTCCTGACTGACCTTCGCGATCACCGGCTCCGGCTTGCCTTCTTTCCCATAGTGGGCCATCAGCAAGAGAATCCGCGCCAGCCGCTTCTCAGCTGAATTAAAGAGTTGATCGACCAAGTCCTCCTGGATGCGCACGTTGCGGGACAGGAGATAGGTCAGGAACAGCTCGGCGAAGGTGGGCTCGTCGCGAAGCACGCGGATCATCGCGGTTTTGTCAATGCGGACGACAGTGGAGTCTTCCAGCGAGATCGCGGTCGCCAAGCGCATAGGCTGCCCCGCGAGGCAGGGTTCACCCAAAAGTCCCCACCCCCAGAACCGCAACCACGGCTTCTTTACCTTGGCGAGAGACAACCGTGAGCTTGACCTGGCCCTTCAGGATGTAGAACACAGCATCCGCTGCATCCCCTTGCGAGAAGAGAATCTGCTTCTTTCGGATCTGCTGGGTTGTTTTTCCGCTGCCAACTTGTGTGAGGAACGTGTTGGGATTAAATGTGGTGATACGTTTGCGTCCCATAGCCGGTCTCCCTTGAGTGCCCCGGCCAAAGATTGTGCAGGGACGGGAACCCTTAGTGCAGAGAACTGCTCACTCAAAGGTACTGATACACAATCATATTTGCGGGAGTCAAGACCTTCTACTCTGAGAGCCGATTGTGCTCGTTTTGTGCTGAAGCGCACCTCGCTCACCAGCGGTGTCCACTAAACCGGGGGAAGTCCAAACATGCTTCTACAACGTCAGCCGCGAAGACATTGAAATAAAAGTTTTTTATGGCGTGAGCATACCGGGTCCGAAAATAACACATTTCCGTCTCCTAAGACGGGTACTAACGCCTTCGTATGAATTGACCTGATTGTGGAAGGTCTATAGACTCGCGGCGCACCAGAGACAAGAACCACTTGTTGACCTTCACTTACAGATCGAGAAACTCCAGCGAGTGCTCACGTTGTCAATCGACAAGACCTTGCCGCCGGGTGGGATCAAGTTGGTGAAGTGCGCGAACCATTCAAACGCAAAGGCCACACGGATACGAACACTCCAACTATGAAGACTACCCGGATCCCACGCCTCATGGCCACCGTGCTAAGCCTGACCTGCGGTAGTGTTATGTCCGGGACCGCCGTGCTCGCCCAAGAGCCGGCACCACAGAAGGCGGCTCGTGAGACTCTCACCATCGATCTCGCGAAGGTGGCGAAACCGTGGACCGGTGACCTGGACGGGATGATCGAGCGGCGGGTCATCCGCGTGCTGACCGTCTACAGCAAGACCATCTATTTCGTCGATAAGGGTGTACCGCGCGGCACCGCCGTTGAGTACGGCCGGCTGTTCGAGGAAGAACTCAACAAGAAGCTCGCCGCCGAAAAGAAACGCAAGCACAAGCACCTGAAGATGCGGCTGGTGTTCATTCCGGTCCATCGTGACGAACTACTACCGGGCCTTGTTGCCGGCAAGGGGTGACATTGCCGCCGCCTTTCTCACCATCACGCCGGAACAGCAGAAACTGGTGGAGTTCACCGGGGCCGTTCTGAGCAACATGCGCGAGGTCGTGGTGTCGGGGCCCGCTTCACCGACCGTCGCCAGCCTGGACGATCTCTCCGGCAAGGACGTCTTCGTGCGCAAATCGTCGAGCTATTACGAGAGCCTTGTTGCGCTCAACGAGAAGTTTACGGCCGAAAAGAAATCACCCGTGATACTCAAGGAAGCCCCCGAAACGCTGGAGGACGAGGATCTGCTCGAGATGCTCAACGCCGGCCTCGTTTCGCTCGTCATCGTTGACAAAGCACTGGCGGACTTCTGGAAACAGATCTTCCCGCAGCTCACCGTACATGACAACATCGCGGTCCGCACCGGCGGCGAGAAGGCGTGGGCGATTCGCATAGGCAGCCCGCAGCTCAAGGCGAAATTGGACGATCTCGCAACGCGCCACAAGGTCGGAACCTCGACCGGCAACCAATCTCTGACGCTCTACCTGAAGAACGTCAAATACGTGAAGAATGCCGCATCCGAGGAGGAGCGCAAGAAGTTCCAGGCCCTGATCAAGTATTTCCAGAAATACGGTGACCAGTATGACGTGGACTGGGTGTTGATGAGCGCGCAGGGCTACCAGGAGTCGCAACTCAACCAGAATGCAAAAAGCCCGGTGGGCGCGATCGGAGTCATGCAGGTGATGCCCACCACCGCCAACGATATGAAGGTGGGAGACGTCACGGAGGTCGAGGCGAACATCCACGCCGGTATCAAGTACATGCGTTGGATGATTGACCACTACTACGCCAACGAGCCCATGACCAAGCTGGACAAGGCCCTGTTCGCATTCGCGTCCTACAATGCCGGCGCGAGCCGGATTTCGCAACTGCGCAAGGAAGCCGCCAAGCGCGGACTCGACCCCAACGTCTGGTTACACAATGTGGAGTATGTGGCGGCTGAGAAGCTCGGCCAGGAAACGGTGACCTACGTGAGCAACATCTACAAGTACTACATCGCCTATCGCCTGGTTCTGGAGAGCCAGGCTGCCAAGAAGGAACAGATCGAAAAGATCAAGGCCAAGGGTGGAGTCAAATAGAATCATGCCCTGGGCCGCTCACCTATGAGAATCGGGCAGGTCTTTACGGGATACCGAGGTGGCAACGCGGGGGAGTATTGTCTGGAGGCGTGTCAAGAACGGTGTGAAGAGCTAGTCGCGATCCTATGGATTCAACTAAAGATCCGCGGTACCGATCGAAGGGCGCAAAAGCAACAATTAATGATCCCGATAGTCCGGGACTTCAAACTTGTCCTGACTTCCCGGATTGGTGGCTTGGGCTGCTGCCGGTTTAGTTGACACCTGCTTACGCTAATTCCGCCTTCATTTCGAACTCCATGGGACTGAGATACCCCAAGGCTGGGTCCATTTCATTAGCACAATTGCGGGTCGTAGCCGAAGGTGGCCCTGCAAACTTTTGAAAATTGGTGCCCCCGATACGAATTGAACGTACGACAAAACGGTTTAGGAATCAGTGACGGGGGGTTGCTCAAGTCATTGATGGCTTGGGGGCAATCCCCTTCTCGCTCTATGCAACTCTCGCGGTGGCTACTTGGCTCATCTTGTCCCTGTTCATCTCACTTGAACCCATTTCGTCGCTCTTCCTAACACTGTATTAACACCTGCCTCAATCGGCACACCCCCGGATGGGCATGCTGTGGAGTCATGGCATCTACACGCGGAGTCAAAACAAAAGACATATTAGTGCAATCTCGGGTTTAAATCCCCAACGGGATTCGAGGGCGTTTGCCAAGGTCTTAATAGGCTCATGGTGCATCCCGTTTCCGCGTGATTCGTGGAGGTGGCTTGACGGAACAACATGCTAGGTCAGACGTCTGCAGACAAATCCGGCTATGGGCTAGGACGAAACACCCGTTAGACGTGCGGTTTACGAATTTCGAAACCCCAAATGGGATCGCTATCCTAGGGATGTTGTCTCCAAACCTTGAGTTGAAAAACATTTCGGCTCCGCACTGTGCGCTTAAATGTAGAGCGTCAACTGCCGTTTCTAGTGATAATAGGACGGTAGGTGGGTGAACTGGTCTATTGTGACCGGAGGACCGGGAAACGGCGACGGATCGGGCGGCTGGGGCGGATTAGGCGTGGGAGCTGGTTCAGGCAATGGAGGGCCGGGAAACGGTGATGGGTCGGGCGGCAACGGCGGGTCGGGCGTGGAGTCGGTCCAGGCAATGATGGGCAAGGGGAATCCATGGTCACCGCCCTGCTGCTAGCATGCGCTGGTGAATCAATTCTCTCGATTGAACGAGGCATGTCTTTGGATTCATCGTGAGGCGACCTCTTGAGTACACACGGTGTGACGCTTGAGGCCTGTATGCTCATACGCGGCAACAACTGGCCCGGCAGCAGGGCGGAATGCTGCCTTCGACCATGCGGGCAATGTCGCGATCGCCGTGATGGCGGGCGCCGTGGGCTATGCATTCTCGCAGCGTGCCGTCTTCCTGCTCCTTACCGTTGTTCCGCCGTGCTTGCGGGCCGCCAGCGCTCTCCACTCCCTCTCAGGCCATCGATTTAGACCGGCGCGGGAGACTTGGGAACACTACCGTGATCGATCTGCCTCGAGGCCGGTGGCACCAGGGATTCGGATGGCCGGATATTCGACGGCGGGATCTGTCGATTGCACGATGTGTTGCGTGCGTTCCCCGTGGCGCTGTTGTGCCAAAGTCGAATAGCCTCTGCACGGAAAACACTCTTCATGACGAGCGGCCCGGATGCGTGAAGTATAAAGTCGCGAGAGGCGGCAATGTCAGGGTGATCGAATGAGTGCGCCCGTGGAGCGGAATCGGGACAGCTTCGATTCCTCCGAGATTACCCCATCCCCTCCCTCCGTACTGAGTCGCGTCGCTATTTAACACCTCCTTCCAGAACCCACCGTAGGGAGCGCCTATCCGATAATTCGGTCTGGGAACCGGGGTGAAGTTGCATACGACGAGCACTACTCTCATCCGTGGATTTCCTTTGCGGAGCAGGCTGATCGACACTCGACCCGGCATCTGTACAATCAACCCACTCGAACCCCGCCGGATCAAAATCGCGCTCGTAGAGGGCTGGCTCATTCCGATAGAGACGGTTCAGGTCTGTGATCCATTGCTGAATGCCGCTGTGTCGGCTCGTCTTGGAGCAAGTCCCACTCCACAGTACTGTCGTGGGCCCACTCCCGCCGTTGACCGAATTCACCACCCATAAACAGCAGCTTCTTCCCAGGCTGCGCGTACATATATCCGAATAGCAGGCGTAGATTGGCGAATTTCTGCCAGTCATCCCCCGGCATCTTACCGAGTAAGGAGCCTTTCCCATACACCACTTCATCGTGCGAGAGAGGCAGAACGAAATTTTCATGAAAGGCGTAGAGCATGCGGAAGGTCAATTTGTAGTGGTGATACTTTCGAAAATAGGGGTCCTGGCTCATATATTCCAGCATGTCGTGCATCCATCCCATGTCCCACTTCATGCCGAATCCAAGGCCTCCCGCATAGGTCGGACGGGACACCAATGGCCATGCGGTCGATTCTTCGGCGAAGGTCTGAACATCCGGGTAGTTCTCAAATACGGCTTCATTCAGCCGCCGCAGGAAAGCGATCGCCTCAAGATTTTCTCTCCCGCCATACTGATTGGGAATCCACTCTCCCTCTTTTCTTGAATAATCCAGATACAGCATCGAAGCGACTGCGTCGACGCGCAGACCGTCCGCATGGTACATATCCAGCCAAAACATCGCGCCGCTAATGAGAAAACTGCGCACTTCGTTGCGGCTGTAATTGAAGACCATGGTCCCCCAGTCCGGCTGAAAACCTTGGCGCGGGTCAGCATGCTCATATAGATGCGTGCCATCGAAAAACTGAGCCCATGGCCGTCAGTCGGAAAGTGCGAGGGACCCAGTCCAGGATCACCCCGATATCATGGCGATGCAGTTCGTCGATCAGAAACATCAAGTCCTGGGGCGTGCCATAGCATCCGGAGGAAGCGAAATATCCTGTGGTTTGGTATCCCCAGGAACCGAAGAAGGGATGATCCATGATGGGGAGAAACTCCACATGGGTGAAGCCCATCTGCTGAAGGTACTGGGGTAAGGTTGCAGCCAGTTCCCGATAGGTCAGCGAGCGATTTCCCTCTTCGAGTACGCGTTTCCAGGACCCCACATGCATTTCATAGATAGATATCGGAGCATTCAACGCATTGCGTGTGTGCCGGCTTGCCATCCACTGCTCATCGCGCCACGTATAGTCCAGGTCCCACACGATCGAGGCAGTCTTGGGAGGAATCTCATTAAAGAAGGCGAAGGGATCGGTTTTTCCACCTCGTAACCGTTAAACCGAGAGCGAATTTGGAACTTGTAGAGCGTTCCCTTCACGACTCCCGGAAGAAAGCCCTCCCAGATACCTGATTTTTCACGGCGGCATAGGGGATGCGCGCCTTTTCCCCAGTCATTGAACGACCCGATCACACGAAACCTGCTCCGCGTCCGGCGCCCATACAGAAAACCAGGTGCCAGCCATGCCGTTGCGTATGACAGGATGGGCGCCAAGCTTCCGGTAGAGATGAAAATGTGACCCCTCATTGAACAGATATACGTCTTCATCGCTCATCAATGTCATCTCGTCTGATGTCAACTGTTTCCGTCTGACCGTTCTTCATTGGTGCCTCGCTCGCTAAATTGCCTTACGTGTGGTCGTCTCCAGTATTTCCAGCACCGCGCGGATCGGAATCTTTACCCAGTCCGGCCGGTTGTTGAGTTCATAGCGAATCTCATACACAGCCTTTTCGAGAAGGTGCGCATCGAATAGCACTTGGAATTCCTCTTGCGATCCGGGCCAGAAGGAAGCTCGCCCCGCGATTGCGAGATACGCTTTCAGGAACACCACGCTGACCCAGCCAGACCAGAACCGGACCCACGGATCGAGCCTTCCTCCATCGCCCTCTGCGAGCAACTTTGACTGCTGGCGTGATAGTGCGGCATAGGGAGCATAGTGAAATGACCGCAGCATCCCCGCCACATCCATGATGGGGGTATGTTTCATGCGTCGCTCGCTGAGCGGACGGGCCGGCTCGCCTTCGAAATCGCTGATCACAAAATCTTGTCCAGTGTAGAGCACTTGGCCTAGATGATAGTCCCCATGACAACGGATCCGCAGCGCGCTGGTCTCTAGCTCAAAAAAATCACGGAATCGATCCAGAATCTGAGGCTCAGAGTTGACCACCAGCCGAGCCTCCTGTTCTGTGTCCGACGGCAGATCGTTGAGTCGCCCCTTGAGAAGCGAGGAGGTTTGCGAAGCCAACCGGCACATGGATTCATAACGAGACCGACGATATTCCAATGAGAACGGCTCCGGCGTAAAATCAGGATTGTTCTGGACGTTCGCCAAGGCGACATGAAGTTCGGCCGTACGCTGTCCTATTCTGACGCCTGACTCCAGGTATGGACCGATGAGGGCGTGCGCGAAAGTGGGAATCTCTTTGTGTGCCAGCTCGAGCAGAGGCTCATTGAGTATCAACTCATCCTCTCGCCCGGTTGGCTGAGCGCGACATCGCTCCAGGTAACGATCGAAGGCCTCCAGGGTATATTTCCATGCGTCCCCCTGGTTGTGCACGAAGCCCTGAAGGATGGCCGTGGTGATGGTCTCGCCGTTGGCTCGAATATATTCGATGGATCCGGCCACCGGAGGGGCATGAGGGAAGTTCATCGTCGTCAGGATCCGTCCGATCTCCAAGTCAGGATTGACTCCGTTTTCAACACGCCGGTAGACCTTCATGATGAGGCGATCGCCATATGCGACAGACGTATTGCTCTGCTCCGCCTTCATCACCGCCGGCTCCAGCGCGGCTCCTCCGCTGATCAGCTTCCCATATGCTTGAGTGGAGGAGGCGATCAGAGTACCAGTCTCGCCAGTGAACCGGCTTCCCTGCCCGATGGCAGACAGCAGCGTCCTCGAAAAGTCCGGGTTCCAGAGCGCGTCGTACAATACGCCGGTCTGTTCGCACTCTTTCGTCCGGACCTTCAGCGTCGTCACTATGGTACCGGGCATGTCTTTCTGAATCTGCGCGGCCTGTTCACCCAAGGCTGCCGTGACAGGGAACGCGTAGGTTTCAGGAGTGCCGTCCCTGTATTCCACCAGGATGAAGAGCAGGGTCACTGCGTTCGATCGGCAGGGTATTAGGTAGGGACTCGACGATGCGGACCGACTCTATGGCGCGGGCTTTCCCGGCGAACCATCGCCGCGACTTCAAGACGTCGGGGCAAGCAGGCTTCCAAATGGCCGCGGGCTTCCCCTTCCAGGATACGTTCCCATCGTTCGTTGACAATCAGCATGACCAGCGTCACGCCTCACATGTAATAGTCGAAGTCTTGTTCGGTGCGGAGCCAACGACGTACGCGAAAAATATGGGCAGGCGCAGAGTGCGGATTGATCTCTATGTAGTTGCGCGGCCCATCCCAGCGATAATAGGCATTCGTCAGCAGATCCTGCACCTGGAAGGGATGATCCGGATCGAGCCCCAGGTGGTCGAGGTCCAGTTGAACCCAGCCGGAGTGGGTATGAGAAGGACTCAGATTGACGACGACCAGTATGACGTTGGATCCATCAGGCGTGCTCTTGCTATAACAAACCAGCTGATCATTATCTGTCGAGTGGAAATGCAGGCTCTCATCCCCGCGAAGCGCCGGATTCTCTCGACGGATCTGATTCACGAGGCCGATGAAGTCCTTCAAACTGTCGGCCCGCTCGATCTCCCACTGCTTGATCTCGTACTTCTCTGAATCCAGATATTCCTCACTTCCCGCCTCCCGCGGGCGGCTCTCGCATAGCTCGAAAGCGGGACCGTAAATCCCATAGCTCGCGCCTAAGGTCGATGCAAGGACGAAGCGTGCCATGAAAGCCGGCCGGCCCCCATGTTGGAGCTCCTCTGTCAGAATATCCGGCGTATTGGGCCAGAGATTGGGACGAAAATACTCGCGAACGTCGCTGTGGGTCAGTTCCGTGAAATATTCCTTGAGCTCTGTTTTCGTACTGCGCCAGGCGAAATAGGTATAGGACTGGGTAAAGCCCAGCTTCGCCAAACGGTACATCGGTTTAGGCCGCGTGAACGCTTCGGCCAGAAAGATGACATCCGGATGGTCCTCTTGAATCTCGCGAATCAGCCATTCCCAAAACACAAATGGCTTGGTATGTGGGATTGTCCACGCGAAAGATGCGCACCTCTTGTTCGATCCAATAGAGAATGACGCTTTTGAGCTCCAGCCAGAGTGGCTGCCACTGCTCGGTCTCAAACTCCAATGGAAAGATGTCCTGATATTTCTTGGGCGGATTCTCCGCATATTGCACCGTACCATCCGGTCGGATCTTGAACCACTCCCGATGCTGCTTGACGTAAGGGTGGTCAGGGGAGCACTGAAAGGCCAAGTCCAGCGCGATCTCAAGCCCATGCGACCTCGCCTTGTGCAGAAAATGCCGGAAATCCTTCACTGTTCCCAGTTGAGGAATGGATGGCCTTATGTCCCCCGTCCGGTGAGCCGATCGCCCATGGGCTTCCGGGATCGTTCGGCCTGGCTGTAGCTGAACTGTTCTTTCCCTTTCGGTGCGTAACACCAATGGGATGGATCGGGGGTAGATACAGGACGTCAAACCCCATGGAGGCGATGTACGGGAGGCGTTCTTCGCAGTCTTTGAATGTCCCGTGCCCGCCCCTCTTGGAACATGACCTTGGGAACATCTCGTACCAGGCGCTGAACCTGGCCTTCTCCCGATCCACGACTACTATGAGTTCTCTTTCATAGAGCGTCGCGAAGCGTCGGTCCGGATACTTCGCCATTAAGGCGCGCCATGTCCATGATCCAAGGCCTGTTCGATGCGCCCTGCCTCCGGCATATCCGATGACCGGAGTTGGTCCGCCCATTCCTTCAGCGACTGTACCTTCTGCCTTCGGGGCACGCCGACTCGCCTCGTCAATCAGCTTGGGCTCCCTGAAGCAGCTCCACCAGCACGTTCTGGCCGGAGTCTATTTTCTTCTTGAAATCCACGACGCCACGTCTGAAAATGATCGACCCAGCCGGTCACGGTATACCGATAGCGGCCAAGCTCAGTCACACGAAAGGATGCTTGCCATCGGTCGTTCGTGAGAAGGGCCATCGGCGCCTCTATCCACTGCGGATCACGGTCGCGGCGATACAGAAGCGCCACGCCCAGGAGATCATGACCGTCGGTGAAGACATCCGCCTCGACCACTACGTCTTCGCCGATCGTCCTTTTGATCGGATAGCGGCCTCCGTCGACTTCAGGCGTCACGCTTTCGACAATGATCCGATGTCTTCCTTCCACTCCCGTCATCCTCTCCGTCACCCCCTTCTGATCCTGACTTGCATGAACTTCGTCCCGTCTCTGCATTACCTCGAGTGCCTTCAGGAGGCTCCGGCATCTAGCCCATCGGATCGCTCCACTCCCAGACTTACCATGAGCCTAGATGTGCGACATTTCGTCCTGTTCCACTTTCCTCCGACGTAATCGTTGTTCCAGAACGTCCTTTGCAATGCTCTGGCCGCCTAAACCGACTGCGATGGCCAGTGCCAACATGACACCGCCGAACATAATCGAGAAGGCGGCCACGACAATCTCTTTGGCGATCCCGAGTTGAGTCAGCACCATCGCCGCCGTGAAGATGAGCACGCCCCATCGGATGAAGTCTGGCGATGATTCGGGCTTCTTGAATCTGGGCATTCACGGTGGCAATCAAGGCCGCCTCAGAGATGAAATTAGCCAGGAGCACCCCGAAGAAGCAGCAGTAGGACCGCTGCAAGCGTGTGCAGGAAGAAAGTCGATGATGCCGCTCATCATGTTCGCCGTAGTCGTCAGATCCAAGGCATCGATTCCCATGAATGCGAACAAGAGAAATACGAGCCAGAAGGACAGCCGACCGATCAGGTGGGATATCGACTGCTTCGTCCCCGCTTTGCCGAGTGAAGAACCCAGTCCGAACCGTTCGCACAACGCATCAAAGCGGAACGCCCTTAAGACACGCAAGAAGAAGAACCTTGACGAGCCAGCCGGCAGCCACGCCGAGCGCAAGGAACGTCAGCAGGGCCAGAAGTTTCGGCAAGAAGTGCGCAATCCGAAGAGTGGTTTCTCGAAACGCCTCGAGCATGGCTTCCTGCCACAGAATACTCATGGGAACCTCCATCGCTGAGTCAAATAAGGTTTCATGCGCTCGAACGTCTTCGCACAGTGTTTCGATAACTCGTTCGACATCCTCCGGGGTCCCCTCTCTGGTCTCCAGGACGAGAGACGCCGTTTGCCCGAGATATAGAGGAGTCAGAGACTTGAGCAAGTGTTCCCGATGCAGCGCCTTCTCGTGATAGGCCAGGGCGAAATCATAGATGGTCTGGACCCATAGCGCCTGCAGGAAAGCGGAACTCTTCCGCCTCAAGCAGGCCCAACGGCGAGGATTCCGGCCAACGTTTCAGGAGCCAGAATAATCTCCCAGATGGGGAGAAGATCTCGTAATCCCTGTTGGAATCCTCTCACCATCCGTTCAACGTTGACGGCGCCGCCCACAGGGCCCGGCTCATAGGGTAGAACCAAATTGCGGGACCGGACTCGACCCCATTCTCCCTTCCCACACGTCCTGATACGCCTTCCATGAGATGGAACAATGCCCCGACCGCTTGGGCGAGCACCACCGACAGTTCGATTCCGGTCAGCTTGACATCCTGAATCCTGGTTCCCAAAAACCCTTGGGAGACTTCACATCCTTCGGCTACGGCAACGGTGGTCAACCAGCTATCGATCCCGTACCACGCTCCCACTCCCTCCCAGACATTCTTCGTCAAGTACAGGCTCGCAAGCCTTCCCGGAGAATCCATAGCCGCCGCCGCTCTGATAACGCATCTGTTTGCCGTAGAGGGCCCGACTGACCGGATAAATGATACAATTCGTCAGGCTGCCTTCATACCTCGCCCGTCGAAAGAGGGGGCAACATAGTCCACACCCTTTTCAATGACCGGCCGAAGCAAGGCTTCCATCCAGTCGGAAGTAAGGGATCGGAGGTTGGCATCGACAACGACGCAGGCTTTTGCCTGCAGGTCTTCCGCGATCGTGAAGAACGCTCGAAATGCATGTTCGCGACCGGGCACACCCGACTCAGAGAGCGCCTGCAGTGAGATCGGTCCTGAGAGCAAACTACCTTCCAAGTGTTGGACAAACACAGTCGGAGTATCAGGTTCCATAGCGTGTTTTATGGTTTCCGGTGTGCCGTCCTGTGAGCCGGCGTCCGCATTCACCACCAATATAGAAGCATGGGGGCACACCTTCGCTTATGCCTTCCTTGACGGCTTTCACCACCGGCCCAACCGTCCCGGCGTTATTGAAAGTGGGGATTCCCACCAGCACTTCGATCTTCTCGATGTCTCCTACTTGCTGGCGAACCTGGGGCCAAACCGTCTTGGTCATCGCCATGGCAACTCGTTACAGCGCCGGTAGTATTGTGGACCAGGCAGTCGCCGCCTCGCCATCACTGCGTGAATATCTTTAAGAGCGTCAAGTAATCGCTCAGGTGACGCGTGATCAGGAAGTTTCGTCTCACATGCTCTCGGGCCGCGCCGCCCATGCGTTGACTTAACCCGGGATTGTTCAGCAAATGCCTGATCCTGAATGCCGCCCCTTCTGTTGAATGCACGGTATAGCCGGTCACCCCATCTACGATCTGATCAGCGATCCCGCCCGCAGTTCCGCCGACCGACCGGCTTGCCTTTCCACATCGCCTCAGAAACCGCCAGGCCGAATCCCTCTTTAATGGATTTCTGGAGGACAATAGTGGCGGCTCTGCTGAAGGGCATTGATCTCGCCATCGGCTTCGGGCGGTAACTGCAGCACATGGATGTCGGAGTCGCGCCCCACGGCGGTTCTGACATCGGCCACCACTGCTTCTCCATCAGGGTCGTTGGCCACTCCTCCGCCGGCCAGGATGAGACGGCAATCGAAATGTTTCTTAACCATCCGGTAGGCTGCGATCGTTCCGACCGGATCTTTAAAGCGATCGAAGCGCGCCACCTGTAACAGAATCGGTTTGTCCCTCGGAATCCCGAGGCGGTCCATCATCCGGTTCACTTCCACTCGCGACATCTCCCGGTTCTTTTCGCTTAAAGGATCGATCGACGGATAGATCAAGAACTTGGGGATCGGAAGCCGTTGAGCAAATCCGTGTGACGGAGAAGATGGCCGCGTCATAGCGGACAACAAAATGGCGAAGGAAACTCCAGGCACGGCGCTGAGGCTGTGAAAGATCCAGATAGCAGCGCCAGATCCATTTCCCCCTTTACGATGTTCGATCAGCGCGGCAGGCTCAGGGTCATGGACCATGACAAGGTCGGCATCGAGATTGAGGACTTGGGCGTTCCGGTTGTTGATCTTGAGATAAGTTTGGGACATCTGTTCGGTGAACGACTGTTCCTGGCCTTGCAGCGAGTTGCTGATTCGTTTGGTGGCGTCGAAAAATTCCTGGTCTCCTGCGAGAACTTCCCACCGGGCTTCGACTCCCAGCGACGTCAACATCGGTACGAGGCGGCGCAGGATCTCCGCCATGCCGCCCCGTACCGGACGGCGTTCACGTGCAAGAAACTTCTTCCCTTGACCAGATCGCTCAGCCGATAGAGAAAATCGACCGTCCCCTTCGTCGCGCTGTCCCGATAGTCATCCAACTCCAGTCGCATATCTTCCGCTCCGCTCCAAATAAGAGGGAACGCGTTAAATCACGCTGCCTTCGATTCCATAGATGGCTTCCTCGCGAGGCGCCTGACGAAAGCCTGAACCAGTAATACCCATACGGCGCGAGGCTTAGCATGTATGGTCTTTCACCGATCGGTGGAAACCGCGTCTCGCCGAATAGTTCGATCGGCGCAGCCCCGGCGAACTTTCCGAGATCCAGCTCCACCGCTTGAGCAGACCCGCCCAGGTTATGGACCATGAGCAGTGTCTCATCCCGATACTGCCGGAGGTAGACGAGCACCTTGTCGTTTCGTGGGCGCAAAAACGCGATCGTGCCCCGTCCGAGGGCAGGGCACTTTTTACGGATGGCGATCATTCGTCTCATCCAATGCACCAGGGAATAGGGCGTTTGGACCTGGGCTTCCACATTCGTCACTTGGTATCCATAAATCGAATCGGTGATGACGGGAAGATACAGTTTCGAGGGTCGGCCTTGGAAAATCCCGCGTTCCGGTCGGCGCTCCACTGCATGGGTGTGCGCACGCCATTACGATCCCCCAAATGCACATTATCCCCCATCCCGATCTCGTCCCCATAATAAATGATGGGACTGCCCGGCAGAGTAAACACGAGGCTATTCAGGAGCTCAATCTTGCGCCGGTCATTCTCAAGCAATGGAGCGAGACGGCGTGCGATGCCGATGTTGCGCCGCATCTGGGGATCCCGAGCATAGGCATAGTACATATAGTCCCGTTCTTCTCCTGAACACATCTCTAAGGTCAGTTCATCGTGGTTGCGGAGGAACAAACACCACTGACACTCCTCGGGAATGGCCGGGGTGTGTGTGAACATGTCAACGATCGGATGCCAATCCTCGCTACGAACCCCCATGAACAGCCTCGGCATCAAAGGAAAATGAAACGCCATGTGACATTCATTGCCGTCGCCGAAATACGGGCGGACATCGGCTGGCCACTGATTCGCTTCCGCCAGCAGGATGCGGCCCTGGTAGCGCTCGTCGATCCACTTTCGAATATCCTTCAAATACTCGTGCGTCTCCGGCAGGTTCTCGCACATCGTGCCCTCTCGCTCGATCAAATACGGCACGGCATCACACCGGAACCCATCCAGCCCCTGATCAAGCCAAAAGGCCATCACCTCCGAGCATGGCCTTGCGCAGTTCAGGATTGTCATAGTTGAGGTCCGGCTGGTGGCTGAAGAACCGATGCCAGTAGTACTGCTCCGCGACAGGGTCCCAGGTCCAATTGGACCGCTCTGTATCGATAAAAATGATCCGGGTCTTCTCATACTTTTTGTCACTGTCGCTCCAGACGTAAAAATCGCGCAGGGTGACCGCGGAGATTGTCTGGCCTCTTGAAACCAGGTATGCTGATCGGAAGTGTGGTTGAGCACGAGATCTGCGATGACACGAATCCTCCGCCTATGCGCTTCCTGAAGAAAGGTTCGGAGGTCTTCGAGTGAGCCATAATCCGGGAACACGCCGCGATAGTCCGAGACATCATAGCCATCATCCCTCAACGGAGATGGGAAAAACGGCAATAGCCAGATGCAGGTGACCCCTAACCACTCAAGATAGTCGAGCTTCTGGATCAGGCCGCGGAAGTCTCCGATACCGTCGTCATTGCCGTCGTAAAATGCCTTGACGTGCAGCTCATAAAACACGGCGTCTTTAAACCAAAGAGGGTCCAGGGTGGGCACAGCAGTTATCCTCACTCGTGCTAGTCGGATCTCTTCCCGAGAAACTCATCACAGACTGTTAAGAGCGCGGATCTGTGACGCTCAAGACTCCCCCGATACGGATTGATGGCGCGAAATTTCCCGGCCAGCTCCGGCATCTCCAGGCTCTCCTCGATCCAGGCTGAAAAGTCGCTCTCCTGCTTGCCAAGACGATGACGGGCTTCGAACATATGATAATAGATCGCGCTCACGTCCACCTCAGATAGGGCATTACGAAATTCTTGTAATGTCCAGGCCTCCAGACCGGTGGAAACCTCCAGAATTCTGGACTGGTTGAAATTGAACGGTTTGCCGAAGATCACCCGCGGCACAATCGGTGTGCGTGACAAATGATCATCGATGACTGAAATGAGTCTCTTCCCTCAATGGTTCTAGCCCTTGTAATTCGAAGGGGTCAATCACTGCAAGGCGTTCGCCGAGGACATGATCTCGGACTTCCATCGCCACCCACTGGGCAAAGTCATTTGGATACAGCCGTTCGACGTGACTGTGTCGTAAGAAATAGGTGTGCGTATGATAGTAGATGGAGGCTGAGCGGGACCTCTTCGAGCAATTCCACCAACCGCTTTTCATCATCCGCTTCCTTCCCAAGAATCTCTCGCAGTTCGCTTGACCCGGTGAAGTAAAACGGTTTGTCAGCTTTGCGCACGTCTCTCCTCCCTGCTGTTCCAATGATGACAACGGTTATGTTCTGTGCACCTCGCCATCCTACCATCCAACCAATGACTATGGGAGATTGTTCGGCTGGATATCCCGGGATGCGGTAATGTTAGGGCGAAAGCCTATTTTCTTGCGAGAGTTTCCAGAGCCAGGAAGACTCTAGGTTTTGCACTGCGGAGACCCTAGGCGACAAGTGTCAACACATTGCTGACTACATGAATTGGTCTTCATGGGCGACAAGACATCACTGACAGTACCCAGTTGTCCATCCGGCACTGGTGCGGACCCCGTTACAGCCACCAGTCGGCGGATTACGTGCGTTGTTCGATCAAGCCAGCAACTTTTCCGATTCATATCCTTACCCCATGATGGACCGGAGGGCCTTTCTCACTCTTGTTGTCAGTGTCGGCCAACTTTCATCGATGTCTTGTCAGTTGGGGTGTCAACGATGTGTGTCATGTGACCGTGAAGAGTGTAGTAATAAATAGATGCTGTCGGCCGGAGCCTCCTCGACAAGCTCAAGCAAGCGGTACTAGTCCATGGCGCGTTTGCCGAGCACTTCGCACGGGTCCATGCACAAAGATAAACGGAATGGTTGCTTGCCACAGTGGTGATTCATGCCTTTCAGCGTACTTCCTCCATTGTTTCTGATCCGGCTTCAGGACAATGCCCTGTGCGACCAGTCCAGAGTGACTCATGCACTCTAATCTCGATCCCGTTTACCCTTCCCATCGATCTGGGCCACGATCTAGACAATACATATGCAAACAAAGGGCCTTCAGACTCGGAATGTGAAGGGGAACTTAAATGAGACGGGATTTCAATGGCATATAGGCTCACTGCTCGTTAACGACAACGTCACCTTAGTTAAGTACAGCAAGACCTCTTGTCTTCTAATTCCGCGGCATTATTGACTCAAACAACCATGACGTCACGGGATTTTTTGTCGCTGACAGATTGTCCTCATCAGAACAACCCTTCCTGAGGTCAGGACTTATGAACAGGCCGTAGTATCCGACCATAACGGCTGCAGAATCGTGCCCTGGATGTCCAGAAGTTGACGCAATTCCATGCAGATCATAGGGTGAAAGGGCTCTCGGCAGATCACCGTGAAAGCGCTGTCATAGGCTCAAGTCCCGCGACTCGCAAGTCGATTAAGCTTGCACGAGTTGTACGTAACGTTAACATCGGGACCTTCGAATCATGTTTGTCTATGCTCAATTTACCCGCTCCAGCAGTGCAACCGGGCAAGATCCCATGACCTCCGCCAAACGGAGGCTCTGCTTGCCTTCGGCCTCAGTTGAGGAAAGGATTTCCCCGGTAAGTAGGTTCTGATAGCAGGAAGCCGATCTCCAGGACGGCACTATCACCCATGTGTCCTCCCATACACTTGGACCGAAAGGAAACATTTCGGTCTCTTGACACAGATCCCTTGACCAGAATCGGAACGACCGCGACGACGGCCTGATCCTCATAAATCCTGGCGAACGCGCATACATGCCGCTTCTTAGTCCCTTCGACCTTCAGCGGAACATATTCGCCGCTTAGAAACAGAGGAGCATGAGTGCGACGATAGTGTAAGCCAACCATGGTGATGTACAGTTTGATCCGCCCGTCCGAAACCGTCGCAAGCATGTCTTGAACGAGCTGACGCTGATTGGATCCTTGAATCGCGCAGAGGGGCTGAAAGTCCTCCAAGAAGCCGGTTCGCGTCCCATAGTCGACCGGACGGCGGTTGTCCGGATCGACCAGGCTGAAATCCCAAAGCTCACTGCCCTGGTAAAAATCCGGTATGCCGGGTGCCGCGATTTTCAAGAGGACCTGGGAGAGCGAATTATACACACCATACCGCGCAATCTCCCTGTGAAAGGGAAGGAAATCCGCCAAGAACGGATTGGGCCCGAAGCGCGCTAGAATATGTTCGATGAAATCACACACCGCTTGGTCATAGGCGTAATTTGGATTGACCCAGCTCGTGTGGATCTTGGCCTCTTTCAGGGCTTTCGCCATATATGCTTGGATTCGATCAGTGAAGTTTCTATATTCGTTATCGTCCAGCGTAGGAAACGGCCAGGCTCCGATCAACGTTTGATACAACAAGTACTCCTCGTTGCGATCAGGAGCGAGAGTTCCGTCCACCTCGGTTTTGTACCCTTTGTTGAGTTGACTCCATCGTTGGACGCGAGTTTTCCAGACTTGCGGAATTTCTGAAAGGACACTGATCCGTGCTCGCACGTCTTCGCTACGTTTCGTGTCATGGGTCGAGGTGGCGCAGATGCTTGCAGGCCAGTGCGCCCGACGCTGACGCAAACGTTCGTGGAAGGTGTGAACCGAAATCCCGAATTGCAGGGGATCGCCGCCGACCTCGTTCAGTGAAGCGAGCCGGTTATAAACATATAAAGCCGTGTCTTCGGACCCCTTCGCCATAACCGTGCCCGTGATCTGCTGGAAATTTCATCACAAATTGGAGCTGATCACGGCGCTCCCGTTCGTGATGAAAGCTGGCCTGCTTGAGTAGAATTTCCTGGACGAAGTCGAACACAAGACCGCTTAATGCAGGGTTCTTGCGCTTGGCCCTGGCGACTGCCTGCCGGATGTAGGCCCGATCCCTATCCGTCACGAGTTCCTCGTCCGGTGTTACATAGGTCCGGTAAACCGGAAAACAGGCGATAATTTCACGAATGGCGTGGATCAGGCTGTTCAGCGTGAAGTCCCTGAACCGTCGATTCATTTCCGAGAGATGATTGAGCTGATATCCAAGCACGTTGATCTCGCTTGACATGGAAGCCCGCATAATTAGCTGTTTGCTTTCATATGCAAGATCGCCAAAGGAAACGTGGTTTCCGATAAAGCGGGCATAGAGCCTATTAAAGTCCTGTTCATGTGAGCCATCCACGAATAGCCCATTGACCAGGTTGAGGAAGTCGTACCCGGTCGTACCATAGACAGGCCATTGAACAGGCAGCGTCTCTTCCCTTGTGAGGATTTTTTCGACGACAAGAAAGAGCGGCCGCTCGGCTTCCCCAGCGCGGGGGACGAGTTCTGTTTTGGCCCAGGTCTGTAGTTGCCAAAGGTAGCTGCTGGGATCGTACAAGCCATCAACATGGTCAATGCGCAAACCGGTGACCGATCCTTCCTTCACGAGCTGAAAAATAAGCTGGTGAGAGGAACGGAATACGGCAGGATCTTCCATGCGAATGGCTGCCAGCTCGTTAATGTCGAAGAAGCGTCGGTAGTTGATCTCTTCGGAGGCGACCCGCCAATGGGCAAGCCGATACACTTGGTTGCTGAGAAGTTGATCCAGCAGATCAAAGCTTTTCGAGTCCCCTTTCGTCCCGTTAAAGATGGCGACATTTTCTTGGACAAATGCCTGCACGGCTTGGCTCTCGTCCATGATGCGTGCTAGCCGCCGCCTAATGATCTCCTTCTCTCGGTAACGTTCTGCGACTCGGGCAGGATCCAACTCATTGCGAGCCGGCAGGTGCCGAAGAGCCGTCAGGATACTCTGAAACTCCTGCACGTGCGGATCGTTCGACTGCGCCCGGCTGATCAACTCGTCAAGCCGAAGGGCCAGGATCATCGCTGAGGGTTTCGGGTCAACAGGAAGCTGGTGATCGTAGTAACGAATGAAGAACCGCCCTTCGCGGTATTCCAGGATGATCTCCTCATTCTCCACGACAGTTCCGTACTGCTCGCCCAGAATAGGCAGGAGCACTTTATATTCCAGCTCGGCCTTGACAGGGTGCCAATCGATATCGAAAAACGCCGCATAATTGGAGCTCGGTCCGTTCTCCAAGACATCCAACCACCAAGCGTTGCATGATTTCGCAATGCCCATATGGTTTGGCACCACATCGAGAATCTGCCCCATTCCGTGTTGAGCCAGAGAGTCAGTGAAGATCCGAAAATCATGTTCTGTCCCGAGCTCAGGGTTCATCGTAGTCGGATCGACAATGTCATAGCCGTGCTGACTTCCGGGCACCGCCCTCAAGTAAGATGAAGCATAACAATCCGTAATACCCAGGGCGTGAAGATACGGCACAATCCGAGCGGCGTCGCTGAATGTGAAGGTATCGTTGAACTGAAGCCTGTAAGTCGCGGTGGGAATCCTCGGGTGAGAGACTGGGAGGTTCATCGGATTCTCAGGTAGGTTCTCGGGTCGTTTGGAGGCGATCACCTATAGAACGTCTTAGATTGAGTTCCGGCGCCCCAGGTCCACCAATCTCCTCAGCCTGCCCTGAGTCAATTCAACCATCTCGTGGAGCTAACAGTCAAGCAAGTACATCACCTCGACTGCGACCGTGGGTAAGTCAAGAGGCTGCCGGATAGAACATGGCGGGTAGAGAATGGAGGCGATGGGTCTGCTGGGCAGCGTGCATCAGTCTGCTGCATGGCCGCAAGGATTGAGCGATGATGGGTTGGTCTTTGCAGACCAACCTACCCCACTCATGTTTCCTGACCGAGTGGGGCGGATCTTCGGCGCCAGGGTTACATTTACGGGATGCTTTCCAGATAGATGGCCACACTGTATGCCGGTATAGGAATGGATTGTTCCTTTAGTCCGATGACAACTGTGGCGGGAAAATGTTTGAGACCAGATCCTCCAAATTCCACGTCAACCGCTTCCGTCATCAGCTCCCACGTTCCAATAGGTTTTTGCACAGTGATTGAGCTCTGTTCCCGGTTAAAGCCAAGGATCACAAGGGTCGCCGGCGTCCGGAGAACCCGGCGATGGAGCAACAGTACCTGCTTCGTTTCCCCGACCCATACATGATGCACATGCAGACCAGTCTGAGCTGATCCTAGCGCCGGCACGGATTTTCGGAGATCGATGAGCCGATGGTACCATCGAAGGAGCTGAACGTGTTCCGCCTGTGTCTGGGGTCCAGGATGAACCCGTGAGCGCTCGAATGTGGCGGGATCCTGTGGGTCCGGTACCTCGCCCTCCCAAGCAAACGACGTAAACTCGGCTCGCCGTCCCTTCCGGACTGCTTCAGCTAGGGCAGGGTCTCCATGGTCGGTAAAATACTGAAATGGGGCTGTCTCTCCATACTCTTCCCCATGAAGAGCAGCGGAATGTTTGGAGCCAAGAGGCACGCGGCAGCCGCTACTTTCAACGCCTCGCGCGGAACTAAGCTACTGAGTCGTTCTCCCACTGCACGGTTTCCAACTTGATCGTGGTTTTGAGCAAAGACGACAAATTGAGACGGATTGCGGGAGGTTGACGAGCCCCCGTGGCGACGACGACGGAACCCGGATCGCTGCCCAGAATAGACAAAGCCTTCCTTCAGTGCCGTGGCCAATTGGTCAAGTCGTCCGAAATCCTCGTAATAACCTGTCCTCTCGCCTGTTAACACCGTGTGCAGGGCATGGTGAAAGTCGTCGTTCCACTGACCATCCAAGCCATAGCCTCCTTCGGAAATTGGAGCGATAACTCGTACATCATTCAGGTTGCTCTCAGCAATCACATGAATGACCCGGCCCAATCGATCGGCTTGGGCGTGCACGGCTTCTGTCAGTTCACGTAATATGTGACAGGCGCTACAGTCGAAGATGCCGTGGATGGCGTCTAACCGGAGAGCGTCAATATGAAACTCAGTGACCCAATAGAGAGCATTATTGATGAAGTACGCGCGAACTTCGTCGCTGTCCGGCCCGTCGAAGTTGATCGCACATCCCCAAGGAGTTCGGTACCGGTCCGTAAAGTAGGGACCGAACTCGCCCAAATAATTTCCTTCCGGTCCAAGGTGGTTATACACTACATCCAATATGACGGCGATGCCCTTTTCATGGCAGGCGTTGACGAAGGCTCTAAGACCTTCGGGCCCGCCATAAGAGGATTGGACTGCAAAGGGATACACGCCGTCGTATCCCCAGTTGCGCGCGCCGGGAAATTGGGCGACCGGCATGAGTTCGATTGCCGTGACGCCCACGTCGTTCTGTAAGTAATCGAGCAATGGAATAATGGCTTGAAATGTTCCCTCCCGGGTAAACGTGCCCACATGCAGTTCGTAGATGATGAAGCGTTCAAGTGGAATTCCCGACCAGCTGTGATCGGACCACAGGAACGCATCTGGATCGATGACGGCAGAGGGTCCGTGCACGCCATCCGGTTGGAAACGGGATGCCGGGTCCGGACATACCTTCTGCCCATCCAACACATAGCGATAACGCGCGCCTGGCTCGATTCCCAACGCCGTGACCTCAAAGTATCCACGCTCGCATGGTTTCATCTGAACGGGTACGGGATATAGGTAACTGTGATCGTCCAACAAAATCGACCGATACCCGTTTGGCATAAGGAGCCCACACGCGAAAGTGAACCTTGGATGAGCCGATCGGCCATGCTCCCAGATCCAATTGCCACCCTTCTCTTCTCACCATTTCCATTTCGACAGACATGCCTCTTCGCGTCAGTGTGCCACAGTGTCCATCGCTATGCCAGGGATCCTTGCCTCCCCCATCGACTCAAGCTTGCACAAGCGCGCGTCCACCATTTAAACTCTGATGAACTCTCTGTTCGCAGAAGCGGGCTGGACGACATGCTCCTTGTGCTCTTGAACGCCCATCATGAACCGCTGCCCTTCACTTTGCCAGCCCACAAGCGGAGTGTCCGCTGGCAGATGATCTTGGATACGGCTGCAACGAAGCAAGGCAGAAGCAGAGCACAATGCTGCGGGGTGGAACCCCGTACAACCTCCACGCGCGAGCTCGTGTATCATCGGCACGACGCGACCCGGGACGAAGCGACACAGGACATCTTCGAATACATCGAGGTGTTCTACAATCGGAGGCGTCGTCACTCGACCCTCGGCTATTACTCCCCGGCCGATTTCGAGGCGAGGACGGCTGTGGCTTAACCGGGTGTTTATGGAATTGGGGGAAGGTCAGTACTAGGATGGCAAGCATGTGCGTGGACTTGAGCAGGAGTCCGGACAGTACCACGGTGCGACGTACCATTAGGCAAATACGGAGGGAAGAGAAGTGAGAACTTGGCCTGGAACCCCGTATCCATTGGGAGCCACATGGGATGGCGAGGGAGTCAACTTCGCCATCTTTTCCGAGAATGCCACGGCTGTGGAACTCTGCCTGTTCGACGGACCCGACTCCGACAGAGACTCGGCGCGCATTCGAGTGGAGGAGCAAACCGGATCAGGTCTGGCACGTGTACCTGCCGGAGGTACGGCCCGGACAGCATTATGGCTACCGCATCCATGGGCCTTATGAGCCGGAAGCCGGGCACCGCTTTAATCCGAACAACCTCTTGATCGACCCATATGCCAAATCCATCGCCGGCACGCTCCAGTGGTCCGACGCCATGTTTGGCTACACAATCGGGGATCCCAAGGCCGATCTCTCATTCAACACCCGGGACAACGCCGGGAACATGCCTAAGTGTGTCGTCGTCGATCAGGCGTTCACCTGGGGCGGAGATCATCTGCTCAAGACGGCCTGGGACAAAACGATCATCTACGAAGTGCACGTCAAGGGGCTTCACTGCCCGACACCCCGACGTCCCGGAACCCATGCGTGGAACCTATTCCGCCCTCACAACGCCCGCCGTGATCGACCATTTGCTTGCTCTGGGGGTGACCGCCCTTGAGTTGCTACCCGTCCAGCATTTCGTCTCGCGACAAACACCTGTACGATCGCGGCCTCACAAACTACTGGGGCTACAACACCATCGGCTTTCTTGCCCCCGATAGTGGCTACGCCACATCGCCGGTTCGAGGCCGCCACGTACGGGAATTCAAGAGCATGGTCAAGACCCTCCACAGCGCGGGAGTCGAAGTCATCCTGGACGTGGTCTACAACCATACGGCGGAAGGAAATCACCTCGGTCCCACCCTGTCGTTTCGAGGGGTCGACAATGCCACCTATTACCGGCTGGTGGCGGACAACAAACGCTATTACACGGACTATACGGGTTGCGGGAACACGCTCAACGTCACGCATCCCCGGACCCTGCAACTCATCATGGATAGTCTGCGTTACTGGGTGACGGAGATGCATGTGGACGGATTTCGTTTCGATCTCGCCTCCGCGCTCGCGCGAGAAGTGCATGCGGTCGACCGGCTGAGCGCTTTTTTCGACATCCTCCACCAGGATCCCACCCTGTCCCAGGTCAAGCTGATCGCAGAGCCCTGGGACGTGGGCGAAGGCGGCTATCAGGTCGGTAACTTTCCGGTCGGCTGGGCCGAGTGGAACGGCAAGTACCGGGACACCATCCGGCGGTACGTGAAAGGTGATGGAGGCCAGGTGGCGGAGTTGGGGTACCGGCTGACCGGGAGCAGCGACCTCTACAGTATGAGCGGGCGGCGCCCTTTGCGAGCGTCAATTTCGTCACGGCGCACGATGGATTCACACTCCACGATCTCGTCTCGTACGAGCATAAGCACAACGAAGCGAATGGTGAAAACAACTGTGACGGAACGGACGACAACCTGAGCTGGAATGGCGGCGTCGAGGGGCCGACCGCCGATCCTGCCATCAACGAGCTCAGAGAGCGGCAGAAGCGGAACTGCCTGGCATTGCTCCTACTCTCGCAGGGTGTCCCAATGATCTGCGGGGGCGACGAGATCGGCCGGACGCAGCAGGGCAACAACAATGCGTACTGCCAAGACAATGAGCTCAGTTGGTACGACTGGAAACTGGACCGTGCGGCCCGTGAGTTGATGGTATTCACGCAACGTCTCGTTGGCCTGCGGAAGAACCACCCGGTTCTCAGGCGTCGGCGCTTTTTTCAAGGACGCCGGATCCATGGATCGGAGGTCAAGGACATCTCCTGGTTGCGTCCTGATGGGCAGGGAATGACTGACGAGGATTGGAACAGTGGCTCTGTCCGCTCCCTCATGCTTCGTCTCGCCGGTGATGCCATGGCTGGAGACCGATAAGAAGGGCCGGGCGATTGTGGATGACACCTTGCTGATTCTCCTGAATGCGCTCGATACACCTCTCCCTTCACATTGCCGGCGCACAAACGGGGAGTTCGGTGGCACCAGCTCCTGGACACAGATGCGAAGGAGTGTCCCCGAAGTACGTGACGGTGCTGAAAGGCGGCGAACGGTACGAGGTCGAGGCGCGGTCGGTGCGGGTGCTTCGATTGAGTGCCTGCAGGCTCCACTCGACGAGATCTCTGATCCGTCGTCCACCGTGATAACCAGCGGCAGGGGCCACTCCTAGGCGAACAATTGCGTTGCAGGCGATCCTCGCTCGCCAGCCGCGATGTGGACCTTCATCGGCTCCCTGAACTGTTCTGCGGATTTGTTCGGCGCCCGGGCGGAAGTCCCACGTTGTATCCAGTCGCCTGTTCCCCGCAAGCGTGGTCCGCGGCATCTGTCTTCCTCCTCCTACAGGCCTGCCTCGGACTCACCATTCAGGCCCAGGACTTGATAATCCAGTTTTCGACCCTCTTTGCCGGACTTTCTTCAGGAAATCACGATCACAAACCTCAAGATCGGACGGGCTTCGGTAGATCTCTCGCTCCGCCGTTATGTCCACGGTGTAGGGGTCGATCTCGTCCGAAGGGAAGGAGCCATCGCCATTCTTGTCAGGAAGTGAAGATGGGACGAACTGCCCTCGACGGGACAACTTATGCACGTGAGAATCTTCAGTTAGAATGATGGGTTCTGTACCTCAGCCCATGGGAACCCTGACAAGACGCTCCATGCGAGGTAGGTCCCAGTTGCCATCCTTCTTTCGTATCTCGCTTCTATTTCTTTGAAATTATTCTCATTAGTCGGTTACAGGTCCGGACCTCATTCGAGGGTCCACCGACTGCCATATTCTTGAGGCATAGATCACGGACCATGGAGCATGGATTTTCGGTCTTCGCTTTTGCACGAACCCTATGGAAGATACGGCGCCTTTCACGGTCACGTCAGGAAGGAGATGTCCATCATGAATGAGCAGAACCACATCGGGACGTTCAAGCGCTATCTGGCAGCATAATGAGGCGCTGCCGACGCGACCTGCGAAGACGACAACGTGTTCGGTCGTAGAAGATGAAGAGGCTGCCCGCTCCATGCTCGCCTTGTCTCTGAAACTTGCTGGATATAACGTCCATACAGCGAGTGATGGTGTGGAAGCCTCGGGCGAGATGAAACAACGGCGATTTGATGTCGTCGTCACGGACTATCAGATGCCGGGCATGGACGGGTTACAATTCTTGTCGCTCTGCAAAATCCTCTGGCCCAATACGGCTATTGTGATGCTCTCAGGCGATCAGTCTGACGAGATTGCGATATTGCAATGCGAGGCTGTGCCTTTACCTGGCTTCACAAACACTATGAACGGGCGGTGCTTCTTCAGATTCTTCGCCTGGCTGTCCAACAATCTGTGCACGAACCAGCTCACCTGGCAACATCCCACAGCGCCAACGAGGCTCAAGGCGGATGGAAACCTGGTCAGAGGCCACGATTCGATCTACCAGGAGACACACGACACGCACGTCGGTGAAAGCAATGTCCTCTCGTTCACCTCCGCGCAAAGTTATGGGAGGAGCACCCCGATGAACAGGCTGCTGACCATCATGATAACGGTCATGCTCTGTGTTGGAACGTTGGTTCCCTTTGGTGCCGCTCAACCGGCAATTCCACCATTTGACTGTCAGAGGCGACCTTCTGGCCATCAAAGGGGATACCTATGTCGTCAGGGTGCGCTTCCCTCTGTTTTTCGTCTTCCAACGGGTGGGGTTTCATGCTACCAGGTTTTCATCGTGTTGAGCCGTACGCCAATCCTCCAGAAACTACATCGGTGACTTGTAGCCCAGCGTCGAGTGCCGTCGCGTCCGGTTGTAGAACACCTCAATGCATTCGAAGATGTCCTGTGTCGCTTCGTCCCGGGTCGCGTCGTGCCGATGATGCACGAGCTCGCGCTTGCAGAAGAAACCACCTGACGAGAACCTTTCCTCCATGAAGCCCCGCGCCTAGCAAAAGCAGGGAATGACTGTGACTCCACCTCGTCATCAGGAGGGGTTCCTCTGGACCAGGGAAGCGAGAGGCTCCCCGTGTGAGGATTCGGCGAGGAGATTTGTTTGTCCCTGACATGTTGCACTGATCGGAACCCCTGTGGGTTGGAGGCAGAACTCAAGACAAGCCATAGCTTCGGAGCATACGTTGCAGCATTTTTCGATGAATGCCGAGGGCTTCGGCAGTCCGACCGAGATCGTAATTGTGCATTTCCTGCGCGCCCACAGTATCGTCTCGCTCGAGATTTTGAGCGTCATCCAGCCGGCTACCTGCGTTCCACCTGATGCGGCCACCGAGCTTACCGGCTGGGGAAGGTCATCTAGACCCGGGAGGCAGCCACTCATTAGATGACTGTCATCGGCTCGATGATCGCCGACTATCAGTGCCGATACCCCCATGATCTCATCAATCCTCTTCAGGATTAATGGTATGGAGGCCCGCCGAATGACAGGCCGTCAGCAATTGTGTATCGGCACTGACGACGGTCAGCCGCAAAGGCTTGAGTTCCAAAGCCAGTGCCAGATGCAAGACCTGTGGTGATCGGAGCGCAGGATACTCCAACGCAAGTTCTTTGGTCGCTAAGTACGTCTGCACCGTCGGGGCAATGAACTGGTAGAGACCCTCCTGCGATTCTCTCTCGAACTTATGGATCACCGAGTAACAATCGTCCCGGGTGATGCTCTCCATGGTGGGCTCGATTCGCGAATGCCGTATAAAAATCGGTCACGGACCACGTCGGCAGAATCGCCACTTTGCTCCGCTTCACCATGAGCCTGCTGATGATGCGTGTGCCGCGCTCCATGCTGTACCGTTTCACCAGAGCAGTTGAGTCGAAATAGTAGTATGGCATGCGATCACACTCTCCCTTCAGAATGACGGCGGCCAAGGGACCCGACATTTTCGAGAGCCGATCTTGGAGTTCATCCAGCGGCAGCTCGTCATACCCTTCCTTACGGAACTTGTCGGCCAGGTTGCCCTGATTGAACGACGCCGTGTCGTTCTTGAGCCGCTCAGCCAGCCGGCGTTTCGCCAAGCGACTGGGAACCCGTTGTTTTGTCACCGTCAACCCGCGGCCTCGGCTGCGTGGTGCACGAGTTGATGTTCGTCCTGCTTCCAACTTCGATTTGCCCATACCCTCCCTCTCTCTCTGAGTTAGTGGGGTGCTGACGCCGGCGTAGATACCAGCCCGTCCCGCGGACATCCCGCAGGCTGGCTCGCCTGTGCACGGCAGTTCCGACTCTCCATACACATGTGCCGCAATGGCCTTCGCCACATCGGCAGAAAACTCTTGCTGCATGACACGCACAACTCTGGCTGTCGCCTCACGATCCGACAGATGGCCTTCCTTACCACCCTTTGACAAGGCGCCGACCACCGCTGGCTGGTCAAATCCACGACTTCGAAATCGCTGCACCATCGCACGAACTTGAACTGCGGATCGCGCACGTCGATCGGCCACACCCGCACCACGCCCCGCACGAGCAGCTCCGGGGATGGTCCGCTGGAATCACCGCCCATCGAACGATCCCCTCCCCACGGCCGACTCGTGACTTGGAGCCCTTCCTTCAACAATCCCTCCGTCAAGGCACGTTGCACCGGTTCAGCCTGATCGCCGGTCACCGCAACCGCCAGCACCAGATTCGTGGCAAGGAACTGTTCGAGTTCGTGCGTGAGTTCGCTCACGCTGTAGGCCGCGGCGGTACCCTGCCCGCTCGGTCGAATCACGCGAAGGTCGGCATTATAGGTCTCCCGCAGCACCAGATTTCTGGCAGCCCGTCTCAGTGCTCTGACTCGTGCCAGCTTATCGGAGGGCCGCTGGGCCTCCTCGACATCGTCTCTGATCGATCGGTCCAGCTCGGTAATCCGTTCCATGAACGCAGTCTCTGCCTGAGGCCGATGCATCCCCGCCAAGGCATACTGGAGTCCCTTGTGCACATCGACCCACCGATCGACGATCCGGACATTCTCCAATACTTTGTCGGTCGACACACGGGTCAGATTGTCGAGCGTCAAACGTCGTTCAGCGCTGCTGTGTCCGCGCTGCTCGATCACCAGATACGACTCCCAGTCTTTCGCCTGCGCACTGACCTCGGCTTTGAAAATACGGGCCACCGCTGCATAAGCACGATCCTCGGCTGCCGCCCGACTCTCCGCCTGTCCCACGCCAACGAGATATTGACCGGACGGATAGGCGGCACTCACCCCATCGATCCAGTCTGGTTTCGATTGTCCTCCAAACCATGCACAGCCGGATAGTGCGACCAACGCCGATCAGCACCATCCCGATTCGGACTCACGAACCGCGATCCGTCTATCATGGCATCACTCCGTTGAAGGAGCACAGCGGTCTCGCCAGGCCCGAGGGACAGGGTCCGCATGGCCTCAGGCTTCAGAGGGTCATGAAACCCGCAATGACCTCTGCACCTGATAGCGGCCCGGTGGAACCCAGACCCGACGCGAGATGGATTTCATCGGGCAACGTCTGCCAGCTCCGCTTGTCGGCTTCTTCCGATGCCACCGCCAGACCTTTCGTCAGCAGCCCAACGAGAAGACCCACCCACGGCCCCGCATCTTTCCCCGCTGCTTGCTGAGACCCCTCGTCATCGCTCCTTCGGCCAGCGCGAACTTCGTGGCGGCACGGGCGAGAGGCCTTGGCGGTGATTCCAGCCATTCGTTCCGAAAGCGCCTTATCTGCCAGGGCCGTCACGTTATGCACCAACTCAGTGTTCACCGTCACCCGGCTACCATTGTCCGGAATGAGACTCACCGTATCGACCGGCGACGTGCGTCTTCTGCGGGACGAGCCGTGGCAAGGCCACGCGAACGACACGTCCGTTAAGCCCGTACAAGACCGTGTCCACCGCCCGATTGGACTGTCGGTTCGAGCTGCGAGAACCCGCGGTTGAGGAGCACCAATTGGAGTGCATCGAGACTGATCGGCAGGTCAAGAAACTGATCCTCCTTGCGTGGTGCGCGGCCATTATAGCTGATCACGATGACTTGAGCGAGTTGTTGCAACGCGCTGACTGGTCTCCCACTTCGTGTCGGGAAACAGAGATCGGTACTCGGCCAATTCTTGAGTGAAGTGCAGTGCCTCGGCCGTTCGTAATAAATCTTTCCGCAGCTGGGACGGAACGGCTGTGTGCGACCATGCGCGGGTGGCATCAAAGGTCTCATACGCCTTCCGATAGGCAATAAACGCATTATTCACATCGCCGGTGCTCTCATAGAGGATGCCGCTCAGATAGCGCGCAAATCCGTCATCCCGATACGCATTCTTCTCTTGGGTTCGATCCGACAGGACGTTGAGCCGGTGGTCGATACGCCGGGCTTCGACCAGCGCATCTCGCCACTGGCCCAACACCGCATAGTTGAGGGCCTTCAGCACATTGATCAGCACCTGTTCGTAGGGATCACCCTCATAGGGTAACGCCGTATCATTCGTCATGAACGCGAGGGTTTCCGTTCGAATCTTTCGCGTATAGAGACGATCCAGTTCCTCCTCAGCCTGTTCCAATACGGCGTTGCTCTGCTGATAGTCGCCGGCGAGTTGAAGGGTCATCCCTCGATCCATGCCATAGAGCACACGGCCTTTCTCGCCATATTCCTTCTCAGCCCGCTGGACGATGGCATCGGCGCCCTTGGGGTCGTGGGCGCGAAGACTCGCTTCGATGAGGAGATACCGATTGACCGAGGGGCCGCATCCGGCAAGCAGCACGAACGCCAGCACGGCAGAAGAGAGACTGGGTGGAAATAAAAAAGCCCCACCGTGCCGGAACACAGGCGGTGGGGCGTGAGGCAAGAAGGCTCAACGGAGGTCGTGGAGCCTAAAAGATGGAACGTTTCTTTTCGACGACTTTCTTGATCTTCTTCTGACCGAACCAGACCTTGGCGTTGCTCTCCAAATCCACCATCTGCAGATCGACCTGGTAGAACACCGCCTTCGTCCCTTCGGCCTCGTCGAGGATCGTCGCAATGGTGCCTTTCATCATGTAATCGGCACCGATCTCTTTCCCGGCGCTTTCTGCGTATCTTCTCGCGCGTACATCGCTTGCTCTTTGCGCTCGGTGCGAAGCTCCTCGCGATCTCCCTTCCTGCCACAAACGTAACTTTTTGCGAGTTCGTAAGTTCACGTTCAAGATCGGCCACAAACGTGTTGACGTTGATATGTTCGTGGCTGTTGTTCTGAGATGGTTCCCACGACGACGACCGGCTGGCGATGCTTCGAGCCGGAGAAGTTGTTGAGCCACGGATACTCCAGCGCCTCTTTGACCATAGACTCCGCAACCATCCTGGAATCGGTATCGTTCCAACGGCCGCTCAGATCCGTGACGACCTCTGAGTCGACCCTAGTTATTCTAGTCTCCTGAGCACAGCCGGCCAGCGACAACACCGCCAGCGCCACGAGCCCGATTCGTCCTCGATCCATTACGATCACGCGATACCTCCTCGCAGATGCAGCAATTGGCGGTCGACTCATTGTAGAGCCTTTAGCGCGGCGCTCGTTTGTCTTCTTTCTTTTTCAAGCCGCTCAAAGAGCTTATCCGCATTCTTCTCTGACGTAATCACGAACCTCCGCGTTGAGTTCCTTCGCCTTTTTCGAGATTATCCTTCATCTCCTCGAGATTCAGCTTGGCCAACACATAGTACGTGTTCGGTTTTCTCATCCTTGTAGCGCTCGATCGGGCGCACGCCGCTGAGGGTCGTGGTCGTCACCGTCTTAATGGCCCGCTCGACATTCTGCTCTTCCGTGTTCTTGGTAAAGTCTCCGGCCGTCGTGGAGGCCGCATAGTCGCGCATCAAGTAGCCGGTATAGGTTTCCAAAGGTCTTGGCGATTTCCGCTCTGGCACGATTTTCAGCGGTGTCCCAGGCCAGCGGCTCGTTCCGAACACCGAGCCACAGACCCGACGCCATAAAAGCCTTTACTATCTTTCTCGTTGAACGCCCCTGACCCTTGCTTCACCCACTTCGGAGGACCGCCGCAGGCAGCAAGTCCGATCATCAGGGCGATCGCCACTCCTCCCCGACCAACCTCGACCTGAACCCCAGTATCCTATTCATGCGCATGCCTCCTTGGTGATGATCAGGACGGTGAAACGGCGGCGACCAGCGGCAGATGTCCAGCGACGAACGTTCGAGAATCTCACACGAATTCATGCTAACATGCAGCCCCAATCCAGTCAACGAAACCGACGGCATGATGGTTGACCACGTCTCACTCTCCCAATATTAACGGAGGATTCCTGTGGCAGACGTCCAGATTGATGACGGTATCATTAAGATTCTGAACCTGAAGTTCAAGATCCCAACGCAGCCGCAGTCCTCGCCGAATATCCTCAAGCCCGCTGGGCAGAAATTACGCGGAAAGCAATCAAGATTGGGCTGGGGTATCTCAAGGGCGGCGAACGAGCCTAACGCAGGCCAGAGGAGAAACTAGGGGTTGGCGCAGGTAGCACTTCAAAAATTTGATGGTCCGTAGTCTGGGACAAGCCGCGAGTCTGTCTGGTCCATCTGGTGTAGTCCAATTCAACCAAGCAAACGCAGACAGACCTGAACAGACCAAATCAACAAGAGCAGGCTGGCGGGCTTTTCAGCATCCTGCTATGGCTTCGTGGGTGTTGACTGTGCAACAGCAGCCCGGGCACGGGCATGGTTCCCCCAAGTTCGAGGTAGCGGCGTGAACGCCTTCGACCGATTTGACCGGATCCTTCATCTCGTCGGCGTAGAGGATGCCCAGCGAGAAATACACATCCACATAGTTGGGGTTGACCACCAGCGCCTCCCGCATGGCACGCTCAGCTTCGGCATACTGCCCGCGCTTTTCGTAAATCAACCTCGAGCGTATACTGAGAATCCGGGTTCTTCGGGGCATACTGCACCGCCAGCTTCGCCGCAGACAACGCGTCGTTAAGGTTCGGCAGCACTTCCAGCAGCACATAGCTCTGGAGCGCATAGGCATCGCCGAACGTGGGTCGTATTCCAGCACCTTATTCAGCCGCTCCAATGCTTCTTCCGACGATTTCCCCGGTTTGGAGAAGCTGGCGAAAGCCTGTTCATACTGCATCTTCGCAGCCTCGTCGTCGTTCGGCTGGAGACTGGGGCTCTGCCCCCCATGATGAAGGCGGCGCTTTCGGCCTTCGATCAACACCGTATCCCTCGTCCCCTTCAAGCTGCACAAAGAAGGGATGCTGGGCGCCCTTCGACCGTTCAAGAACTTGTTGCCTCACATAGTCTCCGACCTCCGAGGCCATGAGCCATCCGTTTTTATTACGATCCGCCATGCCACTCAGCCCATTCAGCAGCACCTGCACGAAAAGACTCCTCCCATTCTCCTGACTCAACGACTCACCCTTATCGCCTGCCGTCAACACTTGCACGGCTCGCCGCTCCGTATCGTCTTCCGGAGCCAATCGCCCTTCGAGGGACAGTGGCTGAGCCGCGCTCACCTCCCACCCGCGAACCGCGGCATTCAAGAAGAAGAGGGTATGTTTGGATGCGCTACGCCGGCTGAACTCTTTCAGTTGCTCAAACGTCACCGATTTGGACACATTCCCCATCTGGGCATCCCAGGGAACGAGATACCCAAGTTCCTCGCCGGCAAGATCCTGCGTGACACCCGCATGTCCGACGAAATAGAGCACAAGCCGATCATATCGACCGACCTTGCGGGGCAAGAAATCCGAGAGCGTCTGCTGCAGGCGGCGACTACTTGCATCCTTGTCGTAGAGTTCAACGACCTCGTCGAAGCCCAGTTGGCGGAACGCCTGGGCCACCGCTTTGGCATCCTCAATCGCGCGCCGGGAATTTTGGGGCCAGGAGATAGTTCTCCACCCCGATGACAATGGCCCACGACTTGTAATACAGCCCTTCCGGTTTCCCACTGGGCAGACGCCGATGGCGGGACAGAACGTCGCCACCACCGAGCACTGCGAGAAACGCGAGAAGGAAGGGCCGCAATTGTCTGTGGGCGATCTGCAACATTAATTGGACCAGCCTCAGTGTGTGACGCGTAATAAATTCACCCTACCTCGCCTCTGCGAGACTGTCAAGAAACGGCAGACCGAGGTCACGACACGCCGCAGAGAGCCACGATATGGCTCTGCATTCCTCCCTCTGTATTAGCAGGCTGCGTGGAAAACCATTTCGGTCTAGCGGAACTTTGATGGCCTGCACGTCCGCAGGCCGGTCTGTCTGGTTATCTGTTCGTATCTGTCCATCTGGTTAGTCTCATTCAACTAAACAAACCGGACAGACCGAACAGACCAGATGAACGAAGACAGGCTAGCAGACTTTTGCGTCCTGCTAGGTATATGGCTGAGTTCCCACCCGCCCCTCCAGCATAATGATCCGTGATCTGCTTCGCACCTCGACCTGAAGGAGTCATCGCACCATGGCAGAGAAAATCGATACCCTCCTCAAGGAAGGCCGCGTGTATCAGCCGACCGCTCAGATCAAAGCCGCGGCCTATATTCAAGATTACGACAGCGCCTACAAGAAATCGATTGCCGACCCTGGAAGGCTTCTGGAGCGACGTCGCCAAGGAGCTGGAGTGGTTCTCCCCTGGACCAAGGTCCTAGAATGGAATTATCCCTGGGCCAAGTGGTTCGTCGGCGCCACCTGCAACATTACCTATAACTGTCTGGACCGTCACGTCAGAACCTGGCGCAGGAATAAGGTGGCGGTCATCTGGATCGGCGAGAACGACCAAGAACAGGTCATCACCTATGGCGAGCTCTACCGACAGGTCAATCGTTGCGCGAATGCGCTCAAGAAACTTGGGCTCACGAAGGGAGATCGGGTTACGATCTATCTTCCGAAAGTTCCCGAACAGATCGTCGCCATGCTCGCCTGCGCACGCATCGGCGCCATTCATAGTGTGGTGTATTCCGGATTCAGCGCCCCGGCCCTCGCGAACCGCATTCAGGACGCCGAATCCAAACTGGTCATTACAGCCGACGTCGGGTTTGACCGGGGAAAGGTCCTCAACCTCAAGTCGGTGGTCGACCAAGCCGTAGCCAATTCGCCCACCGTCGAACGTGTCGTAGTCTTACGGCGTCAGACTCCGGGAGTGAACATTATCCGCCCCGAAGGAAATCGATTGGCACGACTGGCTGAAGGACGAGAAGGCGGTCTGCGAAGCCGAGCATCTGGATCGCAGAACATCCGCTGTACATCCTCTATACGTCCGGCACCACCGGAAAACCTAAAGGCGTGGTCCATGTCCACGGCGGCTACATGGTCGGGACCTACATCACCACGAAATACGTCTTCGATCTCAAAGAGACGATGTCTACTTCTGTGTCGCCGACCCGGGCTGGGTCACCGGCCACAGTTATATTGTGTATGGTCCCCCTGCTCAACGGCGCCACGATCCTCACAGCTGAAGGCAAGCCGGACTATCCGAACCCGGGCCGCTGGTGGGATTTAATCGAACGCTACGGCGTCTCGATTTTCTATACGACCCCCACCGCCATTCGCCTGCTCATGCGCTACGGAGAAGACTGGCCCAAGAAATATGATCTCTCCACCCTCCGCATCCTGGGCAGCGTGGGCGAACCGATCAATCCGGAAGCCTGGGAATGGTTCCATCGCGCGGCCGGTGGGGACAAACCGATCATGGACACCTGGTGGCAGACCGAAACAGGGTCCATCCTGATTACACCCCTGCCGACTGTCCCCTTGAAGCCTGGCTCCGCTACCAGGCCCTTCCTCGGCATCGAAGCCGATGTCGTGGACAGCGAAGGCAACAGCCTCCCCGCCAACGCCGGCGGCCTTGCCGTCATCAAAAGCCCTGGCCCTCAATGATGCGGACCATCTACAAAGATCCGGAACGCTACAAGACCTATTGGAACACAGATCCCGAACTGCTACACCGCCGGCGACATCTGCCACAAAGATGAAGACGGCTACATGTGGTTCATGGGCCGTGCCGATGACGTGATCAAAGTGGCCGGCAACCGGCTCGGCACCGCCGAAGTGGAAAGCGCGCTGGTCAGCCACCACGCCGTGGCGGAAGCGGCGGTGATCGGCAAACCACACAAGCTCGTCGGCGAGTCCATCAAGGCCTTCGTCATCTTGAAGCAGGGGAAGTGGACAGCCCGGCACTGATCCAGTCGATCAAGGATCAAGTGATGAAGGAGTTGGGTAAAATCGCCGTGCCGTCCGAAATCGACATCGTGCCCTCACTCCCCAAAACTCGGTCCGGCAAAATCATGCGGCGGGTGCTCAAAGCGAAAGAGCTCGGACAAGACCTTGGCGATATCTCGACGATCGAAGATTGATTCAACCGGCTTCAAGACCGGTGACCAATGAGACGTCTGTGCGCTCTACAAAAAGATCGGAGGCCGGTCATGTATACAGCAACAGGCTCCAGAATCACGATCGCAATCGGAGTGTTGGCACTCTGCCTGGCAGCGATCAGCCCGACCGTCACCTGGGCCGCTGAACCAGTCAAGCAGGAGAAGAAGGCGAAAAAGTCGCAAAGCACTGCAGCGCACCGCTACAAACGCGCCTCACCCCAAAGGTGCGACTCGCTCCAAAATTCGCCACGGCTGAGACTGCGGGAAAAGCTCCATCCTGTTTCGGTGAAGCACCAACGCTCGACAAGCTCACGCCCGACGAAGGAAAAGCCGGAGACAGAGTCATCATCACCGGAACCAACTTCGGCGAGGCAGCCTGTTTACGGGGCGTCTCCTTTGGCCCGGGTCACCCAGCTCAGTTTCAACAGACCAACGACAGCATCACCACGATCGTGCCAATCGGCGGAAAGAAGGGCCTGGTCCTCCTCACCGTCACCACCGGCCTCGGGAGAAAACTCAAGACCGTTCCTGGTGTAAATAGAGGCGGAGGAGCAACCAGATCGTCCTTCTTGCTCGCAGAACGCGCACGATGAGAACTGTGCTCGTCCCATGCGCGCAGTGAAGGACAGCCTGAGCTGTTCCTTAGGGCAAGAGGTGGGAAAATCTGAAGACCTTCGCCCGGGCTAATGGCACGTCTCGGCGTGCCAGTGGGTGGGCGGGTGGAAGAACACGCGCAGTGGGAGATCACTCTAGCCCGCCCTCAAGGGAGAAGGTAGAAGATGCGGTCGCACGGGTCAAGGGCGCGTCTTGGCGCGACCAGGGTGGGCGGGTGAGAAAATGCGCGCAGTGAAGGAAAGCTGTTCTGCTCCTCTAGAGAGGTATCGCAAGAATCAGAAGTGCCCCGCTCGACAGCCGCATGTAGACCGACAGGGTACCCCTTCCAAGGACTGGAAAGGTAAGCGCGTGGAGGGGTACCCGATAGGGCTCGTCGGAAATGAAGCGTAAGCCAGGCGAACCGATCTATCTCAAGCGTCATATGCTGGGCCTCGCTCTGGCCGTGGTCTTCCCCATTCTGCTGCCCTCCTATACCACCGCTACATCGCACCGCTGAGCTTTGCCACCCGATTTGTCGCGACCCTGATCATCGCTCTGATAGCAAAGCATCGCGCTCTATTTCACCTACCGGGCCTCGGCTCAGTAACGAACCGTAACACCAGACGCCGGACCGTTCTACCACCTGTTCTTGTTATTCACGCCATCACAGCAGGCTGCAGAAAAGCCATTTCGGCATAGCAGCTGGCGGACTTTTTCAGCATCCTGCTAACTACCCCTTCCGCTCCGGCTTCTGATGTGTCCAGGTGAGAGGAGTAGTCGCGTCGGCAAAGGTAGGCCTGCCCGAATCCGAGAATCAAGTGCGCGTCCTGTAGCCGCAATTCCCAGAGCGCGAAATCCGCAAAGCCAAACATCATTGCCGATTGGGGAAAGCGAGCCAGATACCGCTCCTTCACTTCAGCATAGTCCGACGCACCAGCATTCAACAGCGCCGCCTCACCCTGAAGATTCATCCGTCGTAGGGCCAGGGGGTTCTTCCCCGACCGATCCGGCTCCGAGACATACAGCCCCACGCGAGGGTCGCGCAACAGATGTTCGGTATGTAACGCCAACCGGCTCACATGAATCGTAGGCGCGCGTCCAGTGTTCGCTAAAGACATAAGGCACATGCGACCCAAACGGCCGCCCGTTTCTGAGCGTTAGCAGAACCCCGTACGGACCTCCTCGGCCAAATTGACCCAAGCAGCCTGGACCTCCTCACTCGACAGAGCCGCAGATATCGCCATAGAGACACCCTCCCTCCGTCCAATCATGCCCCGTCTCGCCAGTCCGACCCTTCTCGCTCGTCGCGCGTCCATGAGTTCGTCACGAACATCAGCACCGGATCCAGCCGTCTACGCCTCCTGCACGCGCACGAACAGGCGCGCATCGATCAGGTCCTTTCTGGTGCAGAGCTGCTTCTCAAGCAACAGATGCTCAAGTGCCGCAATCCGGGCCGTCATCTCCGGCAGCACAATATCAACCTGCTCGTGCAGGTCCTGCAGTCGGCGGCTCAGTCCCAAATCCCTCGCTTCGCAGCGGATTTCTTCTTCGCCCGACCAACTGCTCGACCGTGCGCTCGCCTCCGTGGAACTGATCCTCTTGATTGACATGGTTCCCTCCAGGTTGGGAGTCCTCTCTACCAGGCTTGCAGGGCCGGTCACCTACGACGCCACCCCTCCATCCAACATCCATGATACACCGGGGCAACCGCACCGGCGCCGGGACGCAGGCTCACCCGATCGACCGGGCAATGCCAAGCGACCTCGGCGTCACGCGATCAGCTTTAGAAGAAACCACGAAAGCCGTCCAGAGGCAGAATGTTCAGCCAAGCCGGGCTGGAGCCTCACGCCTCCATCCTCTCTCATCCATCATCATTCATCGCTGGGTCTGTCAGTGTTTGTTTGGTTCAAACAACGAAAGAAACATCACATATCCCACAGACCAGACAAGCTGGCCAGTCTCGCCAGTCCTGCTCGCTCGCCCTCTTCCCCACCAACCAGATAAACCAAACAAACAGATAACCAGACAAACCAGCCCCGTCCCGCCTGTCCCGCAAACCGCGCTACTCGCGTGCTTCTTCATACGAGATCCTTTCTTGCCCCTAGCCCGCATTATTCATGAGCACTTCTGCTGACAATTGCAATTTGCTGCTACGACGAGCCTTGCGGCCAGCGGATCGCCCCTCGGACCCTCACCGTACTGCACGAGTACGCATCGGGGCCATCGGGTCCGCGCGCCGGGCGTCGCGACGCAGCTCAGCGATTTCGCGACGAACCGTCATGAATAATGCGGACTAACTACTCTTCTATCCCGAGGCGCCTGATGAAACCTATCGTCGTCTTGATGAGGAGCGTACAACTTGCACTCGTGATCTCGCTGATGGGGAACGCCGGCTGTACAGCCCCATCGAAGCAGACGCCGACAACCGTAGGACTGCTTTGCAGCATCACGTGGGATAAGACGAGCGACCCGAAAGTCACCTGGTATCAGCTCACAGTGATCGACCAGAGTAAGCGGGCAAAGCAAGTGGTTCAGTTCATCCCCGCAGATACAACGAAGGTATCCTGCAGGGACGCCGGGCGCCAACCATGAAGGACTGTGGGGCGTGACCGTGCAAGCCTGTTACGACAAATCAACGTGCGGCTCCCCCACCGAAGTCGCACGCATTCGTACATCACCGCCAAGTAAGGAGCCGGCGCTGTCATCCGGCGCTGAATCTGGTCTATCTGGTCTGTCCAAGATTATTTGGTTTGCCTGGATAAATCCATACGCCAGACAATCTGGCCCAGCCTCGCACGTCGCGCTCGTTTCACCATTCACGTCTCACGTTTCACGTCCCCAGAAAGGCAGGGTGATTTCTCTGGGCGAAAACGGTATTCTCTATGGCGACCAGTGCGCCAGTCTCACATTGTTTCGGCGGAAACAAGGAAGGGGAATCCATGAGTTCGACTCCAGGTATCACCACAGCACGTCAATTTAAGAAACTCCTCTTGTCCGAGCAGCTTGAGTTCATCTGTGAGGCCCACAATGGCGTCAGCGCAAAGATCGTTCAGGAAGCCGGCTTTCGAGGCATCTGGGCCAGCGGCCTCTCCATTTCCGCGCAATTCGGCGTCCGTGACAGCAACGAAGCCAGCTGGACCCAGGTCCTCGAGAACCTGGAATTCATGTCCGATGCGACCACGATTCCTATTCTCCTGGATGGCGACACGGGATACGGCAACTTCAATAATATGCAGCGGCTCGTCCGCAAACTCGAGCAGCGCCACATCGCCGCAGTCTGCATTGAAGACAAACTCTTCCCCAAGACGAATAGTTTTATCAAAGGGGGCCCAACCCCTGGCAGACATGCAGGAGTTCTGCGGCAAGATCAAGGCGAGGAAAGATGCCCGGACCGACCCGGACTTTTCCATTATTGCCAGAGTGGAGGCCTTCATCTGTGGCTGGGGGCTCGCGGAAGCCCTGCGTCGAGCCGAAGCCTATCGTCTGGCGGGGGCCGACGGCATCCTCATTCACAGCGCCCTGTCGGTGCCTGATGAGATCCTTTCGTTCAAACAGGAATGGGGGAACCGATGCCCCGTCATCATCGTGCCCACCAAATATTACGCGACGCCCACCGAGGTGTTTCTGGCAGCATGGGTTTTCGATGGTGATTTGGGCCAATCACATGCTACGGGCTGCCGTGGCTGCCATGCAAAAACTGCGCGGACCCTCAAGGAACATGAACACTCTGCTATCCATTGAAGACAAAGTCGCGCCGATCTCCGAAATCTTCCGCCTGCAAAACGCCGCAGAACTACAAGAAGCTGAAGACCGGTATCTGCCCCGAGGCGCCGAGGACACCTGTGCCATCAGTGCTCGCCGCATCCCGCGGCGATGAATTGGGGGAACTCACCGAACACCAGCCCAAAACGATGGTCAACATCCAGGGCACACCAATCCTCTCCCACATTGTCGACGCCTACAATGCGGTGGGCATCAAGGATATCGTCGTGGTCAGGGGATATAAGAAAGAGGCCGTCAATCTGCCCAACCTGACCTATGTCGATAACAATGATTTTGCGGAAACCGGCGAACTGGATTCCCTCTTGAAAGCCCTCCGATCCAGCAAAGGACCGGCTAAGAGTACGATCATTTCCTACGGCGACGTGCTGTTCAACAAATATATTCCCCAGTCTCTCTGTCAGGAGACGGATGACTATGCGTCATTTTCGTCGACAGCAACTGGCAGGAACAGACCAGCTATGCCCGCCTGGGTGGGTTTACCGAATGCACCATTCCCAATTCGAGAAAGGCTTTTAACGCCAAGATCTATCTCAAGCAATTGGGGAACGACATCCCCAAAGAATCCATCCACGGAGTATGGATGGGGTTCCTCAAAGTCTCTCCCGGTGCCGCCAGCCACATCACCGACATCATTGTAGGAAATGCTGGCCAAGCCGGCCAACCGCAAGGCCGGCATCCCCCAGCTGCTCCAAGAACTGTTGAAGCGACAGTATCCCATCCGAGTGCTCTATACGGTCGGGCATTGGCTCGACATCAACAGCATCGAGGATGTGGTCCAGGCAGGAAACTTCTAGTCGGGTGCCTCTGGTTTATCTGGTCTATCTGGTTGGTCTGGGGCCCTATCGAGACTTGCCGAAGCTATTGATGGACTCGCCAGATAAGAAGTCGCTCAACGAACGTGACGTCTACACCAAGTTAATTACGCCGCCGATCGAGCAGACGGGGGCCGGAGTCTTAGCTCCTGCATCGCAAAGGAAAAATGGAGCGGCATGATCACCGTTGATGGAATTGATTGCCAATGCAGGGGCGTTACTCCAGACGATTCGGCCGGAATCGAATCGTCTTGGCAACTAACGCAAACGATGGGCGGCTGGTTCGATGACAAAGAAGGATATGAAGCGCTAATGACCCAGAGCTCATCTCGCTGATGCCACCACACATTTATGGTGACGATCACCCACACTATCGGCGCATCGTTTACTTTCCACAACCCAGCACTCGCTTGAGGGGCTTCTTTCATCGAAGGGCGTTCTGATCGGTACCATTGAGGTTTTTAAAGAAGGGGTATCTAGAAAACTTCTTTCAAAAAGGCTCGCGGTGGAAATTTCCACAGACTTTCTGCTTTCCGCCGCCAGGGACGCTTGCCTGAGGCTGGGGAGAAAGATCCCGCCGCCGTTCTTGCTTGCAGCGTACTAGAAGATGCTTTTGAAGCGGTTAGCGTCAGGCATGGATTTTCCGGAACTGGCAAATCAAAGAGCTTCCGGTCAGTCGACTAACTCGCTTCTTGCGCGTAAGGTGATTACCAAGACCACACACGCTTCCGTAATTGGGTTTAAGACCTTAAGGAATGCTGCTCTTCATGCACAATGGAACGAAGTGTCCCTTGAGGCAGTGCGTTTTGCTAATGGCATTTTTACCCACACTTTCCTTGAGCAGCATGGCGGGGCTTTAGCCCTAACTATGCAAGTTGCGGCTGACCCGCAAAAGTGGCCCCGGCTTTTGAGTGTTCTTTGTTGGGTTCACCGCGTCGCTTTTGCGGTCGGCTAAACTGAGGCGTTGGCCAGAACAGGCGTTGGAGGACTATCAAATTGAGGAAGGTGATTTACTTCGTACTTGTCATTCTTGTGACGAAAGGTTGAAGGCATCACCAGCTCCGGTGTCGTTCTTATTGGGCCAGACTACGTTTATGGTTTCTCGTGGCCGCTACGGGTTTTCAGGCTCTGGGACACTGAAGGCAGAGCATTCCAAGAAGCGAATCACAATATTGCCTGAACCACAAGAAGAAACTGCAAGTGGTACATACAGACCGAGGCTCAACCTCCATTCATCCTTGGTAATTTCTCGAAGGTAGAAGTGCAGTTCATGTGCCTCGCCAACGATTCTGAACTTGTCCGCCTAAAGCTAAGGAAAGAGGCTGACACTGTTATCGAAATCCGGAAGTCGGCGATCGCTCCAAACGAGAGGCCTAACACTCCAGAAGAAGCTTCGGAGTCAGGCCTGACTATCGACTTATTGGAGCCGGTCGCCTTTGCTTGAAGAGATTGAGAGGTTCGGCAGCCTTTCCTCCAAGGTAGCCCTCCTCCCGCACCTTCCGTCAGGAAGTAGCTGGAGTTATTTGACGGGCGCTCTCGACACTCGTGAAGCCGTATCTCACAAGGCAAAGGGGGTCAGTATTGAGGTGGTCCGGATTTGACAAGCACCTGCGGACGCAAAGCCACGAACCTTGGATCCAAGAGCCAGGGCTAGGGAGCCTTCGCGCACCGGAACCCGGGGAAGTATAAGCTCCGGAACGACGGCGGATCCGAGGATCGATCCGAGGATCGCAGGTTTCGCTGATTACTGTTCCAGGAGCCGCCACGGATCACTTTAAACCCGCCCTTTGGCGGTCCTGTCGGGTTCTGCGATGGGCTGTTCTTGTAATAGTCATTGTCATACCAGTCGCTGACCCATTCCCAGACATTCCCGGCCATGTCATAGATACCGTAGGGACTCTTGCCGTCTTCCAACATCCCTACCGGCGCCAATGTCCCGTGGCTGTTCGATCCCGTTTTCCCATAGTTCGCATGGAGCGGCGTCGGAGGATCGTTGCCCCAGGGATAGAGGCGGCCATCCGTCCCCCGCGCCGCCTTCTCCCACTCCGCCTCGGTCGGCAGACGCTTGCCGGCCCATTTGCAGTATGCGGCCGCATCCTCCCAATCCACATTGGCGACCGGGCGCTTCTGGTATGCCGGTTGGTTCATCGTTTGCCAGTCTGAAGGCGAACGGATCCCTGTCGCCTGCAGAAATTCCGCATACTGCCTCACCGTTACTTCGTACACATCCATGGAAAAGGCATCCACATAGACCTTGTGCGCCGGTCGTTCGTCTGGATCACCATCCTGACTCCCCATCGTAAACTCTCCCGCCGGTACTGATACCATCGACCCCTCTGGCGGACGGGGGCAATGCAGGCCTCTCCTGATTCTGCTTCTGCCCTGAGCCTAATTCCTTGGCACCGTTATCACCTGGCGCTGCGGCTATTGCCGGGTACGCAGCGAGCACGATCAACCCGACCAGTACGAGCATCCCCCTCATGAACTGCCTCCTCAAATTACCGAAATGAACCATGACAGCCTGTCACACATCATCCAATGGGCGGGAACTATAAAGCCTCGAACCTCAGAAAAACAACCGTGCAAGGTCACGGGGCTTTCCCATCTCGATAAGCTTTGTAGGAATTGACTGCGCAATGTAATTCCCACCTCAGGAAGGCAATCGCATAGAAGCCGCGGGCGTGATCTTTCAGCCTGGAGTTCCAAAGCGGATGAGTCCCCTTCTTCGGGGATTCTACATGAGGCGCGAGGCTTAGAGCCGAGGTTGCGGGGAGAAAACGACGAAGCAACATGTTGCCCTGACGGAGCCGGAGAGCGCACGTTCCGGTTGGGGTTTGTCGCGGCGGCATATCGGCGGTTGCAGTCTGGGTTCAGGTTCTAGTGCAACACCAGTATCCTGGTTACCCCAGGAACCACGGAGTTGCACATGGCACGGTATCAACGATTGACCCTCATGGAAGCGCGAAGAATTGAGTCGCATGTTGGCGACAGGCCATAGTCTCCGAGCGACGGCTCTGGTGATGCAGCGAGCGCCCCGAGCACCCTGTCGCGTGAACTCACACGCCATCGGACGTCGCCGGTCACCTATCGCGCGGTGCCCGCCCATCAACGGGCGCAGCGTTGGGCTCATCAGCCACGCAAACCGCGCACGCTCGCCGTCCACCGCGCGCTTGCGCGCCGCCGTCTTGCACCTGCTCTACGCGCACCGCTGGTCTCCCGAACAGATTGCGCACGGCTTGCCGCAGCGGTATCCTGACGACCCGACGATGCGCATCTCGCATGAAGCCATCTATACCTATCTGTATGTGCTGCCCAGCGGAGCCTTGAAGCGGGAACTCGCCCGGTATCTTCGCCGCCGCCATCGCTTTCGTCGGCCGCACGAAGGTCCGTCTGTCGTCGCGGCCCATTCAGGATCTGGTCAGCATTGACGAGCGGCCTCAAGAGGTGGCCGGACCGTACGGTGCCGGGGCATTGGGAGGGAGACTTGCTCGTGGGCCATGCCAATGCCTCTGCGCTTGGGACCTGGTGGAGCGGACCACACGGTTTACCGTGCTGGTGCCCCCTGAAGGCGAAGGACGCGGCCACGGTGCGGCAGACCTTCGCGCGCGAACTGCGGACGCTGCCGAGACAGCTGCGTCGTTCCCTCACCTACGACCAAGGGCCCGAAATGCGGGAGCATCGGCTCTTCACCAAGCAGACCAAGATGCGGGTCTATTTTGCCCATCCACATTCGCCGTGGAGCGAGGCACGAATGAGAACACGAATGGCTTGCTGCGCCAGTTCTTTCCCAAGGGGACGCGGTTCACGCAGGTGTCGCGCGCGGAGATCAAGCGGGTGCAGCTGCTGCCTCAATGATCGGCCCCGGAAAATTTTGGATTGGCATAGCCCCGCGCATGCACACCTGTTGCTGGGATCTGAATGCGCAGTAGGAGTTTTCGCGAATAATGCCCGGGCTAACTTTTGAGATACCACACGCGAGTTCAGCGAGTGGTCAAAATGGATTCCATATTGTTCTCCAGGTCGTTCACCACTACCCACTCGGTGGCGCCGGCCTTCCGCACACTCGCCTCCCAGCGGGCCAGGCGGTCGAGATATCGACGGGGATCAGCGTTGTCCGTACCCAGCTTGGTGACGTTCAAGGCAACGATGCGGATACCATCAAGCTTGATCGGGAAATCGCGTATCGTTCCTCTTGCCCAGTTCTTCCTGCATATCCGAGAACACCACGATGGTCTTGATGCCGGCCTTGGTCTCGTTCAGGTATTCCGCGCCCTGGATCAGGCCGCCGGTGATATCGGTATAGGCACTGCCCTTGACTCCCTTGGCAAACGCCGCAATGTTGGTTTTGAATGCGCGCTTTTGCGAGGTAGCCTTCGAAGGTCGCTTGTCAAACGTGACCTTGGCGATGATATCTTTTTCAGTGAAGCTACGCGTCTCCACCTTGGCCACAGCAAGCGAATCTCCCGGGTTCAGCGTCGCCAACAGGTAATTGATAATCTTGGATGCTTTATTCATCTCCTGATCATAGGTGCCGGAAGTATCCACCAGCATATATACGCCATGGCTGTGTATGCGGCTGTCACCACAAGCGCTGACGAGTAGCATTCCGAACGACAGGATCAAGAGGGTCAGATATTTACTCATGCCGCTCTCCTGAGTTTGGAAAGTTCCTTATCTTCTGTGTTACCCGTATTTCCCGTCGAACCTGCACGCATCCCTATCACCCAGCGTTCTATCATCAGCGGAATGACAATCAGTATGTCATAGGCCAGTTCGAGCACTTTGGGGAACCGTTTGAACAGCATACCGGCAAACCTAAGCGCAAAACCAAGGCCGCGCATAGCCTGCACCAGAAACACGCCGATGACGGTGCGCAGCGAATGCATCATATTTTCCAGCGGGATCGCCACGAACGCCAATGCGAACGGAAGCACGAAGCCCATGATCATTTGTCCGATCATCGGTATGCTTGTCAACAAACCATTCGACACAGGTGGAGCGGCAGAGGCAAGGTCGCGCATCAGCGACGCCTTGTCGACGACCAGCATATCGCGCATCAGCGCGAGGAGGACTCGATCGCGGCCAGGATGATCAAAAAAATCAGCGACGCTAACATCAACCGGTGACGCATACGATCATCCATACTGGCGATCCTGGGAAACAATTGCGTGATGCGCAGCGATTCGAGCAGGAACAGGCCCATCGACGCTTCCATCAGAATGATCACCAACGCCGCGACATCCGAAGTCTTCAGGTTGTTGGTGATGTAATCGCTGGCGCCGACCATCTCCGACATGGGCAGCGCGATCAGCTTGTAGTTGATAAACGCACCGCCCATGGCAATCACCAAGACCAGCGTGGAGATCGCCAACTGAACGAAACCGGATACAGTCAGAGCATGTTCGGTCTTGTTGTCCTTGGCCCTGATGGCCTCTAATTTTTCCATATGGCCATCGATCTGTTTCGCGTTGGTCTGGAGCGTGAGCATCTTCTTTTCCATTTCACCTGTCAGTTTTCCACAGAGCGCCAGGATGGCTGCATCGCTTTCAAAATCTTGTGCCGCTCTTCATAAGAGCGTCGGAACTCCGAGACAGTCTGGTCATGTATCTTCTGGATGGATTTGTTGATGTCCTCCAGAAGCTTGCGTGGAATATCGCCTCCCGATTTAATCTGTGCGACTGATTTAAGCGCGCCTACCCACTCTGGAGGGGTGGCGGAACCTCTCCACATTTGTGGTAATCATCTTCGATGCGTGTCGCTTCCTCCATCATTTTCGCTGCAAGGCAGGGAACTCCTGCATATCCTTGCGGATGATATTGCCCACTCGCTCGAATTCCCGGTCGATCACGACCGCTTCGCTTTCCTGCCCATGCGCCAACAGCACCGACTGATTACGCACCCGCAAGTTATCCGCGCACAGAAACAGCCAGCGGGCAATGAACCGTGTGGACTGGGACAGCAGCTCACATACCGAGCGGATGACCCCATGCATTGGCGTGCGCGCTGCATACAGAAACAGCATCGCCAGTACGGCCAACGCCAATACGGAAGAAGGCCACGTTATTGGGCCAAAACAACCATGAATTCAGGTCGTCATTACCGGTTCCTCCCTTTACTCATACAGCTGCTTTTCTCATACCGTTACAGGGCACCAAGATGAGGTCAGGGCTTGCAATCCCACCTATGCCGGGCTAGGAGCCTATCGGATATTGATTATTCGCTGCAGCGAGAGACCTGCGGCCAATTGCGCCGCGCTCGGTCCAAAAGCTCCTCACTGTATGTCTACAACTACACCTGGGGTTTCCTGATCTGCAGCCTCGCATCCAGCCGCACCTCCTTCGCCTTGTCACACGGACAATGAGGGACAGGCTCCTAGCCGCTCTTTCTGCCCATACCTGAAAGTGTACGCGCGAAAGGCTGCGAATCACGGCATTCCGGTCCTACAGAAAGCATTATTCATGCCGTTTAGTCGCGAAATCGCTGGGAAGTCAGGCGCGGGGCAAAGGGGCACGAGGCGAGAAGAAAGAGATTCCTCGAGTCAGTCCACTGGTCACACTATACTCTGCTCACAGGGCGATTGCGGCCCAGAGCTTCACAACGATCCACAGGACTGCTGCAATGGCGAGGAATAGAAGCACGACGGTACTTCCGATGATGCCGCTCACATACAGCCAATCTCGATGGTTTGCCTCTATCGAGGTTTCGTAGCAGCCTCTCGTAACAACACCGCGTTCCTTGCGTGACTTCGAAACCAAACCGAAAACAGATCGCCGAGGATGGGAATCGTACCGATGGTCCCGTTGATTAGGAGATTTAGGCTCATCCGAGCAATGACGATCTGGGCACTTGAAGCCGCGCGGCCAATATCAGTATGACGGTCCCTATAAGATTGGCCAGCATGTCACCGATCCCTGGTATCAGTCCGAGCAACGGATCGAGCCCCATATGGATGCGTGTGCCAGGAGTTCTGACGGTCGTATCCAGAATCTTAGCCAAAAATTCGGCCGTCGCCAGCATGGCTTCTCGTTGAGAATCGGGAGTTGGAGATACTGGGGAGACCTGGGACTGGGTCAGCCACGATGTGACCGCGAATTGCCCGGCAGGCCTTGACGATCCGTGTAATCGTAATCTCATCCGCGAAGCCCATGGGATTAAACAGTATCATGAGATAAACCGAGGAACAATTCTGGGCAAGAGACCAAACAGCCCTAGGGTGTTCAAAGACTACAATTCTCACCCGCCCAGCCCTGGGGTGCCGTGACACGCTATTCCACAGGCAAAGCCGCGGCGAGTGAAGAGCCGCGGCGTACCCTCCGGGGTACGTTGAGGGCCTGAACAATCCGAGAACGAAGCTGGGGGCCTTTTTCAACACCCGATTGCTGAAAGGATCCGTCCCTTGACGACATGACAGGGATACGTCATATCACCTTTGCCGTTCCGGCCTGGTGCAACACCCTACGATGGAGGCCTCTATGCGCGCACTGTCGATTCGCTCCGGTCACGCCTTCGTGAGGCGGTTGATCCTCGTATCATTCCTGCTGCTCCCCTGGCCCGTCATGGCTGAGGACGAGGCCACGCTTCCCCTCTCGAAGATCGTGCTCTATTCAAGCGGCGTGGGGTATTTTCAACATGACGGCACGGTGAACGACCGTGCGCAACTCGACCTCCGCTTCAATGTGTCGCAGATCAACGACATTCTGAAAAGCCTGGTCGTGCAAGATTTCGGTGGCGGCAAGGTCTCGACCGTCACCTACGGTTCGCGCGATCCCGTGACGAAGACGCTCGGAAGCTTCGGCATCAATCTGAACGGCAATCCGACCCTGGGACAGATTCTGACTCAAGTCCGTGGGGAACCGGTCGAAGTCACCGCGCCCAATCCCATCGTCGGCACGTTGCTGGGCGTGGAAAAGAAAACGGAGTCCATCGGCGAGGGCTCGCAGCACCCGTATCGTGGAACAGGAATATGTCACGCTCCTGACAGAAGACGGGTTCCGCTCACTCTCGCTGGCGAACGTGCAGCGCATCAAATTGACCAATCCCGCCTTGAATACTGAGCTGCACCAGGCGCTGGCTGCGCTCGCGACGAATCACGATGCCCAGAAGAAGACGGTCTCGATTACCTTCGACGGCACCGGGAACCGCCAGACCCGTGTCGCGTACCTGACGGAAACCCCGGTTTGGAAGACCACCTATCGTCTCGTCTTGGACGAGGACAAGGCGCCCTATCTGCAAGGCTGGGCCATTGTGGAGAATCAGACCTCACAGGACTGGCGCAACGTGAAACTCTCTCTTTGTCTCTGGACGGCCCATTTCCTTCACGATGGATCTCTATCAACCGCTCTACAATCCACGTCCACTCGTCCAGCCTGAACTCTATGCCAACCTCAGACCCCAGACGTACGGCGATGCCATGGACGAACTTAAGCCGATGGCCTCCCCCCTGCCGCCCGCAGCGACATGAAAAAGAACGCTTGCTCGGCAAGATGGCGCAAGGTTTTGCCGGTGGTCGAGCCAATGCCCCGGCAGAATCCGCCGTCGCCGCAGACATGGGAATGGGCAGCCTGGAAGAAGGCGTCGCTCCCATGACGATGGCCGAAGACAGGGGAGAGCTGTTCGAATATCGTATCGACCAGCCAGTCACCCTCGCCAAACACACGAGCGCGTTGCTGCCCATCATCGGCCAACCGCTCCAGGGGCAGAAAGTGTCGCTCTACAATCAGAGTATCAATGCGAAACATCCACTGAACGGGTATCGGCTGAAGAACACGTCAGCCACTTCATCTGATGCAAGGGCCCATCACGCTGTTCGATAGCGGGACCTATGCCGGGCGATGCGCGCATCGAGGATCTTCCTCCGGGACAAGACCGGCTGATCAGCTATGCGCTCGATCTCAAGACCGAAGTGGAACCCAAACTCGAAGGCGGCACGCAGAACTTGCGACAGTCTCGCTGAAGAAGGGTACGATGCTCATCTCACGCCGTCTGGTCGAAGACCGGACCTATTTCGTGAAGAACCGCGACGCCAAGGCCAAGACCATACTGATCGAACAACCCTATCAGTGCAGACTGGAAACTTGCCGAACCGAAGGAGCCGACAGAACGGACGCGCGACCTGTACCGCTTTAGCGTCGCAGTCGATCAGGGAAAAGCGCGACGCTCCGCGTCAAAGAAACGCTGCCCATTCAGGAATCGATCCTCTTGATGGACAGCGGCGTCGACCAGATCGTCTATTACCAGCAAGCGAAGGAAGTCAGCTCGAAAGTGAGAGAGGCGCTACAACGCGTGGTGCAATTGCGCGGTAAGCTGGACGACGCGCGTGCCCAAAGGACGCGCCTAGACCAACGCACCGCCGAGATCACGGCGGAGCACGCTCGCATCAGGGAGAACATGCAGCGGCTCCCGCAAAACTCCGATCTCTATAATCGCTATGTCAAGAAGTTGGACCAGCAGGGAGACCGAGCTGGAGAAACTGCGCAAAGAGATCGAGAGCCTCAAGAACACGGAAGAAGAACATCGGCGGGAGTTACAGAACTACGTAATGAATCTGGACGTAGCATAGTCCTGTTAGGCGAAGAATCGCCGGATCTCTTCTGGGGTACGCAGCCGACGAGACGATCACCCTCCGACGAGATCATGAAGGGAACCCCGGCCTGGCCTGTTGCGTGCCAGGCCGCTTCCCATTCTTGAGCCACCTGTCGACTCTCGTCATTGATCGTACCCGCACCCTCCGGCGAGCCTCCTCCCTGCTCGACCAGTTGCCTGAGCACCGCCGGATCTGAGATGTCCCTGCCTTCACACCAGAAGGCCCGATATGTCTCACGCACAAACGCCATCCCATGTGATCGATCATGCCGTAGAAGTGCCGTCGCTTGTTCGATCGCCGGCCTCGTATTGGGCTTACCAGGAGGGAGCGCAATGGGCAGACCTGGCGCCAGCCGCCTGCACGAATGTCACTTCACGCCGGAGTTCAGCGCCCAATGAACCCTGCCAAGGTTTCATTGGACGTGGTAGTTGCGACGCATGCTGCACACCGCGCCAATCACAGCGATCGAGCAAGTTCATCTCGTGCAGCCGTTCGTGCATCGCATAACAGAACGGACAGTTGAAGTCGCTGTAGAGAGTGTAGGGAGCCGTCATACTCTAGGGACCACTGAGATGATCGTCATACAATAGCGCATGAAGCACCAAGAATACCAATAGCCTCCCCTATTTATTGTCATAACCCGCGATCCTGGCATTCGTTCAAAGAGGTGTGGTATGTGAGCGCATGCCGACGCCCTCTGTTCTGCTGCTCATCCCTCCGCTCACCCAGCTGAATACTCCCTATCCATCCACCGCCTATCTCACAGGGTTTCTCCGTGGCCGCGGGATCGAGGCTTCTCAAGCCGACCTCGGCATCGAAATGGTGCTCCGGCTCTTTTGTCGATCGGGGCTCCAGGCCGTGTTTGAGCAGGTGCGCAAGCGCGATGATGAATTGCCGGGTGAAGCCAGACAGATGCTCGCGGTCGAGCCGGCCTATCTGAATGCAATCGAGCCGGTCATCGAATTCCTCCAAGGACACAATCCCTCCTTAGCCTTGCTACTCGCCCGTCCTGGATTTCTTCCCCAAGGCCCTCGGTTTGCCGGCCAGAGAGGAGCGCTGCATCATCACGTGCCCTGCCGGAGCAGGATCGTGCTAAACGGTTCGCCACCTTGTATCTCGAAGACCTGGCCCGATCTGATTCAGGCGACCGTGTCTCCCCATTTTGCTCTAAGCCGCTATGCCGAACATATCGCCCGCGCAGCCTCATCGTTTGAGACCATCATCGAAGCAGTAGCCGTCCCTCCGACGCTGACGGATCAATTCATGCTCGAATCCTTGTGGGAGCATATCGAGCGCCTCAATCCTTCGCTCGTCTGCCTGACCGTTCCCTTTCCCGGGAACCTCATGGTGCGTTTCGTATTGCCCATTCGATCAAGAATCGACGACCTGACATCGTTATTGCCGCTTGGCGGTGGGTATGCCACCACGGAGCTGCGACGTCTGTCGGATCCCCGCGTGTTCGATTACGTCGATTACGTCACACTCGACGACGGGGAACGGCCTCTGCTCTCGTTGATCGAACATCTGACAGAGGCCAGACCGCGCACGCGATTCTGCCGGACGTTTTATCGAGATAAGGATCGAGTGGTCTTTGCGAATGATATGTCCGATCGGGAGTTCAGCATGGCTGAGATCGGCTGTCCGACCTATAGCGGCCTGACCTTAGGTCGATACCTGACGATTTTAGATAGCACGAACCCGATGCATCGTCTCTGGTCGGAAGGCCATTGGAACAAACTTACGGTCGCCCACGGCTGTTATTGGAAGCAATGTACGTTTTGCGATGTCGGACTCAACTACATCAGCCGCTATGAAATGACGCCGACCGATCGGCTCATCCAGCAGATCGAGCAACTGATCGCCGAGACACGCCGCCGAGGGTTCCACTTTGTCGATGAGGCAGCCCCTCCCGCAGCCTTAAAATCGCTCGCCTTGGCGCTACTGGAACGAGGCATCACCATTTCGTGGTGGGGCAATATCCGCTTTGAAGAGGCATTCTCGCCGGACCTGTGCCGCCTTCTTGCAGCCTCCGGTTGCATCGCCGTGACGGCAGGACTCGAAGCTGCCTCGGACCGTCTGCTGGAAAAGATCAGAATAATACGAAATCTGAAGATCGTAGGTGTCGACCACCTTGCGGTAGTGCGGAGTGCCTCGGTGCGCGTCGGCTTATCATGCGGAGAAACGAATGGCAACCCGCAATTTCCAGCAGCTCTGGGTCGTAAAGGGCGCAGCCATCTGCGGCGGAAAGTGATAAATCGAATTGACGAGGACGCCCTGCTCGATCGTGGTAGTCGAGTCTCGTTAGCTGGCGGCGATGGCGGCGAGACCCAACCCAGTCGGCCCCGCGCCGACGATGATGACATCACGAACGGCCATTCAGAAATGTTTTCGGCACCGGGCGCGGTAAGGCGCGCCGACCGGCCTTGCCCTCCGCGCGTGGAGGCGCCGCGCGGCTGAACTGAGAATCCGGCCCGGTTGAAGCTGCCCATTCATTAGGTGCTGGGAGTTCCCTCTCCGGGCCCGGTTCCGGCCCATTGGCTGAAAATGTAAGCAGGGTCTTCCAGCTCTTTCTCTCTAACATTTACGGGTCGCCAGGCGGGGGCTATTCTTTCCGCCTTCGCAGGGTGACGCATGCATGCACCCATCAGGTGCGTCGAGAAGGGCTCTCACTAGCCGCCAACGCGGCGCCTGGGTGGTTTTCAAGGGGTCTGAACAAGCATCAACCAGCGGCCCGGCGTTTCACGCCGGCCTGGTCCGGACAAGCCGATTGCTCAAGTCCTACCAGAAGACAAAGCCTCCGCTCGGCTGGCCGCGCGAGACCGACTCGCTCTGCCCGACCTGCGTGCGGGAAGCCCGTCAGGGATTCTCGACGGCAAGAAGGATGTGAGCATCCTGCCTGAACGAGAAGGTCGGCGAGATCAAGGCGACGATCCTCGAGCGCGACGGCAAGATCCTGATGGTCAAGGATTGCCCGCATCCACGGCCATTTCGAAGACGTGATGGCCGATCGACACGCGCGTTCTTCAAGCACCTCGAGAGCATGTTCCCGGGCCGCGACATCCGCGCCCACAACGACGAGAAGCTGCACAACCACGGCAGCAGCACCGATCAAGCACGGCCGCGGGTCGGTGCTCGACGGTCGACCTGACCAACCGCTGCAACATGATGTGCGACCCGTGCTTCATGGACGCGAACCAGGTCGGCTTCGTGCACGAGCTGATCGTGGGACGACATCAAGACGCGTGCTCGACAACGCGATCACGCATCAAGCCGCGGCGGCAGATGTCGGTGCAGTTCTCGGGCGGCGAGCCGACGATGTCGCCGTATTTCCTCGACGCCGTCCGTTACGCGCGCAAGGTCGGCTACAACAGCGTGCAGGCGGCGACCAACGGCATCGAGTTCGCCAAGGGTCCGGAGTTCGCCAAGGCCGCGGCCGAGGCGGGCCTGCGCTACGCCTATCTGCAGTTCGACGGCATCGGCAACGCCGCCAACTCGCATCCGCCGTGTCGGCGAACCTGTTCGACGTCAAGCTGCGCGCGATCGAGAACCTTCACAGCGCCGGCGTCGACATCGTGCCCGGTCGTGACGATCGTCAACGGCGTGAACAACGAGCAGGTCGGCCGCATCATCGAGTTCGCGCCTCGACAACCCGAAGACGATCAACTTCCTGTCGTTCCAGCCGGTGTCGTTCACCGGCCGCGACGAAGGAGTCACCGACGAGCGCCGTCACGCGCAGCGCTACACGCTGTCGCACCTGGCGCCACGACGTGAAGAACCAGACGGGCATCGGCGAGCCGGTCCGCGACTGGTTCCCGATCTCGTTCATGGGCGCCTTCACCGACTGGGCCGACGTCGACGCACGGCGCCGAGAAGGAATTCGGACAGCTCGACCTGCGGCTGCCACCCGAACTGCGGCATCGGCATGGCGGTGATGATCGACAAGGAAACGAAGGAAGCCGTGCCGGTGACGGCGTTCCTGAAAGCCGAGCAGCTCGCCAAGGACGTCGCGGCAGGTCAGCGACGCCGGCGCGCGGCAGCTTCCTGTCGGTGTCCGGCATGGCGCTCGCGCTGATGCAGCAACTACGACCCGTTCAAGTCGCCGACCGCACTTCAAGCTGGTCGACCTGCTGCAGAAGTTCGACAAGACGTTCGGCGCGACCAAGGCGGCGGAAGGGCAACTACGGCAAGGTCGAGGGCGACCGCACCGGCGCCGACATCGCCAAGCGCCGCGGCCGATCGCTGGAACTTCCTGTTCATCGCCGGGATGTGGTTCCAGGATCTGTTCAACTACGACTTCCGCCGCACCGAGATGTGCATCATCCCCTACGCGACGCAGGAAGGCGAGATCTCCTTCTGCGCCTACAACACCGGCATCGGCTGGCGCAACATCATCGAGAAGATGCACATGACGGCCACGCTCACGAAGTGGTACGAGGAGCACGGCCGTCACGAGATCTTCGCCGGCAACAAGAACGTGCCGCTCGGCCTCGACTGCGCATTCACTGACCGCTGAACGCGGAAGCGGTGCGGCGCCGGGCGCGCAGACCGATCTCGACGATCTCGGGAATCGCCAAGAATGCGCGGGAGGAAAAGCTCAAGGCCCGCGCACAAGGATCAGCCCGAGGATTCGAAGCCACCAACGAGGAGATGGCGCGGCTGTACCGCGCAGCACGTGCTCAAGGAACAGCCGACGCTCCAGATCCAGGGGCTCAAGGGACGGCCGGACGACGCGGAGGCTCCGGAATCAGCAAGACCGGGCGAGACGTGCAGCCCGTGCTGCGCAGGTCTGCCGTCTAGTCGGTCTGGCGCTCGACGGTCAGTTGACTCTCGGGGCCGGCGGACAACCGCCGGCCTTTTTCGTTTGCATCTACAATAGACCCTGCACGTTCGAGATTCTCAAATTCTCAAATCGTCAAATCCCTAGATCCTCAATTCTGAGATTCTCAAACTCGAAGGACTCCGAGAACCGCGTCATGGACCGCACTTTCCTATTCCTCGGTGCGCTCGCCGGCTTGACTGCAGTCGCTCTAGGAGCATTCGGCGCGCACGCATTGCGAGCCCGCTTGTCTCCCGACATGCTGGCGGTCTTCGAAACGGGCGTCCGATATCACTTCTACCATGCGCTAGCGTTGGTCGCGACCGGGCTGATCTTGGGCCGACATGATGGCAAGCTGGTCGTCGACCGCCGGTTGGTTGTTTGCAACGGGGATCGTGCTGTTCTCGGGCAGTCTCTACGCGCTCGCTTTGACCGGTGTGACCGTGCTGGGCGCGATCACGCCAATCGGAGGCGTAGCGTTCCTACTGGGCTGGGCCTGCCTCGCAATCGCGGCCTGGTAGTGGCTGACGCACCGTTCACCGCGCGGGTTTGGCGCTTCCCCGTCCGCGCGGCGGCGGACCGGGTTGATACTCGATCATCACGTTGCTGATGACGGCGATGGGGCGACCTGGGGACATATACGTCGCAGATCCGTCCAGCCGCTCCTGCGTGAGCTTTTCGCCGAGAATACTCACCTTCTGCTCGGCTTCCGGAATCGTGATCGTGATCGACTCCGATCCGGTGGGCGCAACCGCCTTGACGCCGCCGGGACCGGCGCCTCCTCCGATGCGTTCGACGAGATCGCTTGCCGTTCGAAATTCATTTTGAACCGTGGCCCGGCTGATGAGCGTGTTGTCCATCGTCAGGACGCCAATCGTCGCCGTATAACGCGCGTAGCCCCGATTGGTCTTGGCCTGCTCGTCGGAATAGGTGTGTCGGTTGTGGAGATCGAAGGTGAGCGTGACCGGGCCCTTGTGAGGCGGAAGCGCGATCAAGATTCCCGCTGACGGATCGCGCTCCGTCATGACGTCGCAGTATTTGAGCTTGCTCGTGACGCCGATTCCCAACGGTGACGGGCAGGTCATCTCCGGCGCGACCTTCTTGGGTTCGACGGTCGGAGGTGGGGTCCCCGTCTGGCGGGGGCGGGCGGCCGCTTGGTCTGAGCTCCGAGGACCGTTGAAAGCGAGACAACGATCGCTATGCCGATGGCGATGAGCTGCCTCATGCGTACCCAGTATAGTACGGCTAGGCCGTTACTCTTCGAGGACACCAGCCATGGGGGAATGCACTCCCCGCGAAGGTTCAGAGGCGGCGCCGCTGAGCCTCACCAACTCGAGAAACTCCATACAGGTGCGGGCGTTGTCGCGGAATACCCCAGCATCGCACTGGTAACTGCCACGGAGTTCTGCTTCTCGACGCCACGCATCGACATGCAGAGATGGGTGGCTTCCATCACGACCGCCACGCCGAGCGGTGCGATCTTGTCGCGAATGGTCTCGGCGATCTGGTTCGTCAGGCGTTCCTGGACCTGAAGGCGGCGGCTGAAGACGTCGACCAGTCTTGGAATCTTGCTCAGGCCGATGACCCTGTCGCTCGGAATATAGGCCACGTGGCATTTGCCGAAGAATGGCAGCAGATGGTGTTCGCAGAGGCTGTAGAAATCGATATCCTTGACGATCACCATCTCGCTGTAATCGACAGTGAACAGTGCGTCGTTCAAGACATCGTCGATGTCGGCACCATAGCCGCTCGTCAGAAACCTGAGCGACCGTTCGACTCGTTTCGGCGTGTTGACGAGGCCCTCCCGATTGGGGTCCTCGCCCAGATGCACCAGGAGATTTCTGACCAGATCCTGCATCGGGCTATTCTATATCTCTGCCCGTCCGCGGCCGCGCCGCACGAACTCGCGCCGCGATGTAGTCGCCGGTCTCCACGCGTTCCGAGCGATCCACCAATGTCAGCGGTGCCATTACGCGTGACAACCGCTTCCTTCACCGCGGCGTCGATGGCAGCCGCCTCGGCCCCGAGGCCGAGATACTCCAACATGAGCGCGGCCGACAGGATGGCGCCGACCGGATTCGCAGAGTTCTTTCCTGCGTAGCTGGGCGCCGAACCATGCACCGGCTCGAACATCGATGTCCGACCAGGATGTAAATTGCCGGATGCTGCCAACCCGAGGCCGCCCTGCAGCTGCGCGCCGAGATCCGTGATGATGTCGCCGAACATGTTGTTCGTGACGATGACCTCGAACTGCGCCGGGTTCTTGACGAGCTGCATCGCCAGCGCGTCGATGTAGAGGTGTGTCGACTGAATCTCCGGGTTGGCACCAGCCAGCTGCCAGAAGACGCGCTGCCACAGCGCATGGCCTTGAGTCATCGCGTTGCTCTTGTCGGCCATGCAGACCCGGGTCAAGCCCTGTGCCTTTGCATAGTCGAAGCGCGTGCTTGATGATTCGATGCACCCTTGTACGTGTTGACCTCTTCTTGAATGGCGATTTCATCTTCGGTGTCGGGCTTGAAGCGCCCGCCGACGTTGACGTAGATGCCCTCGGTGTTTTCCCTGAAAGACGACGAAATTGATGTCGGACGGCCCGCGATCCTTGAGGGGACAGAGTCGCGCGTCGAGCAGTCGAACGGGCCGGTAGTTGACGTAAAGTCGAGCGCAAATCGGGTGCCCAGCAGGATGTCCCGCGCATGCCGCATGTCCGGAATGCGCGGATCGCCGAGCGCGCCGATGAAGATGGCGTCGAACTCGTCCCGGAGCATGGCGTGGCCGTTTGGAGGAAGGCTGATCCCCGTCCGAAGGTAATAGTCCGCGCCGTAGGGCAACATCTCCGAGATCGAACGTAGCGGCCGAACGTCTCGCCAGCCGCCCGGACAACTTTCATCGCTTCAGCGGTGACGTCAATGCCGATTCCATCACCAGGAATGACGGCGATTCTCACGGTCAGGATTCGTCCTCGTCGATCTGTGCCCGCTGCAATCGCCCGCTGAAATCGATGATACATGGACTTCCACTCCGAGAACACATCGAGCGCCGCCGTCCCCGCTTCGCGATGGCCGTTGCCCGTCGACTTGGTCCCACCAAACGGCAGATGCACTTCCGCGCCAATCGTCGGCGCGTTCACGTAAAAGATGCCCGTGTAGCAGCTCGCGCATCGCGGTGAAGGCGCGGTTGACGTCCTGCGTGTAAATCGAAGCCGAGAGTCCGTACTGACGTCGTTCGCGATCGCGATCGCCTGCTCGAACGACCCGCAGCGGATCACCGAGACCACAGGGCCGAAGATTTCTTCCTGCGCGATCCGCATCGACGGATCGACGTCGGCGAAGATCGTGGGCTCGTGGAAGTAGCCATTGGCATGTGCGCCGGACACCAGCGGATGTCCTCCGCACGTGCAGCGTGGCTCCCTCCTTTCGGCCGACTTCGATGTAGTGCATCACGGTATTCCGCTGAGCCTCGCTGACCGAAGGCCCCATCTCGGTCTTGGGATCGAGGCCATCTCCCACCCGCAGCGCCTTCGCCCGGCGAAAGCTGCTCCAGGAACGCTCGATAGACCTTGTGGTGATCGACGATGCGGCTGGCAGCCGTGCAGCGTTGGCCGGTCGTGCCGAATCCACCCCACAGACAGCCCTCTACTGCCAGATCGAGGTTTGCGTCGTCCATGACCATGACGACGTTCTTGCCGCCCATCTCGAGATGGACCTTCTTGAATGATGGCGCGGCTCGCTCTGCGACCGTGCGCCCGACTTCAGTCGAACCGGTGAACGACACCACACGGACGTCGTCGCTCGCCAGCATGGACTCGCCTACGTCACTGCCGCCGCCGGTGACGAGATTCACGACGCCTGGCGGCACGCCGGCTTCTTCGAGAATTCTGACGAAATTCACGGCCGACAACGGGCGTGAGCGTCGCTGGCTTGAAGACGACGGTGTTTCCACAGACGAGCGCAGGAATGATCTTCCACGATGGAATCGCCATCGGGAAATTCCATGGCGTGATGACCGCGGCACACCGAGCGGCTGGCGAACCGACATCGCAAACTTGTCTCGCAGCTCCGACGGAACGGTCTGGCCGTATGCCGACGGCCCTCGCCGGCCATGAAGTACGTCATGTCGATCGCTTCCTGAACGTCGCCGCGCGTTTCCTCGAGGACTTTGCCCATTTCGCGCGTCATGTCGCGCGCGAAGCGTCTCTTTCCGCTCGGCGAGGAGCTGTGCGGCGCGAAACAAAATCTCGGCACGACGGGGCGCCGGCGACGAGGCGCCAGTGCGCATACGCCCGGCAGGCGGCAGCGATCGCGACCTCAACGTCTTCGCGCGTGGAGCGCTGGAACAAGCCGATGAGATCGTCGTGTATTTGCGGGATTACGGTTTTCGAAGAGCTCGCCTGAAACCGACGAAACCCATGAGCCGTCGATAAAATTGTGATGTCTTGTTTCGTTCGGAATTTGTGTCGGCACTTCGGTCATCGCGCTCAGAGTGCCGTACTGAGGGCGTTCGCCGCAACACGTCCCGCAACTCGCATCATCGGAATGGTTTACGGTGACGCGTCGTTTTGGCGCCTGCGCATATTTCGGCACACGCCGTCCAAAAATCCGGCGGAACTGCGCAGAAACGAACGGAATCTCGGAAACGTCCGTGGCACGATTTCTGAATGAGTCCATTGGCGTCCGAGGAGACGGACACCGATGCTTAACGCTGCGACTGCAAACGACTATGCGGCTCAGGCGGCGAACGTCCCGGTCACGCGACCTTCTGGAAGCCAGAAAGTAGTCATCGTGAACGGCAGTCCGGAGATTCTGGACTTGCTCGACTCCGTACTCGAAGCGGGTCACTACAACGTCGTGTTCGTCGAATCGAACGAGCATGCCTACTCGCAGGTCAAGCGCGGTGCGACCGGACCTCGTGATCCTCTGCATGCACATCGACGACATGGACGGCTTTCAAAGTACTTTCGATGCTCAAACTCGACGGAGAGACCCGAACGATTCCCGTCCTTACCTACGCCACCGAATACGAAGGCCCGCGCGTCGAAGAAGAAGTTCGCGAGCCATCCGAGGCAGAGATTCAGCCGGTGCAAGATCGCCGGGCTCATGAACTGAGCCCGGCTCCCCGTATGCTATAGTCCCGGCCGGATGAGGCACCCGGACGGTGAGAAACGCGACGCCGAACGGATTCAAATCCTTGGCGAGCTGCGCGGCGAAGTGATGATCTTTCAGCCCGTGGCGATCAAGGAAATCAGCATCGGTGGCGCAGATATCGAAAGCGGATTCGCCCTTCAGCCCAACTCCCTCGACTTCCGCCTTTCTCTGGGCGAGCGCTCAGTAGTCGTCAAAGGCCGCGTCGTGCGCTGTGCGATCAGCGATGTGGACCAGGAGATCGTGCTCTACCGATCTGGTGTGAGTTTGTCGAGCTTTCCGACCGGGTCCGCAACGCAATCACCGAGTTCGTTGACGGATTGAGAACCGGAAGAATGCCCTAGCGCTTCGGCCTCACGGGACAGTCGTGACGACGATCGGAGCGCGGGGCGGACTGACATGCGGGCTCACCAGGCTCTCGTGCCCGGTGCCATCAACCGCGGCAACCCCGAAGACATGATCGTCGATCTGCATGTTTCTTAGCACTACGTCCGTGACGTTCCCGATGAGCAGGTCGTGCTGCCAGTCCGGCCCCCACGCTTCACGCCAGAAGATCCGGTACGCCACGGCGCCGGGCGAGGCGATCCATCTCAACTTGGCGTCGTAACCCGACGGCTCACGGGTGATCATCGGGCCGCGCTCTCCGGTGACGACGGGTGCAGGCGGCGCGAGTGCCGGAGGTCGCGGCCGGCCGCATTGACCCGCGCGTTTTGCGCCAGGTATGTAGGGGAGATGCCGTCGAACTGATCACGAGGATCGTGCTGCTTGGCGAAATTCTCACGCGCGACTCGCGGAATCCGACCGCGGCAAGCCGAGCTGGTTATAAGCCGTGTGGTCGCCACCCCGATTGAATCTATCCGGCCGCGCCATCAACCGCACACGGTGTGACGGCACATATCGACTGCCCCACCGCTGCACGGAATCGAGCGAGCTCTCGTGACGGCGAGTCCTCGGGTCCCTCCGAATAGACTCCGAATGCTGGCGCCGTCGACGATGCCATTGCCACCTCGGTCGTTGCCGACAATATCGTTGTTGAGCACGCCATCGATTCGGACATGTTCCGCCACAGCCTTTTGAGCGTGCAGATACGCCCCCATGAGGCCCTGCTCTTCCGCGACGTGACACATGAAGACGAGGGTGGCATCGAGATTCGACGCCGCTTTGACTGAAGACGCGCGCAAGTTCCATCATGTCAACGCCGTGCCGCTCCCATCGTCATTCACGCCAGGAGCCGGAGAGTCGTTGGGGGCGTCAGGGTCGATCGGCTGGACGATGGAGATGCCGTCGCGGCCACGGTTGCCTGCGTTCGTCGTCGACTGGCCCCCTCGATGGCAATCGTGTCGTAGTGGCCGCTGATGTAGACGCGGCGAGCACTTCTCCCGGGCAACACCCGCCATGACATTCCGGGCTTCCACGTTTCGAGTGATCCGGCCTTGTTTGGCAATCGTGTGGACGTCGAAGGACACCTGGAGCCTCGGGCTGTAACTTCGCATCTCCTCGAGAATCGCATTGCCGGGCCGCACCAATGCCACGCGTCGGAGAGCCGGTCGACGACAGGGTATTTCTCGTGCCAAATGACTCGAGCTTCTTGAGAACTCCAACCAGACGCTCCTCCGAGACGCTCGCTACGATCCGCTCCGGATCTGGGGGTCGAGTTCTGATTGCTGCGCCATTACCGTGCGCATGTCCGACGTGACCAGCACCGCGAGCATCGTGCAAACGACAAGTCTCGACATCACTTCACCTTCAGGTACTTCAGGTAGTCTCCCGAGTCTATTCGTGGTGGCGGCCCCGAGTGGAGCGTTGAAGAAATAGACCCACGCCTGCTCGACGCTGCCATCGTCACGCGTGACCGAGGTCGTCCTGCGAACGAACAGGCTCCCATCGTCGTCGCCTGGACGGTAGCCTTCGAATTCGTCGAGCGTGCGCAGAGCCGCGGCGGAGTCATGCATCCGGTGCAGTTCTCCACGAACGCGCGAGGTGGATGAAGGAATCGCTCCAGGATAGGCCCCAGATCGAACAGCGCCGCGGCAATCCAGCCCTGGCCGAGCGGGTGCAGAGCCACAGGCAGACATTAGGCTCGGCATTGGAACGCCTGAACGCGCTCATCAGAGCACCGTAGAAAAACACGAGATCCGTCAAGAGGCACACCCGCGCCTACCAGAAGAGCAGCCCAAGCAGTGTGGAGGGAATCGCGCGGATCCTGAGGAATCTAGTCAGTGAGCTTTCTGGGACCCCGCTGACTTCTTGCCGCTTGGAAGAAGCTCGAATACCTGTCGCTGGCACGGGAGAACGACAGCGCGACGGTCTTTCCGCTACCAAGCTCCAGCGATCGAACCAGAGGCTGAAGGTCAGGCTGGGAGCCTGCCTGCATCTTGGCAAGGGACGGCCAAAGCCCGCATCAAGTCCCGTAGGTTGTTCGCTGACTCTCGTCCGTCACGAGTTTCCGCACGAAGGACTCCGCTGACGCCGGCAATGCGGTTGGTCATCGAGAACCAGGTAATCGCGGGCAACTGTTTCATGCCATCAGGCAGGTTCGCGGCGGCGCGGAGCCAGGCCGAACCAGCCAACGGCCCACGCGTTGCCTGGTTCCAGGGACTTGATGAGATTCATCATTTCGTCATTGGCCGTCAGGTTGTCGCCGCCGGTCCCGAAATCGACGGCACGACGCACGAGCTCGGCGTTGCCAACAGCCATCGAGTCCCGTCTGGAGAAACGAGAGCGCGAGGTCTGGCCGAGCCACCATGACCGGCGGGCTGGCATCGTTGCCGGGGTCCTTCGGCAAGAAACTGTTGCCCGGACTTGATGATGAGGCGCTTGTCGCTTGTATGGCTCGACGCGCGCCCGTGCTCCACGCATGAGAGCCTCGATTTTGGACTCCGCGAACGTTCCGCGCGCAAGAACCATCCCCGGTGTCGGATTGCCGGTGGACACGCTCTGCTCGGTGTAGGCGACGATATGGTCGATGTCGGTCTCGATGTTGATGCCAGTCTGTTTCTGGAATTCCTGCTGCTCGTTGCGTTTGATCAGGCAGCGTTTCTCAAGTCGCTTCCTCAACTCGGACGCCAGCGACTTCGCGGACATCGACGTAGGCAACCAGCGTGGCGTCACGAGGCACGTATCGCAGTTCCTGAGGACCAGCCGTTACGCGGCAGGACGCCGGGCCGGGAAGCCCACGTAATGGGCGATGAGTCCCGTTCCGAGGCCTACGACCGCAATAAGGAGCGAAAGAATGGCGAAGTAGCGGGTCCTATTTTTCATAAAAACACTCAAAGCTAAATACGGACGCCTCTTACGAGGTGTTCCGCTTCGACGTCCACCTACTGCTCCAGCACATATTCACGTGTTTCGACCGTTCGCGCGGCAAACCACAGCGCAGCCGCCACAACTGAGCGCCAGCCACATGAGACTCGTTCCGATCGCCGGAACGTCGCGTAGAAGACCTGCATGAGCACGCTGACCGGAGAATCCTGAGGCATCGCGTGCGGCACGAGGGCCTGCAGATAGTATGCAACTGTCAGCCGCTTGAGGTAATCCCGGAAACAACAGAACCGCCGGCTCCCAGCCGAACGCAAGAAGAGCCCGCTGAGCAGCGGCCGTCGAGCCGTGAGCCCCACCCAGGCGAACACAGCACCGTAGCACGTCAGCCCGACGATCAGCATGCCGAGGTCGCTTGCGAGCAGCGGAAAGGACGCACCGGACGCTCCCGCCACCCAGCGAAACGACGAGGAAATAGACGAGCACGACGGACGGCACCACGAGCAAGGTCGTGCAGGCAAGATACGCGAGGAACTTTCCCACCAGTGACGGCGCCGCGTCGAATAGGCCGTGTGAACAGATAGGTGATGGTGCGGTCGTCGACTTCGTCCGCAATCAGCGATGTTCCGTAAAGACCCCGAGCACCGGAACGATGAACCGGATATAGAGCAGCCAGATCATCAGGCCAAAGATGGTCGCGCCGCCGATCCGAGCTCCGCTGACACGGAAAGTCCCAACCACCGACATCGTGGCGACCACTCGAACCAGCGCGGCAGACAGAACTGGACCGACCAACAGCAGGACGAGGAACACCGACCGCCGCGACCACAGCATCTGGCCAAACGACAGATCGAACACGCAGGCGACGGAAGCAGAGAGAACGACGGCGGAGCGTGGAACCGGCTCCCTGACGGCGGCGGAACCACCTGTAGCGGACTGCGTCATGACTTCACCAGATACTTGAACACCGCCTGGAGGTTGTCGTCCGGCGACGTCACCTCGTGAATCGACCCGAGTGTGCCGCTGGCCGCCAGCTCCGTCAAGCGAGCATAGAATCCATCCGGTTTCGCCGTCTGGACGACGAGAGCGTCGTCCTCGAACCTGAGGCTCAGCGACGTCGTCAGCGGCTAGAAATTCTCGCGCCAGCGCGCGAGGTTCGGCAGCTCGGATGAAGACCGTGTGCGGATGTTCGTCAATCAAATCTCGAATCTGGTGGACGTTGCCCTCCGCGAGAATCCGCCCCTGATTGATGAGCAGGATATTCGCCGGTCATCGCCTCGATTTCGTGAAGGATATGGCTCGAAACGATCACGCTCTTTGCCGGACCTGGACCATTCCTTGATCAGGCGAATGGTCTTGCGCCGCGCTGATTGGATCCATTCCCGAGAGCGGTTCGTCCAGAATCAGCAGATCGGGATCGTGCGCCAGAGCCTGCGCCAGCTTCGACGCGCTGGCGCATGCCTCTGCTGTACGCACCGATCTTCTTGCCTGCTGCGTCGGCAAGGTCGACCATCTCGAGTGCTCGGTTCGCGCGCTCAGAGGCCGTCTGTTCCGTCGAAGCCATTGAGTCGCAGGAGAGCTCGAGACCCACTCCGAGCCGGTCATGCGGTCGTAGAAGGCGTCCTGTTCCGGGCAGAAGCCAATCCGAAAGTAGAGACCGGGGTTGCCCCAAATCGGTTCGCCTAGTACCAACACCTGCCCCTTGCTTGGTTTGAGCTGGCCGGTGACGAGTTTCAGTGAATGTCGACTTACCCGCCCCGTTCGGTCCAAGCAGGCCGGTGACGCCGGGCGGAACAGTCAGTGTCACGTCGTTCAGGCCGATGACCTGACCGTACCACTTGCGAAAGATGGTCCGGTGGCAACGACCGCACGCAGTTCGTTCACGCCACGACCTCAACGCCGCGAACGCGACGCTCGAACACGATCCCCGAGACGACAACGAGAGCGACAATCATCGCCGCCGACAGAGGCCAGGGCGTGTCGCATTCAACGGAAGCCGGAAAATCGCGTCGCCGACCTGACTCACATCGAAAGGCATCGAAATCCACGAGAAGCTCGTATTGCCGGCCACGACTCTGGAGCACGCCGAATATCGCCTCGCTGAAAAAGATCAGAGCTGCGTAAAGGATGCCGACATAGCGGCTGCTCTTCGACAGCGACGACAGCGCCAGCATGGCCGACGCAGCCGTAGTGACCTGGATACTCGAAAACACCGTGATCGCTGGAAACCAGAGTATAAATGGCTCTTGAAGAACGTCAGATTGCCAGCGAGCACGACTTCGAACGAGAAGGAGCAAGATCGCGGCACCCAGGTCACCGAGCGACAGGAACGCCATCAGCGCTGCCAGCTTGCCGAACACATACTCGGCGCGTGTGATCGGCTTCGACAGAGTAGATCTGCAGCGCGTTGGCGCGCCGGTCGTTCGCGATCAATCCGGCTCCGGCGTAGACAGTGATGAAGAAGACGAAAGTCCCCTGCTGATCGAGAAACTGGCGAAACATCTGCGGTGTCGGCGCCAGGAAAGCCGCCTGCGGGAGGTTCGCAGCGCGTACATCTGAATGGTCCGCGCGAAGAACGGAAACCACGAGATCAGTGAGCAGGCCGAGAAACGCGCGGCGTCCGAGCTCGGGATCGAATACCGCGCTCGGCAATGACCGCCCAGGCACGACCTTTCGGCCTTCGGCTTCCGCCGTACCGTCGATAACCTTGATCATGGATTGGCATACAGACCGGAGTCACTCCTCGCCAATCGCGCGGGCAAATACATCCTCGAGCGTCGGCACGCTCTGCCGCAAATGGCGCACCTGAACCCGCTCGGCGGCGGCAAGTGCGAACAACTCTCGTGCGCCGTCATCTCCCGGCACGAACACCCGCATCACGTCTTCGTCGGTCAGATGGCAACTCAGACCGGCCGAGCGCAGCCGCTTGAGAAATGGCTTCGATGTCGGCCGCGGGCGCTCTTCACGCGCAGCTCGAATAGTCGGCCCTGGGGCTGTTTGAGTGCCTGGCGAGTCGACCCTGACCGCGATCCGGCCGCGGTCCATCACGACGACTGAATCGCACAGCGTGCTCCACGTCGGGCAAGAGATGGGACGAGAGAATCAGGTTTACCCCTTGTTGCAGGCCAGATCGCTGACGAGCTCCAACATCTCGTCGCGCCCTTTCGGGTCCAGTCCGTTGGTCGGTTCATCCAGGAAGAGCAAATCGGGATCGTGGACCAGCGCCTGCGCGAGCTTGATTCGCTGTTTCATGCCCGTGGAATAGGTTTCGACGTTGCGTAGCGAGCCTCGCCCAATCCGACGTAAAACAACACCTCGTGAGCCCGTTGCATCGCATCCAGCACGAGGCAGCCCGGCCAACTCGCCGCAGTAAGCGACAAACGACACGGCGTTCATTCCCGGAATGTGGCCGTCGGATTCCGGCATGTACGCCGATCCGGCCGCGGATTGCGAGAGAGGACGTCGTGGACATCGAGGCCGAGCACGCGCATGCGCCCGCTCGAAGGCGTGAGGAACCCGAGCAACGCTTTGAGCATCGTGCTCTTGCCAGCACCGTTCGGCCCGAGGAGGCCGACGCGCCCGCGACCGAACGCCGCAGTCACGTTGTTGAGCGCGACGCTTTCCGCACGCAACGCTAACTGCCTCGAGCGCGACAACGGGTTCAGGACGCAGACATTCAGATGCTTATACGGCTTTCGCAGTGCCGCGGCCCGTTCTCCGGACGCGGGAGCTAGGACAGCGAGAATCTCAATGGAATGAAGTGAGGCCTTCGGGTCACAGTACCTTCCAACCCCAGCGCCTCAGCCTCTTCACGCATGAACGCGATGACGTTGCCGATGTGTTCCTCGAGTGGCAGTCCCAGCAGCTCGGCGCCGGCGACCAGGTCCTCCCGCTTCACGCCGCGGGCGAACGCTTTGTCCTTCATTCGCTTCATCACCTGATTTCGGCTTCGAGATCGAGCACGCCTCTTGCTGGGCCGAACGAGCGATGCAGCGGTGACAAAGCCAGCCATCTCGTCGCAGGCGAAAAGCGCCTTCTCGAGCAGGCTCTCGCGGGCGACGCCCGAGTAGTCGGCGCGAGAGAATGGCGCGGATGACCCACTCCGGGATAGCTCCGTTCCTGAAGAATCTCACTCCCCGGAAGGGATGCTCCTCGAGGCTTGGCCACCGCTCGTAGTCGAAATCATGCAGAAGCGCGACCAGTCCCCAGCTCTCTCGTCCTCGCCGAACTTCCGCGCGTAGCCGCGCACGGCAGCTTCGACGGCCATCGCGTGCTTCAGGAGGCTCTCGCTCCTCGTGTATTCGGTCAGCAGCCGCCACGCATCGTCGCGAGTCAGGACAAGGGACATCGGAACTCTCCGGCAGCCATCTGGTATGCACCTCGTGGCCAGCCTGCATCTTAATTCGAGGATACGATGATGGCCAATCTGGCGTCCGCGACCGTCCCGCTCGACACCGAGTTCAACACGAGGCCTTGGCCTCTGCGACCTCACCATGGTCGTCAGTCGGGTCGATGATTGATCCGGCATCTTCATTGTCTCCGCCGACATGGCGCGAACGTGGGCAGCGCCGGCTGGCTGCTGGCATGGCTTGGATAGTGACGGGCGCTCTGACGATCGTCGGCGCGCTGTCGTACGGCGAACTGGCGGCGATGATGCCGCGGGCTGGCGGCCAATACGTCTACCTCCGCGAGGCTTTCTCGCCTCTGTGCGGGTTTCTCTACGGCTGGACGCTGTTCCTCGTTATCCAGACGGGCACGATCGCGGCTGTCGCCGTCGGATTTGCCCGGTACTTCGGCGCATTGGTGCCGTGGATCGCAGACGACCACTATCTGATCAGTCCAATCCACTTGTCCACAGGTTACGCACTGTCGCTTTCGACCACGCAGCTCGTCGGGATCGCTGCTGATCGCGCTGCTGACCTGGACCGAATCACGCGGGGGCTGGAATATGGGCCGCATCGTTCAAAACGTGTTCACGACCGCCAAGACGGCTGCTCTCGTAGGCCTGATTCTGGCCGGCCTGCTGATAGGTTGGAATCGGCCCGGCGGTTGCCGACAACTTCGGGAACCTGTGGGCACGCCGCGGAGTCGTCGAGATCGTCCCCGGCCTCACCGCCCTGAGCGACATTCGGCCTCTTCGTTGCCATCTGTGATCGCAGACCGGTTCGCTGTTTTCCGCCGATGCCTGGAACAACATCACGTTCACCGCCGGCGAGGTCAAGGAGCCGCGACGACACATCCCTCTGTCTCTCGCGCTCGGAACCGGCGTTGTCATCGGCTCCTATGTTCTCGCGAACGTCGCGTATCTCGTGACGCTGCCATTCGAGGCCATCCAGCATGCGCCGGCGGACCGTGTGGCCACGGCCACGCTGAATGTCGTCTTCCCTGGTTTCGGCACGACGATCATGGCGGTCGCCATCATGATTTCGACGTTCGGCTGCAACAACGGCCTGATTCTCGGCCGGCGCGCGTGCCTACTACGCCATGGCCCGCGACGGACTCTTCTTCCGGCCCGTCGCTCGATTGAATGCAGCCAAGGTCCCGGGATGGGGCCTTGTTCTGCAAGGCGTCATGGGCCGCGTTTCTCGTGCTGCCGCGAACCTACGATCCCGCGACGCGGACCGTACGGCAATCTGCTACAGCAATCTGCTCGACTACGTGATCTCGGCCGCGCTTGATCTTCTACATCCTCACGATTGCCGGCGTCTTTCGACCTGAACGACGCGCCCGACGGCTGATCGCCCATATCGAACGTTCGGCTATCCGTTGATACCTGCTCTCTACATCGCCGGGGCGGCGACGATCCTCGTGGTCTTGTTCTCTATCGAACCGCAACAACCTGGCCAGGCTTGATCATCGTGCTGGTCGGGGTTCCGGTGTACTTCCTCTGGAAGCCGAAAGACTGAAAGCTTTCTTGATGACGGCCGTGGCTTTCTCGGTCAAATGGTATGCGGGCAGTTCGTCGATCCGCACCCACTTGGCATCGTCTGCATCAGATCCGCAGACAATCGAACGCTCGTTTGCGTAGCAGAGATAGTCGATGATGACGAAGTGATAGGCCACACGGCCGTCCGCCGAGCGCTCTGATCTCGATCCAGCACTTCGACTACCGGTCCGACCTCGACGGTCAGTCCGGTCTCTTCAAGCAATTCCACGAGCGACCGCGGCCTCCAACGTTTCCCCGAGCTCCACGGCACCACCGGGCAGGCTCCACTCGCCTTTCAGTGGTTCGTGTGCGCGTTTGGCCAGAAGAACGTGACCTTCGCGATCGAGCACCACGGCTCCGACGCCGACGATCGGTCGTCCGCTCTGGAAAACAGTCTCAAATCCTCAGATTCCCATGACCTTGACAATCACCCGCTTCTTTCGCTGCCCGTCGAATTCTCCGTAGAAGACCTGCTCCCAGGGACCGAGATCCAACTTGCCATCGGTGATCGGCAGCACGACCTGATGTCCCATGAGCGTGCGCTTCAGATGCGCGTCGGCGTTGTCTTCCCCGTCCGATGGTGATGGTAGTCCTGCCCTGCCGGCGCGAGCTGTTCGAGCCAGGTCTGGAAGTCTTGAATGAGGCCGTCTTCCCAATCGTTGACGTATACGCTCGCCGGTGATGTGCATCGCCGACACGATGCATGGTGCCTTCCTTGACGCCGCTTTTGCGTACGATTCCAGCGACTTCATCCGTGATTCGAATGAACTCTGTCGCTTCTTCGTGTTGAACCAGAGGTAGTCGGTATAAACCTGCATGATTCACAGGGGCAAGGAGGCGTCGGCATTGAGATCGAGCGGAGCAGTCGCGCCATTGCGCAGTTTTCGAAAGCCTGCCGCCGCGATCATCGCAGCATTGTCCGTGGATAGCGACAGACTTGGGACGAACGTCGGGCATCTCCCGCTTGTCGCCGCATGACTTGAAATCCGCTCGCAATCGACTGTTCGCCGAGACTCCACCGGCAATACCGATGCTCCTGGCCTCGCCAGCGCCGGGCGGCGTCGAACGTGCGCTCAACCAAAGTCGTAACGACGACACGGTTGGAAAACTCGCGCACAGGTCGGCAATCTCCTGCTCCTCGATCATCTCTTCCCGGCCCTGACGCACATGGCGTAAGACGGCTGTCTTCGAGACCGCTGAAGCTGAAGTCCAGGTCGCCCTTCAAGTGCGGCGCGTTCCGATCGACGTGGGTGAGCCGCATCGTCGGCAGGCGGACAGCCCGGTCGTTGCCATGGCGGGCAAGCCGGTCGATGACGGGTCCGCCCGGATAGCCCAGATTGAGCAGCTTCGCGACCTTGTCGTGCACGCTCTCCTGCAGCATCGTCGCGTGTCCGGCCGAGCAACTGATATCGGCCCGGCTTCTCGACGAGGTACAAGCTGGTGTGGCCGCCCGATACGACGAGGATGACGGCCGGAAGAGGGAGCTCGCCGTTCTCGCAGGACCAGCGACTCGATGTGGCCGGCCAAGTGATGCACGGCAACCAGCGGCAGCCGGGCGGCCGCGGCCGCCGCCTTGGCGAACGCCACGCCGACGAGGAGCGATCCCACGAGGCCTGGGCCTCGTGCGTGACGGCAACGGCGCCCAGACCGCTCCATGTCGTCTCTGCCTCGGCTAGGGCGCGTTCGACGACGCCACAGATGTCCCGGATGTGCTGACGTGAGGCGAGTTCGGGAACCACACCGCCCCACTCCGCGATGGATCGGCACCTGTGAAGCGATGACGTTCGCGCGGATGGCCCACGGCCGCGCAGGGTCCCCGGTCTCTTCGACGATGGCCGCTGAGGTCTCGTCGCAGGATGTTTCTGATACCGAGGATGCGCATGCGTGGTCTCGATAAGGAGGAACAGGCTGGTTACGAACCAACCGCCGCCTCGGATCTCGAACGCGCGCTTCAATGACTCGGTGTAGGCGCGCGGAAGATGCCGCGTTCGGTAATGATGCCGCGTTATCAGTTCGGCACGGCGTGACGTCGAAGGCAGGGTTCCGGATGAGAGCCCCGACCGGCGTGAGCTGACTGCCGCCCAAGTGGGTCACCTCCCGGGAATTACGCTCCTCGATCGGGATGCTCGCGCCATCGGGCGTGTTCAGGTCTATCGTCGACAGTGGCGCCGCGACGTAGAACGGGATGTCATGCTCCTTTGCAAGCACGGCGACGCTGTAGGTGCCAATCTTGTTGGCCGTGTCACCGTTCGCCGCAATCCGGTCGGTCTCCGACCACGACCAGATCGATGTGTCCGGTGCGCATGATGGCACCCCGCCATGTTGTCGGTGATCACGGTCGTCGGGATGCCGTCGCGCACGGAGCTCCCAGGCGGTCAATCGTGCGCCTTGCAAGAATGGACGAGTCTCGTCTGGCCAGAACGGCCACTCGCTTTCCTCGCTCCGACTGCGGCTCGTATGACGCCCAATGCGGTGCCATAGCCGGCCGTAGCCAGTGCACCGGCGTTGCAGTGCGTGAGAATCGTGCCTCGGCTGGCACGACTTCTGCGCCGTAGGCACCCATTGCCCTGCAGCTTGCGACATCCTCGTCGTGAATCGCCTGCGCCTCGCGGTCGAGGCGATCCTTGATCTGATCCGACCGACTCGCCGGCGGCGACAGCGGCGGCAAACGAACGCTTCATCCGTTCTGATCGCCCAGAATAGATTGACGGCCGTCGGCCGAGTCGCCGTCGAGAAGCTCGCAAGTCTTGTAGAACTCAGCGGCGAGCTTGGCGTCACCGCGTCGACTGGCTTCGACGCACCCCTGATCGCCGACGCCCATTGCAGCGTGCCACGCCGATTGCGGGCGCACCGCGAATCACCATCGTCTTGATGGCACGTGCCACTTCCGCGGGTGTCTTGCAGCTGACGTACACCTCCTGAGACGGCAGCTTACGCTGGTGCGATCATCACGACCGTATCGTTTTCGCGGGCAATGGTCGGAAGCATGTGAGACGAATCAACCCTTTGTCTTTGTCAATTGTAGATTGTGAATTGTCAATTTCGTGATCTCAGAGGAGTCTGGCGTCGAAAGGCAGCGGCAACAGGTCCTTGAGGCGATAGTCCCTTTCGTTCGGGAGATTCGCCAGGACGATCTCGAGGTCGCCGCCGAACTCCCAGAGAATCTAGCCGGCAGACGCCGCACGGCGGGCGTTGGAGACTCTGGTGTTGGCAACGATGGCGATGCGAACAAAACCTCGATGGCCGTCCGACAATGCTTTGAACATGGCCACCCGTCTCGGCGCACATCGTCAAACCATAGCTCGCATTTTCGACGTTAGAGCCGGTAACGATTGCACCGTCGGCTGTTTCGAGGGCGGCGCCGACCTTGAATCCCTGAGAATGCGGCATGAGCCTTCTCGCGCGCTCGCCTCGCCGCGTCAATGAGAGAAGCCGGTTCAGAGACGCTCAACGCATACCCTCCAGTAGCGTGATGAACTGACCACGGACACGGCGTGCCGTCTCGAGGACTTCGGCATGGTCGAGTGGCTCGCGGCAATACTCCCAGCGGCCATGTTGGTGATGCACGAGATCCCGAGAACCTCGATACCCGCACGTGTCGCGCAGCGATCGCTTCTGGGACCGTCGACATCCCGACGGCATCGGCGCCGATCGCACGAAGGTAGCGAATCTCGGCCGGTGTCTCGTAACTGTCCGAGGAGACAGGCATAAACGCCGTGTGAAAGGGTCACTGCGCACGCCCGGCCAGCCTCGTCTGCAATCGGTGCGGAGGCGTGGCGAATAAACATATCTCGTCATGTCGGGAAACCGGGGACCGAACCGTTCGTCGTCATTTGCGCACGATCAGGGTTTCCCGCCGATGAGATTGATATGGCTCGTCAATCACCATCAGAGTCCCTCGAGAAAATCCAGGTGTTCACTCCACCGGCAGTGTTGGTCAGAACGAGGTCTTGACGCCAAGCAAGCCCACCGCTCTGAACGGCAAACGCAACGGTTCTCAGGTCGTATCCTTCATAAGCATGACATCGGCCCGATAGCGCCGCGATGAGTCGCCCTTATGCTCCACCAACGACCAACCGGCCTTCGTGTCCAACTACTCGAGATGCGGCCAATCCGGTAGTCACCGTACGGCAACGTGATGCCGTCCTGAAGCTGATTGGCAAACTCTCCCAAGCCCGAGCCAGCGACGATCGCCACGCGAGTACTCGGCGAGACGCACACGAATGGCGTCTGCGGCTCTTTTTACTGTGTCGTAGTAGTCCATCAAAGAAACCGACCGCGAGGACACAGAGGATGCGGACTAGAGCAGGAACCCCGCGATCGTCGCCGTCGCGAAATTCGCCAACGTGCCCGCAAACATCGCCCGCAAACCGAGACGGGCCAGGTCGTGACGACGGTTGGGCGCCAGCGCCCCGATACCGCCGATCTGGATGCCAATCGATCCGACGTTGGCGAATCCGCAAAGCGCGAATGTGGCGATGATGAAGCGACTTCGGATCGAGCATCTCCTTCATCGGCCCGAGCTGCGAGTAGGCGATGAACTCGTTGAGGACCATACGCGTGCCGAGAGATTGCCAATCGCTGGCGCGTCGCGCCACGGCACGCCCATGCTCCAGGCCACCGGAGCGAACGCCCATCCGAAGATCTGCTGAAGGCTGCACAGTGGGCGAAGCCGAGTAATGCGTTGACGAGCGCAACCAGCGCGATGAACGAGATGAGCATGGCCAGCACATTCAGGGCAAGATGCAGTCCCTCGCTCGTTCCGCGTGCGGCCGCGTCGATGACGTTGACATCAGCCTGCGGAACCTCCAGTCGTGCACCGACACCCATCGTCTTCGGGATTTCGGTCTCCGGCACGAACATCTTCGCCATCATGATCGTTCCTGGCGCGGTCACGATGACGGCCGTCAAGAGATGCTTCGGCCTCGACGCCGAAAAGGATATACGCAGCCATGATGCCGCCGGAGATATGCGCCATCCCCGACGTCATCGACGGTCATCAACTCCGATTGGGTCATCTCGGGCAGGTAAGGGCGAATGGTCAGCGGGGCCTCGGTCTGGCCCATGAAAATGCTGGCGGCCACGTTGAGCGATTCCGCGCCGCTCGCGCGCATGGCGCGGTGCATCAGCATACGCGAAGACCCGGACGACGATACTGCATGATGCCGAAGTAGTAGAGAATGGCAAACAGCGCTGCGACAAAAATAATGGTCGGTGCCACTCTCGGAATGCAACGGGCAGGCCCGCGCGCAGCGGGACCGAAGCGCCTGCGTGATTTGGCGCCACTGGGCGCTGCTGCCAGCGGGCCAAACACGAACTCGGCGCCGATGAGCGCAAAGCTCAGGAGCTTGGTAATCCAATCTCCAAGGGTCGAGAACAGGCGCTGCCCGAAGCCTGTCTTCAACACGATTAAGGCAAACAGGATCTGGAGCGCGAGACCCCGCGCGACTGTCGGCAGGTGAATCGCTCGACGATTCGTGGAAAACACGTAAGCCAACCCCAGAATGACGACGCCGCCCACGATGGGCTGTGCCCTGTTCAGGCCCATCTGGGCGGCCAGCGTCAACGACGAGGCGAGAGCGATCGCGCCAGCAACGATCGCCACGCATCCATGGGGTTCGATCGCCGCCCGGCGGCCTCAGGAACTCCGACGCCAACACTCATCAGCGGACCTCGCCCACAACGAGGGGCTCAACGATCGCGTTGATTGTCTTCGATCTTGATCGCCCGCGACGCCAGAGCCGCGGCCGCTCCCGAGGCGCGCACGATCTCGGTAGTGCAGCTCGAGCACCGGATCGCCGGCGCGGAGTTCGACGCCAGGCTTCACCACGACCATGATTCCGGCCGCGTGATCGATCGGAGTCTTCGACGCGATCCCTTCCGGCCCCGAGTGCAACAGACGCACGGCCGACCAATGCGGCATCCAGCCCGGCGAGAAAACCCTGTCGTGGCGCCTCTCACCACGTCGCGTTCGGGCGCGGCGGCAATAGACCATAGTCGTCGACGACGTGAGGGTCGCCGCCCTGCTGTTCGATGATCCGCCGAAATCGTTCCAGCCCGGCACCTGAGGCAATGGCGCCGCGAACCTTTTGCTGCGCCTCCGAGCGGTTCCCGCGACGCCGCCAGGACCAGCATACGAGCGGCAAGCTCCACCGACAGATCGACCAGATCGGCCGGTCCACGGCCCTTGAGCACTTCCGAGGCACTCGACCACCTCGAGCCCGTTGCCAACTGCGCAACCCAGCGGGAGTCCATCCGCGTGATGATGGCCTCGCTCTTGACGCCCGACGCGTTGCCGATGGCGACGAGCGATTCGGCCAGGCGGCGAGAGTCGGACTCGGTCTTCATGAAGGCGCCGCTCCCGGTCTTGACATCGAGAACCAGAGCGTCGATGCCTTCCGCGATTTTCTTGCTCATGATCGAGGCGCTGATTAAGGGAATACTCTCGACTGTTCCGGTGACGTCTCTCAAGGCGTAAAGCCTCCGGTCGGCCGGAGCAATCTGTGCGGTCTGGCCGATCATGACGCAGCCGGCCGCGAAGCAGCGCAACTCGCATCTCATCGAGCGACAGATTGACTCGAAACCCGGAATCGACTCGAGCTTGTCGAGCGTACGCGCCGGTATGGCCGAGCCCACGGCCCGACATCATCGGGACCGGCACTCCACACGGCGGCCGCCAACGGAGCCAGCACCAGAGAAGTCTTGTCGCCGACTCCACCCATGCTCGTGCTTGTCGACTTTGACGCCAGGGATGTCCGACAGGTCCAGGCGCAGGCCTGAATGGACCATCGCGTCCGTCAGCCACGCGGTCTCGTCGGCACTCATGCCGCGCAGCAGGACGGCCATCAGGAGGGCCGATGCCTGATAGTCGGGCAGTTCGCCAGTCGTGACGCCCGACACGAAGAAGCGGATTTCGTCGCGGCTGAGCGTGCCTCCATCGCGCTTCGCTGGAGGATGATGTCGACCGCCCGCATGCGGCCGGCAGTATAGCGGATCGGGACAGAGACCTTCGTGCGCGACCCTCAATCGACGAGAGCCTCTTCGAGCCGAAAAGACGATAGTAGGGATGAGCCCACGTTCACAAGCTTGCGCACATCGGCAGCGGCACCGCGCCGTTCAGGCGCGACTGTGAACGGAGGATCGACGCGAGTTGGGTAATCTGATGATTGGGTCACTCGATCGGCGGCCATGAGCGAACGCGCGAACCTTCAAACAGCCGTTTCTTAACGAGCACTCCCGCCGATGGCCCTCTTCCGCTCACGGCCGAAGAGAGTGCCAAGCTCGGCGAGATTCGCTCGCGCGTGCAAGGCCAGCCGCGCGCGCTGTGCAGCGCTCTACCCGGCCGCGCACCCGGCCATCGCAACGACGCTGGCGCGTCTCGTGGACTCTGACGTCGGCCGCCAACGGTTCGTCGGCTCTCAAGATCACCGTGCTCCCGACCTCCTTGCTGCTCGAGGGCCGCTCACCCGTCCGCGTAGACGCGGCCGTGGGCGAACTGGCGGCCCTCCTGCACGAGCACCTGGTCGGGAACTGACGATTCATCCCGGTGGCGATAGTCGAGCGCCTCGGCGCAGTTTCCTGCTGCTCCTGGCCCGCACACCAGACTCGGTTCGCGCCGACGGCGGCATCGCGCGCCTGTGGATGACGACCGGCGCACAGCACGTAGAACTTCGGGAAATCGACTACGCCGAGGTCTTGCGGGAGCGCCGCGAAGGGCGTGAGGCGGTCTGGGAGCGCGTCATCGTCAGCTGCCTGCAAGGGCGGGCCTTCGACCTCAGCCCGGAGGCGCGCCGCGACACTCGCCGAAATCGCAGAAGACCCGCAACAATTCGCACAGTTGGTCGCGGCGCTCGACGAGCGGGCAGCCGCCAGCGGTAGCGTGCACAACCCGTACGCTTCGCTGCTGTTCGCCTGCTCCGGGGACTCGCCGACCTGATGGCAAAACCAGCCCCGATAAGCTGGAGCTCGTCCTTCGCAACATGGCGGCAGCAGTCAGCCAGATCTCGCCCGAGTTGATGTTGGACTTGCTCTCGCTCACAGGACTGAGCCTGGTGCCTCTGGGAGCCCTGGGAACGACGCCGGTGAATCACCCGTCGTTGGACGAGGTCGTCGAGCGGATGTCGGACGAAAACATCGCAAGCTTTGTCGCGAACAACGCTCGTCGAGGACGGCACTGCCACCGAACGGCTCGCCCAGGCCTTCCGAGACATTAGTGCCCCGATCCGAGCGGCGAAATCACCTTCTCGGGTTGGCGCACGACGAGGCGCGCAACGACGCCGCTCGGCCAGACAGGCGATTTCGAACTCGACTTGGGGAACGGTCAAGGAACTGTTGACGTCGTACTCCGACGCCTCCCTACGTGTCCAGGTCCTACGGACGTGAGCTGTCCGGCGCCCGCATCCAGGCGATGGAGGTCGAGCGCATCAACGACGACCCTCCAGAGCGCATGGCGACCTGGCGCGAGACTGTGTCGCCCAGTGCTTTGCGGGCTCTCGACCTGCTGCTGCTCACGGATCTCCTGCGCATCGAGGACGACCCGGCCAGTTGGAGCGAGCTGATGCGGCCGGTCATCGCCCAAATCGAAGACCTGCTCCTGGTGGGCGATTTCGATGCGGCCGACCAACTCCGTTTCGGTTGTCGCCCGGGAAGCAGGGCCGAACGGGACGCCCGCACGCCGGGACGCAGCCGGCTCGGCCATCCAGCAGCTCGCGGACGGAGTCATGATGCAACACATCGTGTCGCATCTCGCCACGATCGATAACGAGCCATTCGAGGCGCATCAAATCGGATCTGCCAGGCGATCGGCGAGGTCATCATCCGTTCACTTGCCGAGGCGCTTTCCGTGGAGGAACGGGTTCGCACCCGAGAGCGCCTGGCAGCGCTGCTGATCGCATTCGGTCGCGACGGGACGGAAAGCCGTCGAGCGCCTGAAGAGCTCTCAGAATCCCGCCGGTCCGGCGGACGGCGATTTACCTGTTGCGCGAGTTCGGCGGCAGCGAGGCGCTGCCGGAGCTCACCCTCCTGCTCGACGACTCGGAGCTGCAAGTTCAACGCGAAGCCATCCGGGCCATGCTCAACATCGGGACGGATGAGGCTTACCGCGCGCTCCAACAAGCGCTCGCCAACGGCACCCCGCAATCCAGAGAGGCGATCATGCAAGCCATCGGCCTTGTTCGCGACGAGCGGGCGACGCCGCTCTTCGTGTACATCCTGGGACATGTTGATCACACGGGGCCGCTGCGTCCCGTGTGTACTGCGTGCCATGGAATCCTCTGAGCGTTGCGCGATCCGGAAGCGGTCGAGCCGCTCACGGCAGCTCTCTACCGCGGCGAGTGGTGGGCGCCGCGCAGGACAGCGCAGCTGCGTGCCGCGGCAGCCTCGGCGCTCGCGCGCATCGGCACGCCGGCGGCAATCGAGGTCTTGCTGAAGGCCGCCGCGTCCCCCTCCCGCGGCATCCGCGCCGTCGCGCGGCCGGCACTCGAACGACTTTCGCGCGCGACCAGGGCCGTCTCGCGATCACGATGGGCCGCCATGACTGACAAACGAGTGGAGCTCGCAGACGACTGCCTGCGGCGGCTTTGCCGCGGCCATCCGCTCGGCGACGCTCTGCTCCTCCACCCATCCCATCATCGGCCGCAGCGTGACAGCCCTGGCAGAGGCGCGCCAATCGCTATCATGCCCAACCAGCCGACCATTACCGTTGGCATCGTCGGCAGCGAAGTCGTCGTTGGAGACGTGCCGATTGGAAGGGGCGGATACGTTCGGCGACATGGTTCGACGACTCCAGGCCGCGCTGGAATCGAGCGCATCACCATTGAACGTGGCGTGGAGAGTCGACGAGCTGGCGAGCCTCGTGCACGCATTAGCGTCGCCGTCTCACTCGTCCTCGGCGACGGCATCTCCGCCGCCATTTCCCTCTCTTCCATATTCGCGTCGGCCGGATCCAGGTGGAGGAGCGCACCGCAGGAAACCTCGGCGACATGGCCACGATTCGCCAGCTGTGCACAGATGCGGTCTCAGTGGCCAACGTCGTGTGGGAAAGCGCAGCCCGTGAAAAGAAGCCTGATGCAGCCGCCGCGATCGCCATGATCGACGGGCTGGCGGAAGCAGTGTTGCAGAATCGGACTGCACCTGATGGCCCTCACGACATTGAAGAACTACGATGACTACACCTTCACACACATGGTCAACGTGTCGATCTTGACCATGGCCCAGGCGCGAAGCCTCAAATTCGACGGTCCGCTGCTGCGTGAGTTTGGACTCGCAGGGCTCATGCATGACATCGGGAAGGTGAAGACGCCCAACGAGGTTCTGAACAAGCCGGACAAGCTCACCGACGAGGAGTTCGTGATCATGAAGCGGCACACCGTCGACGGCGCCGAAATTCTGCGACGAACTCCGGGATGTCCCGGCGCTCGCGCCCGTCGTCGCGTTCGAGCACCACCTGCGTCTTGACGGCACCGGATACCCGCGGGTATCTCGCGCCCGACGCTCAACGTCTGCACGACGTTATGTGGGATTGCAGACGTTTTCGACGCCATGCGATCGCAACGCGTCTATCAGGAGTCGCACCCGACCGACCGCATCCTTGCCGTGCTTGAAACGCAACGACGGCGCGCAGTTCGATCAACATCTCGTCCGACGCTTCGTTCAACTGATCGGCATCTATCCGGCCGGTAATCTCGTGCAACTCGACACGGGCGAAGTCGCCGTCGTCGTCGAGGCATACGCGCGCCGGATCCCCATCGACCGCAGGTCCGCGTGGTGTTCGACAAGAGTGGTAACAGACTGCCCGTCCCCTACGACATCAATCTCTGGGAAGTATCGCCAGAGCGTGGAGGTCCTTCGACGGTTCAAAGCCCCGTCGATCCCGCCAGAATACGACATCGATCCGCTGAATCATGTCGCACTCTCCGCCCGCCTGAGCTGACCGGGCCAAAGTCCAACCGCTAGAGTCCGGACACGTGATCGCGGCCCGATCTGACACAATCAGCGACATGGCCGATCGCGACCCGCCATTCGCTTCGCGCGTGCTCGCGGCGGTGCGCCGTATTCCGGTCGGTCGAGTGGCTACTTATGGAGATGTTGCCGCCGCAGCCGGACGGCCTCGTGCGGCAGCCAGGGCAGTCGGCAATATCATGCGCGAATGCCGGCGCCCGGACGTCCCATGCCACCGCGTGATCGCGGCTGGGGGCCGGCTCGGCGGTTACGGCGGCAGCGAAGCGCTCAAGCGCTCCCTGTTAATCGCTGAAGGGATTGAAGTATCTGGCGCCCGTATCCGCGCGCTCGAGCGGGTCCGATGGAAATCTTCTACAAAGCAACGCTCGCCACAGCCGCCGCCGTCTAAAGAACTGACGGTGAGTGATGCGGAGCTCGTCGCGCGCTGCCAGGCGGGCGACACGGAGGCGTTCGAGGGGCTGTATCGCCGGCATGCTGCACGCGTGGTACGCCCCTGACCTGCCGCATGGCCGGTTCGCCGGACGAGGGCGAGGACCTGCTCAGGAGATCTTCCTGCAGGCGTGCAGAAAGCTGGGCAGCTTCAAAGGCGACGCGACTCTCGGTACGTGGCTGTATCGTCTGGCGATCAATCACTGCCTGGATTTCGTGCGGAGCCGCCAGGGCAAGAACCGAAAGCTGACGACGACGCACTCGATGACGGGACAATCGAGCCGGCCATGCCCGCCGGACACTCCCGTCACCCGGATCGACCTCGAACGCGCCGTTCAGAGTCTGCCGGACGGTTGCCGAGAGCCTTCGTGCTGCACGACGTCGAGGGATTCGACCACAAAGAGGTAGGCCGCATGCTGGGTATCGCCGAGGGCACTTCGAAGTCGCCAGGTTTTCAAGGCCCGGATGCGGCTTCGGGAGCAGCTTCGCGGCAGTAGTACACGATGACTCGAATAACCGCTGCGATGTGCCGCCATGCATCCAACGCAGGCTGATATCAACGATTACGTGGACGGCGCATTGAGCCTGTCCGCCAGGGCGGCCGTCGCCGAGCACCTCGATCAGTGCGCGACGTGCCGGACGCTTGCGGACGACTTGCGGGAGCTTCGCCGTGCGGTCCGCGAGCTTGCGCCGATTGAGCCACCAGCACGGCTTTGGACGAAACTCGAGCAGGACGGTTCGCGAGTCGTCAACTGACCGCCGGCAGCCGGTAGTTACCCCGTTTCGCGGACCGACGAGCCGCTCGTGGCGCTTGTCAGTCAGTCTGGGTGGCCGCTGCCGCGGCTGTCTTGGTTCTCGCCGCCGGGCTCAGCATCAGAATGGGCTTTTTCGCTTCGCGCGAATCGACGCCAGTCGAAGAAACCAGAAGCACCGACTGCACAATCGGTCGAAGCCGAGTTGCGCCAGGCGGAAGAACACTACCAGAAGGCGATCAGCGGGCTTGAACAGATCGCGAAGACGGAAAGAGGGGCGAGCTCGATCCTCGAACAGCCGATACCCTGCAGGCCAATCTGGCCGTCGTCGATCAAGCAATCAGCGAGAGCCGGGCGGCACTGCGAACGCAAGCCGAATAGCGAACCGGCGCAACAAAGCCTCCTCGCCAGCTTCAAAGCGAAGATCGGTCTTCTGCAGGAAACGGTCGCGCTCATCAACGAAATGCGAAAGGGTAACGAAGCCGGTGCGGCGCGCATCGTCTCCGGCTTGCAGCAACAATGAGCTCGGGCAAACAGGAGTTCAACGAGCACGCGTCGAAATACCCGGAAATCACTTGACTTGACGTGCTGGGAGAGTCCGTCAGCGACACCAAAACGGTCAGTTACCACGTCAAGTCAAGCGATTTCCGATCTAGAGGACAACCAGCATGCGATTCACTCTCTCTCTCGTGGCTTCGGTCCTGACGGCCTTGACAACGGCCGCATCGGCCGGCGGCCAACAACCAGACCGCGGCTTCGCGAGGCTCAGCCCGGGCGCGCGGGCTGCCCGGCGCGCGTATCAAGGACGCCGAGACGCCGAGCGTGCCCGATCGATTCGCCTACAAAGGCAAAATCGGAAGGGACGGCGCGATTCAGCCTCGCCAACATCGAAGGCTCGATCGTCGTCACTGGCGGCTCAGGTGACGAGGTGTCGATCGAAGCGGTGAAGCAAGCGCGTGGCAATCAGCAGGATCTGAGCGCGGTCGACATCAACGTGGATGCGCGCGCCGGCCATGTCGACGTGCAAACGAGATATCGATCGCGCAACGTACGGATTGCTGTTTCGTACACTGGTGACGGTTCCCGCGTCGACGTCGGTGGGCTCAAGTCGATCTCAGGGAGACATCAGGGTGACGGACGTCCAGGGCTCGGTGCGAGCAGAAAGCATCAGCGGCAATGTCACGACGTCGGGAACTCCGCGACTGGAATCGGCCAGGTCCATTTCCGGCGACGTCGATCTTGCGGGCTCTGGTGACGAAGGCGTTCATGACGGCGAAGCAGCGTCAGCGGGAGGCGTGCGGGCGAAGGGCTTCAAAGCCCGTCAGTCTTGAAACCAACACGGTCAGCGGTGACATTGTCCTCACTGATCTCGTCTGCGATCGCGTCGGCGTTCAATCTATCCAGTGGCAGCGTGGAATTCTCTGGAAGCTTCAATAGAAACGGCCGATGCGACTTCAACTCGCATTCAGGCGACGTGCGACTCGAGCCTGACCGATTCGACGGGGTTCGAATTCACCGCCAATACGTTCAGCGGATCGGTCCGTTCGGACCTGCCACTCACGTTCGACGGCACGGGCGATCGCGGCGGCCGCCGCGGCCGGCAATCGTTCCGGTGGCCCGCGCCATGCGGGCCACACTTCCGGCGACGGTCAGTGCAGTTCTGAGTATCCGCACCTTCAGCGGCAACATCGTCATCTCCAGACGCTGAATGCCGAGACGATCCCTACCTCATCAATGGTTGCAGCGGCGCTATGCCTTGCGCTAAAGGTCGGTATAATTAGAAGCCAATGGAGGCGACGATGAAGCAAGATCATTCTGGTGGGCGCGCTGGTTGGCGCCCTGGGCACTGGGTCGTTGTACGCTCAGGCCGATAAAGGGGCAGGTCATACAGCACCCTAAGCAGCAGCCCGGAACGGCACCGGCTCCGTCTGCGCCAACCGGCGAAATGGCAGCTCGGATCAGGTCCGACTAACGAAGGCAGTCAAAGCCGACGGAAAATCACTGGCAGCAGGCACGTATCAAGTCCGCCTCACCACTCAGGCGAGCCTCGCCCGACGCGAAAGGTCAAACGCAAGGACTCGAGCGGTGGGTCGGAATTCGTTCAGGGTGGGCAAGTCAAGGGTCGCGAGGTGGTGACGATCGTTCCGCAGCCGGAAACCAAAAGACGTGCAGAAAGACACGCCGCCGGCCGCGAACTCCTCGAAGATCGAAACACTCAAGGGCGGCGACTACATGCCGATCTCTGGATCAACGAGAGGCGGCAACTATTGCCCAGTTGGTGTAGCTCCCAACGGCGTAATGCAGAGGCCCGGTGAGGTCGGGGAGCACCTGACTCACCGGGCCTATCTGACCTACCCACGACCTACCCACCGACCTGCCACCTGCCCGCTCAAGCCGCCATCACATCAGAACTGTTCGTGATGGAGATGCATGTCGGGAAGCTTGATCGTGACGTCTTTGCCAAGCGACTGGTTCAGATCGCGCAGCACGGCGCTCTCCTCTTCCTTCAGCGCCCGCGCGATGTCGGGATTCACCCGCAGCAGCAGCCGGTGGCCGTTCAGATCCGGGCCGACCTTCTTCACTTCGCTCAGAATCTCGTAGCAGATCGTCGAGCTCGACTTGATCGACCCCGGTGCCCGAGCAGTATGGGCACGGCTCGGTCAGCACGCGCTCGAGGCTCTGCTTCACCCGCTTGCGCGTGATGATGACCAGGCCGAAATCCGACACCTGCAGCGCCTTGGACGGCGACCGGTCCTTCTTCAGCTCCTGCTCGACCGCCTGGAGCACCTTCTGGCGGTTCTTCTTCTCCTCCATGTCGATGAAGTCGAGCACGATGATGCCGCCGAGATCGCGCAGCCGGATCTGGCGGACGATTTCCTTGACCGCTTCGAGGTTGGTCTTGACGATCGTGTCTTCGAGGCGGCCGCTCGTTTTCTTGCCGACATAGCGGCCGGTGTTCACGTCGATGGCGACCAGCGCCTCGGTCTGGTTGATGACGATCGATCCGCCGGACTTCAGCCAGACTTTGCTCTTGAGCGCCTTGTCGATCTCGGCCTGCACGCCATACTCATCGAAGATCGGGAACGGCTTCGAGTAGAGCTGCACCTTCGGCGCCAGGTTCGGCAGGATGCGCTCGACCAGCTCGAGCACGCGCTGATGCTCCTGCGCGATTGTCGATCCGGATCGCCTGGAATTCGTCGGTCAGCAGGTCGCGTATGCAGTTTGCTGACGAGGCTCTGCTCGCGATAGACGATCGCCGGCGCGCGCGACGACTCGGTCCGCTGCCGGATTTCGATCCAGATCTTGTGGAACGCCTCGAGGTCGCTGATGATGTCTTCCTTGGGACGTCCGGCGGCCGCGCGTGCGGATGATCACGCCGCCCGTGAAACCGCGCGCCTCGCGGAACTCGCGGACGATGCCTCGCGCAGGCGGCGCGCGCTCGTCGCGTGATTCGATCTTCCTGCGACACGCCGACGTGATCGACGGTCGGCATGAACACGAGAAACGACCCGCCATCGTCACGTGCGAGGTGAGGCGGGCACCCTTGGTCCCGAGCGGCTCCTTGACGACCTGCACGAGGATTTCCTGCCCCTCGTGCAGGAGATCCTCGATCTTGGGCTGGGGCGTGTCGCGATCCCGGCTGCGGCCGTCGACCTTCGTCTTTCGGACGGGGCGTAGTGGGAGCGACATCGCCACCGTTTTCGTGCGGTTCGGCGCGTACTCGTCCGCAGCCTCGCTGGCGCCGGTTGCCGGCCGTCGTCTTCGAGATCGCCCGATTCGAGCCGGTCCAGCTCCTCTGAGCGCCTCGAACACATCGGCAACGTAAGAAATCCGTCGCGCTCCAGCCCGACGTCGATGAAGGAGGACTGCATCCCCGGCAGGACCTTCGAGACGCGGCCCTTGTAGACGTTGCCAACGACACCGCGCTGGCGCTCGCGTTCGACGAAGACTTCGGCGACGAGGTCGTCTTCGAGGATGGCCACGATCGTTTCGTGGCCGTTGGAGGAGATGATCATCTCCTTGGTCATGAACGAACTCCTGAAGCCTGCTGGCTGCCAGCGCTGGGCTGCCAGCTTCGCGGCTTCGTCAGTTCGATCATTTGCGAGCGGCACGACTCCAGAGCCGTCGGTGTCGTCTCGAAGCGGGTCGGCCATGCCTGAGCGTGCCGACCGCTTCCGCGAGCACGTTGCAGAGATCAATTCGTGAACCTCCGCATCCGCACGTTGAGGACCAGCCCGAAGCCGGCGAGGCGTCGCGATCATCGACGACCCTCCGTAACTCATGAGTGGGAGCGGCAGCCCTTTGACGGGCGCCAGTCCGGCCGACATGGTGATGTTGTAGATCGACCTGGAACGTGAAGCTGGCGAGCACGCCAGAGCACGAGATACGAGCCAGCCGGTCTTTGGCCAGACTGGCCGCCTCGAGCGCGCGCAGAATCGACGAACAAATACAAGCCGAGCGCCACAATGACGCCGGCAAACCCCTGCTCCTCGGCCAGCACCGAGAAGATGAAATCGTTGTGAGCGACAGGAAGGAACCGAAGCTGACCCTGAGTTCCCTGCTTGAAACCTTTGCCTGTGAGGCCTCCCGATCCGACGCGTGATGCGCGCCTGAATCTGCTGGTATCCGGCGCCTTTCGCATCCTGGGATGGATCGAGAAAAGTCGAGATGCGGCTCTTCTGGTAGGGCTTCAGCGCGAACGTCCACGCGAGGGCGCCGCCAGAAGCAGACAGAGAAACAGCAGGCCGAAAATGCGCATTTGCATGCCGGCCAGATAGCCGACTGCCAGACAGATCGGCAGCAGCGTGACAGCTGTGCCGAGGTCAGGCTGCTTCGGCAATCAACGCGAAGGGCAGCAGCGTAAGAACGCCGCCAATCGCGAAATCAGTCCAGGTCGGCGTGCGCGGTTCTCGCCGAAGAACTTGGCCAGCACCAGGGCCACGCCGATCTTGGCAAACTCCGATGGTTGGAGATTGAACGCTCCCAGAGCGAATCCAGCGGCGGGCACCGCATGGCCACCGCACCGAAGACCGAGCACGTACAGAAGCAGACGCCAGCAGACCGATGTAGATGAGATGGGACTTGTCGGTGAAACGTGCGGTAGTCCAGAGTCAAGCGTGACGACCATCGCCGACGAGACCGAGTCGCGATGGCGTACGCTGCGTGACGTACATGTGCGACGAGCCACGAGGTCGGGTCGCAGGTCGAGCTGTAGATCATCGCCACGCCCAGTCCGCACAGCGCGAGGATCGCGAGCAGCAGCGCCCAATCCACGTGGTAATACAGCCGCCGCTCGAAAGCATTAGCTGCTCCAGCCTCCGTAGGGCCGGGCGCGGCGCCGTGCCAGCGGATCGGAAAAGTCAGGACGTAAATCTTCGCGGGTGGCGTGGCGGAGGCGGCGTGCGCCGCTTCCCGTTTGGCAAAGAATGTGTCGAGGACGTGATGGGCGACATCCCGCCGCGTTGGGGCCGTGCATCCCATGCTCGAGGAAGACGACGCCGGCGATTTGCGGGTTATCCCGAGGCGCGAAGAACACGAACCACCCGTTGTCGCGCAAGTCCTTGGTCGTCCTTGCCGCGGCGCGACACGCCACCGTTCGAAATGACCTGCGCGGTGCCCGTCTTGCCGGCGACATCGTGATCCCTTGATGCTCGCCCGGCGACCGGTGCCGGCCGCGTTCACGACCATCCACAGACCGTCGCGGATCGCCTGCAGCTTCTCCGGGTTGCAGCTGAACTTTCGACTGCGGCTCGGGTGCGGCGCACTGGCTTCCACCCGCCTCCGTCATCTACAGCCTTCAGCAAATGCGGCGTGACGCGCGTGCCGCCGTTCGCCAGCGTCGCCGCATAGACCGCCATCGACACCGGCGTGACCGACACGCCTCCCTGGCCGATCGAGACCGGAAATCGTCTCGCCCGCATACCACTTCTCGCGAATCCGCTCGCGCTTCCACTCCGGTGAGGGCACGAGGCCTGAACCTCGTTGGGCAAATCGATGCCGCTCTTTTCACCGAGCCCGAGCAGTGTGGCCCACTTGTGGATGCGGTCGATGCCGACCATGTTGCCGACCGTGTAGAAGTACACGTTGCACGACTGCTCGATGGCATGACGCAGGTCGACCGTGCCGTGTCCGCCCTTCTTCCAGCACTTGAACGGCCGCCCGTAGAAGTTCGCCGCACCGGTACAGGTCACCTTGAAGTCCGGCGTGATGACGCCTTCCTCGAGCGCGGCCGTCGCCACCGCCATCTTGAACGTGGAACCGGGCGAGTAGCGCCCCTGGATCGCCGCGGTCGTTCAGCGGTCGGTCAGCTCGTCGGTGTTCAGCGAGGCCCATGTTGCCCGGTCGATGCCGGACGGCAAACGCATTGGGGTCGTAGGCCGGGACGGCTCGTGAAGCCGAGCACTTCTCCGTTGCTTGGATCGAGAATCGACGGCAGCGCCGATTGAACCCGCCGCTTTGAATCCATCTTCGATGGCTTTCTGCGACGTCGTAGTCGACCGTCAGCTGAAGCGCGCTTGCCTTCCGTCGGCTCCTCTTCTTCGAGCGTGCGGATTTCGCGGCCCACGCTGTTGACGACGACGCGCCTGGCGCCGTCCTCGCCCATCAAGAGCGTGTTGTAGACCTTCTCGATGCCGGCCTGACCGACGATGTCGCCGCTCTTGAGGTCGTCGTTTTCGGCGACCTGCGAGTCGTTGACCTCGCCGACGTAGCCGAACAGATGCGCGGCCAGTCGTTTCGGGATACCGCCTGAGTCGGCACCTCCTCGACGACCACGTCCGGCAGCTCGAAATCGAGCCGCCTGGCAGTCACCGCCGCCACCTGAGCGAGCGAGGCGTCCTGCACGATGGTGATCGGCCGATACGCCGGCTCGCGACGATGGCGATCGACGATGTCGCGCACATGCTTCTCGTCTACTCGAATCACCGAGGCGAGCAGCCGGACAGTGCGGTTGAGGTCCTTGGTGTGTTCACGAACGATCGAGATGCTGTAGGAGTGGCGGTTCTCGACGAGGACGCGGCCGTCGCGGTCGAACACCAAGCCTCGTCGGCGCCCGGAGCGCCAAGGTGCGCTGGTGGTTGTTTTCGGCCATCTCGTCGAACTTGGCGTGCTGGACGACCTGCAGCACCCAGAAGCTGACGGCCAACATCGAGAAGATCACGATCACGCCGTATTGGCAGCGCCGTCAGGCCGGCATGACCTCTCCGCCGGTCTTCAACTACGAGCCATTCTCGCTACCTGGCTTCCGTGCCATCGTTCGGCTTCCCAACCTATCTTCGAATTCTAGCCCTTTGTGCCTTCGACGCTCGATGGCGCCTGGCATCCGTTCGACCAGCCAAAACGCCAGGACGCCTACCACGGCATTGCCCAGAGCCTGGCCTGCACAACCGCCGCGTACGGGGTCCCGAAACGCCGCAGATCCAGCAGCACGTAGAGTCCCGATGAATACGATCGCGTGCAGCACGGTCGCCAGAAAGAACACGACGAACCGTGGAATCGGCCGGGCCACGATGAAGTGGGTCGCGATCAGGCCGGCCAGAAAGCCCACAATCGTCTTCGCCAAGCCGCCAATCCCGATGACGCCGCTCGAAAGAGCGTCCTGCGCCAGACCGGCCGACGGTGCCTGCCAGCAGGCCGGTGATAGGACCGAAGCTGAGCGCCGCGTACCACAACGACCACGAGACCCAGGTCGATGCGCGACCGTCCCTCGAATGACGAATCGGGCCAGCGTGGTCTGAAGCGCCAAGCGCCAGCGCTATCGCCAGAATGACTCAGGCCGGCCTTCACTGCGTGGCTCCGTTCAGCCGCATCGTGCCGCTGTCTGTGTAGACGACCAGCACCGCCTCCAACGACCGGAAATCGAGCGCCGGCTTCACGACAATGCGCTTATAGGCGTTGCCGCTTTTCTCGACCTCGTCGACGTGTGCCGATCACGAAGCCCTTCGGGAATATGCCGTCGATCCCGCGACGTCATCACCATGTCTCCGACGACGACATCGGCCAGCTCGAGACATATTCCATCCGCAGGCGCTCGTCGCCGCCGCCGATGACGACACCTCTGGGCACGCGAACGCTCGATCACGCGCGCCGGCTGCCGCGTTGCGATCGATGAGCAGCTGAACCTTCGCGGCGCGAGGCGCTCGGCACGACAATCCGACCGACCACGCCCGCCGGTGCGAGCACGGCCATGTCGGACTGAATGCCGTCCCGCGTGCCCTTGTCGATGGTCACCGTGCGGAAATCAGGCGTGGCGCCGGCGCGCAATGATCTCGGCCGCCTTCGTCGTCAGCTTCGATTGATCGCGCAGCTCGAGCAGCCGCTCGAGGCCTCGCGCTTCGATCAACGCGAGCGCCCGCAGCCGCTGCAGCTCGATCTGCGCTTCGGCGAGCTGCTCGCTGCAGCTGCTCGTTCTCCGCATTCACCTGCCGCAGACCGACGTATCCACCCCAAACGCTCGTGACGCTCGACACGCCCGCCGAAACCACGCGTTGAACCTCGGCGAACGCGCCGAAGATGACGGCCTCGAGGACAGGCACGCCCTTCCGCGAGGTGATCTGAGCGGAGATCAGGACGATGTGCCCGACGACCACGCGCAAACAGGAGGTAGCCGGCGCCCTTCCGAGTGTCTAACAGGGCCCACAGCTGTTTCGTCGCTTCAGTCAATCACGCAGCGCTAATCGATCGAGATCTTTCGCAGCAGGTTGAAGTCCGACAGCATCTTGCCCGCGCCGAGCACGACGGACGACAGCGGGTCTTCGGCCATGGCGAGCGGCAGGCCGGTTTCTTCGCGCAGCCGCTTGTCCAGGTTCTTGAGCAGCGATCCACCACCAGTCAGGACGATGCCGCGGTCGACGATGTCGGCCGAGAGCTCGGGCGGAGTTCGCTCGAGCGCCACGCGCACGGCGTCGACGATCACGTTGACGGTTTCGGCCAGCGCCTCGCGGATTTCCTCGTCGCGTGATCGTAATCGTCTTCGGTACGCCCTCGATCGAGATGGCGGCCCTTGATCTCCATCGTCATCCGCTCTTCGAGCGGGAAACGCCGAGCCGACTTCGATCTTGATCTGCTCGGCGGTGCGCTCGCCGATGAGCAGGTTGTACGTCTTCTTGATATGCTGGATGATCGCCTCGTCCATCTCGTTGCCGGCGACGCGCACGGCCTTGCTGTAGACGATGCCGGCGAGCGAGATGACGGCGATGTCGGTCGTGCCGCCGCCGATGTCCACGATCATGTTGCCCGACGGCTCGGTGATCGGCATGCCGGCGCCGATGGCCGCGCGCCATGGCCTCTTCGACCAGATGGACCTCGCTGGCCTTGGCGCGGTAGGCGCTGTCCTTCACGGCGCGCTTCTCGACCTGCGTGATCTCCGACGGGACGCCGATGACGATGCGCGGACGGACCCAGACGTTGCGGTTGTGCGCCTTCTTGATGAAGTAGGTCAGCATCTTCTCGGTGACCTCGAAGTCGGCGATGACGCCGTCCTTCATCGGCTTGATGGCCACGATGTTGCCCGGCGTTCGGCCGAGCATCTCCTTGGCGTCCTTGCCGACCGCCTCGACCCGGCCGTTGACCTTGTTGATCGCCACGATCGAGGGCTCGTTGACGACGATGCCCTTGCCACGCGCGTAGACGCACGTGTTCGCCGTGCCGAGATCGATGGCCAGATCGCTGGAAAACAACGAAAGCATGGAACGGAGACTCAACGGAAGCTCCTTTAGTCGTCGGTCGTCGGACGTCGGTCGGTCGAAAGCCACCGGACGGCCGGAACCCGCGACGAGCGCCGCGTACGCGCATGAGCCGTGCAGGCGTGAGAAATTGTGATAGGACGCTCGCGCACGTTTGAGTTCTCGACCGACGGTGCCTGACGACTAATTATCGGCTGGAGTGGTAGCGGCCTGAATGCCGTTCTTGCCGGACTGCTTGACCCGGTACATCGCCACGTCGGCGGCCTGCATCAACCCGTCCGGGCTGCTGGCCACATCGGGAGCGTAGCCACGCCCACCGATGCGTGAGGTGAATGTCGAGACCGTCGGAAGCCAGAAACTGTGCGCAGCAATGCGCTGCCGCACGCGTTCACCGACGGCGAAAGCCCCTTCACGTCCCGTGTCCGGCAGGATCAAGCGCAAACTCGTCACCGCCGAACCGCGCCACGATATCGGTCTCGCGCGCGCTGTCCCGAACAACGCCAGCCGCCTCCACCAGCGCTCGGCTGCCGCACAGGTGCCCATGTGAATCGTTGATCGACTTGAAGCCATCGAGATCGAGAAACAACAACGAGAGCGGGCGCCCACTCCGAGTCGCACGCTTGGTTTCCCGACGGAGCACTCTGGTTCAAATACCGGGAGTTGTAGCAGGTGCGTGAGATCGTCGGTGACCGAGAGAGCCTCCGGCGCGCTTCAGCTGGAGCGCCGCATCGAGCGCCGCCGCCGCGGGCTCGAGCAAGCAACAGGATGGCGCGCAACAGGCCTGGCGCCAGCTTCGGATCGCGCGAAGAAGGCTTCCGATCGAGCGCGATGAGCGCGCCAATTCGAGACCCACGGCTAATCAGAGGCAGCGCGAGGACGGCCGAGGCCAGCTGGGCGGACACGCGCGTGTCGGCCCGTAGATCAGGACTCGTGAACCCGTCGCCGTGATGCATCACCCACGTCGCTACAGCATCGACCGCGTCGCCCATCTCCTCGGTCAGGCCCCGACCAGCGCAGCACCGTCAAATCGCCCGACAAGTCCGATGATGACGAGGGCCCAGAATGGCGCGGGTATCCACGCCGCGCCGCGATCGACGATCAACTCGGCCAGCTTTTCCGGTTCGAGCGTGGTATTGACGGCACGAACAACGTCGAGGAGCGCGCTTTGTTTTCCTACGCGGCCGCGCAGGCCGCGCTGAGCGGCACGAAGACGCGCGGCGAAGTCGGGTCCGACCTGCGGTGAGCGAGATCGACGCTCGTTTGGGCTTGCGAGCGTGTTTATCGAGCGAGTAGAACGGCAACAACGTGGCGTCTGAACGCGCCCGTGCCTGACCGTTTCGTCGAACGCTCGCTGAGCGACTGATTGAGGGCATGTGTCTGGAATCCGGAGGCCGGACGCCACACTGTTTTCCAGACGCGAATATATCACACGAACGCGCGCTCAGAGCCGGTAACTGCTTGCCACACTGGGAGTTCATGGCATATCATGTGAAGTTCTAGAACGCTTCCGCTTTTTGCTCCGGGCTTTCGGGCCAGCAAGACAGCCGTGCCGAGGCATCGCGTTCGGTGGGATGGCGGCTCTCGACCGAAATCTGAGATGCTGAGAATTGACGCGAGGAGCTGAGAGTTGGAAGCGGAAAGCCTCAGGGTGCTCTGATGACGATGCTCGACCGGATGCGCCGGCACAAGAACTGGCTGAAATGGAGCCTGATTCTCGTGTGTCTGGCTTTCGTGGTGTTCTACATCCCGGACTTCCTCCGCGGCACCGGCGCCGACGCCGCATCGGGCGATACCAGTCGCGCAGATCGAGGGGCAGGCGATCACGGCCGGCGAAGTTCCGGCGGCTCTATCAGGCGCAGCTGCAGGCGTATCGTTCCGCCTACGGCAGCCAGATGAACGAGCAGCTGCTGAAGCAGCTCGGCGTCGAGCAACAGATCCTGCAGCAAATGGTCGACGAGCGTGCGTCGCTGGCAGAGGCGAATCGACTCAAGATCCGCGTCGGCGATGAGGAAGTGCGCCAGCGCATTCTGTCGATACCCGCGCTTTCAAGAGAACGGGCAATTCATCGGCGAGCAGCGATACACGCAGCTGTTGCTCTCTCAGCGCCCGCCGATGACCGCCGGTCGGAGTTCGAGGAAAATCTGCGACGCACCTTGATCGTCGACAAGCTGCGCGCCTCGCTCACCGATTGGATGTCGCTGACGGACAAGGAAGTCGAACAAGAATACCGCCGGCGCAACGACGAAGGTGAAGCTGGCCATCGTGAGCATCACTGCCGACGCGTTTCGGTCACAGGTGACGGCGGCGGACGCCGAGCTGTCCGACCTATTTCGACGCACACCAGGCCGACTTCAAGATTCCTGAGAAGAGACGCATCCGCTATTTGCTGGTCGACGTCGATGCGATCCGGACCAAAACCGTCGTGCCGCCCGCCGACATCGAGCGAGGCCTACAACGCGAACATCGAGCAATACTCGACACCCGAGCAAATCCGCGCGAGCCACATTCTGCTGAAGACCGAGGGCAAGGACGACGCCGCGGTCAAAGCCCGCGCGGAAGACACTGCTCAAGCAGGCGCGAGCAGGCGCCGATTTCGCCGACCTCGCGAAGAAGAACTCAGAGGATGAAGCGCAGCGCGAAGAACGGCGGCGACCTCGACTACTTCAGGCGAGGTCGAGATGGTCCCGGAATTCGAGCAGGTCGCCTTCTCGCTGGAGCCGGGGCAAATCAGCGATCCGATCAAAACCTCGTTCGGCTACCACATCATCAAGCTGGTCGACAAGAAACCGGGGACCACGAGACCGCTGGCCGAGGTCCAGCAGCAAATCAGCGACCAGCTGACCACCGAGCGCGCTCAGCGCAGGCCGCCGACGCGCGCAGCGCCTGGCGTCCGAGATCAGCAAGCCGGCCGACCTCGACAAGGTCGCGAAGGCTCGGGGCCTCGTCGTCCAGGAATCTTCGTTTTTCGCCAGAGACGAACCGACGCTCGCGCTCGGAACCTCGCCGGAAGCGGCCGCCCGCGTGTTTCAAATGTCGCAGAGGCGAGGTGGAAGGCCCGGTGCAAACCTCCCGAGGTTATGCGTTCGTGACGCTGATCGGCAAACAGGACTCGCACATTCCGCAGCTCGATGAAGTGAAGGAACGCGTGCGCGAGGAAGTGGTGAAACAGAAAGCGCGAGAGCTCAGCAGGCAGAAGGCCTCGGAGATCGCCGCAAAACTGAAGGCAGCTCCCGACTTCGACAAGGCGGCAAAAGCGGCCGGCTTCGAACCGAAACGACGGAGCTCATCACGCGCGAATCGCCGCTGCCCGATCTCGGGGTAGCGCCTGCGGTCGAAGAGGCCGCGCTTCAAGCTGCCCGTTGGGGCCACGAGCGACCCGATCTTGACCGACTTTGGGACCGCGGTCGTGAAAGTGCTGGAGAAACAGGAAGTCTCGGCCCCCGACCTGGCGAAGGCGAAAGACAAGTTTCGCGACGAGCTGCTCAACGATCGCCGCAATCGATTCTTCAGCGCTTACATGGTGAAGGCCAAGCAGCGGATGAAGATCGAAGTCAATCGAGAGACGCTGCAGCGAGTCGTGTCGTGAGCGCGGCTTCGCGCGCCCTCAGCGTAAGAACGTCAACGGCATCAGCGCGAGCGGTTCGCCGCGGTGGAAGAGGGTCATCGGCCCACGGAGCATGCGCAGCGCGTCGAGTTCCGCCTTCGTGAAGTTCGCTTTCATCCACGGCGCCCATCGTTGCCTCGTCGCCAGAGCCTGGAAACGAATCAGACAACAGCTCGTAAAAAGTCTTGCGCGGAGGATACGGAACGATCTCCACGTCGCTCTCGAGAGGAATCTTTGCGCGCTGCTTGGCAATAGCAATGGCACGCTCGAGACCGCCCAACTGATCCACGAGCCCGTTCTCCTTCGCCTGCCGCCCGGTCCACACTCTTCCCTGCGCGATCGCATCGATCTTCTCGGGCTCGCTGTGCCGGGAGTCCGCCACCTTCTCGATGAACTGATCGTAGAAAGCCTGCAGCTGCTCCTGAACTTTCTTGCGTTCGTCGGCTGTGTACGGGCGGGCCGGCGAATCGATCTCCGCATGCTTGCCGATACTGGTGGACTCGATACGCGCGCCGAGCTTTTCGTAGACGCCGCCGGTCACGAACTTTCCGCCGAAGATTCCGATCGATCCAGTCAACGTCGACGGTTGGGCGACTATCACCTGCGCCGGCATGGCGATGTAGTAGCCGCCTGACGCCGCGAGATCCGACATCGAGGCAACCAGCGGACGGTCGGCGCGCTCATTGCGCGCGACCATCAACTCCCGCCAGATGGCATCGGACGCTGCCGCCGAACCGCCCGGGCTGTCGATGCGCAGGACGATGGCGCGCAGCGAGGTGTCGCGCCGGGCCTGCCGGATGTATTGAATCAGCGTGTCCGAACCGACAATCGCCCCGTTCAGCGGATCGAAGCCACTCTTCCCGCTGTTGATCGTCCCGGTGGCGTAGATCACACCGATTCGCGGACCCCGGTTGAGGCCGACCGACGAAAGACTGACGCGCGCGTAGTCGTCGTCTTCAAGGCTGCCGCGCGTGCCGGGCGTTGCTCAGCTTGTCGTGGACCTGATCCTCGTACGCCAGTTCGTCGACCAGGCCCTGGCGCAAGCGCCTGCTCGGGCAGAAAGGGGCCCTCATCGAGCAGACGGCGAACCTCCGCCTCGTTCTTCTTGCGCCCGTCCGCGATTCCGCGAATCAGCTGATCGTAGAGATCGCGATTGAGTGACTCGTCGAGTTCCTTGTGCGCCGGCGTGTAGCCCTTCTCGGTGAAGGTGTTGCTCGCGGTCTTGTAATCGCCGATGTGATGCAGGTCGGGATACGCGCCAATCTTGTCGAGCGTCCCGCGCAGGAACACCTCGTAGGTGGCGATGCCGCTCAGCGACAGTGGACTCGACGGAAGCAGGAACACTTTGTCGGCGACAGTTGCGAGGTAGTATTCGCGATCACCGCCATACTCGAGAAATGCATACACCGGCTTGCCGGACTGCTTGAAGTCCACGACCGCGTCCCGAATCTCTTGGACCTTTCCCCAGAACGGCGATTCGAAGCCGGTCGGCTTGAGCAACACCGCGCCGACGCGGGAATCGACTTTGGCCTTGCGCAAGTTGTCGACGATGGATCGGACGGTCGGCGTCCTGACCCCGCGCAAGTAGCCGACGATGTCCGACGAAGATATTTCGGGAAGCTCTCCGCCAACACGCAATACCAGCGCGGCATTGGAGGGCACGGCGGGCTCTCGTCCGAGTGCGAGATACAGAAGCGCGAACCCGGCGACCGAGATGAACAACGCGATGCCGAGCAGCGTGAAAAACAACGACGATTCCTCGACAGAGCCATGCGCTTTCTCCCAATCCCTTGAGCCTAAGCCCTAAGCCCTGAGCCCAAGCCCTGTAGCCTTCCTTATCCCGAGTATATGCGGTCTGGAACGAGTCTACGTCACGCTATCGAACGCCCGACGACGTGTGAAACAGTGCGCAAGAGCTCGTCGAAGGCAAGCGGCTTGGAGAGGTGGGCGTCGAAGCCAGCGGCGAAGGCGCGGGCCCGATGCTCGTCGTCGGCGCATCGCGGTGATGGCGATGGCCGGTGCACGGACACCCTGTTCGCGGGCGCGAGCGACGAACGCGTATCCATCCTCGCCGGGCATGGCGAGATCGACGAGCAGCAAGTCCGGATGATGTCGCGCACATGCGGTCAGGCCATCTCGAGCAGAACCGGCCGCAACGAAGTTCGCCCCTGCCGTCTCGAAAACCTCCGTCAGAAGATCGCGCGAGTCTCTCGTCGTCATCAACTGCCAGGACGCGCAGTCCGGCGAGCGCCGGCGAGAGCTCCTCATGAGAAGGGGAGCGGGCTGCGCTTCCCAGGCGGTCTTTGACGCCAAGGGCAACGTCACCGTGAATGTCGCACCGGGCCGATCCTTGCCACTTTCGGCCGTCCACGGTACCGCCATGCAATTCCACGACATCGCGGACGATGGCCAGGCCAGGCCCAATCCACCGTGCGACTCTTGTCAGCGACGGATCCGCCTGGCGGAACGCGTCGAAGATGAACGGGAGCGACTCTGGGCTGATGCCAACTCCAGTGTCGGTCACTCGCAACACGACCGTGGTCTCCGATGCCTGCAGGTCGGTCACAAATCGAACCACCCGGAGCCGGTGAACTTGAGAGCATTCGACAGGAGATTGGTCACCACCTGCTGGAGGCGCTGCCAGTCCCCGTCCACCATGATCGGTAACCGGGTGCCTGCGTACTGAAGCGCCACCTGCTTGTTCTCAGGCCGTTGGCCGCAGCGAATCGATGACGCCTTCAACCACGGCGGTGAGGTCCACGGGTTCTCGATGAATGTGGAGCTTGCCACTGAGGATGGCCGAGACGTCGAGCATGTCCTCGATTAAGCGCCTGAGTGCGGTCGCGTTCCGATCGAGCACGTCGATGGCGAGGCGCGTCGGAGCGTCCAGCTCTCTCGTCCGAAGAATCTGGAGCCAGCCGACGATGGCGTTCAGCGGCGTCCGTAATTCGTGTGAGAGCGTCGCAAGAAAAGCATCCTTCAGCCGGTTGGCCTGTTCGGCCTCGCGACGTGCCGCCTGTTCCCGGAACAACTCGGCCCGTTCGGCTTCTTGACGCTTCGACTCGGTAATGTCCTGCCCGATGCCGGTCATGCGCATCGGATGGCCGGAAGCGTCACCGACGATGTGACCTCGCGCATACAGCGTGCGGACGGTCCCGTCGGGGCGGACGATTCGGTGCTCGAACCCGAACGGCTTGCCGTCTGCGAGCGCGCGCCCGATTGTTTCTTCGACAAGGCGCCGATCGTCGGGAAAGACGCGTTCGAGAAAAGCCGGATAGCTCCGGACCGAGTCGCCGCTCGTGACGCCGTAGATTTGCTCGAGCTCTCGGACCACCACACTCGATCGGTGATGACGTCCCATTCCCAACTGCCGATAGTGAGCGACGCGCTGGGCCTCCATGAGCCGCTCTTCGCTTCTTGCGAGCTCTTCGGTCCGTTTTTGCACGCGGAGCTCGAGATCCCGGTTGAAGGCCTGACCCGCTCTTCGGCGCGACGCTGGTCCTGCAAGTGCCGAAACAGCCGCGACCGTAATGCTGGCGACTCCCATGAAGGTCTGCAGCAGCACGAGGACGTCGTTGCGCGAGGCGGCAACGAACGGGATCACATCGACCAGCCGTCCGTGCAGGGCGATCAGCGAAAGGATGAAGACGGCGGTCGTGGTCTCTCGAGGCCCGAGCCGGAACGCCGCCCACAACAGAACTGGTATGCAGAGGAACTCGAATGGCAGAGGCGTGCCGCCTCCGAGGCCGATGCCGCCGAACACGACGCCGGCGACAACCACGAGCGTCACGAGCAGGAGCAGCGCCTCTCCTGCGCGGGCGCGCGTCCACCGAACGCCCATGCTGAGAACCCAGGACATCAGCAGCGGGCACAGCAACCAGGCTCCGACTGAATCGCCCAGCCACCAGGTGACCCAGACAGAGGCGTATTCTTTCCACGTCACGGAGCCGGTCAACGCGAGCGACGTGACACCAATCGTGGCGCTGACGGGAGTGGCCACGAGCCCGGTGAGCAGGGCCAGCTTGATGAGATCCTGAGCACGTTCGACGGCGTGCGCACCGTTCGCAAAGCGGTTGACCAGCAACGCTCCGGAGAATGGCCTCGAGCGCATTCCCGGCGGCGATGCCGAACGACGAAGCCAGCTGCCCCTGTCGTCGTGACGTTCACGATGAAGGCGCCGACAAACACCGACGGCCACAGATTGATTCCGAATAACAGCAGCGCCACGAGTGCGATGCCAGTCGGCGGCCAGACAGCCGTCGCGCTCGCGTTCAGAAAGGCATGTGTGAGACCGAACTTTCCCGCGAGGATGTAGAGCGATCAGCAGTCCGGTGGCCCGCAACCACCATGCAGGATCGGATTTCGCCGGCTTGAGTTGTTGTTTGACCGGAGTGCGAGTCGCGACGTCCGATAACGGAGAAGAGGAGGGTGGCGTTTGACTGTGCTGAGAGTCTGCTGCCTTCTCCACTGCGCAAGCTTACTGAAGCAGTCGGGCATCCGCAACGCGTTTGGTCGACCTGATCGAGTCGTTCAGCTATACTGTCATTTTCTGTAGTCGACAGATCTTCTCACCGGTTCACCACTCTTCGTTGTCGCGCAAACCGCATGTCGAAGAGCACGGACAGTCCACTTGCGGAAGTGGCGGAACGGCAGACGCGCTAGCCTCAGGAGCTAGTTGGGGCAACCCAGTGGGGTTCAAATCCCCCCTTCCGCACCACAACTTAAAACCTTGCTTTCACCCTGCGTCAATCGAGTGCAGGCAACTCGCCTGATGATCGCAGCAATCGCGAACGTCACATTGTTGTGCTCTGCGATGACAAACCGGTGGCTCCAACGCAGTCAACAGTCGCTACAGTCAGAATCGTATTTCTTGGATCGACAACCCGACGATCCGATCTCCCCGCCTCGGCTCAAGGGTGCGTAGCCGCCGTTGGCGCCACGCATATCCACCCGAGTTGGCGGAGCTTCGCAGGTATACCGCTGCAACCAGTTCCGCCGGACAGGTATGAGATCACGTTTAATGACGTGCCGATCCGGGACGCGCGTGTCGTTCAGAGTCAACGATCAGAACTCGTGTGACGAGAACCCCACGGGAGCCGTCACGCGCAACGTCTTCGCGAACGATGGTCGACTGGTCCAGAACACGACGACGCCAGGAAGCGGTGACGAGCCAGGCTACGCCCTGACGATCGCAGCAAACGGGACCGTCAGCCAGTAGACAACTGCTGTGTGCGAAAAGGCTGCGAATCGCTCAAGAGAGATGTATGCGCCGGCTGATCGTTGCCGATGGTATGTCTGCTCAATTCGGCAATCGGGTCCGCTCAGGAATCGGCGCGCCTTCGGATCGAAGCTACGGTCCGAGGCCGGTCCCGTTCGTGATGCCGACGTCGTCGTTAACGGACACACGCAGAAAACGGACGCCCGCGGCGTCACCGCGTTCATCTTGCCGCCGGGTCATATCGAAATCGTCGTAATCGAAGGACGGCTTCGCCGCCGCCTCTGCGTCGCTCGATCTGTCGGCAAACCAGCAACAGACCATCGCGATCGACCTGAATCCGAACCGCGTCGGTCGAGGAACACGTGACGGTGTCCGCTACGCGCACTGATCGTGGCATCGAAGATCAGCCGATGCGCGTCGAGGTCGTCGACCGCGAGGAGATTGACGAGAAAATCATGATGACACCTGGCGACGTCGTCATGCTGCTGAACGAGACGGGCGGCATGCGTGTCCAGGCGACCTCGCCGTCACTCGGCGCCGCCAGTATCAGGATTCAAGGCATGCGGGGACGATACACGCGATTCCTGTCGGACGGCCTGCCGCTTTTCGGCGAGCAGGTATCGCTGGGCCTCATGCAGATTCCTCCATTGGATCTCGGCCGCGTCGGAAGTGATCAAGGGCGTCGCTTCCTCGCTGTACGGCGCCGGTGCGATGAGTGGTGTGGTCAATCTCGTGTCGAGGCGTCCCGATGCGACACCCGAGCGTCAGGTTTTGTTCAACGCTTCGCACGCGCGGCGCCACGGATGCGGGGCTGTGGTATTCCACGCCGCTGTCCGAGCGATGGGGCTTCACGCTGCTCGGCAGCGCGAACGGACAGGTGCGAGGAGATGTGAACGACGACGGCTGGGCAGATCTCGCCAAGCTACGCAGCGCGCGGTCGTGCGTCCACGCATGTTCTGGGACGACCATGCCGGTCGATCGTTTTTCGCGACGGTTGGCGGAACTTTCGAAAACCGCACCGGCGGCACGATGCCTGGCATGTCACTGCCAGCCGACTGGCCCAGTATATTGAGGCGCTCGACACGCAGACGCGGCGACGTCGGTCGCGGCGTTTCAGGCGCTGTCACCGAACGGCGCTGGTGTGGAGCGCCCGAGGATCGTGGTCGACGCAGTATCAGGACCATCGCTTCGGGGAGATCACTGAACGCGACGACCACGACACCGGATTTCGCCGAACTCACGGTCAGGCGGGCGATCGCGCATCACACCATCGTGGGAGGCATGGCCATCGAGCGCGATCGGTTTCCAGCCCATCGATACACCTCAGTTCGCTTACACGCTACACGACGCCCGGTGTGTTCGTGCAAGACGATGTCGACGTCGCGCGGTGGTTGGCGCTGTCGGCCAGTGCGCGTGTCGACCATCACAGCGAGTTCGGAACGTTTCTGAGCCCGCGCATTTCCGGCCTGTTTCGCGCGAAGGTCAGTGGTCGAGCCGCGCTTCATTCGGCGCCGGTTTTTTCGCGCCAACGCCGATCACCGAAGAGACGGAGGCCGCCGGGCCTGTCGCGGCTTGTCGGTCGCAGGCCCGCTCAAAGCCGAGCGCGGCACGAACACGTCGATCGATCTCACGCGAGCCGCCGGTCCATTGTCCGCCACGCTGACCGCTTTCTACTCGCGCGTCGTCGATCCGGTCGACGTCGAGCGCACGGACCAGATACGTGCTCAGGAACCTGGCGGACGCCGACGACAAACACCGGCGTCGAAGCCGTCGCGTTCTGGAAGAGCGAGAGATCTTCTCAATCGTCGCGAACTACGCCGTTCGTGCGCTCCGCGACAAGACACGATCGACGGAGCGCGCTGACGTGCCGCTGACGCCACGGCACAGTGTCGGCCTCGATGCAGCGTGGGAACTTGGCGACGCGTGGCGCCTCGGCGTCGAGTGGTACTACACCGGCCGTCAGCGCCTGGAGGCGAACCCGCTACCGCGACGGAGCGCGCCGCTACTAGCGTGTTCGGCGTCCTGGCCAGTCGTCGCGCTGGGCCGCGCGCTGCTCTTCATCAACGGCGAGAACCTCACCGACGTCAAGCAGACCGACTGGGACCCCTTGCTGCGGGCCGTCACGCGGCGTCGATGGCCGGTGGACAGTCGACGCGTGGGCGCGCTCGGCGGGCGTGATCCACGGTGGTATGCGAATCACGTTCTGAGATCGGAGACCACCGCTCCGTACCGTTTTCTCGAGAGTCTCTAAACGTTGGAACTGCGACATGCAAGTGTGTGAAGGGCGTTCGGGCACTTTGAGTACACTTGAACCAATTTCACGCGGCTCGCGTAACCAACCCTCAAACGCCAGGAGGCAGTATGTCGAAGGGCACCTCAATGAGGAAAGAGAAGAAGAAGCCCAAGAAGAAGCAGTAGAGTGCCGCTTTCGCTCTGAGTCGAGCGCGTTCCATGAGCGGACAACTCCGCTCAGGCCGCGCTCGATGTCCCCACCTTGCCAACCTGCCCAGCCATGATCCAAATCAATGACGCGATCGTCCTGGACGAAGCGGAGATCGAAGAACGGTTCATCCGGAGCCTCGGGCCCGGGCGGTCAAAACGTCAACAAGGTCGCCACAGCGGTTGAACTGCGCTTCGACGTCGGCGCTTCGTCTTTGCCGGCCGCGGTGAAAGAACGGCTCACGACGTTGGCTGGCAGCCGGATGACCACGGAAGGCGTGCTGATCATCGACAGCCGGGAGCATCGAACCCAGATCGAAAACCGGGAGGCCGCACGAGCACGGCTCGTCGCGCTCGTTCAGCGAGCCGCAGCACGGAGAAAGACCCGGCGGCCGAGCAAGCCACTGGCAGCGGCGCGAGAGCGCCGCCCGCCTCGAAGAAACGCCGAAGCGCCATCAAACGCCGCGCGGCGGCACAGATTCCGATTGACCTCCAGTCCTCCTATAATCTCGTCGCGCGCTCGCGGCATTCTGCTGAGGCACGACTATGACCAACGTCGCTGCAACCTCCGGCCCCGTGCCGTCCATGTCGGAGCTCGTCGAACGAGCCGCGAGCATTCGCTCGCTTCTGAGCGGAACGCTGAGGAGACCGACCGTCTCCGTCGTCTTCCTGACGCGATCGTTCAGTCGCTCAAGGAGACCGGGCTCTGTCGTCTCATGGTGCCAAAACGGTTTGGTGGCTACGAAACGGACATACGAACGTACATCGCGGTGATGGCCGAGCTCGGGCGTGGGTGTGGATCGACCGCGTGGGTGGCGAGCCTGATCAACGTGTGCGCGTGGCTTGCCGCACTGTTCCCCGAGCGCGCGCAGCAGGACGTGTGGGCGGACGACCGGAGTCTTGGGCATCGGGTTCGCTCGCGCCCCACGGTGAAGCGAAAGCCGTCGAAGGCGGTTGGCGCGTCAACGGGAAGTGGCCGTGGGCATCCGGATGCCTGCACGCACAGTGGGCCGCATGCGGATTTACATGAAGAACGCACCAAGGCGAGATGGCGAACCTTGGCCTGTCCCTCATGCCCACCAGCGACCTGACGATCGATGACACCTGGTTCATGGCTGGCATGAAGGGAACGGGCAGCAACACGATCATCGCCAACGATGTGTTCGTGCCTGAGCATCGTTTTCTGCTCCATCCTCCCGCCTTCGGCGGCCACTACCGGACCGAACACACTGACGAGCCGGTCTATCGCTCGGCGTTCGTGCCGGTCACCGTGCTGATTCTGATCGGTTCTCAGCTTGGCATCGCGCGAGCGGCGCCCTCGATCTGGTGACAGCGAAAGCGTCCACACGCGGCGTCACGCACACCGATTACAGAAAACAGACGGACTCGATCGGCTTTCAGATCCAATTGGCTGAGGCGGCGATGAAAATCGAGACCGGCTGGCTGCATGCCTTCCGCGCCGCCGACGATATCGACGCGCGCAGCCCGCGGTGGCACGTATCCTGATCGTCACGGCACGCGCGCGCATGCGCACTGACACGGCGCATGACCGCGAAATGCTGTCGTGAAGCGGTTGACCAGCTCGTCTCGGCGCATGGCACTACGAGTCTGGCGGACTGGAACCGGATGCAACGCCTGTGGCGGGACGTTCACGTCGCCAGCCATCATGCAATCACGGAGTGGCAGGTCAATCTCGAGATCTCACGGAAGTTGCGCTGCTGCGGGATCGAGCCAAACATCACGCCTCTCATCTGACGCGTGGGATTTCGCCGGTATACGCCTTTGACCTCGGCCGACCGGAAGCGCTGTCGAGGAAGAAGTGCGCGCTCCAGACTTCGCCGCGGCTCGCGCCGGCGGTTTTGATGTGGCGCATCTCGATTCTCACAACGATGTCCACCCCCGAACCGACGATCGCGGGGATCGTGCCGACCGCATCGCGCAAAGAGTGCTCGATTCCGCGAGTCAGGCCAGCCTCCGCACGTGCGGGGCGCGTCAAGGTGGATCTCGGCCTGCTGGTTGCAGTTCCCGCTTTTACAACGCGTGAAGCTGGCGCGACGAGGTCTCGAAGCAGGGCACGGGCAACTTCGGCACAATCGATGACGTGTTGTGGCTGACCGACAGAGAAGGCTTTGACCGGATGCCTCGGCCGAGATCATGACCCCGACCCGAGGCCTGAGCGGACGGGACGGTGCTGGATGCACCGTCCATGAAGCCGCTCTCGCAAGCCTTGCTGCAACTCCGCGCCCGCCTGGCGCCGCGATCAGATGTCGAAGTAAAGCGCGAACTCCCACGGATGCGGCGCGCAGCTGGATTGCATCCACCTCCTTCAACCGCTTGTAGCTGAGCCAGACTACCGATCACGTCTCGAGTGAAGACATCGTCCCCTTCAGCAGGAAGTCGTGGTCTTTCTCGAGGGCGTCAAGCGCTGCCGCAGGCTGCCGCGGCGTCTCGGCCACCTTCGCGAGATCCTCCGGCGGCAGATCGGCTAGATCCTTGTCGAGCGGTCCGGGCGGCGTAATCTTGTTCCTGGATACCGTCCAGACCTGCCATGAGCAAGGCGCTGAACGCCAGGTAGCCGTTGGCTGTCGGTATCCGGGAAGCGCACTTCGATGCGCTTTGCCTTCTCGCTCGGCGAATAGAGCGGGATACGAACCGCCGCGCTGCGATTGCGCTGCGAGATAGATCAGGTTGATCGGCGCCCGTATCCGGGAACGAGCCGGCGTGGTACGAGTTCGTGGTTGGGGCGCAGAATGCCAGCAGCGCCGGCGCGTGCTTCAAGATGCCGCCGATGTAGTGCAACGCCATCGGACTCAAGTCCGCATAAGTGCCGCGCCCGAAGAAGAGGTTCTTCCCGCCTTCCATAGACTCTGGTGGACGTGCATGCCGGAGCCGTTGTCCTGGGAAGATCGGCTTCGGCATCAACGTGACCGTCTTGTTGTGACGCCTGCGCCACCTGCTTGATGACGCACCTGTACTTCTGAGCAGGTTGTCCGCCATCTTCAGCAGCGAGTCGAACCGCAATGTCGATTTCGGCCTGACCGGTTGCCACCTCATGGTGGTGGACCTCGACGTTCACGCCAACCTGCTCGGGCGTCAACATCATCTCCGTCCGGATGTCCTGCAACTGATCCATCGGCGGGACGGAAGCTCACCCTTCCTTGTAACGGGGCTTGTAACCGAGATTCGGCTTTTCATCCTTGCCCGAATTCCAGAAGCCTTCCTGGCGTCGATGTAGTAAAAGCCGTGGTCGTAGCCTTGGCTGAATCGTACGTCGTCGAAAATGAAGAACTCCGCTTCGGGACCGAAGTAAGCGGTATCGGCGATTCCCGTTGATTTCAGGTAGTTTTCCGCCTTGATGGCGATGCGGCGCGGATCGCGCGTGTAGTCCTCGCCCGTGACCGGGTCTTTCACGTTGCAGAGCAGTACGAGCGTCGGAACCTCCGTGAAAAGGATCGAGAAAAGCCGTGGCGGGATCCGGCATCAGGAGCATGTCGCTCTCTTGAATCTCCTGGAAACCACGAATGCTCGATCCGTCGAAGCCGAGGCCTCCCTCGAAGGCATCCGCACTGAACTCACTTGACCGACACCGTGAAGTGCTGCCAGAGTCCGGGCAGATCGACGAATCGGAAATCCACCGCTTTCACCTTGCTTGTCTTTGATCAATCCCATGACTTCCGCAGGTTTCATCGGTCCTCCTTCCGCATTGAACGACGGGGGTGAAATTCTCGAAGTCGGCCAGTGTGCTAAATGATCTTCACGTCGGCCACTGGCGGCGGCGCGACGGATTGACCTCCGGCACAGTCGGCAAAGGCGCAGCAACCGTCGATGTGGTCGGACGGGGAGCCTTCGCTTTCTTCTTTGCCGCCCTTGATACTTTCTTAACGATTCTCTTGGCGGCCGGCCGCGTCTTGCGGCTCACCTTTCGACCGCGTGCGGCCTTTTTCCGCGTCTTGCCAACACCCCGTTTTGCAGCTTTTTTCTTCTTCGCCATGCGAGTCTCCCCAATCGCTCAAGATGTCGTGCGTGTGAACAATGGATTTCGTCCGGGACCCGTGCCGTCTGGAACCTGCCGCCTGGGAGCGGGCTCGTTCACATCGTTGGCGCGGACCGCGTCAGATGGGAAATGGTTCGACGTCGAGCGCCGACATCATACGTCCGTCACTCCCGCTCCAGCAATCGTGAACGTGTGCGGCAGCTCGTTCAAATTCGTCGACAGTACGGTGAGACATTCTTGTAGGAATCGGATCGGGTAAGGTAAGAAACTCCCACGTGTCTGGTGAGACCGTCAGATCTCTTCGTATCTTCCGACCTCACCGAGGAACAGGCTCGAGCCTACCTGCACTCGCTGGGATTCCGTGATGCCGCGGCCGCCGACCGCCACCTGCAGGAGATGGCCGATGACCTGCCCGTCCGAGAAGGCGCTCGGACGCGTGGCGCAGCCCCTCCTGGAGGCGCTCTGCGCAGCGCCCGATCCTGATTCAGCGCTCGTCGGCCTGTCTCGATACGTTGGAGCGCGTGCCTCCAAAGCGATGTTCGTGCAGCTACTTGCTCGACGATCCGGCGGCGCTCGGCGTGTTGGTGGAACTTCTAGGCACGTCGCCCTTTCTGACCGAAATCCTGATACGCGACCCCGAGTATTTCCACTGGTTGATGTCGCAACTCAACCGTCCGCCCAACGCGGCGCTCGAGGACGAGTGGGGAGATTCAACCCGTTCCAAACGAGTCCGCGGCCGGGGCATGGAGAGCGCCGAGGCACTCGATGCGCTGAAACGGCGGAAGCGACAACATCTCCTGCTGATCGCCGCGCGGGATATTCTCGGCCGCGACACATTGCAAGCCTCGACCGCACAGCTTTCGATGCTTGCCGACCTGATGGTCGACAACGTCTTGGAGATCGTCGCGGGTGACGTCCTCGCGGCGGATGGGCTCGACCGAATGCCAGGCCGCTTTGCAGTGATCGGCATGGGCAAGAGCAATACGTAACTGAACGAAGTACAA
>ERZ1370068.10417-contig-9118_pt1 | contig 116273 bp, 192 predicted proteins | sample MGYA00561227_ERZ1370068 | MGnify/ENA primary metagenome ERZ1370068 (study PRJEB38410, sample SAMEA6850437) | metagenome | study: Metagenomic assessment of the ecological functions of the soil: analysis of the soil microbiota associated with the...
ACGAGTGGAAAAATGAACCGCTCCCTCTCCGTCGGCGCGGGCGGCGTAGGGGCAATGTGTTGGTTTCACCGATGATCACGCTCTCGTCGTGGACGTCGAGGCCCGCTGCCTCTTTGAACACCAAACTGCCCACGCACGAACCAGGACAGACCGCCACCACCATCCCTGCCCGAAGGTAAGGTGCTGCAAGCCTGGCGAGATCGGCCGTGGCGAAGGCAGGGGCGACAACGAAAACCGTGTCCGTGTTCTCCATAGCGCGCGTGATGTCGGTCCCGGCGTAGGCCACGGGGGCGAACCCTCGATATCCCCATCCGCCCGTATGCCACCTGCGGCAGCGACCGCACCGATGTTGTCGTCGTGGCCTGGGACGGCGTACAAGTTGACGCGATGGGCGTTGCTCGCCCAGTGGTAGGCCACAGCGAGGCCGCCGTTCCCGGAGCCCATCACCGTAATGTTCACAACGGTCCCTCGCTCTCTGATCTCAATGCTCTGACGACAGGCTTGACGATAGCGACGCTTCTGAGGCTCAGCCACACCCTCCCTGCTGGAAGAAGCTGCTCAACACAATGGGCTCATCCGGCGCACTGTTCAGTGCTGGTTGGCAATAAAGGTGGCCGTCTTTGTTCACAGCGCCTACCGCCAACGCCGAATCGCCGAGCGGTGTCAGTAGAACTCGAGTCCTTCTGTGCCGGGCGTGACTGACGTGCCTGCTTGACAGCGCAGAAGGTCCGGCGTGTCTGCAATCGACCCGATCACAGCGAGACCGCCGGTCTCTTCGACGAACGCGCAGGCAGCCCGAACTTTGGGCCCCATGGACCCAGCCGCGAACTCGCTCTCGGCGAACGCCTTGGGCGTCGCCCGCCGAATTGCTCGCTGCTGGGGCGTCCCCCAACCGGTGTATACCGCGTCCACATCGGTCACGATCAGGAGTGCGTCAGCGCCCAGGTCGGCCGCCAGCATGGCGCTGGCCAGATCCTCTGTCGATGACCGCTTCAACGCCGACAAGCCGACGACCGGCGGGCGCTGACGTGTCGGAATACGTCACAGGTATCCCACCACCCCCAGCGCAGATCACTACACACTGATGCTCGAGCAACCACTCGACAGGCTCGATTCCAAAGATCCGGCGTGGCGCGGGCGAAGCCACCACCGTCGGAAGCTGGGGCCATCTGGCTTGAACACCCAACCCTTTATCCCGAGCGAGCACGGCCGCTTCCTCTTCACGATAGATCGGGCCGATGGGTTTCGTGGGGTTGTCGAATGCCGGATCGTCACGATCGACTTCGATCAGTGTCAGAAGCGAGGCCAGGCGTTGCTCCGGCGGCAGCTCGTTTCCGAGTTCCCGCTGGATGAGGTAGCCGATCATGCCCTCGGTCTGTGCGCCGAGCACGTCCAACGGATAGGGCTCGACCTCCTTGTACGCAGAGCCCTGCAAGGCGAGCAGACCTACCTGAGGCCCATTTCCGTGACTGATCACGAGCTCGTGTTCACGCGCAAGGGGCGCAAGAGACTTGCACGCCGCCTGACATTCTTCCGTTGGTTTTCCGCGGTCAACGGCTCGCCTCGTCGAAGCAGTGCGCTTCCCCAGCGCGGCTACCACGCGCATCGTCAACCGGCCAAGGTTGCGACCAAGACCGCCTTGATCGTGTGCAGACGGTTCTCTGCCTCGTCGAACACCAGCGAGGCCGTCGACTCGAAGACGTCCTCAGTCACCTCGAGGGCGTCCATCCCGAACTTGTCCGCAATCTCACGACCTACCGGGGTGTCTGCATTGTGGAAGGCGGGCAGGCAGTGCATGAACTTCACGTCCGGGTTGCCCGTCGCGGCCATCGTCAGCCGCATTGACTTGGTACGGCGAGAGCAGCTCGATGCGCTCGGCCCAAACCTCGTCCGGCTCTCCCATCGAGACCCAGACATCTGTGAGCAGGACGTCGCAGCCCGCCGACGGCCTCGGCAACGTACTCCGGTCATCGTGATCTTCGCGCCGGTCACGCTCGCGATGGAGCGCGCGAGGTCGACGATTTCCGTTCGTGGCCATAGCGAGCGTGGGCTGCAGATCCGGACGTCCATCCCCAGCTTTGCTCCGCCGACCAGGATAGCGTGTCGGCCATGTTGAATCGTGCATCCCCGAGATAGCAGAACACGACGTCGTTCAACGGCTTCGGCACATGTTCTGTGAAGGTGAGGAAGTCCGCCAGGACTCTGAGTCGGGTGCCATTCGTCTGTAAGCCCGTTGTAGACCGGCACGCCAGCCCAGCGTGCCAGTTCTTCGGCGGTCCCCTGCGCGAAGCCGCGATACTCGATGGCGTCGTACATGCGTCCGAGAACGCGGGCCGTGTCCTTCACCGTCTCCTTGTGACCCATGTGGAGCCGCTCGGGCCTATGAAGGTTACGTGAGCACCTTGATCGTAGGCGGCTACCTCGAACGCGCATCGAGTCCTGGTCGAGTCCTTTTCGAATATCAGCGCGATCTCCTTGCCGACCAACCGCTGTTCCTCCCGGCCGTCCCGTTTGGCGGCTTTGAGCCTCGGCTGCGAGATCAAGGAGGTAAAGGATCTCTGCTGAGGTGAAGTCGGCCAGTCGCAGCAAATGCCGCCCCCGTACGTCGATGACTTCGCTCATGTTGCCTCCCCAAGCTTCTCCAGCATCGGACTCGTCAGCAGTGGCGCGCGCCACGTCGGGACCGAGATCCCGAATGTGCCTTCGTTGCTTCACGGCTTTGGCCGCCTTCGTGCTGGCCGCATCACGTCGTCGTTTCCAGCCGAAATCCAGGCTGAAGCTGGAGCAGCAAGATCAGCACAAGTGTCACCGCCGATGCCGGCTCGCCGATCAAGGCTGTGAAGACGAACGTCAGGAAGGCCAGACCTGTGGTAGAGAACGCCCAGCACCAGGACGCTGACTCGAGCACCAGTTTCGGAACGGACTCGGAAATGTCCAACAGTGACCAGAAAGAAGATGAGCAATGCGCGGCGGCGCTGCCAATCGGAGGCGATCGCGGTCAAACTGAACCCGACCGCCAGCGCCACGGCACCCGCGGCGGTGATCAGCAGGCCCACGGGCACCCTGACCGCCGAGCCGACGCCCCATCAGCGGCGGAACTGGCCGCGTTGGAAGACAGCTGTTCACAGAGACCCGCGGCCGGGTAAAGCCCGCCGTTGGTGGCGCCAGCCGTGGCGAACAGTCCGGTGACGCTCATGAGCCAATACCCGGCCTGGCCGAGGCTGGGCTCCGCCGCCACCGCCAACGCGGTCCCACCCGAAGCAATCACCTTCTCCACCGTCAGCGTGCCGAACACACCGAGCGAGACTGCGTATGTAGACGACGGTGGCGATACCCAAGGCGAGGTAACATGGCTCGCGGGAGCTCACGGCTGGGCTCTCGAAGGTCCTTTGCTGTGAAGGTAACAATGCCGGGAAGCCGAGGAACGCGAAGAACGTGAGAGCCACGCTGGAGAAGATCTCCCGAAGTGGTGGATACCCGGATGGCGCCAGCAGTGACGAATCCATGTTCGCGATGGTGACGACCGCGAACACCGCGCGAGGATGCCGATGACGATGAAGACGATCACGCTCTGCGCGCGGGCAACAAGCGTGGAGCCCATGATGTTGACGGCCACCGCGATGAGCACGATGAGAGCTGCGAACGCTTTGGCCCACACCTTGCTCTCGTTGGCGAACATGGCGCTGGCGTAGCTGCCAAAGAGACGGCCACCATCGCGGTGACGATGGTGCTCACCGAGTACGTCATCCATGCCGCGATGCCGGTGAAGTGCCCGTCTCCGAAACCCTGCCGCACGTATTCCAGCAGCCCGGCCGCCGACGGATACCGGGCCCCGAGTTTGGCGAAGGAACAGCCCCTGATTCCAGCGATGATCCCGGCCAGCGCAAAGGACAGCCAGACCGCTGCCCCGGCGACCTCGCCGGCCGCGCCCAGGAGTGAAAATATTCCCGCTCCCACCATGGCGGCGACGCCGATAAAGGCGGCCTGCGGCCACGAGATAGCTACGGGTCTCAGGCTCAGTCTCTGCCATCCGACCATCCCTTCTCACGACTAGACCGAGCTCGCTCAGGATGAGGCGTTACTCATCGGGGCCTGGCGGGCCGGGGATTCTCTTAGTGCACAGCATCGCGTTCGATCGGACAGGACATGCACCGTGGCCCGCCGCGGCCGCGGCCGAGTTCGACCGCCGCGATGCGTGACGACCTCTCAACTCTCCGTCCTTCGCAGGAAGGTGTTCGTCGTCGCGTTGCGCTCGTAGCCGAAGATCGACGCCCGGGGCGACGGCGAAGAAGTTGCTGCCGTCGTCCCACTGCTCCGCGCTGCGGCGCCGAGCGATGGTCGATCGGCGTCCGCAGCACGCGCAGCTTCTCCAAGCCCCGATCGCATCGGCGACGACAGGGAAGAGCTCGGCGTTCTCGGACACTCGGTAGTCCCCGCTGACTCCCGACCGGGGTCAGAGGTGAACGGACCGCAGGCGTGTCCGGGCAGGTACGGGTACACGGTGAACGCGTCGCGGTCGATCATGGTCATCGCGGTGTCGAGGTGCATGAACGCGCGAGTCTTCGGCAGCTCGACGGCGATCACCTTGGTCACCGAGCCATGGGCGAAGTACTGGCGGGACAAGGAACTCGACGCCCTGCGGCGTGGTCCGCTCTCCCATGCCGACCATGACGGCACCGTTACCGATCACCAGGATGTCCCCGCCTTCACAGTTGGCCGGATCGTGCACGCCGGAGTCGTTTCCGTAATAGAAGTGCACGGGGGGTCTGCATTGCTGAAACATCGGATGGAAGTTCCAAGACGACCTGCGAGTTGATCGTCTCCCGCGCTTGCGGGCAGGCTTGCTCATCGGGTTCACCGACAGCCCGTCGTACACCCACGCCGAGTTGTCGCGCTGGAACAGGTGGTTCGGCAGCGGGCGCAGTAGGAAGTCGTCCGGCTCGAGGTACTCGAGCAGCAGGCTCGACGAATCTGCGAGATCGAGGTCCCGCCTGAGAACTCCACCGATCAGCGCTTCTGACAGCCGCTCGGCAGATGCCGACGCGACAAGCTCGTCCAGCGGCTTGTCCAGGGCAGCCGGTCCGAACCGCGTCGCGGTGGTCAGCTGGTCCTGGAGGAATTCGCGGGCGCCTGGCTGGTCGAGCGCCTGCGGCGAGCAGTCATGCCGAAGAGGTGAACGGTCACGCCCTTTGTCCCGCGAAGCTTCTGTACGAAGGCGTCGTGCTCCTCCCGGGCGCGCTGGACCCACATGACGTCGTCGAACAGCAGCTCGCCGACGTTGCTCGGCGTCAGCCGGCATCAGCTCCAGACCGGGACGGTGCACGATGACCCGCTTGGAGGACGCCGACCTCGGAGTCAACGTGGAATGTCATGTTCACCTCATTTGGTCGTCGGGATTTCGTTACGCGGCACCGGTTGCGGAGCGACGCCATCCGCGCACGCTGGGCCAGATACGCCGGAATGCCGGGGCAGGAACGCTAGGCCGCAAAAGATGAACGGCAGCCAGACCTTCCACATGGCCGCCCCGCCGGTGTTGCGGGAGTACCGAGATGAAGAGCACCGAGAACACGGCGGCGACCACGGCCATGATGACGTCGCGGGCCAACGTGGGCGCGTGCGCGGTTGCCGCCCTTGCGGGAGCCGCCACTTGATCTGGGCAAGCGGAGAACCCGTACGGGATCGCGGCCGTGATCCCCAACATAGGCACCAGTGTGCTGAACAGTGAGGAACCTGCGCTACCCCCGGCAGCTGAGCACCGTGAAAACACTCGCGGCACCCATCACGTAGCCTGCCCAGGTGCCGCCGAACATCGTGTTCGCCGCAGTGGAGATGGGCGTTCGACTCCTAGCTGACTGTTCGGCACAACCCCGAAGACCGCGAAGAGAGACACCGGGCCAAGTTGATCATCCGGTTTCTGCCTCGACGCCTCGCTCGACCTCGGTACAGGTAGCTGAAAGGCCGCGGTCCGTCGCCATATCCGGTCTCGAGTTCGCCGATGATCAGTCCAGCATTGGTGATCAAGTTGTCGATGGATCGGTCCAGATGGCAGCCTCCGGCGATACGGCTGTGCACCGGGTGGAGGCGGCGCTGCCAACGACGGACGGATTCGTTGGCGCCCGCCCGTGCTCGAGGAAGTGCAGCTCACCATCCGGCTTGAGCACCCGATGAACCTCTTGAGGGCCGCATCGACGGAGGGAATGGTGCACAGCGTGTAAGTGGACAGCACACAGTCCACGGATCCATCCGGCAGATCGAGTCGGGCCCCATCGCTGCCCACCCGCTCGAGGTCTGCCGAGATGGCGGCCGTCCGCGGCTCGGCGAGCCGCAGCGCGGATTCTGAGGGCTCGACTACGAGGATTTCTGTCACCTCCGCCGGATAATGCCGTAGGTTCAATCCGCTTCCGAAGCCGATCTCCAGGACCCGGCCCCGCAGGCCGCGACAGACCAATGCGCGCCGGGCATTTACCTCTGGCGTGCCGAGTACCCGGTCCATCACCCGTGGCAGCACGCGGTCGTTCCACAGACCCACGTGTTCAGGCTAGTGTCGCGACGATCAGACGCCGAAGTCGTTTTCCAGCATCGCGGCCAGCGCGTGGAACTCTGGTTGCCGCTCTGGAAACGCGCAGTCCGCACCATCGACAGGGGCCTCCTTTTCGACATGCAGCCGGTAGGAAGCCGGGACCGTGCACGCCGCAACCGGCTTCTCGATCACTCGCGCGAGGAGTAGCCGGAGCGTGTCGCGTTCCGATACGGACAGAGCGTGCAGCTCAGACGTGCGACCGACACCGTGATCATGGCGCGCCCGGCGGAATCTGACCGTGATCGTGTACGCAGGTTGATCATGGGCCTGGATGCGCTCCAACCGCAGCGGGAACAGACGCGGTTCCGTGGAATCGACTGGTCCATCGAAGTTGCCATCCAGTGCTGGTGCGACGAGGCTCAGGATCTCGTCGAAGGCCGGCGTCGGCTCGGATTCTTCCTGACACGGATCACTGCGGCTCATCGACAGGTTGCCCATGGTCACTTCCGTCGTGATCTGATCGGCGCAGACCGGCACAGGTGCTCGCTCCTTCCGTTTGGCGTCTCTCGCTACCTCCCGCCTGGAACTGCTTGACATCAGCAGTGATTGAAGCCGGCTCATTGTCTGGTCGCTCAGCTTGCCGGCGGCTGGTGCCCGTGAGACCAGCAGGGCCACGCCATCCGTGCGTACGTGCAAGATGTTCTGACGGCCGTCGATGCCGCCGAACTCACCAACGACGAAATCGCCAAGGGGCTCCGACGGCACGGCCGCTCGACCGACCAGCGAGCAACCCGCGATGGTCAGCAGGACCGCTGCGATCAGCATCGCGAGCGGCCCCGGCGAAGCGTGCCAGGTCTCACCACAACAGCATCACGAACCGACCAGTCACCCGGGTTCCTGGTGGCTATCGGGTCATCTGAGGTGCTACGTCTTGATCAACGACCGCAACACGAACTGCATGATCCCGCCGTTTCGGTAATAGTCAGCCTCGCCTGGGGTGTCGATACGCACCAATGCGTCAAAGCTGACATCACCGGCTTTGACCTTTACTGTCTCCGGCGTACGACCGGAGTTCAGCTCGGTGATCCCGGTGATGTCGAAGATCTCCTCGCCTGTCAGTCCCAGCGAGCTAGCGCCTCTCCCGTCGGGAAACTGCAGTGGCAACACACCCATGCCAATCAGGTTGGAACGGTGAATTCGCTCGTACGACTCGGCGATAACGGCCTTCACACCGAGCAGGGCTGTGCCCTTTGCGGCCCAGTCACGCGAGGACCCTGAGCCGTACTCTTTGCCAGCCAAGACCACCAGCGGAGTTCCTTCGGCAAGGTAGTGCTCGGACGCCTCGTACACCGTCGTCACGGGCTCGTCGGGCGCCGTGAAGTCTTTCGTGAATCCGCCCTCGGTATCTGGTGCGAGCTGGTTGCGAAGCCGAATGTTGGCGAAGGTTCCCTGATCATGACCTCGTGATTGCCGCGACGTGACCCGTAGGAGTTAAAGTCGCGCCGCTCCACGCCGCGCTCGGACAAGTACCGCCCGGCTGGCGAGTCCGGCTTGATGGAACCGGCTGGAGAGATGTGGTCGGTCGTGATCGAGTCACCGAGCTTGAGCAGCACCCTGGCCCCTGATATGTCTTCGACCTCCTGTTGGCTCCGCGGGCATGCTGTCGAAGTACGGCGGCCTGCGGACATAGGTCGAGTCAGGATCCCAGTCGAAGATCTCCCCTCCGGCGTCGGCAACGATTGCCACTGTTCATCACCGGCAAAGACATCGGCATAGGACCGGGTGAACATTTCCGCGCCGATTGCGGACGAGATGATCTCGTCGATTTCCGCCTCGGTCGGCCAGAGATCGGCAAGGTAGACATCGTTGCCCTGCTCGTCGGTGCCGAGCGAGTCGTTCATCAAGTCGATGTCCATGGTGCCGGCTAGCGCGTATGCCACCACGAGTGGCGGCGACGCGAGATAGTTCATCTTGACGTCCGGATTGATCCTTCCCTCGAAGTTCCGGTTGCCGGACAGCACCGAGACCACCGCAAGATCATGTTCCTGCACTGCTTCGCTGACCTCCGGGATGAGCGGCCCGGAGTTGCCGATGCAGGTGGTGCAGCCGTAGCCGACGAGGTTGAAACCGAGCTTGTCCAGATACGGGGTCAGGCCTGAGCGGTCGTAGTAATCGCTGACGACCTTGATCCCGGGGCGAGCGTGCGTTTTGACCCAGGGCTTGCGGTTGAGGCCGCGCTCGACCGCCTTCTTGGCGACCAGGGCGGCGCCGATCATCACGCTGGGGTTCGAGGTATTGGTGCACGAGGTGATTGCCGCGATCACCACACGCACCGTGGTCGAGATCGAACGATGTTCGATCTCCCAGGGTGACGGGCACCTGCTTGGTCGGGCGGCCGATGTCGGCGGGAACCTCCTCGCCGTACTCATGCGGCTCACGCGAATCCCCGTTCGCGACTCGGGACGTCGGAGGCCGGAAACGACTCATCCACTGATTCGTCCCAGCCGGCCAGTTCCTCGGTCGAGACGAAGTCGCGAGCGCTTCGCGGAATCCCTGCTTGGCGTGCGCCACCAGCACCCGGTCCTGCGGACGCTTGGGCCCGCGATGCTGGGCACCACGGTCCCCAGGTCGAGCTCGAGATACTCCGAATACTGCGGCTCATGCTCCTCGCGGTGCCACAGACCCTGAGTCTTGGCGTAGGTCTCGACAAGAGCGATTTGCTCGGCGCTACGGCCGGTGAGCTTGAGATATTCCGGTTGTCTTGCCGTCGATGGGGAAGATCGCAATCGTTGACCCGTACTCCGGACTCATGTTGCCGATCGTTGCTCGATCCGCGACCGGCACCTGGGAAACACCAGGACCGTAGAACTCCACGAACTTGCCGACCACCTTGTGCTGCCGCAGCATCTCGGTAACTGTCAGCACAAGATCAGTTGCCGTCGTGCCTTCGCGCAGCTTGCCGGAAAGCTTGAAGCCCACGACGCGAGGGATGAGCATCGAGACTGGCTGGCCCAGCATCGCCGCCTCGGCTTCGATCCCGCCGACGCCCCAGCCGACGACGCCCAGGCCATTGACCATCGTGGTGTGTGAATCGGTGCCGACGCACGTATCTGGATACGCGTAGAGCTCGGTCTGCCCGGAGCCGTCGGAGGACTCGACCTCGTGGGAGAAGATCACCCGGGCCAGATGCTCGATGTTGACCTGGTGCACGATGCCCGGTCCCCGGTGGGACCACCTTGAAATCATCGAATGCGGTTTGACCCCAGCGCAGGAACTGGTAGCGCTCGCGATTGCGGCTGTATTCGATCTCGACGTTCTTGGCGAACGCATCCGCGGTGCCGAACACATCGGCGATCACCGAGTGATCGATCACCAGCTCGGCCGGAGCCAGCGGATTGATCTTGGCAGGATCACCACCCATCGCCGCCATCGCCTCACGCATCGTGGCGAGGTCGACCACACATGGCACACCCGTGAAGTCCTGCATGATCACTCGGGCGGGCGTGAACTGGATCTCCTCACTAGGCTCGGCTTTCGGATCCCAGCCCCAAGCGTCCGGATGTCATCGGCGGTGATGTTTGCGCCGTCCTCGGCCCGGAGCAGGTTCTCCAGGAGGATTTTGAGACTGTACGGCAGGGAGTCCGAGCCGTCGACAGCGTCGAGCCGGAAGATCTGGTACGAGTTCTCACCAACCTGAGGGTGGTTTTTGCACCGAAGCTGTTCACACTCATGAGCCCTCCATGGATCGTCACCAATTATCTTGACGTCAAGATAACACCCAGCTTAATCCGCGCTAACCAGTGCGCAGATAGCGTCGGGCGTTCTCCTGAGCCGTCTCGCGCTCGAGCCGTTGTTCGGCCTTGGTCGAGGAGGCGAGGAGGAACGGCACCGAGGTCACCAGCACGCCTGGGGTGAAAAGCAGCCGTCCCTTGAGTCGCAGCGCGCTCTGATTGTGCAGGATCTGCTCCCACCAGTGGCCGACCACGTATTCGGGGATGTAGACCGTCACTACATCGCGTGGGCTTTCTCGGCGCAGGTTCTTGACGTAGTCGATGATCGGATTCGTCACCTCGCGGTACGGCGAGGCGAATGCACCTTGAGTGGAACCCCGGTGTCGGCCTCTTCCCAGACCTTCACCAGCCGCTGGGTCTCCTCCGGATCAACCGAGACGGTGAGAGCCTCCAGAGTGCTGGGCCGGGCAGCCTTGGCGAATGCGAGTGCCCGCAGCGTTGGTTTGTGCAGCTTGCTGACCAGTACCACGGCCCGTACCCGGCTCGGCAGCGTGCGATCTTCGCCCTCGACGCAGCGCGGTCTCCTGAGCGACCGCCTCGTAGTGCCGCCTGATCATCTTCATCATCGCGAAGATCACGGCCATCGCAATGATCGCGATGTAAGCGCCCTTGGTGAACTTTGAGAGCAACACGATGACCAGCACCGTCGCCAGTCATCGTCAGGCCGATCGGCGTTGATCACACGGGACCGAATCATCCGGCCGCGACACGGCCGGATTGTCCTCGACTCTGAGAAGCCGCGTCCAGTGCCGCAGCATGCCGAGCTGGCTGACCGTGAACGACACAAAGACGCCCGACGACGTAGAGCTGGATCAAAGCAGTGACGTCAGCATTGAATGCGATGATCAAGCACGATCGCGAAGAAGGCCAGCACCAAGATCCCGTTGCTGTACGCCAGGCGGTCGCCGCGGGTGTGCAACTGGCGCGGCAGAAAGCCGTCTCGGGCCAAGATCGAGCCAAGCACCGGGAAGCCGTTGAAAGCGGTGTTCGCAGCTAGGAACAAGATCAGCATCGTAGCGGCCACGGTGAAGTAGAACGCCGGCTTGAAGTCGGCGAAGACGGCCTGGGACAACTGTCCGATGGCTGTTTCCTCGACGACATCCACCGGCTCGACCGTTGAGCGTGTAGTGCGACAGGCCCTGGTCGATCGAGCTTGAGCCCGGTCAGATTGGCCAGCACGACGACACCGATCAGCATCGATACCGCGATCAGTACCAAGGCATCAACAGGGTGGTTGCTGCGTTCTTGCTCTTCGGCTTGCGGAACGCCGGTACTCCGTTCGAGATTGCCTCCACACCCGTCAGCGCTGCGCAGCCGGAGGAGAAGGTGCGAGCCAGCAAGGCGACCATCGCGAAACCGGTAAAGGCTGCGTACTTCGGATCCGGCTCGATGCCGTACTGGGCGCTGTCCACCTGGATGGGGTCACCGAGCACCAGGATGCGAAACAAGTCCATAGATCACCATGCTCAAGATCGCGAACATGAAGCAGTAGGTGGGAATGGAGAACAAGGTGCCGGATTCTCGTACGCCGCGCAGGTTGAGCGCCATCAACACCACAGCGACTGCCGGCAGCTACCCACGCCTCGTGACCATCCAGCACGGGAAAGACCGACTTGGCGTTCTGCACGCCGGAGGAGATGGACACTGCGACCGTCAGGACGTAGTCCACCAGGAGCGCCGACGGCAACAGTAAGGCCAGCATTAGGACCCAGATTGACCGTCGCCACCTCGTAGTCACCGCCGCCGGAGGGATAGGCATGCACGTTCTGCCGATAGGACGCCACGACGACCAGCATCACGATGGCGACCAGGATTGCGATCTTCCAGGAGTAGGAATATGCGACGAGCCCAGCCAGTGAGAGCGTCAGGAAGATCTCATCAGGTGCATAGGCCACCGAGGACAAGGCGTCCGAAGCGAAGACCGGCAAGGCGATGCGCTTGGGGGAGCAGCGTCTCGTGGAGTTGAGTGCTGCGAAGCTTCCGACCCAACAACAGCCGCTTGCCGATGTCGGCGACATTCACCACACAGCAAACCCTAGTAGAGCAATCGCGATCAGCCGCGAGTCCGAGGTCGTCAGAGGTGACCCGCGTCACGGAGTTTCCAAGGTCGGTTCACTAGACTCGCCGTGTGCACATCGTGATCATGGGCTGCGGCCGCGTCGGGTCCAGCCTGGCGAGGAGCTTGGAGAAGCGGGGCCACACCGTCGCGGTGATCGACCTCAACTCCGAGGCCTTCCGCCGACTCGGCCCCGACTTTGCGGGCAAGACCGTGAGGGGTGTCGGCTTCGATCGCGAGGTGCTGCTCGAGGCCGGTATCGAGGACGCCGAGGGTTTCGCCGCTGTATCAAGTGGGGACAACTCCAACATCTTGTCCGCCCGGGTGGTACGCGAGACCTTCGGCGTAGACAACGTAGTAGCTCGGATCTACGATCCCGGCCGCGCTGAGGTCTACGAGCGGCTCGGGATCCCGACGGTCGCGACCGTGCGGTGGACCTCAGATCAGGTACTGCGGCGGTTGCTGCCCAGTGGTTCCGAGCCGCAGTGGCGCGACCCGTCCGGGATCGGTGCGCCTCATGGAAGTACACGTTGATCGAGCCTGGGTTGGTCGAACCATCGACCAGATGGAGGAGGCCACCGGCGCACGCATACCGTTCGTGTTCCGGATGGGCTCCGGCATGGTGCCCAAGCGCGGCAGTACGGTCTTTCAGGACGGCGATCTCGTGTACGCAGCCGTAGCCGACGCCAAGCTTGCGTCAGTGGAGGCCATTCTCGGTTCTCCGCCGAAAGGAGTATGACGATGCGCGTGGCTATTGCCGGAGCCGGGAATGTGGGACGGTCCATCGCGGCCGAGCTCGATCGAGAACGGTCACGAGGTGTTGCTGATCGACAAGGATCCGCACGAGATCAAGTCCGAGACGTTGACCGAGGCTGAGTGGCTCCTCGCCGATGCCTGTGAACTGTCCTCGCTCGAAGAAGCTGGGCTCGACACCTGTGATGTGGCCATCGCCGCCACCGGTGACGACAAGGTCAACCTGGTGATGTCGCTGCTCGCCAAGACCGAGTTCGGGGTCCCGCGTACGGTGGCCCGGGTGAACCACCCCAAGAACGAGTGGCTGTTCAACGAGGTCTGGGGTGTCGACGTCTCAGTCTCCACACCTCGGCTGATGTCGGCCCTGGTGGAGGAGGCCGTCACGGTTGGTGATCTTGTCAGGTTGCTGACGTTCCACGAGGGCGCCACGAATCTGGTCGAGATGACTTTGCCCTCCAGTAGCCCACGCGTCGGCGCCCGAATCGGTGACCTGAAGTGGCCGGGCGACGTCGTCTTGGTGGCGATCATCAGAGATGGACATGCCCGACCACCAGACAGTGACGGCTCGTTGGAGGCTGGCGACGAGTTGCTGTTCGTGACAGCCCAGGACTTCGAGAAGGAGCTTGCCGAGATGCTCGCCCCGCGCAATGGCTCGATCAACATCTCCAGAACGGCAACGCCACGCGTACAAGCTATTTCATAAGCGTCGCGGGTCCTCGAGCGCCTTGTCGGAACCTACGCAACCCAGGTTGCCGACGGTCCGCGTACTGTGCAACCTACGCAGACCGCACGACTTACGTGAACGTAGGTTTCTGCGTCGGACTCTCGTTCCGGGAAGAGGTCTCGGTGGAGGCTGAATTCGCCAACGCCGAGTCCTCTATGGGGGTCTTGCCCTTCGACAACATCACCCCGATCACGGCTCAGTGCGGCTATCAGCATCGGCCAGCCGAGGACGACCTTGGCTACGCCGAGCAAGATCACCTGGCCCGCCAGAAACAGCGGCAGCTGGATGACGAATCGGGTGAGGTAGGGAACCGCGAGCACCAAGGTCAACTTCGATGTCATCTTCACCAGCCCGCGATCCTTCGTCCACCCGGTCGGGTCGCCGACGGCGGCACCGATGATGAAACCTACGAGCGGCTTGCCGATCGCGACCGTCACCAGCGAGAGCGCGGCGAGGGCGCCGTTGTAGAGAATCCCCGGGAGAAAGATGTCTTGTGCTCGGCCGGTACGCATGGCAATGAGGACCGCGATAGCCGTCGGGATGACTGCCTGGACGACATATTTGATCGACTGCCGCTGAATGAGGCGAATCAGCCGCCAGCACGAGCGCGGTGACGACGGCAGCGCCAATCGCCGGATAGAGCTGCCGGACAACGACCCACACGACAGTGAAGGCGATGAACGGCAGCGCTGATTCGATCATGCCGCGGGCACCACCGAGCGATTTGCCCAGCTGATATCGGACGAAGTCCTCGACGTATCGAAACTGCGGCGTGTCGGCGTCCGCGGGCACAGCTGATACGTCCCCGGACGCCGCCCTCGGTTCTGCCGGCGGCTCGCTCATGCGCCAGGCACCGCGCGCGTGTTGATCACGCGGCCGGTGCCTCCATCAGCTCGTAGCGCGGGTTGTAAATCAGCCGCTTTCCTTCGTGGCAACTGATCCGACCCCATATCTTGAGGGTTCGGCCGGGATCAATTCCAGGAATCTGCCGACGACCGAGCCACACCAGGGTCACCGCCCCTGACCCGTCACGCAGTTCGACTTCCAGAGCCGGGTGTCCGGCGCGAGGATTGATGGTCACCGTTGACACCGTGCCCGTAAGTTGTACGCGCTGACGGTCCTCGCAGTTTTGAATGGGCACTGCGCCCTCTTCGCGGACCTTGCGTTGCAGATCTTCGGACTCGAGCTCGGCATTTGATGATGCGAACCGACGCAGTGCTCGCTGCAGCATGTTTTCTTTAGCCATCGCGTGTCACCTCCGCACACCAAGCATCCCATGGTGGTCAATGATTGTGGGTTCACTCGCGCCCGCGCGTGCGCGAACAGTGCAAGCACTGTCAGCGCTTCACGTGTCCGACGCCTCCGACTCAGCGCCGACATTGGTCGGCATGGTCAGCGGCAGCAGATCGCCCGGTGCCATTGCCTCGTCTCCGCGCCGCACGATCACCTGTCGGAATGCGGACGAGCACGTCGGCGACGACCGGAGAATCAGCATCATCTTCGATAGCGGCCTGTCCGTAGACGATGCCGCGCAAGAGCCAGCGCGGACCCTCGGCGACCCACATGCGGGAGGGCTGATACCCCTCCTCGCCGTCAGGCGTCGTCACTGGAATCAATCGCCTGAGCTCTACGCCGAACGGTCCCTCGCCCAGCGAGGCTGTGCCACCAGCCTCCGTTGCGCTTCGGGAGATCTCTTCTCGCAGCTCGGCCCAGAGACCGCCGCTCCGGGGCGCCGCGTACGCGCCGAGCTCAAGCGCCGAGGAATACGTCTGAGGTTTCTGGTTCGCACTGGCGGGCGGCTCGACGATGGTTTCGAGCACGAGCATCGCCGACACGATTTCCCCGGTCTCCTCGGCCACCTGCAACCGCAGCTCGGCATTCGGCACCGCCGTAAGGATCAGGCTGCCGAGATCGATCTTCGGGCTTTCCTCAGTGCTTTCGATGCTCTCGACTTCGCTGATGTCGTACGGCCCTGAGCTTCGCCAATCCAACTCATCGAGGGCCGTGAAATCCTCGTCCGCGACGTCCTCTGCGACCGACTCCTGATCAGCCTCGGTGGACTCGTCCAGCTCATCGACGCCGGCGTCCTCGGTAGATTCCTCGACTGCGGATTCGCTGCCGCGTTTTCTGCCTCTTTTAAAGATCACGTGCGTTCCCTTGGCACAGTTATGCTCTCGTCCCCTCGCCAGGTGGTTCCCTGCTCTATGGCCCCGTACCCAATAGCACGGCCCAGTATTCCGCCAGTCGATCCGTACCCGCCAACTCCCCGTGCCGAGCTCGGCAGCTCGGCGACTGGCACGAACGTCGGCCAAGCTGACGGGTTGAATAACCAGCTGAGCGATCCTGTCGCCACGGGCAATGCTCACCGAGCGACTGCGATCGGTGTTTATCAGGCAGACCTTGATCTCACCGCGATAGCCGGCATCCACGGTGCCCGGCGCGTTGACGATGCTGATTCCGTGTTGAGCGGCCAGCCCCGAGCGTGGGTGGACGAAGGCCGCATAGCCGGTGGGCAAACAGATCGCCACCCCGGTCCCTACGAGCCGGCGTTCTCCAGGCTCAAGCTCGAAATCTTCCCGGCTGCGTAGATCCGCACCCGCGTCGCCGGCGTGCGCGTACGACGGCGGCTCCAGCCCAGGATCGAGCTGGAGAAGCAGGACCTCGACGGCGGTCATGACTCGCTCACTCGGTCAGCGTAGACGAGGCTGCGTCCTGCAGTGCCGCTGCCAGCGGTTCCGGATTTCGGGTCGAGATCAACCAATACGGCACCGGATCATCCTCGTCATCGAGAGTGATTTCCACCGCGGTCTTGATATAGGGCCGAAGCAACCAGGTGAGCGCTCGCATCGGCCTCGACGCCGGCGCGCCTACGTGTCTGCCTCACCATCGAGTGCCCGACACGCGGCGATGTATGTGTGCTCGATACTCGCTCGGCCGATCCGTATCTCCCGTGCGTCGACGGAGATCACGATCGACGCCGACATGAAGATCGCGGCGGCAATCAGCGTCGTCGCCAGCGAGGCTCCGATACCCCACGCTGGGCCGAGATAGGCGCCCACGGCAAGCAGCACGGATAGGGAGAACAGAGCCGCGAGAACCCACCAGATGATGGGAACAGTGAGCCGCTCACGGAACAGCATGCAGGTAACCTACGCGGCCAGATCACGAACACTTGCGGCAGCTGCGTTGGTGTTCCCAGTCCGCACTAAGATGCGATCACGGAGCGGCATTGGGTCACTCCGGACCGCCGAAGATGAAAGGGCTGAGCCGATGGGACCGACGCAAAAACTGCTCTGGAAGCTCTACGTCGGAGTGATCGGAGCGGTTACTACAATCGCGGCGCAGCGGCTGCATGAAGGCGGGCTGGAAGCTTGTCACGGGCGACGAACCACCGTCCCCGACCGATCCCGACACTCCTGTGCTCACGGCGATGACCTGGGCGCTGGCCAGCGGCGTCGGCGTGGGTGTCACGCAGTTGCTCACCCAGCGCATCGCGGCGCGGCACTGGCAGAAGGAAATCGGCAACGAAACGCCCAAACGCTGGCAAGATCAAGGTCAGATATCTGAGCCGTCGAAGCACCACCTCGCGACCCGTTCGGGGCCGCGAGGTGGTGTTCTGTCCAGACTGACTGCCCCCAATCAGCCCGGTACATTCTGTGCACCTGCTGTGGCCGCGACCCCCGGTCACGCGGCGGCTGGCCTGGGAGCACGGGCTGCCACCGCCGCGTACGCGTTCAGTGGCTCAAGCCTAAGTGATCATGCAGCCGTGAGCTAGGGTCGTGCGATCGGGGTGTAGGGCTGCCACTCTCATCCCGCGCAGTCGAAACAGTAAGCCTCTCCCGTGGGGCCCAATCTCAGCGATCTGGCTGCGATGTCGTACCAGGAAACAGCTAGCGCAGGTGAACTCGTCGGACTGACGTGGCAATACCCGGACAGTCAGCTCCTCGTGAGAGAGGTCTGCGCCAGGAAGCTCGAATGCTTCCGCCGCCTCGGCCTCGTCTTCGTCAACCTTCCCGGAGTTCTTATCGTTGCGGCGAGTCTTGAGCTCTTCGATGCTGTCTTCATTCAGTTCTTCATCGGTCTTGCGAGGGGCGTCGTAATCGGTCGCCATCTTTGCCTTCCCGGGCCCGAAAGCCCAGATCATCATCTGACTCGTGCGCAGTCATATCACACCGAATCAACAGATATGCGTGCTATGCGTGCTCGCGCCCGCTATAACGCAGTCACGTGTCCAAAATTCCCGCTTCAGAGGGAATTCTCGCGCATTCATGTGCGGCGGATCTGCGCTCGCGTCGAATTATCGGGAAAACGAGGCTGCGACGAACCGGCTCAGCCGGGCGCTTCACACATGCGCTGGGCGACCGGGCTCGCGGAGGTTCGGACAGCAGTCGGCCCGGCACTCGTACCAGCCGGCGGTGGCGGCTCCCACGGTGAGCCGGTCGGGCTCCTCCCCACGGGCAGCTGCGGCACGTTCCAGCATCAGGTCAACCAGCCCGCTCACGAACGCGCGGATGATCGCCGGCGGTAGCTGCTCGGGCGAAGGCCAGGCCGCACTCATCAGCGGTCGCGGCTGCCTCGGTATCCAAGTCGAAAACCACCTCCATGTGATCGGACACGAAGCCGATCGGCACCACTACCACGGCGCGTACGCCACGCGCGGCGAGGTCGCGCAGATGATCGTTGATGTCCGGCTCCAGCCATGCCTGACCGGCGGGACCGGATCGTGAGCAGTAGGCAAGATCGCTCTCGTAGCTTCGACCTCGCTGCTGGCTGACCTGATCGGTTACCTCGGACGCGACGACCGCATGCCAGTCAACGTATGCCCCGTCCACTGATGCGCGGCGCCGGCCCGGCAGTCTCCGCCATGGCCATGGGGATGGAATGCGTGACAAAGACAAGGCGAGCCTCGTCCGCTCGCTCCCCCAACGCGTCTAGTGCCTTGAGCGACGCCTCCACCGAGGCATCAACGAAACCAGGGTGATTGGCGTAGTGACGGATCCGGTCGATGTGCACCTGAGTACCCTGCGCGGCGTCAAACAGGTTTTCCCGGTACTGGCGGCATGAGGAATAAGACGGGTACGCGCTCGTCACGACGGCCAGTATGCGGCGGTGACCGTCTCGTTCGATGGCACGCAATTCGTCGCCGAGATAGGGGCTCCCAGTTCCGGTTTCCCCAATACAGCGGCTGCTGGATGTCCCGGCGGCGTAATTCGTTCGTCAATGCCGCAAGCAGGCTGCGACACTGATCGTTGATCGGGCTCTTGCCGCCAAAGAGCAGATAGTGCTGGGCGACCTCGGTCAGCCGTTCCGCGGGAATGCCCCGACCACGCGTGACGTTGCGCAGGAACGGCATCACATCCTCCGGACGCTCAGGGCCGCCGAAGGAGACCAGCAGGACTGCCTCATATGGGGCAAGCGCATTGCGTGGCTGCCTCGGTGATGCGTTGTGAGACATGACGGAGTGATCACCCACACGGTGATCTTTGCGTACGAGGAGGACAGTCGTGGCCGCGGGGTTCCCGGGCGTTCAGGGGTCGTCCCGTGCTGAACCTCGCGCGTTACCGGCAGGTACTCTCGGATCGCCGCGCTGTGGCTTTCAGCCTGGCCGGCTTTGTGGCACGGCTGCCGCTGTCGATGACGGGCATCGGCATTGTGCTGCTCGTCTCGCTGACCACGGGCTCCTTCGGCCTGGCAGGTTTGCTCACTGCCGCCGGCACGGTCACTGGTGCTGTGGTGGCTCCGCTGTGGGGCCGCGCGACTGACCGCGTCGGCCAAGCACGTGTATTGCTCCTCGCCGTATCGATCAACGTCCTCAGCGTGGCCCTCCTGGTAACGGCAATCGAAATGGCGTGGCCGCTGGCGGTGAGTTTGGCGGCAGCCATCGGAGTAGGGATCGGTTTCAGCCTCGCCGGATCCGCCGTACGCGCGCGGTGGACGCTCCGATTGGGAGGCTCTCCACTGCTGAACACCGCGTTCGCGCTCGAGGCCATGCTCGACGAGGTGGTCTTCATCATCGGCCCGGTGCTGGTCACCTTCCTTGCCACCGCTTTCCATCCGGCGCTCGGCGTGAGCGTCAGCGCTGTCATCGGACTCATTGGTGCGGTCGCGCTGGCCGCCCAGCGCCGGAGCCAGCCGCCGATCCGGCCGACGCCGCGAGGCCACGTGCGATTCCGCTTGCCATGGCGAGTCTTGGTGCCCGGTAGCCATCGCCTGTGCCGCTCTCGGCATGGTGTTCGGGGGCATGGAGGTCAACGTGGTCGCGTTTGCCAAGGAGGCGGGCGTGCTCGACTACGCCGGGGTGATCTTGATGGCGTGGGCATTCGGGTCTCTGGTTAGCCGGCGCCGCCAGTGGGGCAATCAGCTGGCACGCCTCTCCCGCCAAGCGCTTCCGCGTCGGCGCGTCACTCTCGCGTTGTCGCTGCTGCCACTGCCGTTCATAGGCAACCCGGTGATTCTCGCTCTGCTCCTGATCGTCAGTGGAATGGCCATTGCGCCAACCCTGATCGCCTCCGTTGCGGTCACGCAGTCTTCAGTGGACCAGACTCGGCTCACCGAGGCACTGGCGTGGACCTCGACAGGTATGGCCGCCGGCGTGGCCGATCGGTGCTGCCGCCGTTGGCCACGTGATCGACAGCTTCGGGGCAGAAGCCGGATTCGTCGCTGTGGTCGTTTCGGGGTTGTTGCTCACCCTCAGCGTGCTCTTTGTTCGTGGCCGGACCTCGAGTACCGAGTCCGATTCCCAGCAGGGATCCGCGGAGCAGCTCACTCCAGTGCCGACAGATACGCCTGCAGCTGAGTCATTGCATCGGTCGGCCGGAAGCCCGAGCCGATGATCTTGTCCAGGCTCAGAACGCTGTGCCTGGGGCGCGGGGCGAGTGACTTCCCCGCCACGTACTCAGACGTCAGGACACCCCTTATCGACCCAGGGTCCCGGCCGCGGGCTGTGAACACCGCCCGAGCAATGTCTGCCCATGTCATGGGTTCGCCGTCGTTGCTGAGGTTGTATGTCCCGTACGGCGCCTTGGTGTCGAGTAGATGAACGATGGCTCGGCTGATCTCTGCGGTGAAGGTGAGCCGACCGACCTGATCATCTACGACGTCCGGGCTGACGCCGCGGTCTGCGAGAGTGGCCATGGTGCGTACGAAGTTATGGCCGTCGCCGATCACCCAGCTGGTCCGCAGCAGGTAGTGCGCAGGCAGCGATCCGACCAGCGCATCAGCGGCGGCCTTGGTCTGCCCGTAAACACCGAGTGGTGAGAACGGTTCGGTCTCGGCATGCGGCGTCTGCGAACCATCGAAGACGTAGTCCGACGAGATGTGCACCAGGGTGAACCGATGCTTACGTGCCGCCTCGACCAGAGCCCCGACGCCGGCGACATTGACAGCCCATGCTTCACGCCGCCCTGCCTCGCTCTCGGCGGCATCGACCTTGGTGTACGCGGCTGCGTTGATCACAACGCCGTACGGTGTGAAGTCAAAGCCCTTGATCGACTCCGGGCTTCCGAGCTCCAGCGTGCTACGGGTGATCGGAATCGCCGATGGAAACGCCGGGATCAGCGCCCGCCCCAGCTGACCGGCAGCCCCGATGATCAAGGTCTGCTTCGATTCCAGCGGCGTAACGTCGCCGAGTCTGCGGATGAGCCTGGTCCGCCTGCGATAGCTCCGCCTGCTCGAGCGGGATCGGCCAGTTGATCGCCAACGTCTCGTCGGCAAGGTTGACGAAGGTGTAGGACTCGCTTGCTGCCGGCTTCCAGTGATCATTGACCAGATAGGAATAGGCAGTCTGATCGGTCAAGGTCTGAAACGCGTTGCCGACGCCACGAGGCACGAAGATCGCGGTCTCCGGGCCCATCTCGATGGTGAAGCAGCGGCCAAAGCTGTCACCGGAACGCAGATCGACCCAGGCACCGAAGATCCGCCCGGTGGCCAGCGACACGAGCTTGTCCCACGGCTCGGCATGGATACCTCTTGTCGTGCCGACGCGGTCGTTGAACGAGATGTTGTTTTGCACCGGCGCGAAGTCAGGCAAGCCGAGAGCCACCATCTTTCTGCCGCTGCCAGTTCTCCTTGAACCAGCCACGGTTGTCACCCGGACGTCCAGGGAGATGACCAGCAAGCCCGGTATCGCAGTCTGCGTGATCGCCAGCTCCGCCATCGCCGTCTACTGCCCGTGGCGGGCGTACATCGGCCTCGGTCTCGGCCTTCTGCGGGCGCCACCACGCCTCGTTGGCTTGGTACCACGCGATGGTGGCGGCGAGGCCCGGCCTCGAAGTCGGAGAAGATCGGGCGCCAGCCCAGCTCCATTCTGATCTTGGTCGAGTCGATGGCGTAACGCAGGTCGTGACCGGCGCGATCGGTGACGTGATCGTAGGCAGTCGCGCGGCTGCCCCATCAGCTCCAAGATCGTTTCGACGACCTGCTTGTTGTTCCGCTCGCCATCGGCACCGATCAGATACGTCTCGCCGATCTTGCCCTCGGCCGTGATCAGCAGCACCGCGGCGCTGTGATCATCGACATGGATCCAGTCGCGGACGTTCAGACCCGGCACCGTAGAGCTTCGGCCGGCCACCATTCAAGACGTTGGTGATCTGTCGTGGAATGAACTTCTCGACGTGCTGGTAAGGGCCGTAGTTGTTGGAACAGTTGCTGAGTGTGGCCTGCACGCCGAACGACCGCACCCAGGCCCGGACCAGGTGGTCTGAGCCGGCCTTGGTCGCCGAGTAAGGGCTCGACGGATTGTACGGGGTGGCCTCGGTGAAGCGATCTGCGGTCGTCGAGGTCAAGGTCGCCGTAGACCTCGTCGGTGGAGATGTGGTGGTACTCGAACGCCGTATCCGGCGAACGGCCTCCAGCAATGTGTACGTGCCGACCAGGTTAGTGCTGATGAACGCAGACGGGTCGCGCAGTGAGTTGTCGTTGTGGGACTCTGCCGCGAAGTGGACCACGAGGTCCTGACCCCGCACCAAATCGTGAACCAGACTGGCGTTGCAGATGTCGCCCTGAACGAATGTGAAGCGATCTTCGGGCAGACCCGGCCAGCGACGCGCGATTCCCGGCGTAGGTCAGCTTGTCCAATACCGTGACGGACGGCGTCGGTGTTGTCGAGCACGTAGCGAACGAAGTTGGATCCGATGAATCCTGCCCCGCCAGTCACCAGAAGTTTCGTCATGCGAGTCATCCTATGGAACGAGCGGGTCGTGCCCGACCTCCGTCAGCGGACGACTCACTCTGCGAGACTGAGCGCCATGCGAGGCATCATCCTGGCGGGCGGCTCTGGCACCCGGCTCCATCCAGTCACCATCGGTGTTAGCAAGCAGCTGGTTCCGGTCTACGACAAGCCGATGATCTATTACCCCTTGTCGACGCTGATCTTCGCCGGGATCCGCGACGTGCTGGTGATCACTACGCCGCACGAGGCAGCTTCCTTCACGCGCCTGCTGGGAGATGGCTCCCAGTTCGGCATCTCGATCAGCTACGCCGTGCAGCCCTCGCCCGATGGCCTTGCGCAGGCCTTCGTCATAGGCGCCGAGCTTCATCGGTTCGGAGAAGGATCGCGCTGGTGCTGGGCGACAACATTTTCTACGGCCCCGGACTGGGCACCCAGTTGCGCCGCTTCACCGACATCGAGGGCGGGGCAGTCTTTGCGTACTGGGTTGCCGACCCCGGAGCCTACGGTGTCGTCGAATTCGACGAGGAGGGCCGGGCAATGTCACTGGAGGAGAAGCCAGCTCACCCAAAGTCGAACTACGCCGTACCCGGTCTCTACTTCTATGACAACGACGTGATCGGCATCGCAGCCGGACTCCGTCCGTCGGCTCGCGGAGAGTACGAAATCACCGACGTGAACCGGCACTACCTCGAGTCAGGAAGCTTTTCAGGTCGGTGTCCTCCCGCGCGGCACAGCATGGCTTGACACCGGCACGTTCGAGTCGATGAATGACGCCAGCAACTTCGTACGCACCATCGAGGCTCGGCAGGGACTCAAGATCGGTGCACCTGAGGAGGCGGCGTGGCGACAAGGGCTTCCTGACCGACGATGAGCTGCGAGCAGCGGGCGAACGCGTTGCTGAAATCGGGCTACGGCGCCTATCTCGCCGCCATCTTGGAACGCAAGCGGCAGAGCACTTTGAATGTGGTGCGCTGAGCTGGCGTCCGCACGCCATGATTCGCCGGCGGCCGCGGCGAGCCTTCAGGTAATCGGCAACGACGTACTCCCCAGACGGGAGATGTCGGGCGTAAACACGCGCCCTCCAGCGCGCCGGGCGAGCGCATCCACGAAACGAGCCAACCCTGGGTCCTCCCCAAGCATGAACGTGTTGATCGTCGCGCCGTAGCGGGTGAGTTCGTCAACCTCGGCAATGGTGGCCCGTAGCGTCTGGGAGGTCGTCGGCCAGTGGAAGTAGGCCTCTCCACCGCCGGTGAGGTGGGCAGTCGGCTCGCCATCAGTCACGACCAGAACGACCGGCTCGGCATCTGGATGACGGCGGATGTGACGCAACGCGAGCAGCAGCGCGTGCTGCAGGTTCGTCCCCTGCACCCACTCGGGCTCGGCTTCAGCCAGCTGTACCGGCGTCAACCGGCGAGCAAACCGATTGAATCCGATCACCTGCAGGGCATCTTGTCGGAAGCGGGTTTCGATCAGGTGGTTGAGCGCCAATGCCGTCTGCTTCATCGGACCCCAGCGCCCGTCATGCACCATCGAGAACGAGAGGTCCACGCACAGCGCCACGGCCGCGCTGATCCGGCGCTCGGTTTCGGTGACCTCGAAATCACCGACCTCCAAGGCGACACCGTTTGGGCCTAACCCAGACCGGCGCAGGGCATTGGACACCGTACGCGGCGCGTCGATCGGCAATTCGTCACCGAAGACCCAGGACCGGGTCAGTCCCGTCGGTTCGTCGGCGGCACCCGTCCGCTGGTCGTCGTGATCTCCGTTGCTCGAACCGTCGAGCTGCGCGAAGACCCGCCGCAGCGCGGTCTGACCCGAGACGTCGTACGGCTCGCGGGGTCAGTCGCAGGCCATCGTCGCCTCTGGTCAGGTAACCCTGCTGCTCGAGCTCTCGTTCCAGATCGCGAAGCGCCATGCATGTCGCTCACGGCCTCACGGCCCAGGTGCTTGGCCAGCAAGTCGATGTCCACATCGTCCAAGGTGGAAACCTGCTCGCCCTGGGACAGTTGCGCCTCGAGCTGCTCCAGATCGGCAAGATCGGCTACAGCTTCCACCGCGGCGCTGTAGCCGAGCGGCTCACCACCGAGCCGCATGCTCGCGGGCCTGATCCCGATCGAGGTAGGGACGCAGTGCGCGGAGGTTGTCCGCCAGCTGGGCCATCTCCGCGGCAAGATCTGCGTCGGCGAGTACGTGGCTCATGCAGCTGGCCCGAGCTGCTCGCGCTGCTCCGGGCTGAGCGAGGACATGCAGCCGCATGGCGGCGGCCTCGCGGCGAGCCAACGCGTCGATCAGCTCCTCGATCGTCTCTGGCTGCTCGGGGAAGAACTCGCCGTGGCGCTCCATGAACTCGGCGAACTGGTCGGTCGTATCCTCCTGCCGCGCATGCGCGGCCAGCAGCGCGTTGAGGTCGGCCAGCATGTCCTTGACCCGTTGCATGGCCTCAGGATCCGGCGACTCGTAGCGCCTGCTTGATGCCGGCGAACTGGGCGTCCAGTACTTCACGCTGCAGCATCTTCTGATTTCCTCGAAGATCTGCGCGTGCCTCCTCAGATCGCCACGGGTAGTGATCCAAGCCGCGAACAGCTCCGGCGACGTCATCGGGCAGCGTGTCCAGCTCCAGCTCGGCCAACCGGGCATCCTCTGAGTCACTGGCCGCCAGGGTCTCCCGCTCGGCCGCGAGCGCCTGGTCGAGAGCGGCCCGGATCTGATCCAGGTCGCCGCCGAGATCGCCGCGGCGGCGCGCCTGTGCGCGCAACTTCCTGATCTCTTCCGCCAGCCGGTCGAGGCCGCCGCGACCGTCGACACCCTGCGGCGCATGAGGTCACGCAGGGCATCTCGCACAGTCCCCGCCGACAGCACGTCCTGACCAATCCGATCGATGGCCTCGCGTACGTCGAACGGTGGCCTCAGCGGATCCGGCCCGCCGCGCCATGGTCCGTAGCGGAAAACGATGGTGAGCACGGTCTGGCCCTGTATTCGTCGGGGTGATCGCGACTGCTGTCGTCGGAAACCATGATCACCTCCCGTCAGGCTGCACCGTAGATGGTCCGCCCATTGACGATCTCCTTTGTCGATCCGGCGAGTCAGATGCAGGCCCTCGAGGGTGAACTCGGCAGCGGCGGCAACCTGGCCCTCGGCCAGCCGCGTCGTCGTAACCCAGACGGTTCAAGCACTTTGACAGAGCCCCGGCACGGTACCCAGCTGGGCCAGCAGGTCCGACGCGGGAACCAGATCACCGGTCTCCACGACGCCGCCCTGGGCGAAGACCTCCGTGAAGCCGGACAGGTCCAGGCCAGATAGCCGGTCTCGGAACGTCGCCGCGGTGGCGAGCCGCAGCAGGTGCTCCAGCACCGGCTCGTTCCCGGCCTTCCTCGCCCATCTCGAACTCGATCTTGCCTGAGCAGAGTTGGCAGTACCACGGCAAGATCGCAGGTCCGTGCCACGGTTGTTTCATGATCACCGGTACGGGCCGCTCGGCGGCAGCGCCGAACCCGCGACGCCCTCCGCGGCGGCGATCGCGAAGCGGGCTGAAACGCCCAGAACGCTGGTCCACCGAACTGGACTCGCGAAGGTTGCGGACCAAACGTGCCAAGATCTCCAGCAGATGATCACCAACCTCAGCCGTCAGGGTGGCCTCCTGACGAATGAGCTTCACTTCGTCGGCGACCTCGGCGAGGTAGTGCGTGCGAAGCTCGGCGCCGAAACGGTCCTTCAACGGAGTGATGATGCGGCCACGATTCGTGTAGTCCTCTGGGTTGGCCGTGGCGATGCAGAAAGACATCCAGAGGCAGGCCGGAGCGAGTAGCCGCGTACCTGGATGTCGCGCTCCTCCAAGACGTTGAACAAGCGCGACCTGGATGCGCTCGGCCAGGTCGGGCAGCTCGTTGAGCCCGAACACGCCTCGGTTGGTACGCGGCACCAGGCCGTAGTGCACCGTCTCCGGATCGCCGAGGGTGCGCCCCTGAGCGACCTTGACCGGATCGACGTCGCCGATGCAGGTCGCCGACCGACGTGTCCGGCGTCGCCAGCTTCTCGGTGTAGCGCTCGTCGCGGTGCCGCCACTCGATGGGCAGCTCGTCGCCCAGCTCGGCGGCCAGCGCAGCGACAGCGGACGCATACCGGGGCGTACGGGTCATCGTGGATCTCGCAGCCGGCTACCTGTGGGCTCCACTCGTCGAGCAGGCCCGCCACGGTCCGCATCAGCCGGGTCTTGCCCTGACCGCGCTCGCCGAGGAGCACCAGGTCGTGGCCGGCGAGCACGGCGCGTCTCCAGTTCGGGCAGCACCGTCATGTCGAAGCCGACAATGCCGGGAAAGGCCGGTCGCTCCGGAACGGAGTCGGTGGAGCAAGTTGTCGCGGAGCTCCGCCTTGATGCGGCGACTCACGTACCCAGACGCCCGGAGCTCACCGCGAGTGGCGGGCTTTGGAGTGCAAAGGCTCGCGCATGGACCGACAGTACGACCCCGAGCAAAGGTCAACTCTGCCCTCCTGGCTCTTCCGGTGGCCCGAGTGCCTCCCGCATTTCGTGCTGAGACGCAGAGTAAGTTGGCTGGGAACAATGCCGCACGAGGAGCCGCCGCGACGGATGCGCACCGCACGACTGGTGGGACTCAGCCCGGATGGGAAGTCCTTGATCGTGGCGACCGAGAGCGGTGAGGAATTGATCATCGAGGCGGACGAGAGACTCCGCGCAGCGGTGCGGGGCGACCGGCCGCGGCTCGGACAACTGGAGATCGAGATGCAAACCTCACTCACCCCCGTGATATTCAGGCGCGGATCCGTGCCGGCGAGAGCCTCGAAGAAGTTGCCCGGGTTGCAGGCCTTCCGATGGATCGTGTCGAGCGCTTCGCCACGCCCGGTACTTGCTGAGCGCGAGCATGTCGGCGTCAATGGCAATGGCGTCCTCGGTTCGCCGTCGCGGTGAGCCCTCTGGGCACCGCAGCCTGCGCATCACGGTCACTGAGCGACTGCTGGGGCGCGGCGTTGACATCGACGCCATCACGTGGGACTCCTACCGCCTCGATGACGGCCGCTGGGCCGTCACGGCCGATTACCGAGTTCGTGAGAGAGAGCCGGCACGCGGCCTTCTTCTACGACCTGCGCGGCCGGTTTTCGGTTGCTGGAAACGACGAGGCGCAGTGGCTGCTCGGCGACCAGCGCGCGCCAGGGGTCCGCAGCGCGGTCGTCTGCGGCTGACGGAGGAATCGGGTCGCGGGTGACACCGAGCCAACCTCAGTCTTGGCGACAAGCTCGGCCTGCAAGGCGGCTCACGAGTCGGCGCCAGGCCGCAACGAGCCGGCTGGACGATGCGCTGGATGAGCCGACGGTTCCGGTATCACGGCCGCTGCGTCCGGTTGCCGGTGTGCCCAACCCGAGCGACATCGTCCGATGAGGAGGATCGCGTGACGCCGCTGGGAACCCTCTACGAAATGCTGGGCGGCGCCGGCTACAGCGAGGATTCCGCGCGGGTGTACCCAGGGCTCAGCGACGCCACGGCCGTGCCCGAAACAGACACGAGTACCGACGGCGGCTGGGAGCCGGCCATCGTGATCAACTATCCGGTCGAGCCCGAGCGTCCAAGACGATGCATGAGCCTCGACGTGCCCGAGTCCGTGGAATACTCAGCGCGGCATACTGCTCGCACTGCCGAGCCGGAGTTGCCGGGCACCGACGAGCCTGGGCCGCCCGATCCGACGGTCAATCTGGACGACCGGGCCGACGAGGCTCATGAATTCGAGATCGAGTCGCTGGTCCAGCCCGACACGGCGGCGCCTCCGCAAGAGCGTCAAGCGCAAAGCGGGCCTCCGTGCCGAGCTGGGACGAGATCATGTTCGGCGGACCCAAGCGGCAGGGCTAGAGTCAGGGATTGCGTCCGGTCGCAATGGGCCGAGTCGGGTCGGCTAGATCCAGTCGCTCCACGAGCCGGGATAGATCGCGGCCGTCAGCCCAGCCGATTCGAGCGCCAGCAGGCTGTGCGCGGCAGTGATCCCCGAGCCGCAGTACAACACGGCGTTGTCCGTACCGCCTGCCTCGGCGTACCGCGTGGCGATCTCGGCTGGTGTCAGGAAGCGGCCGTCGGCGTCCTGCATCGCTGAGGCCGGCAGATTGATCGCTCCGGGGATGTGGCCAGCGACCGGGTCGACCCGCCTCGTTCTCACCCGAATACCGTTCTGGCGCCCGCACGTCGATCAAGATCGGTGCATCGGGACGTCCAAGATCCGCCGAAATCTCGACAGCACTCAATTGCGCCCGCTGGCCGGGATGGGCGAGCGACGAAGTCGCCGGGCGGCGGCGGCGCTCCCGGGCCCGGATGCTGTCGGCAGCCCGCGCGGCCATCCAGGCGGCCAGGCCGCCATCGAGCACTCTGACCTGATGGTGTCCGGCATCGGTCAACAACCACCACAGACGCGATGCCGCTTGCGAGGTTGCGGCGTCGTACGCGACGACCAGCGACTCTTGGCGTACGCCGATGCCGCCGCATCGCCTGCTCGAAAACCTCGACCGGCGGGAGGGGTGACGGCCGCCGGTGCCAGCCGGTCCGGACAGATCGGCCTCAAGATCCACCCAAACTGCGCCCGGAACGTGCCGCGCCTCGAAGTCCGGCCTGCCGGGCGGTCCGCCGAGGGTCCAGCGGACGTCTGCCAGGACCGGAGGTTGCGCTGAGTCGAGAAGCTCCGGCGAGCTCCGCTGGTGAGATCAGCACGGCGTCTAGGGCTCATCATCGGCCGTCCGGTCATCCTCGAGTGGCAACGGGTCGGAATAGCTGGCCCGTGCCACCGCGCGAGTCACACGGCCGACGGTGATGACGGCGGCAGAGCACCTCGTACGCGACGTCCTGCTCGGTTTCACCCAGGCCTCGCAGCTGGAACCGGCACCGTGTCGCCCACGACCACCTGATCACCTACCAGCACCATTTCACCGTTCACGGTGCGGGCGTTGTGCGTCGCCCGCTCGCTCGCACCAGCACAGGGCGCGCACCTGAAGGATTTCGACCCGGTCGCACAGCTCGACGAGCCGCTGCGGAGCCCGGAAACAGCCGGGTCGCAAAATCGGTGAGGAGACCAATGGCGAAGACGTCGATCTGCAGCTCGTCGACGATCCGGGCCAGCTGATCGATCTGCTCGGCCGAGTAGAACTGCGTCTCGTCGCACACCAAGTAGTCGATCCGGTGGCCGCTGGTCAGCTGGGTCACCACGTAGTGCCAGAAGTCGAAATCCCAGTTGACCTCGATCGCTGGCCTGAGCCAGGCCAAGGCGTGAGGAGATCGTCGACTCGCCGGCGCGATCATGGCTGGTGAAGAGCCGGCCCTTCCGTCCTGCGGCACCTTGGGTGTAGTCGAGTTGCAAGGCCAGTGTCGACTTGCCGCAGTCCATCGGTCCGGTGAAGTAGCACAGCTCAGCCACGCCGGAATCCTGCCATCTCACCAGCACTCAGGCCACCAGCACTCAGGCCACGATGAGTGGCACCAGCATCTCGGCTGGTGTCAGTGACCCATGCATGCCGATCAAGGTGAATTCCCGAGGGAACGCCCTTGTCATGACCGCCCAATCTCCGCGCAGGGCAACCAGCACGTGTCCCCAGCGATCTCGTAGTTGATCATCGATTGCCGCGAACCAGCCTTCGTTGATTGCCTGGTCCCGAGTCCGCACCCACGCCAGCTCACCGAGCCGCGCCCGCCAGCGATCCGCCACCCGACTCGGCCGACTCATGATCAACATAGAGCTGCCGGAAACGGCCTTCTCCGGCGAGCGCTGAGACACCCGCCATCAGGGCGGGATCATCCTCGGCGACGATGCGCTGGTCTGGCGGGATATCGACCATGCCATGATCACCAGTAATGATCACCGTCACCTCGGGAGGCAAGGCAGCCCGTAGCCGCTCGCACATGGCATCGATCCGCGCCAGCTGCTCAAGCCAGCTAGTCGAGTTGCAGCCGTGCACGTGCCCGCAGTGATCAAGCTCTCGCTCGTAGGCGTACACGATGCTGCGATCACCACGTAGTGCTGCTTCAGCGATCAGCGCAATCCGGAGCTCCTCGGACGTGTCGTCGCTGAATGGCACAAATGCCGCTCCACGCAGCGCAGCCTCCGTGAGCCCGGTGCCGCGAAACCGTGTCAAGGCAACCGTCGTGACCTCGATCCCGGCGTCGGCGGCGCGCTCGAAGAACGTGGGTTTGGCCTGGTAGACCGTTGGAGGCGGATCTGCCTCCCAAGTCAGAGCGTTCAAGATCTCCCCGGTCGCAGGCACGCGTGAGGTGTAGCCGACCAGGCCGTGCTGGCCGGGCGGAAGACCAGTACCCAGGCTCGCCAAGCTGGTCACTGTCGTACTCGGCACTGCCGAGGTGATCGGCTGCGCGCCTCCGAGTAACGAGGCCAGATAGGGCGCCTCGCGCACGGCTCGGCGCAGCAGGTTCCAGCCCAGACCGTCGATCAGCACCACCACGTAGCGGGCCGACTGTGGCAACCGGAAGGCATCCTCGGCAAATCCCGCTACCCCCAAGTGGGCGCCGATGCTCGGCATGAGCTCGCCGAGCGTTGTGGAATGGTAGGCCGGAACGACCATCGCTGGCAGTGCCGGGTTCGCCGACCATTGGCCCGATTGGTCAGGGCGGCCGTGCTGGTCGGAATTCGCGCGCGGCTCGGCCGGCGGCGACGATCTCCCCACCAAGGGTGAGGTCATACTCGCCGCCGCTCGCTGCAGCGAGCTGGCGAACCGCACCAAGCGGGCGACTCGATCCGGGCCGTCAGCTGCCGCACTCATCCGCACCGTGAGGTCGTCCCCGACCAGGGTCCCGGTGTAGCCGTGGTCGGCCTCACACTGCGGATCGCTACACGTCGCCAGCTCGAGGTCAATGCGGCGCACCGCGCCCCAGCCAACCGTCAGCCAGGTCTCGAAGACATCCTCCGAGCCCGCCTGGTACGTCTCTGGCTGAGTAACGACACGGGTCAAGGCAACCGTGTTGATCTTGCTGACCGCCACGGACTCGGTGGAGGAGGCAGCGTAGATTCCTGGAGTCGGCGGCTCGGCGGGCTGGTCATCGGTATGTCCGATCACCAGCCGGGTCGGGGTCAACGCGAGCACGGTGACGTGACGGTGGATCTCGTCACGGTTGAACGTCGGCTCATGGTGCACCACGAAGTCCAGCAGCTCCTCATCAGCGAGGGCGAGCATGATCGCGTCCTCGACGAGCTCGGGAAGTATCCGCACGCGTCGATCTCGGCGCGCAGGTCTTTCCTCGTGGAGCCAATCCTCATGTCGATCATCCTGCCACGCGCCGCCGACACCCGCGCTCATCAACCGCTGATTGCCGCTGCGGGCGGATGCCACTCGTCAGGCCAGCGGAAATGTGCGATCCGTCGGCGGACTACATGATGCGCGCTAGTGGGTCGCGTTGGTCAGCAGTAGGCGCGATGAACACCCGCGCGCCCAGCACCGAGATCGAGTTGACCGAGGCGACACACGGCCGCAGCGTGACCGAAGCCAACTGGGGAATTGCATCGGCAAGCTGCGCCATGCGATGCAGCAAATCCTCGATGCCTGCGATATCAACTCCGGGCGCGCCGTGGCGACCGAACAATGTCGGGGCGGCTTTGAGTTCTCGAACCATCCCGGCGGCATCCACCGTCGTCAGTGGTGGTACCCGATAGACGACGTCACCGAGCAGCTCGCTGGGGATTCCATCGAGACCAACGGAGATCATCGGCCCGAACGCGGCATCCTCGCGACTCGTGATGATCAGTGCCACGCCGGGCGGCGCCATCGCCTGTACGACCGGCTTGGCGACAGAGAGATCTTCATCGTCGAGGAGCCCGATCTCAGCCACCAGCTGGCGCAGATCCTGCCAGGCGTCGGCCATCCCAGCTGGGTTGTCAATATTGCGGTGCACGCTCGCCAGGTCGGGTCGTCCGCGGACAGCCGCAGTCGTTGCTTTCAGTACGACATTCCAACCGAGCCTTTCGGCCGCTGTGATCGCCTCGGTCAGGCTGGAGACGCTGACCTGTGGCACGCAGGTCTGATCCCGTACGTCCCGAGCAGCTCAGCGGTCTCGATATCGGTCAGCTCTCGCCCTGCGGGCTGCTCGGCGAGGACGCGGTTGACCACCCGCCTGGCGGCTTGGGTGTCGACGTCCAGCCGTCGGCACCGCCCCAAGATCTCGCTCGCGCCACGCGGCATACGCCGTCAGAGCTGACAGCGCCTGGATGGCATCCACTGATCCGTCAAACCTGGGCAGCAATCCGGGAGAATCCGACTGGCCGTCAGTGCTCAGCGGCGGATGGAAGTCCAAGAACACGCCGATCAGTGGCTTGGCGGCCTCGGCGGCGACATCCTCCAACGCCAGAATGACGTCCTCGGTGCCCTTGTCGAAGGCGTTCACCGCCGCGCAGACCACTGAGTCGTAGCGCGGGTCGGCCAAGGCGTCCCGCGCCGCTCTCGCGAATGCGGCCGAGTCCGCATCCGCCTTCAAGCAGCTCCGGCTGAGGATCGCGCAGCAGCCCGACCGAGTCCATCTTCTGCACCATTTGATAGGCGAGCGTCAGGGAATTCGTGATGATCCGCACCCGCGGACCAGACGGCAACGGCTGCCGTGCCGCGATCTTGGCGATGTCGATCATGTCTCCGCGCTGGTGAACCACCATGACCCCGGCCTGACTGAAGAGCGCGTCGACAGCCTCGTCAGGAGCGTGGCCGAGCCCGCCCCGTACGCCGGCATGATCGGCTCGGTACGTCCGGCCCGGCGCGAAGACCACCACGGGCTTCCGTCGCGCCAGCGTCCGGCGTGATCCGCGAGAACTTCCGCGGGTTGCCGATCGAATCCAAGGGTGAGGCAGACATACGCGCGTAGCCTCGTCGTCCTCCCAGTACTGCATCACGTCGTTGGCCGTCACGTCGGCGTAATCGCCGGTGCTGATGAAGGACGACATACCAACGTCGTGGCGTATCGGCGTGGTTCAGCAGGGCCACCCCAACGGCCGCCGACTGGCAGAACATCCCGACGCCTCCGGTCCGCGGCATCGGTCCAGGTGTGGCGTTCAAGTCGCACCTCGGGAAGGGTATTGATCAAACCGAGAGCGTCCGGACCAAGCGCCCGGACCCCGTATGCCCGCGCCAGATTGATGATCTGGAGGTTGTCGCCGGCGACGTGGTCGGTTCCGGTCAAGACGACGATGCCGTGGGCGCCCTTGTGCGCCACATCGATCACGACCCCGCCCAGCTGGCTGATCGGCACCGAAACGATTGCGAGGTCAATCCGGCCCGAGCAGCTCGGCGATCGAATCAGCGTTCCGAACCCGGTAACGGCAGAACCATCGGTGGTGACCGCGGCGACGTCGCCATGAAAGCCGCCGCCCAGCATCGAATTGATCAAGCCCTGGACTCGATCACTCTGCCCGTACAGAACAATCGCTCCGGGGTTGAGCAGCCGCCGCACCGACGCGCTTTCGGCTCGATGCTCCCGCCGCTCCATGACCCCGACCGAGGTATCAGTGGGCAAGATCGGGAACTCCACCGCCAGCACGCCATCCTCAATGCCTTTCGACACGCGATAACCGGCGTCGGCGAACACCTTGGCCATCCTCCGGTTCTCCGGTAGCACCTCCGCCACGAAGCGAGTGATCCCGCGCTCCCGAGCTGCTTGGGCCAGATGCTCCAACAACAGCTGCGCGATCCCCCGTCCCTGATGAGCGTCCTCGATCAGGAACGCCACCTCGGCGTGATCATCTTCAATCCGGTCGTAACGGCCGACCGCGATCATGTCATCGCCCAAGGTCAGGATGAACGCCACGCGATCGACGTAGTCGACCTCAGTGAAGCGCTTGACGTCCCGAGCGCTCAGCCGCGGATAGGGAGCGAAGAAGCGGAGATACTTCGACTGCGGTGAGACGCGATCGTAGAAGGAGATCAACCGGTCCGCGTCGGATGGCCGGATCGGGCGGAGATGCGCCAACACCGCCGTCGGCGAGCAGCACATCAGCTTCCCACTCTCGTGGATATCCGGACGGGTCCCTACCAATCTTCCACGGAGCCTGGCTCACGGACACGGCCAAAGCCTAGCGGGGCGTGAGCGTCGGGTAGCGCGCGCCGACGAATGGAGGAGTGATGAGCGAACACCCCGCAAAACCGGATTGATCTTGGTGGCGATGTGTTCGCGAAGCGCGACGACATCGTCGGCTCCCGGCGCGCTGCGCGAACGCCCCAACGAATAGTGTTCAGGCCATGGCCGACTTCGTCGCTGCAATCGACCAGGGTACGACGAGCACTCGCTGCATGATCTTCGATCACTCGGGCCGCGAGGTCGGCAAGCACCAGCTCGAGCACTCACAGATCATGCCCAGGGCCGGATGGGTCGAGCATGATCCGCTCCAGATCTGGCAGCGTACCCAAGAGGTCGTCGAGCAGGCCCTCGCGGCCCGAGGCCTTACCGCCGCTGATCTTGCGGGCCTCGGGATCACCAATCAGCGTGAGACGACGGTGGTCTGGAATCCGATCACCGGCGAGCCGTACGGGAACGCCATCGTCTGGCAGGACACCCGTACCGACAAGATCGCCGCCGCCCTTGATCGCGACGGCCGGGGTGATGTGATCAGACATCGAGCCGGTCTGCCGCCGGCCACGTACTTCTCCGGCGGAAAGTTGCAATGGATCTTGGAGAACGTCGACGGCGTACGCGATGCCGCCGAACGCAGGCCACGCGATCTTCGGCACCACCGACAGCTGGCTGTTGTGGAACCTGACCGGCGGCGTCGACGGCGGTCAAGCACATCACCGACGTGACCAACGCCAGCCGCACCATGCTGATGGACCTGGAGACTCTCGACTGGGATGACGAGTTGCTCGGCTTCTTCGAGATTCCGCGGGCGATGCTGCCGACCATCGTCCCGTCTGCTCACGCATCTGCCTACCAGCGCGACTCGAGCCGACGGACCGTTCGGCGGTGAAGTGCCGATCGGTGGCGATCTCGGCGACCAGCAGGCGGCAATGGTCGGCCAGGTCTGCCTCAGCGCAGGTGACGCCAAGAACACCTATGGCACCGGCAACTTCCTGCTGCTCAACACCGGCGAGAAGCTGTGTCGCTCTGACCAACGGCTTGCTCAGCACGGTGTGCTACCAGTTCGGCGACGCGTCACCGGTCTATGCACTCGAGGGCTCGATCGCGGTCACCGGCTCGGCCGTGCAGTGGCTTCGCGACCAGCTCGAGATCATCAGCGACGCAGCGGAGATCGAGACGCTCGCGCGCCAGGTCGACGACAACGTGCGGCGAATCTGTACTTCGTCCCTGCGTTCTCGGGGCTCTTCGCACCCTACTGGCGCTCCGATGCCCGCGGTGCGATCGTCGGGCTCTCCCGCTTCCACACCCGGGCGCACATCGCGCGAGCGACGCTGGAAGCAATCTGCTACCAGAGTCGGGATGTCGTCGAAGCCATGGAGAAGGATGCGGGCGTCCAACTCGACGAGCTCAAGGTCGACGGCGGCGTCACCGCCAACGCGCTGTGCATGCAGATCCAGGCCGACACGCTCGGCGTCGAGGTGAGCAAGCCCGTCGTGGCCGGAGACGACCGCGCTCGGTGCCGCGTACGCCGCCGGCCTGGCGACAGGGTTCTGGGCCTCCCCGAGGATCTTCGGGAGAACTGGCTCGAGGACATGCGCTGGATCCCGCAGATCAGCGAGGACGAGCGGGCCGCCGGCTACGACGGGTGGAAGAAGGCCGTAGAACGAACGCTGGACTGGGTTCAGGTCCCGTAGGTATCGCCGACGACAAGAGGAGTGGTGGAGATGGCAATAGAGGCTCAACCCAGCAACAGGGAACGCGTAGCGCCAGATCCTGACCGTAATCTCGCGCTCGAACTGGTCCGCGCCACCGAGGCTGCGGCGATCAACTGCTCCCGGTACATGGGCTTCGGCGACAAGAACCAGGTGGATGGCGCCGCTGTTGATGCGATGCGCCCCGTGCTCGGTTCGGTCCGGATGAACGGCATCGTGGTGATCGGCGAGGGCGAGAAGGACGAAGCCCCCATGCTCTACAACGGCGAGCGCGTCGGGGATGGCTCAGGGCCCGAATGGGACATCGCGGTCGACCCCGTCGATGGCACCACGTTGACCGCCAAGAGCCTGCCCGACGCCGTGCAGCATCATCGGGGTATCCCCGCGCGGCACGATGTTCTCCCCGGCCCTGCTGTCTACATGCAGAAACTGGTTGTACCCGGCCACGCAGCAACGGCCGTTGATCTTGATGCCCCGATCGCGGTGAACCTCTCCAAGATCGCAGCGGCGAGCGATCGTGCCGTCTCTGACCTCACGGTCTGCGTACTCGATCGACCGCGACATGCTGAGTTGGTCGCAGCGATCCGCGCGGCAGGTGCCCGGATCCGCTTCCTGCTCGACGGCGATGTGGCCGGTTCGATCATGGCGGTTACCCCATCGACCGGAGTTGATCTGCTGGTTGGCGTCGGCGGTACCCCGGAGGGCGTGCTGGCGGCGTGCGCGCTGCGCTGCATCGGTGGGGAGATATTCGGGCGGCTGATTGCGCGGAGCGACAGCGAGCGCGCCGCGATCGTGGACGCCGGCTTCGACCTCGATCGGATACTGACGACGACGGACTTGGTGTCTGGCGACAATACGTTCTTCGCGGCGACTGGGGTCACCGACGGCTCACTGCTCCGCGGTGTGCGATTCGAGAGCCACCGCATTACGACGCACTCGCTGTCGATGCGATCCCGCTCTGGCACGATCCGGCTGATCGAGGGTCACCATGACCCCGAGCGATCCTTCCTCGTCAATCCCTGACGGCTCGGATGTTCTCCGCCACATCACCGCTCGGTCCCGCCGCCCGGACCGAGGCTCTCGACCGGCTCGCGAGCGAAGACCTCGACGTCCTCGTTATCGGCGCCGGCGTCACTGGCTGCGGCTGCGCGCTGGATGCGATCACCCGCGGCCTGCGGGTCGGCCTGGTCGAAGCCCGCGACTTCGCCGCGGGCACCTCGAGCCGGTCCAGCAAGCTCTTCCACGGCGGGCTCCGCTATCTGGAGCAGCTCAACTTCGCATTGGTCTTCGAAGCCCTCGAGGAGCGCTCGCTGGCCTTGAACAAGCTGGCCCCGCACCTCGCCAAGCCTGTGCCCTTCCTCTACCCGCTCACGCGGCCCGTGATCGACCGGGGCTACGGAGGTCTGGGAATCGGCGTGTACGACGTCATGGGCGCCGGCCGTGGCGTACCGCATCACCTACGCCACCTCAGCCGCAAACGCACGTTCGAGTCCTTTCCCTCGGTGAATCGCCGGACGGTGATCGGCTCGATCAGGTTCTACGAGGGCCTCGTCGACGATGCGAGGCACACCATGATGATCGGTCGTACTGCAGCCCATTACGGCGCCGCCGTAGCAACCAGCACGCGAGTGGTCGGCTTTCTCCGAGAGGCTGATCGCGTTGCCGGGGTCACCGTGCGTGATCTTGAATCGGGCCGCAGCTTCACGATTCGCGCCAAGCAGACGATCAACGCCAACCGGGGTGTGGATCGACGAGCTTCAGGAGATGCTTGGCGGTCGAGGGCAGTTCCAGGTCCGAGCATCAAAAGGCATTCACCTGGTGGTGCCACGCAACCGCATCAACTCCATGACTGGGCTGATCACGCGAACCGAGAAGAGCCTGCTCTTCATCATCCCGTGGAGTAGCCACTGGATCATCGGCACCACGGACACAGACTGGCAGCTCGATCGCGCCCACCCGGCGGCCAGCCAGGCAGATATCGACTACCTGTTGGGCCATGCCAACACTCTGCTGGCCGACCCGCTCACCCGAGACGATGTCGTCGGCGTCTACGCGGGACTGCGGCCGCTCCTGGCGGGCGAATCAGACTCGACCTCGAAGCTCTCCCGGGAGCACGCCGTTGCCTCCCGGTCCGCGGGCTGGTCGTGATCGCGGGCGGCAAGTACACCACCTACCGAATCATGGCCAAGGATGCCGTTGATGCCGCGGTCCATGAGCTGAACCAGAAGGTACCGGCATCGTGTACCGAGGACGTGCCGTTGCTGGGCGCCGACGGCTACCACGCGCTGTGGAACGCACGGCCCTTGCTGGTCGACGAGACGGGCCTTCGTGATCTTCACATTGAGCATCTGCTCAATCGCTACGGCTCATTGCTGCCGGAACTCCTCGAGATGATCAAGTCCTCCCCGCGCTTGCCCATCCGCTGGACGGCGCACCCGAGTACCTCAAGATCGAAGCCGTCTACGCCGCGTCGCATGAGGGTGCATTACATCTGGACGATATCTTGGCTCGGCGTACGCGGATCTCCATCGAGACCTGGGACCGCGGTGTGGCGGCCGCGTCGGAGGTCGCCCGCCTCGTCGCTCCGATCCTCGGGTGGGGGCCCGCCGACGTGGATCGTGAGGTCGAGCATTACCGCACGCGAGTCGACGCCGAACGGGAGTCACAGCACCAGCCAGACGATCTCTCCGCCGATGCCGCTCGCCTCGGTGCTCCTGACGTCCGGATGGGCCGCGTCCACGAGGTCCGGCCAGAATTCGATCAAGAAAGTTGACGACCAGCGTGAATGACAAGCCCGAGAGCGTCCGCGATCTGATCACCCGCTACATCTCCGAGCAATGCACGGTGATCATCGACTCCGAGACTCAGCTACGTGCCGGTGAGAACGTCGTCCACACGACGCGGGTTGCCGTACGCCGGCTGCGCAGCACGATCCGGGTCTTCGCGGACCTCTTCGACCCTCCGAGGCCGAGCATCTGGAGGAGGAGCTCGTGTGGTGGGCAGACCTGCTCGGAAGCGGTGCGAGATCTCGACATCCTCGCGGAGCGGCAAGCCGCCCTGCTGGCCGAGATGCCAGCTGAACTGATCTTGGGTCCGGTTGCCCTCGACCATCGACACAGAGCTGGCGGTACGGCGCAAGCAGGCAGCCGACGCCGTGACGGAAGCCTTGAACTCTGAGCGTTTCCGAAAGCTGATCGGCCTGGTCACATCACTGGCGCAGCGACGCGCCATTCATCCTGACGCCGGCAGCTGCGCTCGACGGGATCAACCCACCGATCAAGAACGGCGAGGAAGAAGGCGGATAAACGCCTGACGACGGCCGTCGCGGCGCGGCAGGCCGGTGAGCCTTCCGATGAGCTGTTCCACCGTGCGCGCAAGGCGTCCAAGCGCTACCGCTATGCGGTGGAGGCTGCCGAGCCGGTGTGGGGCAGCAAGGCCGACAAGATCATTTCGGAGCGCAAGGACCTGCAAGACCTGCTCGGGAATCATCAAGATGGCATCGTCAGCGCGGCCTTCCTGCGTGAGCTGGGCGGCCGGCACGGGATCCGCTCAGGCCAGAATGGCTTCACCTACGGGGTGCTCTACGCGCGAAGTCGCAACGGGCGATTCATTGCTGGCTGACCTCAAACCCTTCCTCTAGGGCACTGGATCCCCGGGATCGCCCTCGGCCGGTGAAAGACTGAAGGCACACACGGCGGAGAGGAGAAATCCGCACTTCGATGGCTAGGACACCCGCACCACCCGAGGACGACTTCACCGAACGAATCGTCGACATCGATGTCTCCTCCGAGATGCAAACCAGCTTCTTGGAGTACGCGTACTCGGTGATCTACTCGCGAGCCCTTCCCGATGCCCGGGATGGGCTCAAACCCGTGCAACGCCGGATCCTGCTACGCAATGGACGAGATGGGCATACGACCAGACCGTGCGCATGTCAAGTGCGCCCGCGTCGTCGGTCAGGTCATGGGTCAGTACCACCCGCATGGCGACACCGCCATCTACTGACGCGCTCGTCCGCACCGCCCAACCTTGGACCATGCGGCTGCCGCTGATCGACGGTCACGGCAATTTCGGATCGCTTGACGACGGTCCGGCGGCCATGCGTTACACCGAATGCCGGATGGCCCCTGCCGCGGCTGGCTATGACGGACGGCCTCGATGAGGACACCGTCGACTTCAAACCGAACTACGACGGCAAGGACGTCGAGCCAACGGTGCTCCCGGCAGCGTTTCCCAACCTGCTCGTCAACGGGGCGACTGGCATCGCGGTCGGCATGGCGACCAACTGCCCGCCGCACAATCTGGTCGAAGTCGTCCAGGCCTTGCGCCACCTGATCAAGCATCCGGACGCCGACATCGACGAGCTGATGCGCTTCATTCCCGGACCCGACCTGCCCAGTGGCGGAAAGATCATCGGTCTTGACGGCATCCGAGATGCCTACCACACCGGAAGAGGATCGTTCCGGATGCGTGCGACTGCCCGCATCGAACAGGTCCACCCACGTCGCAAGGGCATCGTGATCACTGAGCTGCCCTACCTCATCGGACCGGAGCGAGTGATCGAACAGATCAAGAACCTCGTCAATGCTCGCAGACTGCAGGGCATCGCCGACGTCAAGGACCTGTCGGACCGGGCAAACGGCACCCGGCTGGTGATCGAGATCAAGAGCGGCTTCAACCCCGACGCGATCTTGGAACAGCTTTACAAGCTGACCAAGATCGAAGACAACTACGCGATCAATGCGGTGGCACTCGTCGATGGTCAGCCACGCACTTTGACGCTGCGCGACCTGCTCACCGTCTATCTGGAGCATCGCTACGAGGTGACTCGGCGGCGCACCGAGTTCGCCCGCAGCCAAGGCCGAGGAACGCCTCCATCTCGTCGAGGGCCTCTTGGTGGCAATCCTCGACATCGATGACGTGATCGCGATCATCCGTACCCTCTGACGACACGGCTCAGGCCCGTGCGCGCCTCATGGAGGTTTTCGAGCTCTCGAGACCCAGACCAGCTACATCCTCGAGATGCCGCTGCGCAGGCTCACTCGATTCAGCCGGATCGAGCTCGAGACCGAGCGCGGCAAGCTGGAAGCGCAGCATCGCCGAGCTCACCGAGATCTTGGAAAATCCCGAGCAGCTGCGCACCCTCGTCGGGAACCAGCTCGCTGAGATCGCCCAGCAGCATGGCACGCCACGCCGTACCATCTTGCTGGCCGCCAGTGGAGTGGCCGCGACGGCAGCTAGTGCTCCACTCGAGGTCGCAGACGATCCGTGCTGGGTGCTGCTCTCTTCCGCCGGCCTACTTGCCCGGACCAACCACGCGCAGCCGCTCCCGCCGGCGGCCACCCGTGCCAATCACGACCTCATCGTCTCCAAGATCATTTCCACGGCACGCGGCGAGTGCGGCCTGATCACCAGCGCCGGCAGGCTGATCAAGATCAGCGCACTGGATCTCCCGACCGTGCCGATAACCGCCCACGCTCCGAATCTCCAGGGGGCACTCACGTCAGTGAGTTGGTGACCTTGAACGCCGGAGAGAAGGCGCTCTGCCTGACCGCACTGACCGATGATTCGCTCGGCCTGGCGCTTGGCACAGCTCGAGGTGTGGTGAAGCAGGTCAACCCGGAAATACTCGGCAAGGACTCGTGGGATGTGATTCGCCTCGAGGCCGGCGACAGGGTGGTTGGTGCGGTGGAACTGACAACCATGCAAGCCGAGTTCGTCTTCATCACCAACGATGCTCAGTTGCTGCACTTTCCGGCCGGTGCGGTGCGACCACAAGGCCGGTCGGGCGGCGGCATGGCCGGCATCAAACTCGGCATCGGCGCAAGCGTGGTCTACTTCGGGGCCGTATCCCCCACTGACGCGCGTGGTGGCAACCGTGGCCGGCAGCTCCCGTGCGCTCCCGGGCACGGATGCTGGCTCCGCAAAAGTCACCGGTTTCGAGCAGTATCCGGCCAAGGGCCGAGCCACCGGCGGGGTACGCTGCCATCGGTTCCTCAAGGGTGAGGATTCCCTGCTGCTCGCTTGGGCAGGGCCAGGCTCCGGCAATCGCCGCGGCGCCCAGCGGCAGTCCCGTTCCCTTGCCGGCCGCTGACGCCCGGCGGGACGGCTCAGGAACCCCAGCAGCCAGCCCATAGCCGCAATCGGATCGGCCGCCCCTGGCTGAGCAACCCGGCGCTGGAGGCGCGATACGTATGGAGCACGCACACGATGCCCGACCGCAGGGGCATGTAGCCGATAACGATGCCTTCGACGACCTACTGGCCAATAACAAGAGGTTTGCCGAGCGTTTTGATCTTCATGGGTTCGACGGGATTGCCAATGCCGGTGTCCTGATCATCACCTGCATGGACTCTCGAATCGTGCCCTTGGAGATGGTTGGGCTCACCTTCGGTGACGCCAAGATCATCCGAACCCCAGGTGGTCGCGTGACGACATCCGCGTTGGCTGGCTGCATCGCAGGCGTCCATCTGCTCAACGTCGATCGCATCATGGTGATCCCGCACAGTCGCTGCGCACATGGCGGCGGCAGACGACGACGTGATCATCGAGAGGATTCGGACAACGAGCGGCGCCGACGCCTCCTGGGTGCGATTCGGCGCATCGGCGGACCAGCGGCGTACGCTGCACCGCGACGTTGAGAAGCTTCGCAACCACCCACTCATCGGCGATCGAGCGGTCGTGGGCGGCTTCTACTACGACGTGGACACTGGACTCTTGGAACGTTGGGATCTAGCGCGGCAGCTGAGACCAGGAGTCCTCAGGCGTCGATGGCGGCGGTGTCCAGCGCGTACGCGCCGTCGATGATGAACTCCTTGCGGGGACCGACGTCGTTGCCCATCAGCATCTCGAAGGTCGTCTCGGCGATCAGGCCGTCGTCCACCGTCATGCGACGCAGCGTACGGTGCCGGGGACTCATCGTCGTCTCGGCAAGCTGATCGGCATCCATCTCCCCGAGACCCTTGTAGCGCTGCGGCTCGCTCGAAGTGCAGACCCTTCTTGGTCAGCTCCGCCGCCTTTCGCTGGTACTCCGCGTCGGAATAGGTGTAGATGTGCTTGTCCTGGCCCTTGCGGGCGTTGGTCAGTTCGAAGCGGTGCAGCGGTGGTACTGCGGTGAAAACTCGGCCAGCATCCACCAGCGGGCGCATGTACCGGAAGAACAACGTCGCCAGCAAACAGCGAATATGAGCACCGTCGGAGTCTGCATCGGCCATAAAGATGATCTTGGCGTAGCGGGCTGAATCGATGTCGAAGCTGCGGCCTGAGCCGGCGCCGACAACTTGGATGATCGAGGCGCACTCGGCGTTCCTCAGCATGTCGCCGATAGAGGCCTTCTGTACGTTGAGGATCTTTCCGCGTATCGGCAGCAAGCGCCTGGAATTCGGAGTTCCTGGCCAACTTGGCCGTGCCGAGTGCCGAGTCGCCCTCCACGATGAACAGCTCGGACCTGTCGACGTCATTGCTGCGGCAGTCGACGAGTTTGGCCGGCAACGAGGATGACTCCAGCGCATTCTTCCGGCGCTGCGCTTCCCGATGCTGCCTGGCGGCCACCCGAGCCCGGGACGCGCCGACGACCTTCTCCAGAACTGCGCGGGCTTGCGCCCTGGTCGCTGCCTTGGTGGCGCCTAGGAACTTCGCAAGTTCACCTTCGACCGCCTTGGCCACCAGTCGCGACACGGCTGGCGTGCCGAGCACCTCCTTGGTCTGACCTTCGAACTGCGGCTCGGCCAGCCGCACGGTGACGACCGCAGTCATGCCCTCCAGTACGTCCTCCTTCAGCACCTCGTCGCCGTTCTTCAGCAGCCGCGTGTTCTGCAGGGCACCTCGCGAACGCTTTGGTCAGGCCTCGTTCGAAGCCGGCGATATGGGTGCCGCCTTTGGGCGTCGCGATGATGTTCACAAACGACTGAGTGCGCGTGTCGTAGCCGTCGCCCCAGCGAACGGCGATGTCGATCTCCAGATCCCGCTCGACGTCGGCGGGCTCCATGTGGCCCTCGTCGTCCAGCATCGGAACGGTTTCGGTAAATCGATCGGTCCCGTGAAGCCGGATGACGTCTGTGATCGGGTTGATCGGTCGCGAGAAACTCGCAGAACTCCGAGATCCCGCCGTTGTGCCGATAGGTCTCCTCGATGACGTCTTGGCGCGCGAGCGTCAACGACGTGGAGCGCCAAGCCGGGCACCAGGAAACTTGTCTGCCTCGCGCGGTCCTCGAGGTCTCGCAGCGACAGCTGGGCGTCGTGGAGAAATATCTGCCGGTCCGGCCAGTACGTCACCCGAGTCCCGGTCGTACCCTTGGCCACCCGTCCCACCTTCGCGGAGGGCTGCCTCCTGGCGTGAACTTTGCCGTCGGTCCGGGCCCGTCGAAGGTCCCGGGAACGCCGCGCCGGAACGACATGGCCCACGTGGCGGAGTTGCGATCCACCTCGACGTCGAGCCGGCTCGACAAGGCGTTGACGACCGAGGAGCCGACGCCGTGCAGTCCACCGGTCGCGTTGTAGCGAGCCGGCGCCGAACTTGCCGCCCGCATGCAGTTTGGTGAAGACCACCTCGACGCCGGATAGGCCGGTGCGCGGCTCGATGTCGACCGGGATGCCGCGACCGCGGTCGTGCACCGAAATGCCGCCGTCCGGCGCGCAGTGTGATGGAGATCTCCTTGCCGTGGCCCCCGAGCGCCTCGTCGACCGCATTGTCGATGATCTCCCACAGGCAGTGCATCAGGCCTCTGGTATCGGTGGAGCCGATGTACATCGCGGGCCGCTTGCGGACTGCTTCGAGACCCTCCAGGACCAGCAGGTGCCGCGCCTCGTAGTCGCGGCTTTCCGTTGCTGGGCTGGCAGTTGGCACGCGCCGAGAGTACCTCGTGTGCGGCGTAGAAAGACGCCAAAGGCCGCCAATCCGGACTGTGTCGGACAACGAAATCCTCATACAGCTGTGAGCGTCGGCATTGTGGCGGGCAGCTCCGGAACACCCGACCTGCGAGCGTCGGCAGTGCGCGAGCAGCTCCCGAAACCGCGATTCACAGGATTCGTTACACAACAGTCATTGGTCCGAGACGCGGAAACGGAACAATCAGACGCAGGCGAGATGTTGTAGATAGGCGAGGATGTGTGTCAGCAGCACGATGCGCTCCCCAGCACAGACAAGATCATCTGACAAACATCGAATCGTCAGGAAGCGAGGCCCAGCGTGAATACTCCCGTCATCGAAGGTCCCGCATTGAACGCCTCGGATCGTTGCGATCGGTGCGGCGCGCAAGCTTATGTCCGGGTCACCATGGCCAGCGGGTTCGACCTTCTCTTCTGCTCCCACCACGGCAAGGAGCATGCCGACAAGCTCAAGCAGATCAGCGCTCAAAATCCACGACGAATCAGCAACGCATCGATTAGGAGCGCCCAGCGAATGAGACCGGCCCCAACCAGCCTGGTTGGGGCCGGTTTGCATGCGTGGGTTAAGTCGAGGATAGTCCCTGAGGACCTGCGAGCGGGACGGGTGCCGCAGCTTGCTCATTGTCTTCGACTCGATCTGCCGGATCCGCTCGCCGCGTCACCCCGTACACCTTGCCGATCTCGTCCAGCGTCTTGGGCTGGCCGTCGGTCAGCCCGAACGCGCATCGACACCACCCCGGCCTCGCGCTCGCTCAGCGTGTCCAGAACGTCGTGCAACTGCTCCTGCAGCAGCGTGAAGCTCACCGCGTCCGCGGGGACGACCGCCTCGGAGTCCTCGATCAGGTCGCCGAACTCGCAGTCGCCGTCCTCGCCGAGAGGGGTGTGCAGCGAGATCGGCTCACGGCCGTACTTCTGGACCTCGACGACCTTCTCCGGGGTCATGTCGAGCTCGCGTGCCAGCTCCTCCGGCGTGGGTTCGCGACCCAGATCCTGCAGCATCTGCCGCTGCACCCGCGCCAGCTTGTTGATCACCTCGACCATGTGCACCGGGATTCGGATGGTGCGCGCCTGGTCGGCCATCGCCCGGGTGATGGCCTGCCGGATCCACCACGTCGCGTACGTGGAGAACTTGTAGCCCTTGGTGTAGTCGAACTTCTCGACTGCTCGGATCAGACCGAGGTTGCCCTCCTGAATGAGATCGAGGAAGAGCATCCCGCGGCCGGTGTAGCGCTTGGCCAACGAGACCACCAGCCGGAGGTTGGCCTCGAGCAGGTGGTTCTTGGCCCGACGACCGTCCTCGGCGATCCAGTCATAGTCGTCGACGCTGTGACGCCTTGATCTTGATGTGCTCGTCGTTGATCTTCTCATCGGCGAACAGTCCGGCTTCGATCCGCTTGGCGAGCTCGACCTCCTGCTCGGCGTTCAGCAACGCCACTTTGCCGATCTGCTTCAGGTAATCCTTCACTGGGTCGGCGGTGGCACCGGCCGCCATGACCTGCTGCTCAGGCTCATCAGCGTCGTCGGCCTCCGACAGCGTGAAGCCCTCATCCTCGACAAGCTCTTCCTCGAGCTTTGCCTCTTCCTGCCGGCTCGAAGGCCGACTCATCGACATCGTCCAGGCGTGCGCTTCTTGCCGACTGTGAGGACGACCTCCTCACTCTCCAGGTCAACCACCACGTCAGCGGTGAGCGCATCCGCATCAAGATCGACATCGAGCTGATCGAGGGGAACTTCGTCGAGCTCGGCTTCCTCAACGGCATCGGGATCGTCGGTGTCGGGTGCTACGACATGAGGCTCTGCTGTCGGCGATATCTCCTCGTCGATCACCGGTGCTTCCTCGATGGCCGGCACCGCTGCCGCGGCCTTCTTCGCCCTGGGACCGTCGACCGACTTCAACGGCGCCTTCTTGGCTGGCGCTTTCTTGGCCTGAGTTCTTTGAGCTGGCGGGGCTTTCTTGATCGGAACGCTTTCTTGCCGAGCCCGGCTTGTGGACGCAGCCACCGCGCGGGACGATTTGTGCAGTTTGGAGGGGGTGTCACAAAGAGCCTCTCGGACTGACCTGATGGAACAAGGGCAAGCAACGCCCATCGGATGTCAATAGGCGCTCCATCGGTATTCTGACACGAATCTCCAAACGCACCGGCAGACCGCAATTTCGTGTCGTGGCAAGCTGTGGCCTGACAGTTGCGTGAGCCACTCAGCCGTCTGCTGGGCGCCGTCTGGAAGCCAGTTTGACCTAACCGAGATCAGGGGTCAGCCTTGACGGCCAGCACTGGGCAGGCCGCATCGAGGAGCACCCGCTGGGCGTTGCTGCCCAACAGCAGCTTGCCGACCGGAGACCGGCGGCGGAGCCCAATGACGATGAAGTCTGCGTCGGCTGTCTCCGGCTGTTCTGATCAGCTCCTCGGCGGAGTCATGCGGGTCGGTCGCCATCGTCGACCTCGTACCGGAGACCGGATGCCGCACAGTTCGTCGGCCAGGCCCGGAGCGTCGAGATCGCGGAGGTATTGAGCAACCACAAGGGCAGCGCCGCGCAATCTTGCCTCGCTCAATGCGCGCTCCAGCGCAGCGCGTCCTTCGGGCCGTGAGGAATAGCCGACGACGATGAGCGGCTGGGCTCCGGCCGGCAATGATTAGCCAGCCGGCTCGACCCGCGCGGTGGGAGTTCCATCTGACGGGGCCTGATCTGATGAGAACTCAATCGTCTCTGACATCAGTGTGACCTCCCACGTGTGGACCGGCTGATTACTGTGCATGAGCGGCAGTGTAGCTCGCAAGCATGCCTTGTAAGGCTTCCTCCCTGGAAGCCCCGGCCTTCTCACGGCGGGCAACCTCGGCCACCTGCCAAGTCGAGCCATTGGCTGTCGTGAGGCAGCGGCGTTCGATGATGTCGAGCAGTCTGCCGATCTCGGCTTCGTCGGTCTCCCACTGGCGCAGGCCTTCAGCGGCGAGAGGCAACAGCTTGCGTACGGCCAGTTCGGCTACGCGTACCTGGCCCACCTGAGGCCAGTAGATCTCGGCATTGATGCCGTGCCGAATGCCGGACTACAGGAAGTTCTCCTCCGCTGCTTGGAACGACATCTGCGTCCAGATCGGGCGGTCTTCGTTGGCCAGGGCTCGTACCAAGCCGGCGAAAAACGGCGGCATTGGCCATCGTGTCCACGACGGTCGGCCCTGCGGGAGTACCCGATTCTCCACCCGCAAGTGCGGATGGGCACCGCTGACGTCGTAAACGGGCCGATTCCAGCGGTAGACGGTCCCGTTGTGAAGCCTGAGCTCGTCGAGTTGTGGCACACCGCCGCTATCGAGAACGGCTATCGGATCCTCATCGGAGCTGATCGGAAGCAGCGCCGGGAAGTATCGGGAGTTCTCCTCGAACAAGTCGAAGATCGAAGTGATCCAGCGCTCGCCGAACCACACCCGCGGGCGTACGCCCTGGGCCTTCAGCTCTTCGCTACGAGTGTCGGTGCTTTGCTCGAACAGTGGAATGCGGGATTCAGAGACCAACTGCTTCCCGAACAGGAAGGGTGAGTTAGCACCGATCGCGACCTGTACGCCGGCGATCGCCTGAGCGGCATTCCAGTAGCCGGCGAAGTCGTCGGGGCTCACCTGAAGATGCACTTGGGTGGAGGTGCACGCGGCTTCGGGCATGATCGTGTTCGACACCATCGCCAGGCGTTCCACACCGTCGATGATGATCTCGAGATCTTCCCCGCGCGCCGCGAAGATCTGCTGGTCGAGCATCGAATAGCGCGGATTCTCGCTCACGCTGTCCAGCGTGACGTGATCAGGCATCAAGGTCGGCAAAATGCCGATCATCACCAGCTGAGCGCCGATCGCCTTGGCTCGCGGGTCTGCATCGTTCAGTGACTTTCGTACCGACTGCTCGAAGTCCGAGAAGCCGAAATCGGCCAGTCGGCGTGGATCGACGTTGATCTCGATGTTGAATCGGCCGAGCTCGGTCTGGAACGAGGGATCGGCAATCGCCGCCAACACCTCCGCGTTGCGCATTGCCGGTTGGCAATCCATGTCCACCAAGTTGAGCTCGATCTCGAGGCCGGTCATCGGCCGTTCGAACTCGAATCGAGACTCCGTGAGCATTCGGGCCAGCACATCCAAGCCCTTGCGAACCTTGTCCCGATGACGCTTGCGGTCTTCCCGCGTGAACTCTTTAGCGTCGACCTCAGCTCCCATGAGGCTATCCTCACGCATCGGCGTCGTTGCGGGAACACTACGCTCGTCCACCATGTACCCTGACGCCTCCGATACGTCCCCTGCTCCCGTTGCGAAACGGCTGCCGATCACACGCGTCCATCACGGGGATTCGTTCGTGGACCCGTATGAGTGGCTGCGCGACAAGGACAATCCAGAGGTGATCAGCTACCTGGAGGCTGAGAACGCCTACACCGAAGCGCAGACAGCCCACCTTTCCGAGCTCTCGGAATCGATCTTCAACGAGATCAAGGCGCGCACCAAGGAAACCGACCTCAGTGTGCCTACGTACACCTCCCACCCGGGAGGGTCCGCGTACTGGTACTACGTGCGGACGGTAGCGGGGTCGGAGTATCCGATCTACTGCCGAGTTGTCGCCAGCGATCGCCAGAAGCTGCCTGACCCCGAACAAAGATCATCGGTGAAGAGATCCTGCTGGACGGCAATCTCGAGGCTGAAGGGCACGAGTTCTTCTCCCTAGGCGCGCTCAGCGTGTCGCTGGACGGCCACCTGCTGGCGTACTCGATCGACGTCACCGGCGCCGAGCGGTTCACAATCATGATCAAGGACCTGACCTCTGGTGAGCTGCTGGCTGATCAGATCGAAGACACCGCCTATGGCGTCGCGTGGGTGAAGAACAGCCATCTCTTCTATACAAGGGCCGATGAGGCGTGGCGACCCTACGTCGTCTTGAGGCATCGAATCGGAACCGACCCGTCCCAGGACGTGAAGGTATTGACCGAGACGGATGAGCGTTACTGGCTCGGTGTCGACGCAAGCCGTGACGATCGATGGATCATCTTCGGAGCCGGCAGCAAGATCACCTCAGAATTCCGCCTGCTCAGCACCGATGATCCTGAGGGCGAGCCTCGGATCGTCGCGCCGCGACGCCAGGGCGTTGAGTATCGACGTCGAGCCCGCGGGTGATCGTTTGCTGATCGTGCACAACGACGGAGCAGAGGACTTCGAGCTCGCTGAGGCGCCGCTGACGGCCACGAGCCACACCGAATGGACGCCCGTGATCCGACACCGTCAAGGCGTGCGCATCCTCTCAGTGAGCGCGTACGCCAGCCACGCCGTCGTCTCGCTGCGGCGAGATGGACTCACCGGTCTGCATGTGGTTCCTCGGGATGCCAGCGGCAACCTGCAGGCTGGCGCTGACATCGTCTTCGACGAGCCGCTCTATGTCGTCTACGCCCGGGAGAGTCCGAATACGAGACGTCAACCATTCGTGTTGGCTACACGTCGATGTTGACCCCGGATTCGATCTACGACTACCAGCTGTCCACGGGCGAATTGACCCTGCTCAAGCGCACACCAGTTCTCGATGATCCTCGATTCGGCCCGTACCAACCAGAGAACTACGTCCAGGAGCGTGGCTGGGCCACCGCATCGGACGGAACGCGCGTGCCGTTGTCGATCGTGCGGAAGGCAGACGTCCCTTTGGACGGCTCAGCGCCGGCTCTGCTCTATGGTTACGGCGCGTACGAGGCTTCGATGGATCCGAGCTTCGTCATCCCGCGCCTCTCGCTGCTGGACCGCGGCATCGTCTACGCCATCGCCCATGTGCGTGGCGGTGGTGAGCTCGGCCGGACGTGGTACGAGCAGGGCAAGACGCTTGCCAAGAAGAACACCTTCACCGACTTTGTGGCCTGCGCGGAATATCTTCTCGAGCACCAATACACCTCAGTCGATCGGCTGGCGGCGCGCGGTGGCAGTGCCGGCGGCCTGCTGATGGGAGCCGTCGCCAACCTCGCGCCGCAGAAGTTCCGTGCCATCCATGCCGCGGTGCCCTTCGTCGATGCCCTCACCACGATCCTCAACCCAGACCTGCCCCTCACCGTCATCGAATGGGAGGAGTGGGGCGACCCGCTGCACGATGCTGAGGTCTACGCCTACATGAAGTCCTACACCCCATACGAGAATCTGGGCTCGATGGACTATCCGGCCATCCTGGCGACCACAAGCCTCAACGACACTCGCGTTTTCTACGTCGAACCGGCCAAATGGATCGCCGCTCTACGACATGTCTCCACTAACACCGGCGAGCGTCAGATCCTGCTCAAGACTGAGATGGTCGCGGGCCACGGCGGCGTCAGCGGACGGTACAAGAGCTGGCGGGAACTGGCCTTCGAGTTCGCCTGGATCGTCAGCGAGATAACCGGCGAAGAGTGAGCCGACTTCGGGAATGCGCGCCCGTCCGTAATCGTTGTACAACGGTCACCGAGTAGCGGTGGCTTGGGCGTTCTTCGGGGTATTGCATCCAGAAAGGATCCCTGCTCCGAACCATCAGCACACGCTGACGACTCGATGACATGGGCGAAAAACCGGTCCGGGTTACCCCCGAGTAGGTCTCAGGGATTCTTCAGGGCGGGCTAGGAATCCAAATCGGTTCCTGATGCGTTCTCCCTTGTGAAGGTGACGAAAGGGGCCACAGTGGCAACAACTACTCGTTCGCGAGTATCCGAAGGCATCGATGGCAAAGATGCAGTCGGCTTATATCTGGAAGGCATCGCCAAGACTCCGTTGCTGACCGCCGAAGAGGAGGTCGAGCTCGCGAAGACGATCGAGATTGGTCTTTATGCGGAGCACATCCTCTCTGGCGAGGTGACACTTGCTGAGCGTGGAAAGCACGCCAAGCGACCCACCAAGGCTGAACTGGAGTTCCTGGTTGATGAAGGCCGCCGGGCGATGCAGCATTTCGTGACGGCCAACCTTCGTTTGGTGGTTTCGGTTGCGCGCAAGTATGGCCGGTCTCAGATGCCCCTTTTGGATCTGGTGCAGGAAGGTAACACCGGTCTTATCCGTGCAGTAGAGAAGTTCGACTACACCAAGGGGTTCAAGTTCTCGACGTACGGCACCTGGTGGGTGCGGCAGTCCATTAGCCGTGGCATCGCCCAGCAAGGCCGGATTGTTCGGCTCCCGGTTCATGTCGCTGAGCAGGTCAATCAGGTGGGCGCCGTACGCAGGACCCTCGAGCGGCGCCTCGGCCGCGATCCTGAGATCGAGGAGATCGCTGTCGAAATGGATCTTGAGCCTGAGCGCGTCCTTGATCTGATGCGCTACGGCCGCGACCATGTCAGCCTCGATGCGCCTGTCGAGGAGGGCGGCGACACCGCTCTCGGCGATCTGATTGCCCGCGAACCGATGCCAGGTCCAGACGAGGTCTTTCTCGACGCCGAGGAGCATGCTCGGTTGGAGGACATGCTCGCTTCTCTAGACGAGCGTTCGGCCGACGTCGTACGCCGTCGGTATGGGCTCATTGACGGCCGTCAGGCAAAGCTTGCCGATATCGGCGCGATCTGGGGAATTACCGCAGAGCGCGTCCGCCAGATCGAGCGGCATGCCATTGCCAAGCTGCGAGGGAAGTCTGTGCTGGCTGCGTAACGCCCCCGGCGCGCACCAGACCTTTCCAGCAGCCCTCAGGGCGATCCGGTTTTCCCCCACCGGATCGCCCTCTTTGTTTGTGCTCCGCTCGCACACGGTGTTCAATTGCTCGCTGCCGCTCGCCCAGGATGCTGCCGTTGTCGTTGTGCTTCGCGAACGTCTCGTAAAGCGGCAGTTTCCCGTTCTCGCATAGGCATTCGCTCATCTCTCCTCCAATCGGCAGCGGCGCTGCGCTCCGATGCTCGCGAAGCGGCGCTTCGCGGTCGTCTCGACGGTTATGACTTGCGGAGGGGGCGGATGAGGCCTTCTTGGGCGACGTTGGAGATCAGGATTTCGTTCTGGAAGAGACGCGCAGTTGCCAACCCGAGGCCGCTCGAGGCTGACGGCGAGACCTGGTCGTAGAGCAGCCACTCGTCGGCACGAAACGGCCGATGAAACCACATCGCGTGGTCGATAGACGCCGCCTGAACGTTGAACCCGACGAATACTCCGTGCGGGACTGTGGTTGCGCCCAGCAGCGTCAGATCGCTGGCGTAGGCGAGCGCGGCTTGGTGGAGCCGACGGTCATCGGGCAACCTTCCGCTGGCCCGGACCCAGACTCGGGCACGGGCGGGATGACGCGCGTTCACCAAGGCGCCGCCAGGGCGGGAGTCGCCGACGTAGCGGACGTCGAGTGCTCCCCATTCGCGCTCCCAGAACGAAATCGGCCGGCCCGTTGCCTTGAAGAGCACCTCACCGAGTGTCGGACAGTCGTCCGGCGGTGGCACGTCTTCTGGTACCGGATCGAGGTGATCGAAGCCCTCTTCCAGCTCGTGGAAAGAGCTCGACATGTAGAAAATCACCTTGCCGCCCTGTCGGGCGACTGCCCGCCGCGATGAGAACGAGCCACCGTCGCGTACCGCCTCGACGTCATAGACGATCGGAATATCGGTCCGCCCTGGAACCAGGAAATAGGCGTGCAACGAATGCAGCACGCGTGAGACCGAAACGGTTCGCGCGGCCGCGGTGAGGAGCTTGCGCCAGCACTTGCCCGCCAAAAACGCGTTGCAGTTGAGTGTCGGGCTGCCGCGCCCGAAACAATCCGATCTCGATCTCCTCCAGATCCAGAAGGTCGATGAGCTCGGTGACGGACTGCGGCACAGCAGGAGCCTAGTGCCGACGATCTCCCGATTGGCTCTAGCGTGGCCGAGGCGCCGGCCGCCAGCCGATGACGATCGTCGCATCCAGCTCCTCGGAACTGACCACTTCGGCCGCGAGTCCGCCGCGTTGGAAGGCCGCGACACTGCCCGGTGCCTGGCTGCGGCTGGTCTCGACCAGCAGGTGCCCACGTGGCGCGAGCCAACACATCGCGCCAGACGCAATTCGTCGGTGCACATCGAGGCCGTCTGGGCCGCCGTCCAGCGCAATCCGTGGCTCGTAGAGGCGAGCTTCTGGTGGCATCAGCGCGATCGAGTCGGTAGGGACATAGGGCGCGTTGGCAAGCAGCAGGTCGACCCGACCAGTCAGCGACGGCGGAAGTGGAGCGTAGAGGTCACCCTGTATTACGCCAGCCGGAGGAGAGAGATCGGCAAGGTTCCGTCTGGCGCATCGCACGGCGGCCGGATCGATATCGGTGGCGCACAGCTCGGCACCCGGCAGCGCCGAGGACAACGCGCGCGAGCGCAGCCGAACCGCAACACAGCTCGACGATCACTGGATGCGGCGGAGCGAGGCGCAGCGCATGGCGGAGCAGCAGCTCGGTCCGACGGCGCGGCACGAATACACCGGGTTCGACGGCAATCCGCAGCCCTGCGAACTCCGCCCACCCGACAATCTGCTCCAGTGGCGTACCGGTCACCCGCTGCCGGACCATATGTTCGAGTTCGCGCGGTGTGGTCGCCGTGGTCAGCAATACCTCTGCTTCGTCTTCGGCGAATACACAGCCAGCCAGCCGAAGCCGTGCGACAAGCGCCGAGCGGTCAGGCGCGTCTGGCAGCGCCAGGTCAGTCGTCCTTCTCCTGCTCGGCGAGGAACTTCTCGAACTCGGCGCCGATCTCCTCAGCGCTTGGCACTCGCTCGGGTCGCTCGGCCTGTAGAGCGTCGTACTGCTGCTCGAGAGTCGCTACGAGCTCCTGAACTTCGGTCGAAGTCGCCATCTCCTCAGCGATATCGGCAAGGTTGCTGGCAGACGCCTTCTCGAGTGGCTCGACCGGCACCGCCAACCCGGTGGCCTGATTGAGTGAACGAGTCAGAGTAGAGTGGCCTCCGGGAACGACGCCTGAGCTAGGTAATGCGGCACATGAGCGGCAAACCCCATGGCCTTTCGATCCAGTTGCCCGAGCCGGAATTCCAGCAGGCCCGTGAAGCTGGCGGGTACCTCGACGCGGTCGATCCAGCTGCGATATCCCTTCACCAACGACGGATCGGTTGCGTGGGCAGTCAAGGTGATGGGCCGGGTGTGCGGCACAGCCATCGGAATGCCATGCACACCGACAGTCATGCGTACGCCGAACTGGTCGATCAGCCCCACCACGGCGGCTGCGAGCCGCTCCCACTGCACATCAGGCTCGGGCCCGCTCAAAAGCAGAAAGACCTCGCCGTGGTCATCTGTGACCCGGTGGATGCGTAGATGGAGATCGGCATATGACTTCCACTGATTGGTATCGAAGATCATCGCTGGTCGGCGGCTGCGGTAGTCGTGCAGCTGATCATGGTCGAACTCAGCGAGCACTTCGTGCTCGAGATTATCGAGCAGATTCGCTGAGAACAGGCGTCCAGCCTGCCCGGCGTCGACAAAGCCGTCCAACTGGTGGATGAGGACCGGGTGATGTTCCTTGAGCTTGGCCACCACAGCCTCGTTCAAGGTGTAGAGCTCCCGGGGATTCATCACGTACACCAATCTACCTGTGAGCCCGATGTCGCAGCCTCACGAAGCTCGGCGGGCGGTGAGGAGAGAACCCTCTTTTAGCGGGACTCGTCCCGGTCGCTGAAGGTGGTGCGACCGTTGAGTTTCGCAGCCAACTCGTTGTCGATGCCATCAGCGACGTCAGACAAGATGCGTACGGCCTGACGCAGGTGGGCCGGTACGAAGGGTCGAGCTAACACCGAGATGGTCACAAAAGCTCGATCTTTGATGAGCTGAAACTTCACCCAGCGAGCCTCGACGTTCAAGTCGTTGAGCACCTCGGCGGCTCGGGAACGGCCGGCAATGTCGTGCACAACCGGCGCGAAGAGTACGACCTCCTGCCCGTCCTTGGACGTCCGCAGGAAGAGCATGGTCGATCCCACTCTGATGGCGACATCACCGTCGGCGTCGCGGATCGGTGGATTGCCGTATATCTCCGCGAGCTCGGCGTCCACCAAGTCGTTGAGATGCCGCTGGCTGCGAGGCATCGTAGCCGTCACGTCGGCTTGGTTCGTCTGCACCGCCTTGATTGAGGCGTCATCCTCGAGCGGTGCCTGCACCGGCTGCAGCGCCTCCGCGAAGCTTGTCAGGTGCCAGGAATACGGGATGCTGCACCCCGTAGATATCGCGTAACGCAGAGACAGCGAGCTCGCTGATCCGGTCGGATTCGATTTGTGGCAACTCGACCCAGAAGTTGGCCGTCGGCTGGATCGGCGCGATCGTCGATTCGTGCTCGGCGGCTGTGGGCGGCTGCCATCCCAGCCGTTCCATTGCGGCGAGCAGTTCGGCGGAAAGCTGGAAGTCTTCCCCTGAGTACGGCGTTGCTGGCAGCCTCGCATCGGATCACCCCTGGCCGGGGGCTGCTCAGCCTCACGTAGGGCGGCGGGCCCTTGCCCTCTGACGCGGTGCCGATGGTGAGGTCGGCAGTGTCGTCGATCACAGAGATGACCTCACTCAACCGACTCTGGAACTCAGCCCATGGCTTGAGCGGTACTCCGGTCGAGGTCGAAGTCGTCGATGTCGGCCATATGTGCCCCTCCCACCCACGAGCACGACACTAATCGAAGGCGTTCAAATGGCCAACGCTGCTACCACCCGACCCGATTGGGCGATCGGGCATGGGTGAACTGCCGGGAGCAGGTCCATATCGGCGACTGCACGCGTGCCGCCGGCTGCCTATCGTTGAGTGAGACGGACGGCGTGCTGACGCGCGTCAACCGTGCATCGATGAGGAGATCAGCAGTGACGCAGCCGGCAATGGTCCCCCAAACGGCCCATCTCGTTCAACGATGGTCCCCGCTGGGCCAGCTGCTTTGCTGCACCGTCCGCGGTCCGCGTTGACCTGGGTCACCATGATCGTCCTCGGCCTGGGTGGCCTGCTGATCGCGATCTTGATCTTTCTCCTCGGCGGCCCGGTAGGCGCTCTGATTGCCACGCTGTTGGCGGCGGTTTCGTTCCCCGTGATGATCTTGATCTGCTTCTGGCTCGATCGATACGAGCCAGAACCTGCCGGCTATCGGCTTGCCGCACTCGGTTGGGGTGCCGTTGCGGCGGTGGTGTTGAGCTTCATTGCAGAACAGCTCCTGTTCGGGCTGCCGGGGACCAATGAGTTCGTGAACACCGCGGTGGGTGCTCCGGTCGTCGAGGAGCTTGCCAAGGGACTGTTTCTGGTCGCCATCGTCGTCTTCCGCCGTGCCGAGGTGAATGGACTGCTGGACGGCATCATCTACGGCGCTCTGGTCGGTATCGGGTTCGCCTTCGTGGAAGACATCGTCTACTACCTGCAGTCTCTGCAGTCAGGTCAGCTCGGTCCCACGTTCTTCCTTCGCGGCATCATAGGGCCGTTCGCGCACCCCCTCTTCACTGCGGCAACCGGTATCGGCATCGGGATCGCCGTCGCAACGCGTCGACCGGGCGTGCGGGTCCTGGCGCCCATCTTCGGTTTCCTTGCTGCGATCGTGATGCACGCGATTTGGAACGGCAGCACATTCTTCGACAACGGAAACGGGTTCTTGCTGGCGTACGGGGCAATCATGCTGCCGCTGCTGGTGGTGATCTTGGCGATTGCGATCTGGGCGCGCTCCCGCGAGGGCAAAATGCTCACCACGGCCTTGCACCAGGTGGCGCAGATGGGTTGGATTCGGCCCGAAGAGATCGGCTGGATCGCTCGCCTATCGGATCGGATGTCGGCACGTGCCTATGCCAAGCGAATCGGCGGCAAGCCCGCCGCCGACGCTCTCCGGGCGTACCAGCAAACCATGATCGAAGTCGCGTTCCTGCACAATCGAGCCGTTAACGGCACGGCCCCACATGATCTCAACGAGCGCATGAACGATCTGCTCCAGCGTGCCGCCTGGCTGAGGCCGTACGTCGTTTTCCACCACCTCCGCGCGCAGCGTGGCCAACTCCGGGTGCGCCGGGGCCGTGGGTTCAGCCACCTCCCCACCCGGCGCGCCGGTCTTTCCCGACCGACGGGTGTAGGCCGATGCTCAAGGACAGCATCCGCGCGATCCTTGACCTGCGGCGTGCGGGGCGCCGTACGAATGTGGCGCTGCTCGCGATTCTCATTGCTGCCGTCGTGACCGGTGGCCTTTCCTTCGCCGCTTGGAACCTCCCATACCAGCGACTCTCGCAACGGTCGCGCACGGCATGTTGGGGCTGGGGATTGTGCTGCTGGTGCCCTGGAAGTCAGTGATCGTCCGGCGGGCTCCAATGCTGCGAGTCGCGAGTCTGACGCTGCTGGGTTTGATCATGATCTGCGTTGTGTCGGGCCTCGTCGAGGTCTTCGCGGGCTATGGCGTGCTGTGGCGGCTCAGCCCCATACAGGTCCACGTTGGGTCGGCTCTGCTCGCCGCTCCACTCCTTGCTTGGCACGTGCTGCGACGCCGGCCACAGCGTTTACGTCGCACGGATGTGTCACGCCGTACGCTGCTGCGATCCGGAGCACTGGCCGCGGGAGCCGCGGCGGTGTACCTGACGCTCGAGGGAATCGGCCGTTTGGCCGGGTCTGCATCAGCTAGCCGAATCTCTACCGGATCGCATCTGGTTAGCGCCGATGCGGTTCCGGCAACGATCTGGCTCTTCGACCAGGTCCCCGACGTCGGGCCGGACCATCGCGTTCTCGTCGCAGGGTCAGCATTCTCGGTTTCTGATCTCGCATCCCGATCCAGAGCCATTACGGCTCGGCTGGACTGCACCAGCGGGTGGTATACCGACGCAACCTGGACAGCTGTCAGCCTCGCCGATCTCCTCGCCGGCGAAAAGCTTTCCGCGGCGGCGAGTATCGAAGTCGTCAGTGTGACCGGTTACCGTCGCCGATTACCCGCTGATGAGGCGGGTTCGCTGTGGCTGGCTACCGCCTATCAGGGTGAGCCGCTGCGCGCCGCATACGGTGCACCGGTTCGGCTGGTTGCGCCACATCGGCGGGGATTCTGGTGGGTCAAGTGGGTGGCATCGGTCGAGCTCAGCGACGTGCCTGCCTGGGGTCAGTCACCATATCCGTTGCAGTGATGCCGAGGTTTCAGTCAGCTCGCGGACTCGGTGAGCTCGCGCGGAATCGCGATCACGTCTACCAGCGCGCCGTTGCGCCACACGGTGATCTCCACCCGCCGGCCGATCGCGTCCTCGACCATCCGACGCTGCAGCTCGGTGCTCGAACCCAGTGATGTGCCTGCGACCGCCACGACAATGTCACCCGATCTCAGTCCGGCGTTGTCGGCAGGGCTTCCGGCCACGACCTGGGCCACTCGGAGGCCTTGGCGCCGACCCAACTTGTTGGCCAATGCCGGCGGCAAAGGAGCCTGGTTGCCCGCGATCCCGAGCCAGGCGCGGCGCACCCGGCCGGAGGTCATCAATGCGCTGATGATCCGCTCAGTGGTCTCATTGATTGGCACCGCGAGACCGACGCCGATTCCGGCTACCGCGGTATTGACCCCAATCATGCGGCCGCGGCTATCAGCCAGAACCCCGCCGCTGTTGCCCGGGTTCAGCGCCGCATCGGTCTGGATCACCTCATCGACTACTCGGCCTTGCCTGGTTGGCAGGGACCGGCCCAAGCCGGAAATGATGCCAGCCGTAACGCTTCCGGCCAGTCCGAGTGGGTTGCCCACGGCGATCACCAGTTGCCCGACTTGCAGCTTGCTGGCATCACCAAGGGTGACCGCGCTGGGAACCTCACCTCGAGCGCGTAGCACTGCGAGGTCGGAGAAGGTATCTCGACCGACCACGTCGGCCGTCACTTCGCTGCCGTCGGCGAAAGCGGCTACGACCGTGCTCACCCCTTCGACGACATGCGCGCTGGTCAGCAAAAAGCCATCGCCAGTCAACACGCTTGCACTGCCAGCGCCATCGCCCATCCGGGACCGGACCCGCAGACTCGCCACACTCGGCAAGACCTGTTGCACCACCTTGGTCACCGCCGCAGAGTAGGCATCCAGCGCCTCGCGGTCGCGGTCATCAATCATGTTGTGGTAACGCGTACGGCGCTGAAGTGTTCCCTGACTCTTCGGTGCACCTTGCGCAGGTAAGCCGAAGGGTCAGGGGTCATCGCTATCAGCTACAGCCGCTGGTGGATCCGCAGCCTTCGCAGACATAGCAGCTGCCGCTCGGACGCATCTTGGTGCCGCAGGTCAGACAGAGGGGCGCGTCGACGCTGGTGCCGGTGATCTCTTCGAACAACTCCGCCGTTGTGTGGGCGGCGTGTGAGACCGGCTTCGTGCCAGCGCCCTCCATCTCATCGGTCCGTACCTCATCGCCCGGGTCGTTCTTGAGCGACTCCGCCTCGCTGAGCTCCTCCTCGGCCGGCAAATATGATCCGGTCTCGACCTGCCGGGCCCGCTCCGTGGCGGTGTAGATGCCGAGTTCCGCGCGCTCATCGAAGGACAGATAGTCCAGCGCCAACCGCCGGAACACGTAGTCCATGATCGACTGCGCCATGCGGATGTCCGGATCGTCCGTCAGAACCGGCCGGCTCGAACTTCAGGTTGGTGAACTTCTGTACGAAGGTTTCGAGCGGCACTCCGTATTGCAGCCCAACAGACACCGCAATGGCGAAGGCATCCATAACGCCCGCGAGAGTCGAACCCTGTTTGCCGAGTTTGAGGAACACCTCGCCGAGACCATCGTCGGGGTAGGAACCAGAGGTCAAGTAGCCCTCAGCCCCGCCCACAGAAAACGACGTGGTACGGCTCGGTCGCGACTTGGGCAGTCGCTTGCGGGTCGGACGATAGACCACTTTCTCCACAATTTCAGTCTCGGCAGCGACCGGCTTGTTGTCACCCGTCTTCCCGGCTTTGCCGTCGCTCAGGGGCTGACCCACCTTGCAGTTGTCGCGATAGACCGCAAGTGCCTTGAGGCCAAGCTTCCAGCCCTGCAGATAAACCTCAGCGATGTCCTCCACCGTTGCTGACTCGGGGAGGTTGACCGTCTTCGAGATCGCCCCGGATAGGAACGGTTGCGCGGCCGCCATCATCCGGACGTGGCCCATCGGTTTGATCGCACGCTGGCCCATTGCTGTGTCGAAGACCTCGTAGTGCTCCAGCTTCAAGCCGGGCGCGTCGATGACGTGCCCGTGTTCGGAGATGTACTCGATGATCGCCTCGGCTGTCTCATCCGCGTAGCCCAGCTTCTTCAGGGCCCGTGGAATGGTCTGGTTTACGATCTGCAGCGAGCCGCCCCCACCAACTTCTTGAACTTGACCAACGAGAAGTCGGGCTCGATTCCGGTGGTGTCGCAATCCATCATGAAGCCGATCGTTCCGGTAGGAGCCAGAACGCTTGCCTGGGCATTGCGGTAGCCGTTCGCCTCGCCGATCTTGATCACATCGGCCCACGCGGCGGTTGCCCGCGTTGCGAATCCCAGTGTCCGATCGCGTCAATCGGCGCGCAACGCGTCGTTGGCCGCCTGGTGCTTGCGCATTACTCGCTTGTGCGCGTCAGCGTTGCGGGCGTATCCCTCGTACGCGCCGACAATGCCGGCGAGCTCGGCCGACCGGCGGTAGGAGATCCCAGTCATAAGTGAGGTGATCGCCGCGGCGAGCGCTCGGCCGCCGTCCGAGTCATACCCGTGACCGGTAGCCATCAGCAATGCGCCCAGGTTGGCGTAGCCGATTCCGAGCTGACGGTAATCGCGGGTCGTGACGACCGATCGCCTCGGTCGGGAAATCGGCGAAGCAGATCGAGATGTCCATCGCGGTGATGATCAACTCCACTGCCCGCTCGAACGCGTCGGCGTCGAAGGTGTGGTCGTCGCGAAGGAACTTGAGCAGGTTGAGGCTGGCCAGGTTGCACGAGCTGTTGTCCAAGCTCATGTACTCCGAGCACGGATTGGATGCGGTAATCCGGCCGGTCTCCGGATTGGTGTGCCAGTCGTTGATGGTGTCGTCGTACTGGATACCGGGATCGGCGCACTCCCAAGCAGCCCTGGCCATCTTGCTGAACAGTTCGTGGGCGTTGACGGTCTCGACGACACGGCCGTCGGTGCGGGCACGCAAGGCGAACTCGCTGCCGTCCTCAACGGCTCGCATGAACTCATCGGTCACCCGCACCGAGTTGTTGGCGTTCTGGTATTGGACTGACGTGATGTCGCGACCGCCCAGGTCCATGTCGAAGCCGGCGTCGCGCAGCGCACGGATCTTGTTCTCCTCCCGCGCCTTGGTCTCGATGAACTCCTCAATATCGGGATGATCAACATCCAGCACAACCATCTTTGCCGCCCGGCGGGTTGCGCCTCCGGACTTGATGGTGCCGGCGCTCGCGTCGGCGCCACGCATGAACGAAACCGGTCCGGAAGCCGTGCCACCCGAGCTGAGCAGCTCTTTCGACGAACGGATCCGCGAAAGGTTCAGCCCGGCTCCTGAGCCACCCTTGAAGATGAAGCCTTCCTCTCGGTACCAGTTCAAGATCGAGTCCATCGAGTCGTCGACGGACAAGATGAAACACGCCGAGACTTGCTGCGGCGACGCGGTGCCGACGTTGAACCAGACCGGTGAGTTGAAGAGAAGTACTGATGCAGCAGCATCCAGGTCAACTCGTGCTCGAAGACCTCGGCCGATTTGGCGTCAAGGAAGTATCCGAAGCCCTCCCTGCCTTGCGGTAGGTCTTCACCACACGGTCGATGAGTTGCTTGAGACTCTGCTCGCGGGCGGGGGTGCCGAGCGCCCCTCGGAAGTATTTGGTGGTGACGATGGTCGAGGCATTGACGCTCCAGAAGTCCGGGAATTCAACGCCTTTCTGCTCGAAGACCACCTCGCCGGTCTTCCAGTTGGTCTGCACCACGTCGCGGCGTTCCCAGGTCACCTCGTCATATGGATGCACGCCTGAGGTAAAGACTCGCTCGAAGCTGCAGCCCGGCGCGTTTCGGCGTTGAACCCTTGTTCTCCGATCGCCCATTCGCTGAACGGGTGGTTTCGGTCATTTCTGCCTTCCTTCTCGGCTATCGTGCGTCGCTACGGGCGCTGCGGTACGGAGGACTGGCCTCCTCCTACGCTCTGGCTGTTTCGTTTGACTGCAGTGTTTCGTTTGACTGCAGGTGCCTACGGGGGTTCCGGACGGTCGGGAGTGCGCTGCCTGGAGGGTGTGAGCCGGTGCGGCACAAAGCTGCTCACCTTGTTGTCCGCCACACGGTCGGGGATGAGCGGCTCGGATGCCGGTCGGCTCCTGCTCGATGCGAAGCAACGCGATCTCGGCCTCGAAATCGTCCACTGACCTGAACTGGCGATAGACACTCGCAAAGCGCAGGTATGCGACCTGGTCAAGCTCGCGCAGCGGTCCCAGGATCGCAACGCCGACTTCGTCCGCCGGTATCTCTGGCTGACTCAAGGCGCGCACCGAGTCCTCGACCAGCTGCCCGAGGCGGGCGAGCTGATCCTCAGTGACCCCGCGGCCCTTGCATGCTTTGCGAACCCCGTTGATCACCTTGTCGCGGTTGAAGGGCTCGACAACGCCGCTGCGCTTCACAACGACGAGCTGCATCTGCTCGATCGTGGTGAACCGCCGCTCACATGATGGGCATTGGCGCCGCCTGCGGATGCTCCCACCATCGTCGGTCGTCCGCGAATCGAGCACCTTGGAGTCGGTATTGCGACAGTACGGGCAGTGCATTCTTCGGCTCCTCTCCTGGTGTCTTGGGGATAGATCTGCGGATGAGTCTGTGGGCTTGTCGGAAAATCCTGTGGACCCGGGTGTGGACTTGCTGTGGACTTCTGTGAGTATCTAACCACAACTTGTGGATGAACCACATGGTTGTAACTACTAGATATGGACATACCGTACGTCTTCTAACCATTCTCCGCAAGAGCACTGACACTTTTGGCGCAGCGTGGCGCGAGGCGCGCGAGCCCGTCGTTTTCAGAGCTGCACCGCATAGATCGCCAGACCCTAGGGCCCTCAAGAGGGCACAGAGTCAGAGCAGATTGCGCGCAAGCGTGTAGACCACGGCCACCGCGAGCCCGACGACCAACCACTGATTGGCGCGTACCCGACGCAACGGTTCGGCGAGCGGCCGCGGCAGACGCACAGCTGGCCCGCCGGCGGCCTCGACGACCCACAGCGATCCAAGAACGCCCAGGGTCAGCAGGCCGATCAGCGCCAACGGGTTGAGCATGAATGCTGACAGCACATCGCCGTGGAGCAGCGCAGCGCCCATTCGGGTGCCGCCGCAGAGTGGGCAGTCCCATCCCGTCATCGCACGGAACGGACACGGTAAACCCCGGCCGGTTGCCGCGTAGAGCGCACTAAGAGCAAGCCCTCCGGCAAAGAATGCTCCGACGTATCCGGCTGCGCGCGCGGCAGGGAACGGCCGGACGTCGGTGGAGACTGCCACCTTCTCATTGTGCCGCGTCAAATGGTTCGCTCGCGTTGACATTCAGCTGACCTGCCGCATGGGCACGCGTCGCCTACACTCGCCACGTCGCAGCCCACGCCGAGGACGCTTATGACCGACCAGTACCGCAGCCAGTGGCCAGACGCATCGCCAGCCAACACTCAGCCCTATTACGCTCAGCAGCCGCCGAGCCTGGGCTATCCGCCCCAATCGGGGTATCCCCAGCCTGGAAATCTCATCGCACCTCCGCAAGCCGATTACGCCAGCTGGAACAAGCGCGTCCGGGCCAGACTGCTCGACCAGTTCCCGACCTATCTCGGACTTGTCATCTTCTGCGCCGGCTACGTGGTTCTGATAATCCAGCTGGCGTCGTCGAGTGGATCGAATCCTCACGTCGAGGCGGCAGCCGTTGTCATGATCATCGGTGTCGGCGTGATGCTCGCCGGGCTGGGATGGACCGCGTACAACCGCTGGATGATCGCCGGTAGCACCGGACAATCGTTGGGCAAGCGCTCGACCAAGATCATCCTGATCGGCGAGGAGACGAACGCACCGATCGGCGCGCAGAAATGCTTTCATCCGCGATCTTGTCCACATCCTCGACGCGCTTACGGTTGTGGGCTATCTCTGGCCCAGATGGGACGAGAAGAAGCAAACCCTCGCCGACCAGATCATGAAGACCATCGTGATCAACCAAGCAGCTGACCACCTTCGCTCTTGATCTTGACCGGTGGACGAGGCCGGGACGGCCAGTGGCGTAGCGTCATTCCAGCGATGCAGGGACGAAAGGAGAAGGCGATGCCGCTGTTGCGAGGCCGGCGTGACGAGGTGAGGCCGACGAGGTACCGGATGCAGGAGAAGCTCTTCGCCATCGGCGACGACTTCTGGGTTGAGAACGAGGGCGGCCAGCGCGCCTTCAAGGTGAACGGCAAGGCGCTTCGGGTACGCGACACCCTGGTGCTCGAATCGCCACGCGGCGAGGAGCTGTATTCGATCCAGGAGAAGATGGTACGCGTCCGAGACACGATGGACATCGAGCGCGGCGGACAGCAGGTAGCCACCGTGAAGAAGGCGCTGATCACTCCGCTTCGCGAGCGTTTCTCAATCGATGTCGACGGCGGCGACGACATGGAGGCGAAGGGAAACATCCTCGATCATGAATACAAGATCGAGCGTGGCGGGAACGAGATTGCCGAAGTCTCTCGCCGTTGGTTCCGCGTACGCGACACCTACGGAGTCGAGATCAAGCCGGGCCAAGATGACGCTCTCGTGCTCGCGGTGGTCGTCTGTATCGACCAGATGACGCAGGATGCCGGCTAGCGTTGGGCCTGCCCCGGCTCCTGGAGATCAGCGCCATAGTCAGTGCTCGTCACGCGCACGACCGTGAGTCCGATCACCACAAGTGCCGCGGTCAAGATCATCGCGGCGATCACCATGATGACCGCGATCCCTCGGTCGGTGAGGTGCCAATCGCCAGGAGTCGTGGTTAGCTGAGCCGCCGCGCGCGACACCGAACCGTCCGGAATGGGGACATGCCTGCTCGGAACGCGCTTGTTCGAAATAGGCGCAATTGAGTCGTGGTTGATCGGGACGGGCCCGACTGAGAGGCCGGGCATTGAGAGCGGGAGGGCACTCATCTCAATAACTCCTCTATCTCGGTGGATGTCGAACCTGTTTGCTAGAACCGGTTTGGATAGAACTGGTGTTCGATAGAACGTATGTTTGATTTGTATCGCATCTTCGACTCCGTACCAAGCTCATTCGCACAAATATTCGAGCCGTGTCGTGAAAACACTCAATCAGCGGGGTCTGACAGTTTCTGGTCCAGGTCGCAGGAGCCACCGTGAAATCCTCCAACACGCTCGAACAAATGTTTGAATCTGTCGGCGGAGTTCTCTATCGTCACCCTTATGGCACAGAGTGACCCCAGGCTGACACTCGCCGACCTCGCAGTTTCCGCAGCCGAGCAGGCGTCGGGGACGGCCCCGAGCAAGCGAGGTGGCTGCACAGCTCGGCGAGACCGCGGCTTTCAGCTCGTTCCCGGACGGCCCTACCGACGCCGACGGGCTGACGCTTCGCCAGCGCCGGATCTTGGAAGTGATCAAGGACACCGTCGAGAGGCGAGGCTATCCGCCGAGCATCCGAGAGATGGGTGACGCGGTTGGTCTGGCGTCCTCATCGAGCGTCGCGCATCAGCTCAAGGTGCTGGAGGCAAAGGGGTTTCTACGGCGGGATCCGAATCGTCCGCGTGCCCTCGAGGTGCTCTTGCCCACGGGTGATCGAGCGACGAGCCGGCCACTCTCGACCTCCCCGCAGACAAGCGGGGTCGACGACACCGGAATTGGGGACGCTTTCCCCGAGCCAGTGCGAGTGCCCGTGGTAGGCCGGATCGCTGCCGGCGGGCCGATCCTGGCCGAGGAGAGCATCGAGGATGTCTTCGCGCTGCCGCGGCAGCTGGTCGGCGAGGGCACCATGTTCTTGCTCGAGGTGCGCGGCGACTCCATGATCGAAGCAGCGATCTGTGACGGCGACTGGGTGGTTGTTCGGCAGCAACCGACAGCGGATAACGGCGACATCGTTGCGGCGTTGCTCGACGATGAAGCGACTGTGAAGACTTTCAAGCGATCTGGCGGCCAAGTGTGGCTAATGCCCCATAACCCGGCGTATGACCCAATTGACGGAAATCACGCCACGATCTTGGGCAAGGTCGTCGCCGTGCTGCGCCGAATCTGACAGGCCGATCGAGAGGTAGGTGGCGACGCAGCTACAGCAGGCTGGGTTCGGAGGCTGCCATCTCCGTCATGAAGCGGGCGACGGCGCGTAGCTTGTTCGTGACATCAAGGGCCGCCACCTTGTAAGCCTCCGACAAGGTCGGGTAGTTCAAGACTGTGTCGACGAGATAGTCCACTGTTCCACCACATCCCATGATCGCTTGGCCAATGTGCACCAGTTCGGTGGCGTTACTGCCGAAGACGTGTACGCCCAAGATCTCCCGGGTGTCGGCATGCACGATCAACTTCAACATGCCATAGGAGTCCCCAATGATCTGGCCGCGCGCCAGCTCGCGATAGCGGGAGATGCCGACCTCGAATGGAACCGACTCACGAGTCAGCTCTCCTTCAGTCTTACCGCAGAACGAGATCTCCGGAATCGTGTAGATGCCGATCGGCTGCAGACTTCGGAGCTCGTTGGCTGGCTCATTGAACGCGTGTGCCGCGGCAAGGCGGCCCTGGTCCATCGAGGTTGAGGCCAGGGCAGGGAAGCCGATCACATCACCGACCGCGTAGATATGCGGCACCTCGGTCTGATAGTTCGAGTTCACCACGAGCCGTCCCCGCTTGTCGGGTTTGAGCCCTGCGAGGTCGAGGCCCAAGTTCGCCGTGTTGCCTTGCCGACCTGCGGAGTGCATGACGACCTCGGCAGCGATCTTCTTCCCGGAAGCGAGCGTCGTGATCGTGCCACGTCCGGAGCTCTCTACCGAGGAGACCTCCTCACCGAAACGGAAGGACATGGTGTGATCGCGGAGGTGGAACTTCAAGGATTCAACGATTTCGGGATCGCAGAAGTCGAGCATGTTGTCACGCTTCTCCACCAGCGTGACCCGGCTGCCTAACGCAGCGAACATCGAGGCGTACTCCACGCCGATGACGCCGGCGCCGACCACCACCAAGGAGCCCGGCACGGTGTCCAACGTGAGGATCTGATCCGAATCGAGCACACGCAGGCTGTCGAAGTCGACGTTCGACGGATGGGCCGGCATGGTACCGGTCGCGATGACGATGTAGTTCGCAGTCAGGGTGCGGAGTGCTCCCACGCCTTCGATCTCGACGGTGAGCGTGTGCGGGTCGAGGAAGCTCGCGGCACCCGGCACCAGTTCGATGTGGTTGCGCATCAGCTGGGAGCGGATGACCTCGGTCTCCCGACCGACCACGTGCTGCAGCCGAGCGAGCAGGTCGGAGATGGTGATCTCCTCCTTGACCCGGTAGCTGGCCCCATACAGGTCGCGAAGCTGCATGCCGGTCAGGTAGAGCACCGCCTCACGCAAGGTTTTGGACGGGATCGTGCCAGTGTTGACGCAGACGCCCCCGACCATCGACTTGCTGTCGATGATGCACACCTTATGGCCGAGCTTGGCCGCCATGATCGCAGCCTTCTGGCCGCCGGGACCCGAGCCGATGACCGCCAGGTCGAAATCGTACGTGTGCTCCATAGCGCAAGCGTGCCAGACGATCGGGACCCACGCCAGGCATGGGATCTGGCGACGACACGCGTCCGGGCCGAGCGAATGATCAGGACTGGGCCGCAAGCCGGCGCAAGGCCTGAATTGCCACCAGTCGGTCAGTGGTCTGCCACATGTCCGGCATCGAGGCTTTGAGGAATGTGCCGTAGCGCGCCGTAACCAGCCGCGGATCGAGTACCGCGACCACTCCCTGTCGGTGAGGCGGCGGATCAGCCGACCCGAACCCTGAGCCAAGAGCAGGGCGGCATGACTTGCCGCGATCTTCATGAAACCGTTACCACCCGCCTCAGCCACCGCGCGCTGGCGTGCCACCGTCAGCGGCTCATCGGGGCGAGGAAATGGGATGCGATCGATGATCACAAGCTGACAAGTCGCGCCCGGCACATCGACCCCCTGCCACAGCGACAGCGTGCCGAAACAGGCTCGCGTGCTCGTCGGCGATGAACCGCCGCGTGAGCTCTGGAAGTTGCGCATCTCCTTGGCACAAGATCGTCAGCTTCGGCAGTCGCTTCCTGGCATAGACCGCTGCGACCTCGGCCGCCCTGCGGGAAGAGAAGAGCCCAAGCGCCCGACCGTCGGAAGCTTCCACGAGGTCCGCGATCTCGGCCAAAGAAGCGTCCGACAACCCGTCGCGACCTGGCGGAGGCAGGGATCGTGCGACGTACAAGATGCCCTGACGGCGATATTCGAAAGGCGAGCCCACATCCAGTCCGTGCCAGGGAACGGCTTCATCCGCGCGCTCGATCACTCGATGCCTCATCTGCTCCGAGATCGGTCGACAGGTCACCGGACGTCAGCCGTTCGGACTCCTTCAGCCCGACACTCGTCGCAGTCTGAGTGAAGTCACCACCGATCTTGAGCGTCGCAGACGTCAGCACGGTGGTGTGTTCACCGAAGACGCTGCCTCGCATCAGTCCCGCCACTGACAGCGGAGAGACCCGCGCCTCGCGGCCGAACCGCTCCCGATCGGCTACCCACACGACGTCATGGTTGTCCAGAGCCGACATCCGCTCGGCGATGTCGAAGATTTCCTTGACGGCCGCGGCTGCCTGGCGCCTGTCGGGACTTTGGGTGTCTCCGCTGGTCAGTGCACTCACCACAGCCCTGGCCGCGTTGCGGACCGCAACGCAGGCCGCTACGAATGCGCCGTCTGGATCCTCGACGCGCTCCAGTGCCGCACCATCCAACGCAGTGCGGAGCGTCTTGGCGGATTCCAGCAGCTCGAGCGCCTCATCGTCCTCGACAAAGGGCAGTGCGCGGCGAGCCACGCGTTCGACCATCTGCGGGCTCAGTTCAGTGGACGCGGCACTCGTGACGCGAGAGACCAACTCGTGCGCCTCGTCGATGATCACGGCGCTGTGCTCGGGAAGTGCAGTCCCACCGTGCATGGCGTTGATTGCCAGTAGTGCGTGATTGGTGACGACCAGGTCCGCAGCGCGCGCGGCGTCGCGTGAGCTCTCGACGAAGCACTCAGCACCGTAAGGGCAGCGCTGTGCACCCAGGCATTCCCGGACCGGCACTGAGACCTGTGCCCAGGCGCGTTCGGTATGCGGCGGCGCGTCGTCGCGGTCGGCCAAGCCGTCCCGTTCAAGCTGGTCCTCGGCCCATTCACGTAGAGCCAAAACCTCCGCCCCCAGGGCTGACTCGGGCGTACGCTGCGGCGAGGACTTGAGGTTGTCGATCAGATCACCTGCGGTGATCAGTACGCTTTGATCTTGAGCGGCGCCTCCCGCAGCCGCAGCATGCAAACGTAGTTGGTTCGGCCTTTGAGGATCGCGTGCCGCGGTCGTTGGCCGGTGGCCGACTCGATCGCATCGAGTGCGGCCGGAATGTCATTGTTGGCGAGTTGGCTCTGCAGTGCCAGGGTGGCAGTTGCCACGACGATCCGCTCACCGGGATGCTCGACGAGCCAAAGCAGCGCCGGAGCCAAATAGCCGAGTGACTTGCCAGTTCCGGTGCCAGCCTGAACCAGCAGATGACGACCAGATTCAAGGCTTGCGGCGATAGCGTCGGCCATCTCGACTTGGCCGGGTCGATCGGTGCCGCCGATCGCTTTGACCGCAGCCGCGAGCACATCGCGGTGCCCGACCGTCAAGCCGGCAGCCTTGGTCGCTCCGGTCACCGCAGAACTCTAGTCACGTCTGCAGCAGCCAACCAGCACCGTTCAATCCAGTTTCAGCGTGTCACTCGTGACCAGCTCGTACGGCGCCAATTCAGCAGCAAGAGACGGGCTCACCCGGGCAGCCACCAGAGTGCCGTCGGCAACGTGCTCAGTGGTCAAGAACTCGCCCGTCTGGTGAATCCGATTGACAAGATCACCGCGCTCGTACGGCACTAGCGCGCGAATCTCTATCTCCGGCCGAGGCAGCAGCGACTCGATGGTCGTGCGCAGCTCCTCGATTCCCTTCCCCGTGCGCGCCGAAACGAACAGGGCGTCCCGATAGGTGGCATGAAGCATGCGCAGCGTTTCGGCGGCGGCACGGTCCACCTTGTTGATCACGATCAGCTCAGGGATCTCGGCGGCGCCGATGTCCGCCAAGACTGCACGGACAGCGTTGATTTGACCGATCGGGTCGGGATCGGAGCCATCCACCACATGCACCAGCAGGTCGGCGTAGGTTGACTCCTCCAAAGTCGAGGCAAACGCTTCGACGAGATCATGCGGCAGGTGGCGGACAAAGCCCACGGTGTCGGTCAGCGTGTATATCCGGCCATCCGCAGCTGCAGCGCGACGGGTGGTCGGATCCAACGTTGCAAAAAGAGCGTCGTCGACGAGTACGCCGGCACCGGTGAGCCGATTGAGCAAGCTGGACTTGCCGGCATTGGTGTACCCAACGATGGCAACCGACGGCACGCGATGCCGGCGCCGTTCTGCGCGTTTGGTTTCGCGGGTCGTATCCATCTCACGAAGCGCAGCTCGTAACTTGGCAATCCGGGTGTTGATCCGCCGCCGATCGGTTTCCAGCTTCGTCTCGCCGGGACCACGGCCCCCGATGCCGATGCCGCCGCTGGCGCGACCGCCGACCTGCCGGGAGAGGTTGCCACCCCAGCCGCGTAACCGCTGCTTGAGGTATTGCAACTGGGCCAGTTCGACCTGTGCCTTGCCTTCAGCGCTCTTCGGCGTGGGCGGCGAAGATGTCGAGGATCAGCGCAGTCCGGTCAATCACCTTCACGCCAACGCGGTCCTCGAGATTGCGCAGCTGCGCGAGAGTCAGCTCGCCGTCGCAGATGACCGTGTCAGCTCCGGTGGCAACAACCACATCCCTGAGCTCGGCAACCTTGCCGCGGCCGATGTAGGTGGCCGGATCCGGTCGGTCACGGCGTTGGATCAGCCCTTCGAGCACCTGAGACCCCGCTGTCTCGGCCAGCAACTTCAGTTCGGCGATCGAGTTCTCGGCGCTTACCTCACTGCCGGTGGTCCATACGCTGACCAGTACGACGCGCTCGAGGAGCAGCTGGCGGTACTCGACCTCGGTGATGTCTGCCAGCTCGGTCGACATCCCCGAGACTCGGCGTAGTGAGAGCCGGTCTTCTCGATCCTGCTGATCTCCGTCGAAGTCTGATACACCCGCTGGCGGTGGCTCGAGGCGCTCGATGAGCAACTCATCGCGCGGTGGTGATGGGAACTGGGAATCTCGTCTGGGAACTGTCATCTCTGGACCAGAGTCTCACGCGACACAAGTCGCAGCGACGTGTTTTGCACGTCCGCAGCCGCCGGCCTGCCCACAGATCGATGCTCCGCGGCACTCAGAACAGCGTGTAGCCACCGTCGATAACCAAGACCTCACCGGTCATGAACGACGACGCATCGGAGGCAAGGTAGACCACGCTGGGACCTAGCTCGGAGGGCATTGCGTAGCGCCGCATGGGTGCGTCATCGATCCAGTAGCGCTTGAATTCTGGCTTGTCGACCGGAGCCATCTCGGTCTTGATGTATCCGGGTGCTAGAGCGTTCACCCGAACTCCTTGGGGCGCCCACTCAGCGGCCAGCGAGCGTGTCAGCTGGTGTACGGCAGCCTTCGACGCGTTGTAGGCCGGCTGCCATTGCGGTCGGTTGACGATGTTGGCCGAGATCGAGCCGATGTTGATGATGGCGCCGCTGTGTTGGGCGACCATCTGGCGACCGAACTCCTGGGAGCAGTGCCAGACGCCGTTGACGTTGACATCCATGACGAAGTCCCACTCTTCGGCAGTGACCTCGAGGGATGGTCGATGGATGCATGCACCTGCGTTGTTCACCAACACGTCGACCTGACCGAGTCGGTCCATGATCTCGCCCACGGCGCGCCGCACCTGGTCTGCCTCGGTGACGTCTGCCATCACTGCGATTGCGGTGACGCCAAGACCATCCAGCTCGGCAATCACCTCGGCCGCTCCCCGGTGTCTCGAACCAACAACACAATGTCGCTTCCTGCCTCGGCTAGAGCCGTTGCCAAGGCACGGCCGATACCGCGATTCGCTCCGGTGACAACCGAGACCTTGCCGGAGAGTGAGAACGCGTCGAGGACTGACATACCGAAGGCTCCTAGGTGCTAGGCCGGGCCGGAGAGGCCCGACGCGGTGAGGTGAGGTTCTCGGTCTCGAGGACCTCTCGGTCGGGCAGATCGAGCTCGCCATGCGCTACGAGCACCGCAGGCCCGGTCAGGTAAGCCTCGTCCTCGGCGAGCTCGACCTCAACGCTGCCTCCCGGCGTATCGACCTGGTAGGTCACTGGCAGCGGGGTCTTGTCCTGATCACGGACTCGAGCCGCGGCAGCAGCCGCCACTGTGCCGGTGCCGCAGGACCGGGTCTCGCCGACTCCACGTTCGTAAACACGCATGGCGATGTGGCGGAGCCCTCGCGAACGTACGAACTCAGGTTCACGCCTAGCGGAAACTCCTCGGTCGGATCCCAGCGAGGTGGCGCATAGAGCGGCAGGTCGTCAGGATTTTCTACGAAGCTCACCGCGTGGGGGTTGCCAACGTCCGCCGTTAGTGCCTTGAATTCGGTTCCGTCAGCGGTGGTGACAACGACGAGTCGATCAGCGACTGTGACCGGGCCCATGGAAACCCGGATAGTGCCGTTGGGAAGGGCTGTTGCCACCTTCAGCCCGCTCCGGGTAGCGATCTCTGACCATCGGCCCGCTGACGAGATCTTGGTCCAGCAGAAAGCGGACGAAGACTCGGAGGCCGTTGCCGCACATCTCAGCGATCGATCCGTCCGCGTTGCGATAGTCCATGAACCAGAGCCCACCGTCGCCCTCCCAACCATCGATGTGCCTGGCGAGTACCGCGCGCAGCAGGCCATCGGCGCCAATGCCCGCGCGCCGGTCGCAGATGAAGCGGACCTCCGAAGGTCCGACGTCGAGCATCGACTCCCGATCAAGAAGGATCACGAAGTCGTTTTCGGTGCCGTGTCCCTTTGCGAACGACCACCTCCGCATGGGGGTCAGTCTTCCACCCCGGCTGTCGGTGCGAAGCCGCCTGGCACCGCGCCGGTCCCCGTCGGCCCGGCCAGCGCGTACGCCGCGGAGACCAGATCAGGGTGGTCGAAGGGCAGCCACGAGATCCGTGTGTCCTTGCGAAACCACGAATCTTGCCGTCGAGCGAACTTCCGGGTGGCTGTGATGGTCAGTTCCTGCGCCTCTGACTCGCTGATCTCGCCGTCGAGAAAACGCAGCACCTGGCGATACCCCAGCGCACGCGAGGCGGTCAGACTCTCCCGCAAACCTGCCGCCGCGAGCCTGCGTACCTCGTCGACAAAGCCCGCAGCCCACATTGCCTCCACTCGCGCGGCTATCCGACCATCGAGCGTTGCCCGATCGACCGCGAGGCCAATCTGAACGACCTCGGGAAGTCGGTATCGGCGGTCCGGCAGCACGGCCGAAAACGATCGGCCGGTCAGCTCGATCACCTCCAAGGCACGAACGACCCGGCGGGCGTTGCCGGGGAGGATGCGGGTTGCGGCCACGGGATCGACATCGCTCAACCGCTCGTGCATGCGCTGAGCACCGGTGACGTCAGCTCCCTTTCCAGCCGCGCTCGGACCTTCGGGTCTAGTCCCCGGGAACTCGAAGTCGTCCACGATGGCTCGGACGTAGAGCGCGGACCCGCCGACCACGATGGGGATCACGCTGCGCGCCCGGCAGTCGGCGATCGCCACTCGCGCCATGCTGCTGGAACTCCGCCACCGTCGTTGTCTGGGTGATCTCGAACAAATCGATCATGTGATGACGGATTTCGGCGCGCTCAAGCTCCGACGGCTTGGCCGTGCCGATGTCCATGCCGCGGTAGACCAGCATCGAGTCGGCGTTGATCACCTCCGCTGGTCGTCCGTCCAGCGGCGTAACGCCGAACCAGGCCGGCGGCCGAGGCTCGACTTGCCCGCCGCGGTCGGGCCCACCAGCACTACGGTCACATCCACAGTTTGGCGCAGCAGGCGTTCGGCGATGGCTGGTCGGTCGACATTCTTCGGCGCCTGGGTAAGAAAGGAAAATCGGTGTTGGATGGTTCGTGCGGCACCGACGTCAGCGTCGTGGCGTCTGTCAATCCCCAGAGAGGTGGCAAGGCTATGGGCATCTTCGACAAGGCGAAGGAAACGCTCAGCGGACACAGCGAGCAAGGTCGAGGTCTGGCATCGAGAAGGCGGGGGACATGTGTCGACGAGAAGACCGAAGGCAAGTACGCCGAGCAGGTTGACCAAGGCCAGGAAATGGCGAAGGACAAGCTCAGCGACCATCGGCACTGACCAGCCGGAGCAGCCCGCCTGAAGTTTCATCCCCGCCAACGGCCAGGTCTTGACTCAGCCTCCCGCGATCGCCGGCGCGGTCGGGTCGGTCGATTCTCCCGTTGCTCGCGCTGGACGTACTCCTCAATAGCCTCGATGTTCTCCCGTGATCGTCGCACGACGGCGACCAAGTCACTCATGGTGGCGACCTCTTCGACTTGCTCCTTGATGAACCACTGCATGAACTGATCCGGAGGCGAAGTCGTTTTCCTCGCGCGCGATTCGAGTCAGCTCGTTGATCTGAGCGGTGACCCGGCGCTCCTGCTCGAGCGCAAGCTCGACGGGAGCAACCACATCCGGGAAATCCACCTGCGGTGCGCTCACGCCGGGAACCAGCGCTGTCGCGTCCTGGTCGATCAGGTACTTGATCATCATCATCGCGTGGTCGCGCTCCTCGAGGGCCTGCGCGTAAAGAAGCCAGCCATCTGCGGCATGGTCAGTGCGTCGTAGAAAACCGCGCAAGCCACGTATTGCTGGTGGGCAGCGAACTCGTGTCCGATCTGCACGTTCAACTGCTCGACAAAGCGTTCGGCGGGCATTCAGCGGCTCCTCGGGCGGCGTGGTCAGTTTGCGATGCAGTTTTGGGCCCGCCGCACGATAGCAGGAACCCGACCGAGGGCATGCCTAGATTGACCGTGGGCCGAGCGGACTCAGGTGTCGACTGGCGTGGCTTGCCACGCGTCGCCACCGCAGGTACGCCGCAGCGCGAGGAGTCCGGCATCGGCGGTCAGGTGATGTGGGGCAGCGTGTGTGATGATCACCTCGGCGACGTCGCCAGGACGCGGACGCTCAGCAGGCTCTTGCGGGCACCGAAACATGAACGAGCCGGTTGTCGCGCGCCCGGCCGGACATCCGATGAGTAAGCGTGTCCTTCCGGCCCTCGCCGTCGGCGAACATCACCTCGACTCGCTGGCCGACCTGCTTCAGGTTTTCCTGCAAGCAGATTCGTCCCGACAAGATCGACTAGGCGGTCATAGCGTTCCTGGACGACTCGCTTAGGGACCTGGCCATCCATGGTCGCAGCCGGGGTTCCCGGTCGGATGGAGTACTGGAAGGTGAAAGCTGCCGCGAATCGCGCCGCCGCAACCACATCGAGAGTGGCGTGAAAGTCGCTCTCGGTCTCGCCCGGAAACCAACGATGATGTCGCTGGTAATGGCCGCCTCGGGCATTGCGGCCCGCACCGTGTCGATAATGCCCAGATACCGCTCGCTGCGGTAGGAGCGGCGCATCGTCCGCAAGATCGCGTCGGATCCGGACTGCAGCGGCATGTGCAGCTGCGGCATGACATTTGCTGTCTCAGCCATCGCGGCGATCACGTCGTCGGTGAAGTCCTTGGGATGCGGTGAGGTGAAGCGAACCCGCTCGAGTCCCTCGATCTCCCCGCAGGCGCGAAGCAGTTTGGCGAACGCGCTGCGGTCGCCGAACTCCACACCGTAGGCGTTCACGTTCTGACCGAGCAGCGTCACCTCCTCGACGCCCTCGGCCACCAAGCGCTCTGATCTCGGCCAGGATGTCGCCGGGCCTGCGATCGGTCTCTCGACCGCGCAGCGCCGGCACGATGCAGAAGGTGCAGGTGTTGTTGCAGCCGACGCTGATGGAGACCCAGGCCGCGTACGCCGAATCCCGCCGGGTCGGCAGGTTGGACGGGAAGGTCTCCAGGGCCTCCTTGATCTCGACCTGCGCCTCGTGCTCGATCCGGGCGCGTTCCAGCAGCACCGGCAGCGAACCGATGTTGTGGGTGCCGAACACGACGTCGACCCAGGGCGCCCGGGTGAGGATCGCGTCCTGGTCCTTCTGCGCCAGGCAGCCACCGACCGCGATCTGCATGCCAGGTCTGTGCCTTCTTGGCCGGGCAGCAGATTGCCGAGGCTCCCGTAGAGCCGGTTGTCGGCGTTCTCGCGTACTGCGCAGGTGTTGAAGACCACGACGTCTGGCAACGCGTCGCTCGGCAGCTCTGCGGTAGCCCGCCTCCTCGAGCAATCCAGCGAGCCGCTCAGAATCGTGCACGTTCATCTGGCACCCGTAGGTGCGGATCTGATAGGTGCGCGGCCCACTCGGCTGCGGACTCTTCGGTCATGGTCGACATAGCAGACCAAGGGTAATGCTGGCAGTGCCGCTGGCGATAAAGTGCCAATTCGTGAGCGCACGCACCCACCGGAGAGCAATACGAGATCACCGCTGGAGATCACCGAGCCGTTGTCACCGAGGTAGGCGCGACGTTGCGCAGCTTCTCGTTCGACGGCAGGGATGTGGTCCACGGCTTCGGCGTGGAGGACAAGGTCAGCGGCGGGCGGGGACAAAATCTGATCCCATGGCCGAATCGAATTCGCGACGGTCGCTACACCTTCGACGGAACCACCCAGCAGCTTCCGCTGACTGAACCGGCCCGACACAATGCCAGTCACGGGCTCGCGCGCTATGTCCCCTGGGTCCTGGTCGACCACAAGGCGGATTCGGTGACCAATCGGATACGCATCCATCCGCAACCTGGCTGGCCCGGCACGCTCGAGTCCACCATCACGCATCAGCTCAGCCAGGATGGCCTGACCGTCACAGTGGAGGCGACCAACGCCGGCACAACTGATTTGCCGTTCGGCTACGGCGCCCACCCGTACCTGACCGTTGGCGAGTCGACGGTCGACGAGGTTGCCCTCACCGTGCCCGCTGCGTCCTACTTGGAGGTGGACGACGACCGGCTGCTTCCGCTCAAGCTTTCGCCCGTTGAGGGCACGGCCTACGACCTCCGCGAGGGCCGCGTTCTCGGCTCGATGAGCCTGGATACGGCGATGACCGACCTTGCTCGCGACTCCGACGGGCGCTGGCGAGTGAGACTCGTCCTTGGCGACCGTTTCGCCGAACTCTGGGGCGACGAGACGATGCGATGGACCCAGGTCTTCACCGGTGGGCCGAACCGCAACTGGTCCATCGCGGTCGAGCCGATGACGTGTGGTCCGGATGCGTTCAACGCCGGCCCAACTCACGATGACATGGAGGGTGCTCGCGCCCGGCGAGACCTTCATCGGCCGATGGGGGATTTCCGGAAGATAGCCTGGCTATCAAAAGAACTTGGCGGTTGTAACCGAAAATCGACGCGTATCTCATGCCGTTTCGCCAGCCGCAGGTCTAAGGTCAGCCGCCATGACGGAATCCGAAATCTCGTCAGAGGGTTCGCCCACCCCATCCCCGTCAGAGTCTGATCCGGTTCCGGATCCGACGGCTGGTCCGTCGGTGGCTCCGGATGACCTCGGTGAGCCTTTGGTCGTGCTCAGCGATGTCGACAAGCACTTCGGTGAGCTACATGTGCTCCAAAAGATCAATCTCACAGTGCGCAAGGGCGAGGTGGTCGTCGTCCCTGGGACCGTCCGGCTCCGGGCAAGTCGACCCTGTGCCGGGCCATCAACCGGCTGGAAGCGATCGAGTCCGGGACCATCACCATCGACGGTCAGCAACTGCCCGAAGAAGGCAAGGCACTGGCTCATCTGCGCGCCGATGTCGGGATGGTGTTCCAGTCGTTCAACCTCTTCTGCCCACAAGACGGTCTTGGAGAATGTCACGCTCGGGCCGATCAAGGTTCGAAAGAAGTCCGCCGCCGAGGCCAAGAAGCGTGGCATGGAGCTGCTCAGCGCGTCGGGGTCGAGTCGCAGGCCGAAAAGTATCCGGCTCAGCTGTCCGGCGGCCAGCAGCAGCGCGTGGCAATCGCCCGGGCGCTCGCCATGGATCCCAAGGTGATCTTGTTCGACGAGCCGACCTCGGCCCTGGACCCGGAGATGGTAAACGAGGTGCTGGATGTGATGGTCTCGCTGGCTCGCCAAGGTATGACGATGATCGTGGTCACCCACGAGATGGGCTTCGCCCGTAAGGCCGCGAACCGGGTTGTTTTCATGGATGACGGTCAGAATCGTCGAGGAGGCGGACCCGAACTCGTTCTTCACGAACGCGCAGAGCGCACGAGCAAAAGACTTCCTCAGCAAGATCCTGACCCATTAACACAACCCAAGGAGAGCAATGCACATCAAGCAAGAAGATCCTCGCCATAGCCGCGGGATCGGCTGTGGCGCTGACCATGGCTTCGTGTGGTGGCGGCGGCGGGGCCGGAAGCACCACTGGTGACACCATCAATATCGGCATCAAGTACGACCAGCCCGGCCTTGGTCAGAAGGTCGGCGAGGACTACAAGGGCCTCGACGTCGACGTGGCGCGTTACGTCGCCAAGGAACTTGGCTTCGAGGGCGACAAGGTGATCTTCAAGGAGACTCCGTCCGCGCAGCGGGAGACTGCGATTCAGGGCGGTCAGGTCGCACTCATCTTCGCGACCTACTCGATTACCGGACGAGCGCAAGGAAGAAGGTGTCCTTCGCCGGCCCCTACTTCATCGCCGGTCAAGATCTGCTCGTTCGCGCCGACAACACCGACATCACCGGTCCGGACGCGATGAACGGCAAGACGCTGTGCTCGGTTACCGGCTCGACCCCGGCGGAGAAGATCAAGAAGGAGTACGCCACTACGGTGAAGCTGTTCGAGCAGGACACCTACTCCAAAGTGCGTCGAGGCGCTGGTTGGCGGCACAGTGGACGCGGTCACCACCGACAACGTGATCTTGGCCGGCTTCGCCGCACAGCCGCAATACGCAGGCAAGCTCAAGGTTGTCGGTAAACCGTTCTCGACCGAGAGGTACGGCGTTGGCCTGAAGATGGGCGACACCGAGCTATGCAACAAGGTGAACGCTGCGCTGCGAGAAGATGGTCTCCGACGGATCCTGGCAGAAGGCTATCGACGCCAACGTCGGCCCATCGGGGTTCAAGGTCGACACCTCGACGAACCCGCCAAAGCCTGACGCCTGCGCGGCGGCCTAGGGCGTACTCGAGTGTGATCGGGGCCGGCAACTTCCGGCCCCGAGAGGCCCAGGAGGCGTATTTTGAATGCTTAACGGTCTCAGTGAGCTCTTCGCCGAGTACGACGTGCTCGGCTGCATTCTGGATGACGATCAAGCTAACCGTCGCAGCCGCTATTGGAGCGCTGCTGATCGGCACGATCGTTGCGATCATGCGGGTATCTCCGGTCGCAGTGTTTAGGTCCGCCGGGACGCGTACGTCACGCTGGTGCGCAACACACCCCTGACGCTGATCGTGTTCTTCTGTGCGTTCGGCTTCTACATCACCTTGCAGTACCGAATCGGGGCACAGGACTCACCCATCGACGTACAGAACTTCCGCTGGGGAGTTCTTGGGCTCGCCGTCTACCACGCGGCCTTTGTCGCCGAAGCGCTGCGAAGTGGCATCAACACCGTCCCGAAGGGTCAGGCCGAGGCCGCTCGGGCCATCGGCCTGGACTTCCGCCAGAGCTTGTCCAACGTGGTGCTGCCCCAGGCGTTCCGCGGAGCTATAGCCCCGCTGGGGAACGTGATGATCGCGCTCACCAAGAACACTACGGTTGTGGCCACCATTGGCGTGGCCGAGGCGTCCTACCTCATGAAGGGCATGATCGAGTTCCGTCCAGACCTGATCTACGTCATCTTCGGGATCATGGCGGCTGGGTTCGTGATCTTGACGCTTCCCATCGGAATTCTGTTTCACCACCTTTTCACGGCGACTGGCGGTGAAGCGATGAGTGCCGAAGTGAGCGTGCTGTTCGACGCTCCCGGGCCCCAAGGCGCGCATCCGCCACCGAGTCATCGCAATCACCGGCGGCCTCGGCGATCCTTGCTCTGCTCTTCCTACTGATCGGGCGCTCGCCGCCAAAGGCCAGTTCACTGCCGCAGAAGTGGAGCCCGTTCATCGACCCGGTGACCTGGACCTCCTACCTGCTGCCAGGCCTGCGGGCCACCTTGGTGGCAGCTTTTTCTCGATCATCCTCGTCGATGATCTGCGGCATCCTGCTGGGCATGGGCCGTTTGTCTCAGCTGAGCACCGGTGCGGGTGGCCTGCGGTGTCTTTGTGGAGTTCTTCCGCGCCGTTCCGGTGCTGATGATGATGCTCTTCGCCTATTACCTCTTCCTCTTCGGCTTCCAGATCTCCGGTGAGCTTCTTCCGCTGCTTGGCGTTATCGCGGGTCTGACGTTCTACAACTCCAGCGTGATCGCTGAGCTCATCCGCTCCGGGGTCGGGTCGTTGCCAACGGGTCAGCGGGAGGCGGGCCTGGCCATTGGGCTCACACCCTTCGCGACGCTTCGGCTGGTGCTGTTGCCCGCAGGCCATCACCTTGATGCTGCCCTCGATCGTCAGCCAGCTCGTCGTCGTCTTGAAGGACTCCGCCCTGGGGTTCCTGATCTTGTACCCGGAACTGGTCCGCAGCGGGCAGACCCTGGCCTCGCTGAAAGGTAACCTGATCCCAACCTTCATCGTGCTGGCCGCGATCTTCATCATCATCAACTATCTGCTGACGCGGCTGGCCCGCTACCTGGAGCGCCGGCTGCAGGCCCGGCGAGCGCGGGCCGAAGCGAGCCGCAGTTGCAACCGATCGATGAGCTCCGTCGCTGGCACCGGGCGGTGCGCTAGCGGCGCCTGGCGTCAGGCCCTAACGAGCGGTCTCGGTTGCTCGGGACTCCCGGACGACGGTCACCTTGATCTGGCCGGGGTAGGTCAGCTCCTCCTCGATCTGCTTGGCGATATCCCGGGCCAAAACCTGCGCCTCGATGTCGTCGACGACATCGGGTGCCACCATGACCCGAATTTCCTGCCGGCTTGCATCGCGAATACCTTGTCGACACCTTCTCGCGCTCCGGCGATCTCTTCGAGTCGCTCGAGCCGCTGAACGTACGCTTCGATGCTCTCGCGTCGAGCACCGGGCCGGCTGCCGCTGATGGCGTCGGCCGCCTGCACGAGAACGGCTTCTACAGTGCGTATCTCGACCTCGTTGTGGTGAGCCTCGATGGCGTGCACTACATCGGCATGCTCGCCGTACTTGCGCGCGAGATCCGCCCCGACGATCGCGTGTGACCCCTCCACCTCATGCGTCAGTGCCTTGCCGATGTCATGGAGGAACGCAGCGCGCTTGCAGTGCGCCACGTCGAGGCGAAGCTCGGCTGCCATAAGCCCCGCGATATGCGCACTCTCCACCAGATGCTTGAGCACGTTCTGCCCGTACGAGGTGCGGTAGCGCAGCGTGCCGAGCACCGGAACCAGCGCTGGGTGCAGATCGGAGATCCCCACCTCGGCCATTGCATCTTCTGCCGCGCGTAGACACTGCGCCTGGATCTGGCTCTTGCTCCGCTCGTGCACCTCTTCGATGCGAGCGGGATGAATACGGCCGTCAGCCACCAGCTCGGTCAAGGTCATGCGGGCCGTTTCCCGACGCACCGGGTCGAAGCAGGACAGCAACACCGCCTCCGGCGTGTCGTCGATCATGACGTTGACGCCCAGTCACCTGCTCGAAGGCCCTGATATTGCGACCTTCCCGACCGATGATCCTGCCCTTCATGTCGTCGCCTGGCAGATGGACCGCTGAAACGACCGACTCAGAGGTCAGCTCGGACGCAAGACGCTGGATGGCTCCGACAATGATCTGCTGCGCCCTGCCGTCGGCCTCGCGGGATGCCTGGCGTTCGATGTCACGGGCCACAAGAACTGCCTGCCGCTTCGCATCGTGAGCGACCGCGGCCACCAGTTCGGCACTTTGCCTGCTCCGCGGTCAAGCCTGCGATGCGCTCTAGAGTCAGCTGCTGCTGCGCTTCAAGATCCGCAAGCATCCGCCTCTGATCCTTGAGCTCGTTGTTGAGTTCCTCTAGCTGCCGACTCTTGTCCTCCAACCCGCGCATATCGGTGTCGAGACGCTCTTCCCGATCCGAGAGCCGCTGTTCGCGGCGTTCCAGGTCGGCACGCTGCTCCCTCAGTTCAGTCCGCCTCGCTCGCGACTCCTCATCAGCCTCAGCCCGGGCGCTCTGAGCCGACGCAAGCAAGTTCTGAGCCTTTGCGCGAAGCTCCTCGACCTCCGCCTCGGAGCGAGCTGGCTCCTCTGCAGATGAGTCGCCCTCAGCTGCCTCGTTGTGGACGCCAGGCGCCAGGGCGCTACCAGAGCCGGATCCGAGCATCGATTCGGTTGAGCGGGCTGATCCGGATTCGTACGCGGCCGCATTGGTGGCGTCCGCGTCGAGGCCATGACCACGGTGGCGAGGCCGACAACTGCGATAAGCAAGAAAAGCCCGATAACTACGAGTGCCTGAAATACCCCACTCACCGTCGCGCTCCTGTCCACACGCTTTGGCGTGTACTCAAGAGGATCCGCAACGCGAGATGCAAATCAGCCAACGCTCAATCAGTGAACGTCGGGCCCTCCTATAACTCCTCTGATTTGAAAGCAGCATCATTAGTTAACTGATCCGGACCATTTTTGATCCGGGCTTACGTCATATCGTTCAGGCGTTGTCAGATACCTCGTGTTGGCAGAGTATGTCCGGTCAGGGCCTTGGTCAAGCACAAATGTGAGGTGCCACCAGTGCCAGATGTCCCGCGCTTACTCCCCCAGCACATCGGCCAGCACTCGCGTAATGACGGCAGTATCGAAGCCACGCCGGCCGAGGAGTCCGGCCAGGCGCCGATACTGCACGTCACGCGCGAATGCGCCCATTGCCGCGTGCTTGCGCTCGACCAGCTCGCGAGCAGAAGCTAAGCTCAGCGTCCAGACTGACATTGTCGAGCGCTCGATCGACGTCGCCGCGCTCGACTCCCTTTGCCTCCAGTTCTCGCTTGAGGACCCGACGGGATAGGTGGCGGCGCTGCTGACGAGAGGCAACCCAGCTAACGGCAAACGAAGCATCGTCAACTAAACCGACCTCTTGCATCCGGTCGAGCACCGCATCTTTCACACTGGGTGGCGACATTCTTGGCCTGAAGCGCTAGATCGAGTTCATGTCGGGTGTGCGCCCGCGTCGTCAGCTTGCGCAAGGCGATGGCACGGGCCAGTTGCCAATTCTCTGGCAACTCCGCATCAGCATCCCCACCATGAGGTGGCACCTCCGGGTCGACTGGCACCGCCTGTAGAACTCCACCTCGCCGGTAACGGGATCGATGCCGGCGCGGCAAGTCGATCTTGGGGCCGATGCCCATCCGCTCCTTAATCTTCTTCTCCAGCTCATCGGCAAGATCGGGATTGTTTCGCAGGTAGCTGCGAGCATTCTCGCGCCCTTGACCCAATTGATCGGCATCATAGGTGAACCAAGCGCCGGCCTTGCGAATGATTCCCGTGTCCACACCCAAATCAATCAAGCTGCCTTCCCGGCTGATTCCCTGCCCATAAAGAATGTCGAACTCGGCCTGCTTGAACGGTGGCGCCACCTTGTTTTTGACCACCTTCACCCGCGTACGGTTGCCGACCATTTCCTGTCCGTCTTTGAGCGTCTCGATGCGTCGTACATCAAGTCGCACGGACGCGTAGAACTTGAGTGCGCGGCCACCTGTGGTGGTCTCGGGCGATCCAAACATCACCCCGATCTTCTCCCGAAGCTGGTTGATGAAGATCGCTGTGGTGCCGGCGCCGCTCAAGGCGCCGGTCATCTTTCGCAGTGCCTGGCTCATGAGCCGTGCCTGGAGGCCGACGTGGTTGTCGCCCATCTCCCCTCGATCTCGGCGCGTGGGGTCAGCGCGGCTACCGAGTCGATCACGATCAGCGACAATGCACCCGAACCGGATCAACATGTCGGCGATCTCCAAGGCCTGTTCGCCATTGTCTGGTTGGCTGACCAGAAGTGAGTCAGTGTCCACGCCCAGACGTCCTGCATACTCAGGATCCAGCGCGTGCTCGGCATCGATGAATGCGCAGATGCCCCTCTGCTTGGGCGTTGGCGATCGCGTGCAGAGCCACAGTCGTCTTGCCACTGGACTCGGGACCGTAGATTTCCACCACCCGGCCGCGAGGCAGAGCCGCCGATGCCTAGCGCCACGTCGAGAGCGATGGAGCCAGTCGGAATGACCTCGATCGGAGCGCGGACCTCCTCGCCGAGGCGCATCACCGATCCCTTCCCGTACTGCTTGTCGATCTGCGCGAGTGCTGCCTCGAGTGCCTTCTCGCGATCTTCCGTCGCCATCGTGATCCTTCCGTGTGATCTTTATTGTGTTCTTTACTGATGTGATCTTTTCGTGTGATCGTTCCCGCGCCGGGGATCATTACTGGTGCCTCCAGGGCCTCTCGTCTGTTTGAAAGTCTTGCGCTGTGACCTCTAAGGACGAGCACTGACAATCGTTCGGTTGCCGCCGATTCTGTGGATAACCAGATCCAGACGCCTCGTGGATAACATACCGAACGTCTGTTCGAACCGATGCCTCGACACGCCGCGCCCGGACGAGTCAGCGATCTCGGGCGGGCAGCTCCAAAGCGGCCCACACAGCGCGCCAGATGATCTTGCACGGCACGCCGTCCGACAACGCTTCAACGACTGTGCGCTGACCCAGCGCCGCGTGACTGTACTCCGACGCCCACACGCGGAAGTAATCCGCACCGAGGTGCAGCCGCAGCCGCTGCCATAGCTCGGTCTCCTTCATAGCCGTCATTAGTGCCTGCGGACGCCAGCTGCGCGAGGTCGGCGGGCACGGTCGGCGGGCAAAGGTGTCATACCACGAGGGCAAGATAGACAGCGTGCTTGCCGATCCGTCGCTTGTCGATCCATTGGAGATCTTCTCCCCAGCGACCGCAACCTGGTTCCGAGAGGTCTTCGCGCGCCCGACACCCGCACAAGTTGGGCGTGGCAGGCCATCTCCGCCGGCGAGAATGCGTTGGTCATCGCACCGACGGGTTCCGGCAAGACTCTGGCAGCCTTTCTCTGGGCTCTCGATGAGTTGACCCGTTCGCCCCATCCCACGGCCAAGCAGCGCTGCCGGGTGCTGTACGTTTCACCGCTGAAAGCGCTGGCGGTCGACGTCGAGCGTAACCTCCGAGCACCGCTGGCCGGCATTACCCGGACCGCATTACGCCTGGAGCACACTCCCCGAACGTCACAGTGGGCGTACGCTCTGGCGACACCTCCGCCGCCGACCGGCGCAGTATCATCAGCCGGCCCCCAGACATTTGATCACTACGCCGGAGTCACTGTTCTTGATGCTGACTTCCGCCGCTCGCGATCTCCTTCGATCGGTACGAGACAGTCATCGTCGACGAGGTGCACGCCCTGGCGGGAACCAAACGCGGAGCCCCACCTCGCGCTCTCCCTCGAGCGACTCGAGGCGCTGACGGAGTCTTCTGAGACGTCGTCCGCCTCAGCACCATTCACTTGCAGCGGATCGCGCTGTCGGCGACCGTGCGACCACCCGAGCGGGTTGCTGCCTTCCTTGGTGGGCAGCATCAGGTGCGGGTGGTGGCGCCTGCGGCCGAGAAGTTGTGGGATCTGTCCATCGTGGTGCCGGTCGAGGACATGAGCGCGATCTTGGCGCGACGGCATCGACGCCGACAATCGCAGCGCCCTCAGCCCTGGATGATGAGCAGCCGCCGCCAAAACCACCCTCGATCTGGCCTCACGCGTCGAAAACCGAATTCTGGATGTGATCAACCAGCATCGCTCGAGCATCGTGTTCGCCAACTCGCGTCGGTTGGCCGAACGGCTCACGGCACACCTCAACGACCTGCAGGCCGAGCGTCTCGGTGAGGCCACCGACTCATTCCCACCGCCAGCCCAAGTCATGGCTCAATCCGGTGCCTCCAGCGGCCGCGACGGCAGCCGAGGACCCGTGATCGCCCGTGCCCACCACGGCTCGGTCAGCAAGGAGCAGCGGGCGCAGATCGAGAACGACCTCAAGACAGGCCAGTTGCCCTGTGTGGTGGCGACTTCGTCCCTGGAGCTCGGCATCGACATGGGTGCGGTCGACGTCGTGGTCCAGGTCGAGGCACCGCCATCGGTCGCCAGCGGGCTGCAGCGGGTCGGACGGGCAGGGGCATCACGTGGGGGCGACATCTCGCGGAGTGTTCTTCCCCAACCATCGCGGTGACCTGATCGCGTCCGCGGTCGTCGTGGAACGGATGCGGCAAGGTGCGATTGAAGAAGTTGCCGAGCTGCGCAATCCGTTGGACGTTCTGGCCCAGCACATTGTGGCAATCGTCTCTGTCGAAGACGCCAGGTGCGAGAGTTGTACGCCTTGGTGCGCAGGGCGAGCAGCTTCCGGCAGCTGCCATACAGCGCCTTCGAGGCGGTGCTTGACATGCTGAGCGGACGCTATCCCAGCGAAGAATTCGCCGAGCTCAGGCCGCGTCTGGTCTGGCATCGCGACGCTGGTGTGCTGGTCGCTCGCCCGGGAGCGCAGCGACTTGCGGTGACCTCAGGCGGCACGATCCCCGATCGCGGGCTCTTCGGGGTCTTCCTCGTCGGGGAGGAAACGCCTCGGGCCGGCACGCCCCCGGACGTCGGGTCAGGGAGCTCGACGAGGAGATGGTCTATGAGACTCGAGTGGGTGACGTGTTCACCTTGGGCACCACAAGTTGGCGAGTTGAACAGATCACTCACGATCAGGTGCTGGTCTCCCCTGCTCCAGGCACGCCCGGACGGTTGCCGTTCTGGAAGGCGACGCTCCGGGCAGGCCGTTGGAGCTGGGACGGGCATTCGGAAGGTTCGTCCGAGCTGGGTGCGATGCGTCCTGATGCCGCACAGGTCCGACTGCGCGATGCCGGGCTGGACGAGTTCGCCGCCGGCAACCTGGTCTCTTACCTTGCCGAGCAACAGGCAGCCACGGGAGCACTGCCAACTGATCAGACAGTGATCTTCGAGCGATTTCGCGACGAGCTGGGTGATTGGCGAGTCTGCGTCCACTGCCCCCTATGGCACCGGGGTGCTCAGCCCGTGGGCCCTCGCGGTCGAGCACGCCGCACGGGAGCGGTACGGCATGGAGGTGCAGGCGACGGCGACCAATGACGGCATGGTGCTCCGCATCCCTGACACCGAATCCGAGCCGCCGAGCGCTGAGTTGCTCGTGTCCGACCCGGAGATCATCGAGTCGGTGATCAGCGGAGGAGGTCGGATCATCGGCCCTCTTCGCCGCCCGCTTCCGTGAGAATGCCGCACGCGCCTTGTTGCTGCCTCGGCGAGATCCGAAGTCGCGTTCGCCGCTGTGGCAGCAACGGATGCGCTCAGCACAACTGTTGACCGTTGCCGCGCAATACCCGGAGTTCCCGATCGTGCTGGAGACCATGCGGGAATGTCTGAACGATGTCTTCGATCTTGATGGCCTGCTCGAGGTGCAGCGACAGATCGCGTCACGGTCAGTCCGGATGGTGGAGGTGGAGACAAAGGAGCCGTCGCCGTTCGCCCGTTCACTGCTTTTCGGATATGTCGGTGCCTTCGTCTACGAAGGCGACGTTCCGCTCGCGGAGCGGAAAGCAGCCGCGCTCTCGCTGGACCCCACTCTGCTGGCTGAGCTCCTTGGCAAGGACGGCATCAAACAACTGCTTGACAGCGATGTCATTGCCGGTATCGAGGCTGATCTGCAGTCTCTCAGCGCCGAGCGCCAGGTGACGAGTCAGGAACAAGCGTTCGACCTGCTGCGGACAGCAGGGCCGTTCACCCGCGTCGAGCTGGCGGCGCGAGCCGCGCCAGGACTTGACGTCGCTGAGGCGATCGACACGTTGATCGACGATCGCCGGATAGTCGAGGTCCGGATTGCCGGCCAAGCGATGCTGGCGGTCGCTGAAGACATTCCGCGACTCCGCGACGGCCTCGGAATCCCGGTTCCGCCCGGAGTTGCCGCCGCGTTCACTGAGCTTGCCGGCCATCCCATCGACGATCTTGTCCTGCGTTGGGCTCGTACCCACGGACCGTTCGTCGTCTCCTCGATCGCCGACACGCTACGGATTGGGGCGGGCAATCATTGAGTCTGCGTGCGAGCGGCTTGATCGCCTCCGGCAGCTTGGTCGCCGGGTCGTTTGTCGACCTGCCAGGAGAGGCAGCCAACGAGCGGCGTCAGTACTCGCCACAGTCAGGGTGCTGGCGTTGATCAAGCGACGCACGCTGGCACTGCTGCGCAAAGGCATTGAGCCGGTCGAGCAGGTCGCCTTTGCCCGCTTCCTCGCGGAGTGGCAGGGCGTTGGGTCAGACAGCCGCGGCGTCGACGCCGTCCTCGGGGCGATCGAACAGCTCTCCGGTTATCCAATTCCGGCCAGCGCGGTGGAGTCGATGATCTTGCCGGCACGGGTTGCCAGCTACTCCTCGTCGATGCTGGATGAGCTGACCGCCACAGGTGAGATCTTCTGGGTCGGAGACGGGCCGATCGGCGATTCCGACGGCTGGGTGCGCTGGTACGTCGCGGGTCAGGAGCCACATGCCAGCCGCGGTGAGCCCGGAGCAGTATCGCAGCCAGGAGATTCTGGCGGGCCTTTGCCGATCGCGGCGCGTCCTTCTTCGACGCCTTGCTGCCATCGGGATCGGCTGTGGCCGATCGCCCGCAGTACATCGATGCCTTGTGGGAGCTGGTTTGGGCTGGCCTGGTGACAGGCGACACATTTGCTCCGGTACGCAGCCTTGCTGCCAGCGGGGCTCACCGAAGGCCCAGCCGGCCTATCGCCAGAACCCATCGGATCAGGCTGGCTGGCGGAGGCTTAGGTCTGGGTGGCGCTCGGTGCGTACGCCCCGGGTAGTCAACCCCACGACGGCGGGTCGCTGGTCACTGGTCCAGCGATCATCACCGATGGCGTCAGAGCGCATGGCCTCGAGCATCTTCGCCCAGCTGGACCGCTACGGCGTGGTAACTCGTGGCAGCGTCCTCACCGAGAACGCCGAGGGTGGGTTCGGAGCCGCCTACCGGGCGCTCAGTGCGCTAGAAGAGTCAGGCCAGTGTCGTCGCGGATACTTCGTCGAGGGTCTGGGCGCCGCCCAGTTCGCCCTAACCGGTGCCGTGGATCGGCTGCGCACTCACCAACGGGAACCGGCCGAACCAAGCGCCGTGGTGCTCGCCGCTTCTGATCCTGCCAATCCCTACGGCGCTGCGCTTCCGTGGCCTGATCGCGAAGGGCATCGACCCGGGCGCAAGGCAGGTGCATTGGTCGTGCTGGTCGGCGGAGAACTGATCTTCTACGTGGAGCGTGGTGGCAAGACACTGCTGTCCTTCAGCGAGAACTCAAGCCGGCTGGCACCGGCTGCATTCGCCTCGCCAGGTCGGTGCAGCAGGGTCTGCTCGGGAAGCTCACCGTGGAGCGGGCGGACGGGGCGCATATCTTCGGTTCGCCACGCGTGAGTGAGGCTTTGCAGGATGCTGGATTTCGGATGACGCCGCAGGGCCTGCGGCCACGGCCCAGCGTCTAACGGAAGTGATCAGGCGAAGAGATGAATCTCAGGCTGCGGCTTGGGCCATCGCCCGTACGTGCGGCAACGCGGTCACACCTTCGTAGACAGCCATCTTTTCGCTGACCACATTGAGCACCACAGAGAGTGGCAGATCAAGTGCCGCGCATATGGCGGCGAGCAACTCGCTCGAGGCTTCCTTCTGACCGCGCTCGACCTCGGACAGATATCCCAGGCTGACGCGAGCTTTCCTCGACACCTCTCGCAGCGTCTTTCCCTCGCGAAACCCGCTCCTCTCTGAGCGACTCGCCGATGAGCTCGCGCACCAGCACTGGCTTCACCGGGAGATCCTGCGATCGCATACGGAAACTCTACCCACCCTCACTGACAAGACCAGGACGTCCCACGCCCAGGGCTACTCGCGTCGTCCGGTCCTCATGTGGTGCTGTTCAGTCCGAGGGCCTCCGCCAATAATGCCAGCGCAGCTGAGGCCGCCTGCTGCCGAATCAGCCGCACGGTCGCCGTGCAGCGCAAGTTCTTTGACGCGCGCAGCAGCTCGCCAGTTTGGTAGCTGACGGCACATGAAGACCTGGCCGACCGCGTGGCCGTCCTGAATCTCAGGCCCGGCCACGCCGGTTGTCGCCACGCCCCAGTTGGACCTGCATAGTGCCGCGCGACGCCGCGAGCCATCTCGGCAGCAGTGCGCTCCGCGACCGGACCGGCCTCGACCAGCGTGCTCCGGTCGACTCCGGCAAGCGTCGCCTTGAGGCGCGTTGCGTAGCTGATCACACCGCCCAGATAGCTCGCCGATGACCCGGGTACGTCGGTCAGCAGCGCTCCGATCATTCCTCCGGTCAAGGACTCGGCGCTGGCGAGCGTCTCACCGCGACTGTTCAGCTCAGCGAGGATGCTTTCGGCCAACGCGGAGTTCTTCACTGCGCGCGGGCCCGGCGGCGCAAGCGCAGCGCTCCGCGAATGTAATCGAGCCCGGTTGCCATCGTGATCACCCAGGCCACCGCCATCACGATCACGGCGACGACGTGGAGCCGGACCCGGCAACGGAGCAGATACAAGATCACGGCAATCGCCTGCGTCACGGTCTTGATCTTGCCGCCACGACCCGCCGCCATCACGCCGTAGCGCAGCACGACAAAACGCATGATGGTGATCCCCCACTCACGAACCAGGATCGTGACGGTCACCCACCAGGGAAGCTCACCAATGATCGACAAGCCGATGAACGCCATACCGGTCAGAGCCTTGTCCGCGATCGGATCGGCGAGCTTGCCGAAACGCGTAATGATGTTGTGCTTACGAGCCAGGTATCCGTCAAGGTGTCGGTCAAGATCGCCACGCTGAAGATCACCGCAGTCCAGAACCGCCACCACGGCTGCTCTGGATGAGCCAGCAGCATCCAGGCGAAGATGGGGACCAAAACAATGCGGAACGCGGTCAGTGCATTCGGCAGGTTCCACGGACTCGTCTCGGGTTCGGCGATCGGCCCGACCGGATGAGTCTCGCTCGGCGCCAGCGCATCTGGGTCGGGTTGCGGCCGGAGCTTGTCGGGCCCGGCATCTGCACGATGCGCGTCGTCGATCACGGTGACCCGAGTCCCGCCGGTGTGGTGTCCACTGATCGACAACTGTGCCGGGCGATCAGATCGACACCGTCGCTGTCGCAGACGACAGCGCCCACCAGATCACCTCGCTCGAGATGACCGTCCGCGATCAGCGCGTACGGCGCCGTCGACCTCCGGACCCTGGTGAGCGGCACGGCCGACGATCTCCTCGCCCATCTCTTCGACGAGCACCTGCACCTGCTCGCCGATCCGTGACGCCGCACGCTGGCTGATGAGTTCGTCGGCAAGATCTGCCACGCGCGCCTCGGCGGGCTTCGATCTCCTCGGGCACGTGCTGCCCATCCAGCTGGCACGCCTCCGTACCCTCCTCCGCGAGAGTAGCCGAAGACCCAATCGCATCCAATTCAGCGCCGGCAAGAAACTCGCACAGCACCTCGACGTCAGCCTCGGTCTCACCCGGGAAGCCGCAGATCACATTGCTGCGGATCCCAGCGGACGGCGCCAGCCGTCGGATCGATGAGATCAGTGCCAGGAACGACTCGGCGTCACCGAAGCGTCGCATCCGTCGCAGCACAGCGAGGTGCGGCGTGCTGGAACGACAAGTCGAAGTACGGCACCACCTTCGGCGTACTCGCCATCACCTCGATCAGGCTCGGCCGCATCTCGGCCGGCTGCAGATAAGACACGCCGGACCCAGCGACAGCCCGTCGATCGTCGGCCAGGTCGGCCGAGCAGCCGCTCGAGCAACCGGATGTCGCCAAGATCCTTGCCGTAGCTGGAGGAGTTTTCGCTGACGCAGAAAGACCTCGCGCACGCCCTGCTCGACGAGCCAGGCCGCTTCGGCCACGATCTCGGCAGCAGGCGCGTGAGACGTACGCGCCACGGAATGACGGAATCGCGCAGAACGTGCAGCGCCGGTCACAACGCGGAAGCGATCTTCAGCGGCGCCGACGGCCCGCCTGTCGAGCCGGCGCCGATACACCGCGCGGGCCACTGGCCGGGCCCGCACCGGTACTGGACGCGCGCCCATGCCCAGGAATCGTGACCGTCGTTGCAGCCGCGGGCCGCGCGGCAGGTGCCAGTGGCAACAGGGCGCGCCGATCACGTGGCGCGATGAGCCGTGATGGCGTTCACCAGCGAGGATCGTGCGAAGCCGGTCGGCGACATCGGCGTAATCGTCGAAGCCAAGCACTGCATCAGCTTCGGGCAGCGACTCGGCGAGCTCACGTGACCGTAACGCTCCGCAAGGCATCCGACGGCGACGACGACCTTGGCATCCCCGGCGTTCTTCAGATCAGCTGGCTGCTAGCAGCGTGTCGATCGAGTCCTTCTTGGCCGCCTCGATGAAGCCGCACGTGTTGACCATCACGGCGTCCGCCTCGCGCGGGTCAGCCACCAGTGCTGAAGCCACCGCCGTCCAGCCGGGCAGCAAGCTCTTCGGAATCGACCTCGTTGCGGGCGCAACCGAGCGTGACAACGTGCACGGCCGACGGCTTAGAGCTTGCGGGACCGTGGCGGCCAGCCCGAACGGCGGACGCGGTTGACTCATGCATGGCCGTCCCAGTATGACCGATGCGAGCCGATATACCAGCGGTCCGTGGTCGCCGCCGACCCTGACGGGCGATCCCAGCTAGCCCAGCCGGAGATTCTCCAAGACCGCTGCCAGCTCGTCCGGAGTAACGAGCACGTCGCGAGGCTTCGATCCTTCAGAAGGCGCCGACGACGCCGCGGGTCTCCAGGATGTCCATCAGCCGTCCGGCCTTGGCAAAGCCAACGCGAAGCTTGCGTTGCAGCATCGATGTCGAGCCGAGCTGCAGGGTGACCACCAGCTCCACCGCCTGAAGAACCAGGTCAAGATCATCACCGATGTCCTCCGGCGACCCGGCTCGATCGACTCGGATGCAGCGATGACGTCCTCGCGGTAGGTGGGCTTGAGCTGGCCGCTGACGTGGCCGACAACGGCTCGGATCTCTTGCTCGGTGACCCAGGCACCTTGGATGCGGATCGGCTTGCTCGACCCCATCGGGAGGAACAACCCGTCACCCTGACCAACCAGCTTCTCCGCACCTGGCTGATCCAAGATCACCCGCGAGTCGGTCATCGACGATGTCGCGAACGCCGAGTCTGGCTGGGCACGATTCGCCTTGATCAGTCCCGTGACGACGTCGGTGCTGGGCCGCTGGGTGGCCAACACGAGATGAATTCCGGCCGCCCGGGCGAGCTGGGTGATGCGGACGATCGAGTCCTCAACATCGCGCGGAGCCACCATCATCAGGTCCGCTAGCTCATCGACGATCACCACCAGGTACGGATACGGGCGAGCGCTCGATCGGAGTCGATCCAGCGGAAGCGGCGGTTCACCCGCGCTTCGCGGTGCCGCCGGCGAAGCCTTGACCGAGCCGGTGCAGCACCGCCTTGTTGAAATCATCGACATGCCGGAAGCCGTACGCTGCCAAGTCGTCGTATCGCATATCCATCTCGCGAACAACCCACTGCAGTGCTTCGGCTGCCCGCTTGGGATGGGTGATGATCGGTGTCACCAGGTGCGGGACTCCCTTCGTACGCGGTCAGCTCGACACGCTTTGGATCGACCAGCATCATCCGGACTTCATCCGGCGTAGCGCGCATCATGATCGAAGTGATCATGGAGTTCACGAAGCTCGACTTGCCCGAACCCGTGGCACCGGCGACCAGCAGGTGCGGCATCTTGGCCAGGTTCGCCACCACGAACGCCGCCTTCGACATCCTTACCCAGACCGACGGTCATCGGATGATGATCATTTCTGGCACGGGCCGAGCGCAGCACGTCCCCGAGAGACACGACTTCCTTGTCAGAGTTGGGGATCTCGATTCCGATGGCGGATTTCCCGGGGATCGGAGACAGGATGCGCACATCGGCACTCGCCACCGCGTACGCGATATTGCGGCTCAGCGTCGTGACCTTCTCCACCTTGACGGCAGGGCCCAGCTCGACCTCGTATCGGGTAACCGTCGGTCCGCGGCTGTACCCGGTGACATGCGCGTCGATCTCGGAACTGCAGTAGCACCTCGGTGCAGCTGATGCACGACAGCGTCGCGAGGCATTGGTACGCGCTTTGTGTACGCTGCCGTGTTTCAGGGTGGCCGGCGTCAGGCAGCAGGTACTGCACATCACCCGGACAGCTGAAGTTGCTCCACACGCTGTGGCATCGGCGTATGCGGCGGAGCCTCCAGCTCCTCACCATCGACGCCATGCACCGTCACCCCGGCGGCAACCCGGCGCGTGACCGGGTGACTGACTCCTCACTCGGACTCGCCATGCGGAACCATCGGGATCAGGCGCCTTGGTCCAGCTCCGGCGACAGCTGTCCCGCGGCGACGCTGTCCGGCGTCGATCGCCGATCACCGGGGTGTCGTATGCCTGGTCGCCGCCATACTCCAGCTCGCGGACAACCTCCCCCTCGATCACCACTGGCGGGCGGTGCAGCCTGGCCCGTGCTGAGCGCACTCGATCGGGAATCTGGTGCAGCGGAATGCCGACCGACAACGAGCACCCCGAAGAGCAGCAACAAGATCAGCAACGGCACCGCGACGTAGACCGTCAGCAGGTCGGAGAGCAGGCTGGAGGAGACGTAGCCGATGATGCCGCCCGCATTCCTGAGTCGCTCAGGCTCGTTCGTACGCGGCAGCCCACGGGCGATATTGATCAAGCCCAGCAGGCCCAACGTCACAGCGCCCCAACCGATCATCTGCCGGCCAAGCGGACCGTTACGGTCTGGATGGCGCAGTGTCCGCCAGGCCATGAGCGCCAAGAGAATAGGTGCTACGTAGCTGAGGGTGCCGATCGTGCTCGCGACACCGATGAAAGATGGCATGCCCGACGGTGCCTGGCAGGCCCCACCAGACTGCGGCGCCAACCACGATCGCGCTGCCGAGCAGAAACAGCCCGATTCCGTCGCGCTCGCAGGCGCAGGGTCGACTTCCTCCACCGCAGGTCCGATTCGTCGCACCGCGCGTCCACCGCGTAGGCAAGCCCCTTCAAGAGGGCCGCGACACCGAGGAGCAGCTGATCGAAGCGGAGAAGGTCGCGTGGCTGCCGGCTCCGTGGCCGGCTGCTGCCGGACCGCCGACGGGATGCTGAGGCTTGTGCTGCAGTCGCAGCTGCGCGTGGCTCTTCTTCTTCCGGCCGACCGCGGTTTCGTGCGCCCGGGACGAATCCAGAGCTACTGCGGGACCGCGATGGGGAAGACGCGCGGGTCGCCATGCTTGTGAGGTTACAAGATCAACGCCTGATCAGCCGGGTCACACGCCGGAGACTTCCGCCCGCCATTGGACGGTCCCGATTGACGGTCGGCAGATGATTCGCAGACTGCCACAGATGATCTGTCGGCCCGATGCCGCTACCGAGCGCAAACCCTGCAGCGATGGCGCCGCGTGACATACGGCCTTGGCGAGCTCCATCGCCTCCGGGACAGTGCGGCCGAGGCGCAAGCTGGCTGGCCAGCGGCTGAGGCCAGCGTGCAGCCGGTTCCGTGCGTGTGCAGGTTGTCGTCTCGAGCGGCGGTGTAGGTGAAATCGCGCCCATCCCGACTCTTCAGATAATCGACCGCGTCGCCGTCGCCGTGACCACCCTTGATCAGCACCCATTCCGCGCCCCATGCCAGCAGAAGATCGGCCAGCAGCGTCTGCGCCGGGGTCTCGACGGATCGCCCCGTCAGCACGGCGGCCTCGTCACGATTGGGAGTGACCACCGTGGCGTACGCGGAACAGTGTGGTGCGAAGTGCGCCGACTGCTTGCTGATCGATGAGTCGATCGCCGTGCTTGCTGACACAACACCGGGTCGACGACGATCGGCACCACCGGATCAAGATCAGCCAACAGCTCCGCCACGCACGCCACAGTCTCATCACTGCCAAGCATGCCGATCTTGACGGCATCCACCCCGATGTCGTCGATCACGCTCCGGAACTGTGCGCGGATCGCCTCCGGTGGCAGCGGCCAGATGCCCTGCACGCCGACGGAGTTCTGCGCCGTAACCGCCGTGATCACGGTCATGCCGTGAACACCGTTGGCGAGCATGGTCTTGAGATCGGCTTGGATGCCCGCTCCCCACCGGAGTCCGAACCGGCAATCGTGAGGACGCGCGCGGTGGCCTGATTCATCTGCACAGGCTCATCTGCGTGACTCGGAGGATCGCTGCGAACGGAAGTGATCAAAGCCGGCCGCCGACTCCACTCCGTACCGTCCACCAGGACACCTGAGTGATCATGGTCGACGGCTTCGGCCCTGCCGACGACAAGCCAGCTCTCCGGCACCGCATCGGCAGCGGGAAAGGTTGCCGCAAGGGCATGATCGTCGCCCCCCGTGAAGAGGAACGTGTACGGATCCGCGCCGGTAGCTGCGGCAACCGCCTCGAGCGGTTCCGGGTACCTCGAAGGCATCCTTGCGGAGGTTGATCACAACATCAGAGGCCTCCGCCACATGCCCGAGATCGGCCAGCAGGCCATCGGAGATGTCGATCATGGACGTGGCTCCAGCGCGGGCCGCGGCCGCTCCCGTGCCGTAGCTCACCTGGGGCACGCGCTGTGCCTCGACGAGCACCCGCGGTGAGCGAAAGCCTCTCCCGAGTACTGCGAGTCCCGCGGCGGCCCAACCCAGCCGGCCATGAATGGCCACGATGTCACCCGGCCGGGCCCCGGACCGCAGCACCGGCTGGCGGCCGTCCAGCGAGCCTATAGCCGTAACAGCAATCGTGATGTCGCGTGCTTGTCGTCACGTCGCCACCGAGCAGAGCTGACTCCGCTGGTCGCGCATTCCTGGCCACAGACCGCCGGCGAAATCAAGCACCCAACCCAGCGGCAGGTCGGGCGGTGCGGAAAAGCCCAACCAGGAGACCAGTCGCGCGGGCGCCGATGGCCTCGAGATCGGCGACGTTGACGGCGACCGCCTTGCGTCCGACATCGCGAGCCTCGGACCAGTCGCGCCGGAAGTGCACTCCTCCACGAGCACGTCCACCGACACGCTACCGCATCCTCGATCGCGAGCACAGCGGCATCGTCACCTGGACCAACCCGGACGTCAGGTGCGAACGACACTCCCTCGGTGATCGCTGCAATGAGCAGGAGAACTCACCCACCTCCGCTAGGTCGCGCTGCGGTTCAGATTCACCGAAACCTCCGCGATCCCCGCGCGCGTAGGGGCATCGAACGATGTAGCGTGACGCACATCGGCGAGCGTACGCGGTCTGCGGTCACGGACTGGCGATGCGCCCGACAGTGAGAAGACACCCCGTCTTTGACAACGCGTCTTGAAACTCAGGAGGTACCACCTGATGGTCGTACAGGCATACATCTTGGTCCAGACCAATGTCGGCAAGGCGGCTGAGGTCGCGCATGCGATCAGCGCAATCCAAGGCGTCACGTTGGCCGAAGATGTGACGGGTCCGTACGACGTCATCGTCCGCGCCGAAGCCTCCAGTGTCGACGAGCTCGGCCAACTGGTCGGTCGCCCGGGTGCAGATGGTGCCTGGCATCACACGCACTGTGACCTGTCCTGTCGTTCACATCTAGCTCCGCACTCACCGCCTCCCGGCGTGATCAACTGCTCGTTGCGGTTGCTGTCGCGCTGATCCTCAGCGGCTGCTCGGTGAGTGTTCCTGATCCGGTTCCCGACGCCGCACAGCGAGGCGAAGTGCTCTGTCGTTGCTGGCCCACCTTCCAGAACGTGCTCGCAAACCAGTCGCGGCGATCGGTGAAACCCAGGAGGTTCGCCGCGGCTTGCGGACAACCGCCGCTGACGCTGCGCTGCGGCGTTCCCAGACCACCGGTCCGGGGCGCCACCAGCCAGTGCTTCAGAAGTCAACGGCGTGGGGTGGTTCGCCGAGCCCGCACACGGCGGCTACCTGTTCACCACGATCGGGCGACCCGCGTACGTGGAAGTGAGCGTGCCATCGCACTACGCGCCAGAGGCGCAACGCCGCTGGTCGACTTCGCACGCCGTCATCAACACCTACGACCCAGCCGAGCAGCCGTGTCGATAGCTACCGCAGCCCCACGGGACGACGGAGCGCCAAGGTGATCAACCTGTCGACCAGCTCCGGATAAGGCACGCCACTGGCGGCCCACATCCGCGGGAACATGGAGTGTGGGGTGAAGCCCGGCATGGTGTTGATCTCGTTGATCACTACCCGGCCATCGTGCGTGACGAAGACATCTACCCGGGCCAGACCCTCGCAGCCGATCGCCTCAAAGGTCCGGATGGCCAGCTGCTGGACCTCGTCAGCTAGTTCCGGCCGCACCTGCGCCGGTACATCAAGATCAACTTGCTCCTCGGGCAGGTACTTGGCCTCGAAGTCGTAGAAGCCGGACTCGCTGCGCACCCGGATCTCTGCTACCACGCTTGCGATGGGCGATCCGCCGTCGAGGTCATCCATTACCCCGCACTCCAGCTCGCGTGCCCCGACGAATCCCTGCTCAACGATGATCTTGGGATCGTACGCGTGCGCAACCTCGATGGCCTGCTCTGAGGCCCGGCTAGCATCATCAACTCTGGAGATGCCCAGGCTGGATCCACCACGAGCCGGCTTGACGAACACTGGGTAATGCAGTGCGGCAATCGCTTCCAGGCAGGCAGCCTTGTCCCGCTGCCATTGCGACGGGATGATCGGGACGAAGGGGCCGACCGGCAGGCCGGACGCCGCGAGCACGAGCTTCATGTAGTGCTTGTCCATTCCGACGGCGCTGGCAAGCACCCCGGCGCCCACGTAACGGGTCCCCATCATCTCGAACAGCCCCTGGATGGTGCCGTCCTCGCCAAATGGCCCATGCAGCAGCGCGAGTGCGACATCGACTGGACCGAGCTCCGACAGAGCGGACTTCCTCGCGGACGGCGAGCTCGCTCCCGGTGGAAACCCGCATCAGTAAGGCGTCTGCGGCATTCTCGCTGAGCTCAGGCAATCTGCCATCGGTAACCCTCAGTCGTCCGATCGCTTCCGGGATCAACCAAGATCCACCGTCCGGTGCGCGTAATGCCGATGCCCACCACATCAAATCGATCCCGATCAATGCGCTCAGCACCCGGCCGCAGTGAGGCAGGACACCCCGTGCTCGCTACTGGTTCCCCGAAAACCACCGCCACGCGATGGCGAGAACCATTGACCCTTCGAAGGCCGACTGGCTTTCGCTCACGATCCTCGACCTTATCCGCGGCAAGCGACTCGCGCCGCCGAAGCAGCAGACTTGGGCACGTGACCGCAGCCGCCCCGATCTGATAAGCGCACCGACCTGATCAGGCGCAGCCGCAAGCCTCTGCTGCATCCCGAGACGCTTGGCAGTCATTGCGGGCCGTCCGGAACGAGCTGTGGATGCCCCACTGAACCCGCCGGTGGTCTTTGCCTCCACCTACATCGGCGCGCACGATACTCGTGCCGCCAAGATGGGATACGGCCGATACGGCAACCCGACCTGGCATGCTCTCGGAGGAGGCGATCGGCGCCTTGGAAGGTGGGCGCGCACTGGCCTTTGCCTCGGGTATGGCGGCGGCACATGCCGTGCTGGAACTCGTACCGCCGAGTGGTGTCATCGTGATCCCGCACAACTGCTATCTCGGCGTTGCCGAAGGCCGTTGATCGACGAGCTGCGCACGGTATGGCGGGCAAGTCCGACGGGTCAACATCGCGGAGACCAGCGAGGTCTTGGCCGCCGCCGAGGCGCCGACGTGGTGTGGATCGAGTCGCCCGCCAATCCGACGATCGAGGTCGCAGACCTTCCTGCGCTAGGGTCGCAACATCGGCGACAAAGTGCTCTTCGTCGTAGACAACACCTTCGCCACGCCCTTGTTGCAGGCGTCCGCTGGAGTCCGGCGCCGACATCGTGCTGCACTCGGCCACCAAATTGATCTCAGGTCATTCCGATGTGCTGCTCGGCGCGCTCGTGACCAGCTCAGACCAGCCAGAGCATTTTGAAGCGCCTGGATGCCATGCGGCGATCTTTCGGCGCTGCGCCAGGTCCCATGGAGAGCCTATCTCGCGCTGCGCGGTCTGCGTACGCTGCCACTCAGACTTGCTCAGGCAGCACAGGCAATGCGCAGACTCTGGCTGAACGATTGGCGACGCATCCGAGCGTAGCTCGGGTGCGATTCCCGGGACTCCCGGAAGACCATTGTCACGAGGTCGCCCGGCGCACGATGTCCGGCTTCGGCTCGCTGATCTCAATCGATCTTGCAGACGCGAGAACGGCGGATGCGTTTGTCGACGCCTGCGGCCTCTGGGGCTTTGCGACCAGCCTCGGCGGCGTCGAGTCCACGCTCGAGCGACGCCGGCGCTGGGGCGGCGAGCTGCTCTCCGGTACCGGAAGGCTTGGTGCGGCTGTCAGTCGGGATCGAGCATGTCGAGACCTGTGGGCCGATCTCACCCAGGCGCTTGATCATCTTGGCAGGAGTGCGCGTTAGTAAGCGCTCGGGCTTGGCCGAAGGCGGGACATCAAGGCTGTGATCATCTCGGCCGGGGTCAGCTCGCCGGCAATCACCGCGGCAACGTTCTCCACGATCAGCATTTCGATATTGTGTTTCGCGGCAAGTTCGGCGTGATCGATGCGCAGGATTTGACTCTGGCGACTTGCCGCGTCGACAGACGGTGATCTCTGCGACCGTATGTCCTCTGCCAGCTCTTCACCGAAGGAACGGTTTCTGGACAAGGGCGATGAGGCAGGTCGCGACCAGGTCGCCGAGCCCGGCCAGCCCGAAGAAGGTGTACGGGTCCGCACGCGGGACCACGCCAAGTCGGGTGATCTCGGCAAGCCCTCTGGTGATCAACCGACGCGGTCGCGTTCGCGCCCAGACACGATCCTATCGCCATGCCGACGGCCACAGGCGATCACGTTCTTAGTCGCGCCGGCAAGCTCACACCCGGATCACATCAGTGTTGGTGTATGCCCTGAATCGACTGGTGTGGCACACCGTCTGAAATGCCCGCGCGGTGCCTGGCGAAACGCTAGCCACGACACTGGCCGATGGCTGGCGTTCCGCGATCTCGCGGGCCAGATCCGGCCCAGTGACCACCACAATGCGCTCCGGAGAGATCTGACCGGCTTCGGCGATCACCTGCTCATCCGCAGCCCGCTGCCCAGCTCGATGCCTTTCGCCAGACTCACCACAATGGCGCTTTCTGGGATCTGCCAGCGATTGAGGTTGCTGCGGAGGGATTGTGCAGGCACGGCAAGCACCACAAAATCGGCTCCGCTCATTGCTTGCTGAGGATCGCTGGCTGCCTTCAACGACGCCGGCAGTGCAGGTCGGGAAAGTAGTCGGGATTGGTGGTGCTCGAAGGATCTTGCCCGCGAGCTCGGGACGCCGTGCCCAGAGCGTTACTCTGGTTGCCCGCGTCGGAATCACGAGAGCGTAGCGCGGTTCCCCAGACCCAGAACCCATGATCGCAACGCGCGCCGGGTTCTGAAGGGCATCGGTGCCGCTCACGTTTGGTCTCCGGTCGTCATCTTCGCCTGAGGATCGTAGCGATGCGGAGGCGGTGTCGCGCCTCGCGAAGCTCGGCAACCGACAGTGATGGCCCTTCCATGATTCTCTCGTCGCCTCGTCGAGCGAAGCAGCCGTAACCGGCTTCGGAAAAGATCATTCAGCCGAACCGGGTCACCCGCCACGACGCGCAAAATCTGCGAGGAAAGAGCCGGGGAAGCCGGGCTTACATCAGTTCCGGGCACCGCCCGATCGGAACTACTACACAACCGGTATCGAATGCCAGCCGCGCTGTCCGGTCTTGCCCCCTCATGGGCCACAGTTCGGGATCATGAGTGATGTTCCTCGATAGATCACCAACCCACGCTCGTGTTCGAGAGCGTGCGTTGCCGCAACAAGCGTCCTTTGAATGGGCGACCCACGCCGACCGATCTGACCAGCGATGATCCGTCCGATGACCGGAACCCTGAAGATCACGCTTTCGCCACAAACCCGGCCACCGCCCGGAGAACGCCAGAAACTGCCAACAACCAACGGATCGGCGTTCGAGATGGCACAAACATCACCCGCCTGTCCGTGAACCCACCCTGGTGCCGCCAGTCTCGCTTGGTCAGCGGCCGCATGATCGCATCCGCAATCCTGATGACCGTCGAGATCGTCTGCCTGCCGGGCTCATGATTAGCCTCCGACAATGCCGAGCACCTATGGTGCTCCACGGCGGAGTTTTCGGCCATCAACACCTCAGTCTTCCAGCGAATGGGTCGTTGCGATCCAGTCCGCCTTCAGGTCGGTTCGGCTGGACCACCTCGCCATAAGTGGCTTCACCTTACGGATCGTGGCAGCATCGGAACCCAGATCATGATGGAACCACCGGCCGCCGCTGTCATCGCTCTCAAGCCAACGCAGCATGCAAAGTCCAGACTCGCCGTGCCTGATCCCCGCGGCGACGCCCGCCTGACAATGGCGCTCGACACATTGTCCGCACTGTCTGTTCCGCTGCAACTGGCGCTCTGTCGCAGCGATCAGCCCGCGCTCGAGGTCCAACTGCGCCGAGCTGGAATCGCGGCAGAAGTGATCACAGAGCGGGCATGGGGGTATGAACCCGGCCCCCCGTCCGCGGGACTGGAGCCTGCGCCCGGGTTCACAACAGTCGTGGCATCTGCGTTGGTGATCTTCCGGCCCTGCCGGAGTCTGTGCGACGAATCCTCACCGCCCCCATCTCACCGGCGCTCGTTCATCGCCGATGCGTCAGGGTCGGCACCACGATGCTGGTGGCGCACGAGGTCGAACTGTCAGCCGCACTTTCGGGGGCCGGCTCGGCCGCAGCACCACCACGCCTCCGGCGCTCGTGAGCCTGTCCGCCGATGACGACGATCGGATCGCCGATCGCCGACGCTCGCCGCGATGTCGACACACGAGGCGGGATCTTGCTGGTGGCGATTGAATCGGGGCGTCGGTCCGGCAACCGGCGGGCTGGTCGATCATGAACGTGACCGCCTCGGCCGCTACGAGCTGGATCACCGCGACGCGACCAGGCGCAATGCCGACGGCGAGCAGCTGGCCGTGACTGCCTCCGGGCGACGGGATCGTCCTGCCGGCCATGAAGGCCCTCGGCGTCGGAGCCTGCGCCATGCTAACGGACAGGCCAGCGCCTCGCACTCGGTGGAGGCCAGCTGGCCGGGTGCTTGGGTCGGCCTGGCTGTGGTAGTGCCAGTGCCAAGCTCTGGCGCTAACGCTTGGCGGCGGCGGTCTTCCTGGCCGTCGTCGTGGCCTTCCTGGCCGGAGCCTCTGCCACCGTCTTCCGTCGCAGCCGGCGCCGTCTTGGCTGCCGCGGCGCTTCCAGCCGTCGCCTTCTTGGCGGCCGCCCGCGGTACCTTCGGCCGCCCCGGAGACGTAGGCCTTCGCAGGTCCGAGCCCGCGCGGAAAGCGCGGGACGGCTGTGGCCTGTGGCGCGCTTGCGCTCGCCCGTACGTGGGTTGCGCACCATGCGTGCGGAACGAGGCACCTTCTTCTCGAAAACGCCTGAATCCGGTGATCGAGACCTTCTCCCCCAGCTGCGGTCTTGTAGGTGATGGTTTCGCACCACGGCGCTGAGGGCCTTGGCTGCTTCGGTCTTGCTGCCGTCGTAGTAGACGGCCACCGCCTGAATTCAACTCAGCCTTGTTCACAGCATTCCTTCCTTCTGCATGCGAGTTCCAAGCCTGCTGGGAACTTGGGCAGCGCACGGTACGTCTGCAGGGCCAACGCTAAAGATCGCGCAGCCGACAATCACTTGGCTTGCACATTTTGCGTCTTGTAAGGAAAAACTGCCACGAGTGGGGCACTAACCGCACGGCAACCTTTGCTGGCAGCGTCTTCGGAGCGATCGCGCTCGAGCTCAAGGCCCAGCGCAAGGCGCAGCGCCCGAGCTCGACCTGGCGCCCGACCTGCCCTCGGTGGTCGGGGATCTGGACCGCTGTACCAGGTGTTCCAGAACCTGGTGTCGAACGCGATCAACTACGGCCGCCAGGCGGCGTGGTCGGTCTGGCGGCGCGGAGCTCGACCGAAGGCCGGCGGACCAACCTGGTCGTCAGCATCAGCGACCAGGGCGACGGCATCGCCCGCGAGCACCTGCCGCGGCTGACCGAGCGCTTACCGGGTCGACCTGGCGCGCAGCCGCGCGCCGTCGGCGGCGTCCGGCTTGGCCCCGCCATCGTCAAGCACATCGTCAGCCGCCATGCACTGCGGCTGGCTGGAGATCGACAGCGAGGTCGGCCGCGGCAGTGTCTTCACCGTTTTTTTCTGCCGGTTGTAGCCCCAGGCGGCAAGCCGTCCGGCCGGGCCCTTCAAAACTGTAACCGAACTGTCTTAAAAGTCTGCGGCGGTCTATAGCCTGCGCCGGAACGGGCGCAGGTCGCCTGACCGGGCGAAGCCATCAGGCTCGTCCCACCACAGGAGATTCGCGTGAAGCTCTTTCACGAACCATCCTTCGCAGCGCGGTGCTCGGCGCGGCGGTTGCGCTCGTGGCGAGCGCCGCCCAGGCGGAGGCGACATCTCGGGAGCCGGCGCGACGTTCCCGTATCCGATCTACGCGAAATGGGCGGATGCCTACAAGAAGGAGACCGGCATCGGCCTCAACTACCAGTCGATCGGCTCGGGCGGCGGCATCAAGCAGATCAAGGCCAAGACCGTGACGTTCGGCGCCTCCGACATGCCGCTGAAGCCGGACGACCTCGAGAAGTCCGGTCTGCGTGCAGTTTCCGATGATCATCGGCGGCGTCGTGCCGGTCGTGAACCTCGAGGGCATCAAGCCGGGCGAATTGACGCTCGACGGCCCGACGCTCGCCAGCATCTTCATGGGCGAGATCACCAACGTGGGACGATGCGAAGATCAAGGCGCTGAATCCGAACGTGAAGCTTGCCGAGCAAGGCGATCGCGGTCGTGCACCGCTCCGACGGCTCGGGCACCAACTTCCTCTTCACCGACTATCTCTCGAAGACCAGCCCGGAGTGGAAGGACAAGGTCGGCGCCAACTCCTCGGTCGCAGTGGCCGGTCGGCCTCGGCGCCAAGGGCAACGAGGGCGTTGCCAACAGACCACGCAAACGGACGGCGCGATCGGCTACGTCGAATATGCCTACGCCAAGCAGAACAAGATGACCTACACCAAGATGGTCAACCCGGACGGCAAGGTCGTCGACGCCGACGACAGCGAGCCTTCCAGGCCGGCGGCGGCCAGCGCCGATTGGAGCAACTCGCCGGGCTACTACGTGATCCTGACCAATCAGCCGGGCGCGGACAGCTGGCCGATCACCGGCGCCAGCTTCATCCTGATCTACAAGCAGCCGGACGATCCGGAGGCGCGTCAAGGCCGCGCTGGAGTTCTTCGACTGGGCCTATAAGGACGGCGACAAGATGGCCGAAGAGCTCGACTACGTGCCGATGCCGGACAACGCTCGTCGGCCTGAGTCAAGAACCGACCTGGAAGCAGCAGCGTCACGGACGGCAGCGGCAAGGCCATCTACTGAGCGCGCTTCCGAGTTAGCGTTTCTATCTGGACGGATGGGCCGCTCCGCAGGGCGGCCCATCCGCAACGAGTCGAACGGCCCGCCGATGACCCAGATCGACCATGAAGGACACCTGCAGTACTGGGCCGCGTGTCGTGCACGGCCGGCGGCAGCGCCTGCAGCGACCAGTTCGGTTTCGCCTGGTCACCCTCTTCTTCGCTCTGCTCGTGCTGGCGCTGCTCGGCGGCGTCATCCTGCTCGCTGATCGTACGGCGCGCTGCCGCTCGCGCTGCAGACGTTCGGCATCGGCTTTCTCGTCACGCGAGGTCTGGAACCCGGTCACCGAGAGTTCGGCGCCCTGGCGCCGATCTACGGCACCTCGTGACCTCGGTGATCGCCATGCTGATCGGCGGTGCCCGATCAGCTTCGTGCATCGCCATGTTCCTCGACCGAGCTGTGCCCGCCGTGGCTGCGGCGGCCGATCGGCATCGCCATCGAGCTGCTCGCCGGCATCCCGAGCATCATCTACGGCATCTGGGGCCTGTTCGTGTTCGCGCCGTTCCTGCAGCAGACGTTGCAGCCGTTCCTGATCGACACGTTCGGCAACGTGCCCGGTCCTGTCGTCGCTGTTCGCCGGGCCGCCCTACGGCATCGGCATGCTGACCGCCGGCCTGATCCTCGCCATCATGGTGCTGCCCTTCATCACCTCGATCTCGCGCGACGTGTTCGAGGCGGTGCCGCCGGTGCTCAAGGAAGCGGCCTACGGCGTCGGCTGCACGACCTGGGAGGTCGTGTCGCAACGTGGTGCTGCCCTACGCGCGCGTCGGCGTCATCGGCGGCGTCATGCTCGGCCTCGGCCGCGCGCTCGGCGAGACCATGGCGGTGACCTTCGTGATCGGCAACGCGCACAGGATACTCGGCCTCGATCCTGGCGCCGGGCACCACCATCTCGGCGACTCGATCGCCAACGAATTCACCGAGGCGGTCGGCGACCTCTATACGTCCTCGCTGATCGCGCTCGGCCTGATCCTGTTCGTCATCACCTTCATCGTGCTGGCGATCGCGCGCTACATGCTGCTGCGCACTCGAGCGGCAGGATCGGGTGAGCCATGGCCGATGCACCGCCACCGACGCTCTACGCCGCCGCCGCCGCAGCAACGCCATCGCCGATGGCGCTGGCGCTGCGCCGCCACGCTGTTCGGCCTCGGGCTGGCTGGTGCTGATCCTGGGCGTGCTGGTCTGGCGAGGGCTTCGGCGGCCTGTCGCTCGCGGTCTTCACCGAGATGACGCCGCCGCCGGGCGCCGCCGGCGGCCTGCTCAATCCGCATCATCGGCAGCCTGATCATGACGGTGCTGGCGGTCGCTGATCGGCACGCCGATCGGCATCCTGGCCGGCACCTACCTGGCCGAATACGGCCGCCACGACCAGCTGACCATCGGTCGTGCGCTTCATCAACGACATCCTGCTCAGCGCGCCGTCGATCGTCATCGGCCTGTTCGTCTACGAGATCATGGTCGCGCCGATGGGCCATTTCTCCGGCTGGGCCGGCGCGCGTGGCGCTGGCGGTCATCGTCATCCCGGTCGTGGTGCGCACCACCGAGGACATGCTGACCGCTGGTGCCGAACACGCTGCGCGAGGCGGCCGCCGCGATCGGCCTGCCGCGCGCCTGCATGATCCGCCGCATCGCCTACCGCGCCGCGCGCGCCGGCATCGTCACCGGCGTGCTGCTGGCGATCGCCCGCATCAGCGGCGAGACCGCGCCGCTGCTGTTCACCGCGCTCAACAACCAGTTCTGGAGCACTCAACCTGAACGCGCCGATGGCCAGCCTGCCGGTCGTGATCTTCCAGTTCGCGCTGTCAGCCCTACGAGGACTGGCAGAAGCTCGCCTGGACCGGCGCGCTGCATCATCACCGTCACCGTGCTCGCGCTCAGCATCATCGCCGCGCGCCCTCGCCGCATCGAGAAAACAGTCATGAACGTCGCCTCCGTCGCCAACGTCGCCGCGCCGTCGCTGCCACGCCGGCGACCGATCACCGCGGCCTCGCGCGAGAAGGTCTCGATCCGCAACCTCGACTTCTTCTACGGCGACAGCCAGCGCGCTGAAGAGCATCAGCCTGCCGCTCTACGACAACAAGGTCGACGGCCTTCATCGGCCCGTCGGGCTGCGGCAAGTCCACGCTGCTGCGCGTGCTCAACCGCATGTACGACCTCTATCCCAACCAGCGCGCCACCGGCGAGGTGCTGTTCGACGGCGAGAACATCCTGTCGCCGAAGCAGGACCTCAACCTGCTGCGCGCGCGCATCGGCATGGTGTTCCAGAAGCCGACGCCGTTCCCGATGTCGATCTACGAGAACATCGCCTTCGGCATCCGGCTCTACGAGCAGCTGCCGCAGTCCGAGCTCGACGGCGCGGGTCGAGACGGCGCTGCGCCGCGCCGCGCTGTGGGACGAGGTCAAGGACAAGCTCAACGCCAGCGGCCTGAGCCTCTCCGGCGGCCAGCAGCAGCGCCTGTGCATCGCCCGCACCGTCGCGGTGAAGCCCGAGGTGATCCTGCTCGACGAGCCCTGCTCGGCGCTCGACCCGATCTCGACCGCCAAGATCGAGGAGCTGATCGACGAGCTGAAGGAGCGACTACACGATCGTGATCGTCACCCACAACATGCAGCAGGCCGCGCGCGTCTCCGACTTCACCGCCTTCATGTATCTGGGCGAGCTGATCGAGTTCGGCCCGACCGAGAACGATCTTCACCACGCCGCAGCGACCAGCGCACGCAGGACTACATCACCGGCCGCTTCGGCTGAGCCGGCCGGCGCGCAGAGAGGAATCAGTGACATGGCCGAACGAACATATCGTCAAGTCGTTCGACCAGGAGCTGGAGCGCCTGCAACGCAACGCATCAGCGAGATGGGCGGCCTCGACCGAGAGCCAGCTCGCAGGCGCGCTCGATGCGGTGCGTGAAGCGCGACGCCGAGGCCGCCGAGCCGGGTGATCGCCAGACGACGCCGCGGCGATGCGACGCCTCGAGCTGCGGTCGCAGCAGCAGACGGTGCAGCTCCTGGCCCTGCGCCAGCCGATGGCCGGTCGACCTGCGCGATCGTGCGTCGTCGCTCAAGATCGCGCGGCGACCTGGAGCGCATCGGCGACTACGCCGACCAACATCGCCAAGCGCGCGCATCGCGCTGGCCGCAGAGCCGCCGCTGCCGCCCCGGCGTGCGGCATCGCCGCGCATGGCCGGCTCGGTGCAGCAGATCATCAAGGACGTGCTCGACGCCTATCGCCGAGCGACGATGCCGACAAGGCGCTGACGCGCCTGGCAGCGCGGACGAGGAGGTCGACGATGATGTACACCAGCCTGTTCCGCGAGCTGCTCACCTACATGATGGAGGATCCGCGCAACATCGCGTCCTCGCACCCATCTGCTGTTCATCGCCAAGAACATCGAGCGCATCGGCGACCACGCCACCAACATCGCGGAGCTGATCGCATTTCCCGTCCACGGCCAGCGCTGCTCGAGCAGATCACGGCCGAAGGGCGACCAACACCAGCTTCGCGGTCGTCAGACGGCCCAGGCGCGGTCACGGAGCGAGACCGCAGGAGAGCGGCAGTCTCGAGCCACTGGTCCTGGTGGTCGAGGACGAAGCGGCACTGGTCGACGCTGCTGACGCTACAACCTCGAGCGCGAGGGCTTCCGCGTCGCCGAGGCGCGCGACGGCGAGGAAGGCGCTGCTGGCTGGCGCGCGAGCAGAAGCCCGACCTGGTGCTGCTCGACTGGATGCTGCCGCTGCTCTCGGGCATGGAGGTCTGCCGGCAGATCCGCCGCATGGCCGAGACGCGCGGCGTGCCCATCATCATGCTGACGGCGCGCGGCGAGGGAGGGCGACCAGCTGCGCGGCCTCGACAGCGGCGCCGACGACTACGTCACCAAGCCCTTCAGCCCGCCGAGCTGGTGGCGCGCATCCGCGCGCGCGCTGCGCCGCATCGCGGCCGACGACGAACGGCGAGATCGCTGCAGCTCGAGGACCTCGACGATGGATCTCGGCCGCCCACCGCGTCCGGCGGCGGCGGGCGCGACATCCATCTGGGGCCGACCGAGTTCCGCCTGCTGCGCCACCTGCTGGAGCATCCAGGGCCGGGTGTTCAGCCGCGGAGCAGCTGCTCGACATGGTCTGGGGCCAGGACGTCTATGTCGAGCTGCGCACGGTCGACGTCCACATCCGCCGTCTGCGCAAGGCGCATCAACGCGCGGCAGACGAGAACGACCTGATCCGCACCGTGCGGTCGGCGGGCTATTCGCTCGACGTCCAGGCGCAGGCCTGACGCCGGGAACCATCGATCAAGACAGGCGATTGTCCCGGAAACGGCACGGAGGTGTCATGAGCAAGGATTCCTGGCTGTATCTCCGGTTGCGGGTTCGCTCGCCGCTGAAGGTCGCGGCCTGGGCACCTTCCGGCCTCGCCGTGGCCCGCGCCTTCGCTCGGCACATCGACCTCGCGCTGCAGCGACCCGGTGCTCGAGCTCGGCGCCGGCAGCGGCAGCCTGACCGAAGGGTTGCGCTGGCGACCGGCCTGCCGCCGGTAGCTGGTGGTGGTCGAGAAGACCCGAATTCTGCGTCGTGCTGCGCCAGCGCTTTCCCGGCGTCACGGTGCTGGAGGGCGACGTCGCCGAGATCGGCCTGATGCTGGACGCGGCGGGGATCCGCCGGCTGTCGATGGTGGCGTCCAGCCTGCCGATCATCTGGTTCCCGCTCGACCTGCAGCGCCGCATCATCGACGCCGCCTTCGCCCGGATGGGGCGGTCGGGGCGCTTCCTGCAGCTGACCACCAGATCCCGTCGCGCTGCCGCGGCGCAAGCTGGGGCTGCAGGGCCGCATGGTCGACTTCGTCTGGAAGTGCAACCTTTCGCCGCCGCTCGGCGCCTGGAGCGTACCGCCGCCCTGCGGGCTTGCCTGACGCGCGGCTCCGAGACCGGCGCACCCGGCCCTCAGGAAAGCCCGCGCAGCCTGGCGGCGCGGGCTTTCTTGTGAGCGGACGCGGTCAGTTGCCCGTTGCGCTCGGCACGAACCAGCCGGTGGGCAGGCGCCGTTGGCTTATGCCGAGGTGTCTCGCCGGGCGTCGGCGACCTGCTGCAGCGCCGGGGCGCGCACGGGCTTCGGGCTGAGGCTGCGACACGGACCGGCGGGGCGTCTGGGGATCGGCGCTATCCGGGTCGGCGCCACCGCGACACGGGGCGCCGGGGCCGGCGCGTGATCGGCGCCATGCGCACCGGTGCCGGACGGATCGGGCCGCGGCGGCGACCTGGGTGCTGCCGTCGGGGATCGAGCTATCCGCACCGGGCGACCTGGCGCGCTACCGGGAGGGCCGCGGCGACCTGGGTGCTGGCGCCGTCCGGGATCGGCTGCATCCGCACCACGCCGGGCTGCTGCACCACGCGGACCGGCGAAGCGGCAGTGCCGACGCGACCACGGTGCTCGACCCGTCCGGGATCGGCTTGCATCGCCGCGACCACGGTGGTGTTCCGGGTCGACGAGCCATCCGGGATCGGCTGCATCGCGGCACCACGGTGGTGCTGCGGGTCGACGAGCCATCCGGGATCGGCTGCATCGCCGCCACCACGGTGGTGTTGCGCCGCGAGGAGCCGTCGGGGATCGGCGCGCTGCTGCGGATCGTCGCCGGCAATCTTCTGCTGGATCTGGGCGGTGTTTTCCGGCGTATTGGGCCCATGCGGTCGCCACTGCCGCCCCGGGCCCGGCATGATGCCGGCGATCTGCGGCGCGATGATGTCCATGTAGCGCGCGGTCTCGCGCGGCAGCGGCCGGCCTTCCTCGACATACTGGCGGTACCGCTCCGGCCCGGCATTGTAGGCGCCGAGGAAGCTGGATAGCCGTACAGGTCGTACATCCGCGGATATAGGGCGGCGCCGGCCAGGATGTGTTGTCGCGCGGCTCATAGGCGTCGGGGCCCAGGCCGAGTAGCGCAGCTCGTCATAGGTGCCGGGCATGACCTGCATCAGCCCCATGGCGCCGGCATGGCTGCGATCGGCTGGCCGCCCTTCCAATGGGTCTGGCTGCCGCTCTCCACATGCATCACCGCGCGCGGATCCACTCCTCGGGGATGTTGAAGCGGCGCGAGGCGCGTGGCCACGGGATCTCGACGCCCCAGGCCGCTGGCGACCACCGGTTTCGGCTTTGGCGCCCGGCGCAGGCGGCAAGCAGGCCTGCGAGCAAGGCCGTGGGTCGTAACCGTCCTGGTCCAGCGGAATGTCCCTGGCATCTTCCATGCCCCCCAAACGCAAAGCCTGGCGGGCATCGCCGCGGGCCCGAAAATTGCGCAGGCCCTCAACTTATACTGACAAGTGCTTCATTCAAAGAGAAAACGCAAACACCCATCCCCACAATGCGGACTTCCTGGTGGCGGAATGCTGACTGGAGAGCGGGCAAATCGTCGAGCGAAATCGTCACATGAATGATGCCGGGCTCGTCCGGCACGTCGGCGCGGGCGAATCCGGAACTCTCCGGCCATGCGCAGCGGGTCGGTCGTGCCTCGCGCAGCACCCGCCGAAGATCCGCTTCAGGCCACGGCCGCGGGCATAGCCGATGATCTCGGTCATCAGCCGGTGGCCGAGGCCCTGGCCCTTGAGGTCGGAGCGCACCATGATGCCGAATTCTGCGGTCTCGCCGTCCGGGTCGGCGATGACGCACGGCGCCCAGGATCACCTGTCGCCCATCCTCTCGGCCTCGGCCACCAGCGCCACCGCGATCGTAGTCGATCTGGGCCGGGCGGCAACTGTGGCTGAAAGCTGCGCAGGGCGCTGAAGAAGCGCAGCCGGACATCCTCGCTGGGCGCGCTGCAGCATCCGCGGATCGCCGGCTCGCCGGGCCGGACCGGCCGCAGCGCGACCCTGCGCCCGTCGCGCAGCGCCAGGCGCTGCACCAGACGCTGCGGATAGGGCCGATGGCGAAGCGCGGGGCCTCGGCGGCAGCGGCGGCTGCATCTGAATCGCGGCGCCTGGCGCCAGCACGCCCGTGGCCCCGGCCAAGAGCGGGTTGATCCGCAGCGCCGCCACCTCCGACAGGTCGGCGGGCCGCTGCGACAGCTTGACCAGGGTCAGTGCCACGGTAACCAGGTCGGCCGCCGGCTGGCCGTGGCGATAGCCCCGCAGCAGCCGCCACACCCGGGCCCGCATCATCAGGTCGCGCGCCAGCACCGCGTTCAGCGGCGGCAGGGCGGCGACGCCGTCATGTGAGCTAACTCGGTCGCGGCGCCGCCCTGGCCGAACAGCACCGGGCCGAACACCTGATCCTCGTCGATCCCCAGCACCAGCGGATGCGCCTCGGCGGGGCGGCGGCGCCCTCCGGCGCCAGCGGGATGCGGTAGGTCCAGCACCGACCGCGCCTCGGCCGGGCTCAGCTGGCCCGGCCTGGCCAGCGCCGCCGCGATCACCGCCCGGGCGGCGTCGATGTCCGGCTGGAACTCTCCGGCAGGCCCAGGCGTCTGCATCAGCAGCGTCTGGTTGCGCCGGTGCCGGGCCAGATGGCTGAAGCGCGCCGCCTGGCCTGGCGTCGTAGCCGGGGATGCGGGCTGGCGAACAGGCGCCCGGTCCGGCCGCGGCGCCCAGCCAGCTCGCCAGCACCGGCGGCCGCCTGCCGTCGCGCTTTTGCCACCGCGGCGACCACGCCGGTCACCGCCCGGGCCGCCTCGACCGGGTCGGCGATGGCGTTGGGGCCTGTTCACCACCAGCACCGAAAGTCGCGGCCGGGATCAGCCAGCAGCGCCTCCAGCGCCTGGGCGAAGCGGTCGGCCGGTGCCGCGTCGCCCAAGGTCGATCGGGCCGGCCGCATCGGCGCTGGGCCGCCCGCAGCCGCGCCAGGGCGTCGCCGGCGCCGCATGGTCCCGCCGAATCGGCCAGGGCCTTGGCGGGCCAGCAGGCCGAGGCTGGCGCCATTGGCCTGACGCCAGCCTTTCGCCGTCCACCTTAAGGCCGCTCGCCAGCGTCTCGACCGCACGAACAACTCGCCCATCGAACACCCGCAGCATGCCGGCGCGGCGGAAGGCGGCGTCGTATTGCACCGCGTCGCGGGCCGGCGAGCCTGCCGGCGTATGCGAGGCCGGCCCGCGCGCCGCGACGCCGAGTGCCCGGGCTTTCAGCACCAGACCGGGCGGGCTGCGGGCTGCGGCTGCGGCGGGCCGCCGACATGAACTTGCGGGCCTGTGGGTGATGGCCTCGGCGTGCAGCAGCATCGGCGCGGGTGGCCGGGCATCGGCCGAGCCAGCCAGTCCAGCATGTCGCCGAAATCGACATCGGCCATGGCGCCGAGCGAGACGACATGAGTTGAAGCCGATGCCGCGCCGGGCCGACCAGTCCAGCACCGCGGCGACCGCCCCCGACTGGCTGACGAACGCCAGGTCGCCGGATGGGGCGCCACATGCGAGACTGGCATCGACCCCGACACCTGGCACCATGAAGCCGACGGGGCCGAGGAGGCGCAGCAGATGCGGCCGGGCCGCGTCCAGCATGGCCTGGCGCTGCGGCAGCCTGTCCCCGCGGCTGTCGCCGGCCGGTCGGTGCCGACGATGGCGGCGGCGCGAGTGCCGCGGCTGCCCAGTTCGGCGATCAGCCTGGGCAGGGCGTCGGGTGGCGCCGCGATCACCGCCAGGTCCGGCGCCATCGGCAGGCCGCGACCGAGGGGTAGGCAGGTGCTGCCGACCGACGGGGCGCCCTGGGTGACCGGCATCACCGGCCCGCTCGAAGCCGCCGGCGAACAGGTTGCGGGCCAAGACGGCGCCGATCGGCCCGTCGGCGATCAGGCGATCGAGGCCGGTCGGAACAGGGCATCCAGGTTGCGCACCGCCATCGCAGGCTCTCCCGTTGAACCACCGCCCCAGGGTGGCGGACGGGGAGCGCGGGCTCAAGCGGGGATGTTTTTGGTCGGGGGCCGACCTGCCGCTGTCGGTGTCCGGGCGCTACCGGTGCCCGACAGGTGCTGTTTCATCAGCGGCCCAACACTTGCCGTCATTCCCGCGAAAACGGGAATCCTATCGGGCAGAACGCCGTGAGATCTCGCTTTCGCGGGGATGACGTGGTGAGCAATACGTAACTGAACGAAG